>Ga0306923_10008192_pt1 | contig 10476 bp, 9 predicted proteins | sample sta12Can44000108_FD_203841 | JGI IMG/M metagenome (GOLD analysis project Ga0306923, IMG submission 203841) | Lab enrichment of tropical soil microbial communities from Luquillo Experimental Forest, Puerto Rico - statanox.12C.anox.44.000.108 (v2)... | ecosystem: Environmental > Terrestrial > Soil...
GGGCCCACATATGGGCGATCGTCGAAGCCATCCTGTGGCCGGCCTTCGTCGTCTATCACCTGCTCGGCCACCTGGCCACCTGAGCTCGCCCTCTCCACCGGCAGCAATGCAATCGCCGGCTGCGGCCGCGGACGATTGCCGCCCTGGGCCGCCACTAGCTGCATACTCCACTTCTCCGGCTGGCGAAGTGACTCAGCGGTGACCACAGCGGCTGCGCCTGTGGAAGAGCACACAGCGGTCAGGTCCAGCAGGAGAGGGCCAAGTGGGCCGGGCCGTTCGCCCCAGCATCAATGGCCAGGCCTGCCGATGACGACCCTCCAGACCAGCCACTTTCCACGCCGAGCCCGCGATGGGCATGAGCGACGCCTGTCAACGGCAATCACGATGAGTGACACAGAGAGATTAGTTCCCGAGTTGCGTTTCGGCAGGTCAGAAGGCTCGATCTGAGCGGCGCCAGGGCCTGGGCAACCCATCTGCCTTGTCTTCTGCCGTCCCGTGCGTAGGCTAGGAGAGTTCTCGGCGCAACGGGGCCCGGGACAGACCGGCGTGGCGGCGCCGGACAATTTCTGTCGGGCGCAGCCAGCCTGCTGCACGTACTGAGCAACGATGCCAAAGGGACAGACCACGGTTTCACAGCCTTACGCCGAGGGCATCACGGACACGGTGTCACGGCATCGCGAGCAGGCTGGGCCGCCGGCCAGATCGCGGCCGGCGAGGACGCGCTCAGCGTCGCGATGGTCTGTCCTGACGCTGGTTCCCTGGCGGCCTCGCGGTGGTCACCAGCCGTGACGGCCGCGCGTTCGCCGGGCAGGCGGAGGGCATGGACGTCCGCACCGGCGAGGTGACCATCAGGCTGCCGGGCAGCCGGGCGCGCGAGCAGCCCTTACGCGGTCTGCGCGGCGCGGGTCGGCGCTGGGGTCCGCACGGCGCCATCAAGGATCACCGGCCAACGGCATATCGCGTTGTACATGGCCGGTGAGGGGTTACGGAGGTGGCTGTGGCGGCTGTGGTATTCGGTCCGGATCGGGCAACTCGCAGCGCCCGCCGCCGGACGGGCCTGGTGCTCGGGGCGGGCGGTGTGCTCGGCGCGGCCTGGATGACCGGCGCGCTGGCCTGCCTGCAGGACCGGCTGCCGTGCGCAGCCGGCGATGTTGACGTCATCGTGGGAACGAGCGCGGGCAGCGTGCTGGCCGCCGCCTTGCGCTGCCACGCTCCGTTGGAGGAGATGATCGCCTGGCAGCGCGGACAAGCTACCGGGATCTTGAGCGAGTCCGTCGCGCTGGCCGCGCGGGATGGCCCGCTGCCGCCGCTGCCTCGCTGGCGCTTCGGCTCGGTACGGCTGGCGCTCGCGACCCTGCTCACGCCGCACCGGGTACCTCCGTGGGTGGGCGCGCGCGCCTGGCTGCCGCCCGGCCGGGGCCGGCACGCCGCGCTGCGGTCCCTGATCAGCGCGCTGCATCTGCGCCATCATCAGCAGACCGCCCGCGGCGGGCCGCCACCGCACTGGGCCGACGGCCAGACCTGGGTCGCCGCCATGGACTACAGCACAGGCAACCGGGTGCTGTTCGGGCGGGAAGACGCCCCCCGCGCATCGCTGCCCGAGGCCGTGGTCGCCTCCTGCTCCATTCCGGGCTGGTACGAGCCGGCGATCATCGGCGGCCGCCGCTACATCGACGGCGGCGTGCGGTCCGCGACCTCGCTCGATGTCCTGCGCGACACGCGGGTGCAGGACGTCTACGTGCTCGCGCCGACGGCCAGCACCGAGCCCGATCATCCGTTCCTGCCGCACCTGTGGTGGGAACGCCGACGACGGCAGGTCATCACGCATGGCCTGCTCCGGCAGGCGGAAGCGCTGTGTGCGCAGGGAAAGCGCGTGACCGTGCTGACGCCGGGCCCGAAGGACCTGGCCGCGATGGGGACCAACCTCATGGATCGCCGGCGCGGGGAGGCCGTGCTGGAACTGTCTTTGCGTACTTCGGCCGATGCGCTTCGCAAGGGTCAGGCCAGGTAAGCCCGGGATCTGAGGAAGAGCGGTATAGGATTCCCCGCTAAGCCCGAGGTCTGGATGAGACGGTTACTCCCGGAGGTCCCGTTGCTGACCTGGCCGCCCGCGCTGCCGTGGGATAACGCCAAGCCGGAAGCGAGTCTGGCTCTGGTCTTGCCCGGGCTCGGTCAGCGTCCGACCGTCTGGCGAATAGGCGGGCGAGCCGACCGTACCAGAACCGGGCGGTCTGCACGCGGCCAGGCGTCTCACCGACGCTGTTGCCGTTCGTGCCGAATCGGCGATCCGGCGCCTGAGCGTGATCTCGCCGGCGCGGTCACCCTCCGTGGTGATAGCGTAGCAGCGGCGGAGAGGTGCGCTAGGAGCGGAGCATGCTGCGGTAGACGGCGATCAGCGCGGCCTTCTGCTCGCCGGCCAGGCGCTCCTCGGCGCTGATGGCAGACTCCACCGGCGATGCCGGGGGCCCGTCAGCCGCTGCGGCCTCATCCCCGGAGGGAGCCAGGTCGAGCAGGCCCGCCTGGGCAAGCAGTGTCTCGACGGACACGTTCAGCGCTTCGGAGAGCAGCTTGAGCACGCGCACCGATGGCAGGTGCAGGCCCCGCTCGAGCTGGCTCAGGTAGGCATTGGAGAGAGAGGTCATCTCAGCAAGCTGACGCAGTGACAGGCGGGCGAGCTTACGCCGGCTGCGGATGAAGGCGCCCAGGATCTGCGTCTGCGTGTGCCAGGCACCGATCACCGTCGCTCCGTAATTCCGCGCTTTCGCTCCCTGCCCAGGATGATAAGCAAGTCTGCGGCGAACCGCGACCGGCTCGCCGCCGGGCAGTGGACCCGCCGCAGGTAGCGGCCGGCCGCCGGGTAGGTGAGGCCTGCCTGGTCTGGCCGCCGCTGTTCTTGGCGCCGGTGCCGCCCGTGCCGGGGAGCAGCGGCGTGGTCGCGCGCGGCACGTCCTGGGCGAACTTCTGCTGGCTGGCCAGCAGCCGCTCCGCCAGTTCGGTCCGCCCGGCATCACCGCGGCCCGGCAGCCGGGCGAAACCCTGCTCAGGCATCCCCCGGCGCATCGGTGACCGCCGCCGCCGTCCGCCCGCCAGCGACGCAAGCCCGTCCGCTGACACCAGCCCCGCCCCTCCCCGCCCACCCGCCGGAATCCAGTCGTGTTAACTAAACTTTGCCTATTGCGTACTATACTGATCATCGTTATTATTCCCAGTGACCGTGTGACTTCCGTCACAGGGACGGTAGCCGCGGCGTGGGCCAGGAGGAATGGACATGTCCGTCAGGGATGACTCCGAGCGCGAGCAGATCATGCCGGTGGGCGGGACGACGCTGCGCGTCGCGATCCGGCCAGGCACCGGGACAGGGCCGCCGCTCCTGCTGTGCAACGGCATCGGCATGCGACTGGAAGCCTTCCGGCCGTTCGTGGACGCGCTCGACCCGGCCATCGAGGTGATCCGCTTCGATGCCCCCGGCGTCGGCGGCTCTCAGCTACCGAATCTGCCGTACCGTTTCACCACCCTGGCCCTGCTCCTGCGCAAGATGCTGCAAAATCTCGGCCACCAGCAGGCCGACGTCCTGGGTGTCTCCTGGGGAGGCGGGCTGGCTCAGCAGTTCGCGCTGCTCAACCCGCGCCGGTGCCGGCGGCTGATCCTGGTGGCGACCGCAACCGGGCCGCACACGATGGTGCCGCCCAACCCGCTGCCGCCGGCGAAGAACCTGATCCTGCGCCGCTGGGGCGACCTGTGGGGAGGAAGCGCGAAAACCGACCCGGACGCGCTGGCCAGGGCCTTGCACAAGGCGCGGATCAGCCCGCTCAGCATGGGTTTCCTGTACCAGAACACCGCCGCGCTGGGATTCACCACGCTGCCGCTGCTGCCGCTCATCCGCCAGCGCACCCTGGTGCTCACCGGCGACGACGACCCGATCATCCCGGTCGCCAACGGCCGCATCCTAGCCGCGGGCATCCCGCACGCGACGCTGCACGTCTACCATGGCGGCCACGTCGAGCTGGCGACCCGCCCGAGCCTGCTCACGCCTCTGATCACCAGCTTCCTGGCCGCGCCGCCGCACGATGCCCGGCGCGCCGAACCAGCCCAGACCGGTCGTCATCCCGAAGACCAGGGCCCGCGCCAGGTCGCCGACAGCACCGCCACCGCCCAGGCCGCCCAGGCGAGCGCCGAGGCAGACGCGCTCGCCGAGGCGCTGCAGGGCGCCCACGCCGCCCAGCAGGCCGCCGAGACCGCCGCCGCCGCGCTCCGCGACGCCCGCGAGCAGGCAGCCGCCACCGAGGGGGCTAGTGCAACACTGCCCGGCCGCGACACGCCGCGCGACGCGAGAGAACTTCCGCCGCACTGAACCAGGGAGCCCCCCTAGATGGCGGAGGTTCAGGGTCTCACTCCGTAACTACTCCCACCAAGTGCGCCAGAACCATTGATCGCCGAAGATCACACCCATGCCGACGGGCCCTGGCCTGATAACGGTGACACATTTTGACGATGAGCGGTATTCGCTTAGGTGACTACCGTGCGGGACGTCAGCGCGGTGCCGGCCGGGGATCTGCGTCGCGTACGGGCTCGGCAGGTTGCGCAGGCACCCATTGGCGATGGGAGCGGTACACCCTGGCGGCGGCCAGCGCGGCCCTGCTCCGCGACGAGGGCGTACACCTGGACGCCGACCTCGCGATCGCGGGACCGGAATCAGCCCGCCGCGGCTGCGCCGCGCCGCCCGGATGATCGGCGTCGGCGGGGCATGGGCACCAGCCCGGCTGGCTCGAGGTGGTGCCGTCCTGGCCGCACCGGATCATCAGGCCGGCCGCGATAGCATCGGGCCGAGTTGACATCCTCCCTCGCCTGGCGGCGGGGATTCCATCTCACGCCGGAAGGAGCGCGAGTTGAGGTTCGCGGTTCGCCCGGCCCGGCAGCCCGGGCCGTCCCCGCGCAGTCACGGCGTGCCCCGCCGCGATGTTCTTGGCCGCTTTCACATCAGCATTGCAGGCGAAACCGCAGGCAGTGCAGCAGAACCCGGCTTGGCTCTCGCGCGAATTCCGATCCACGTGCCCGCATACCGAGCACCGCTGACTCGTGAATGCGGGATTAACCTTCTCCACCCGGTCAGGGGCCTTATCCTGCAGGCGGCGCACCAGCAGGCCCCAGCCCGAAGCCAGGATCTCCCGGTTCAGCCCGGCCTTGGCCCGGACACTGCGGCCGGGATCGGCACGAGTACCCCGAGCGCTGCGGGTCATGTTGGCTACCCGCAGGTCTTCCACACGGATCACGTCGAACCGGCGCGCCAGATCCGTGCTGATCTTTTCGCCCCAGTCCTTCCGGGCATCCCTCTCCCGCGCACGCAGCCGGGCGATAGCCCGCTTCACCCGCAGTCGCCGGGCAGAACTCCGCCCGGCTCGGGACAGCCTACGCTGCAGTCGTCGCAGGCGCCGCTGGCGTCCCGGGGACAGCCGCGGGGCAGTCAGCAGTTCTCCGGTGGACAGCGCCGCACTCACCGTGACCCCGCGATCGATCCCCACCACCCGACCACTGCCGGGTACCGGGATGGCCGGCGGGATGACGGCGAAGGCGACATGCCAGCGGCCGGCCCGGTCCTGGGTCACTCGGTAAGACCGCGCTGCGGGAACAGCCCGGGACCAGCGGAATCGCACCCAGCCCGCTTTGGGTATCCACAACTGGCCGCTCTTCCGGCTGAGCCTGCGGATCTGCCCTGGCTTGACCGCCACGATCCGGAACCCCTCGTCCCGGCCGGCCTTCCGCCACGACGGCTCGCGGTGAGTACCAGAGAAGAAGTTCGTCATGGCCTGGGCGAAATCGCGCAGTGCCTGCTGCTGTACCATCTGGCTGCCCGCGGCAAGCCAGTCATAGGCCGCGCGGGCGGCGGTAAGTTGGCGGCACTGCTGCAGGTAGCCTGGCGCGCTTACCCGCCCGGGACGCCACCACGACTGCTGCTCGACTGCGAGATTCCACACGTACCGGGCCTGCGCGCAATGGTCTCGCAGCACCGCCTCCTGGGCGGGCGAGGGAAGCAGGCGGTACCGGGACATACGAACACGATAGCGAGTACCACCGACATTTTCCGGGAGGTGAAGCGGCGCTGAAGCCGCGTCCATTCTGAGCACCAGCAGCCCGCCGTCGCGGCGGCACAGCCTCCCCTTCCGCGCCCGCCTGGCCACCACCGTCGGCGGCGCGGCCGGCCGGGCATCCCGCCTGGCCGGGCGCGGTGACGGATCGGTCATCGGCGGGGTCATCGGGCTGCGGCTGCAACCCGATCTGCTCTCGCTGCTCGCGCGCGGGCGGCAGGTTGTCCTGGTCACCGGGACGAACGGGAAGACCACCACGACCAGGCTGGTCACGGCCGCGCTCAGCGCGCTGGGGCAGCAGATCGCGTCCAACGCCTTCGGCGCGAACATGGAAGCCGGGCTGGTCTCCGCGCTCGCCAAGTCCCCGGACGCCACCCTGGCCGTGCTCGAGGTGGACGAGAAGTACCTGCCGGCCATGCTGACGGCGACCAGCGCCCGGGTGGTGGTGCTGCTGAACCTGAGCCGGGATCAGATGGACCGCGCGGCGGAGATCTGGATGCTCGCCCGCCGCTGGCGGGCGGCTCTGGCCGCCGCCCCGGGCTGCCGGGTCATCGCCAACGCCGACGACCCGCTGGTGGCGTGGGCCGCCGGGCAGGCCCGCCAGGTCACCTGGGTGGCCGCGGGCCAGCGCTGGCACGACGACTCCTGGTGCTGCCCGAACTGCGGGTCGCACCTGCGCCGCGACGGCGAGGACTGGTACTGCGGCGAATGCCAGAACCGACGGCCTCCGGTCCGCTGGGCGCTCGTGGGTAATGAGGTGATCGACCCGGCCGGCCGGGCCCGGCCGCTCGACCTGACCCTGCCCGGCCGGGCCAACCGGTCCAACGCCGTGATCGCGTTCGCCGTGGCCGAGGTGTTCGGCGTCAGCGTTACCCAGGCGATGGACCCGGTCCGGCAGGTCCGGTCGGTGGCCGGCCGGTACACGCAGGTGGAGCGGCGCGGCACGGCGCTCCGGCTGCTGCTGGCCAAGAACCCGGCCGGCTGGCTGGAGGCGCTCGACGTCCTGGTGCCGCCGCCGGTGCCCGTGCTGCTGGCGGTGAACGCCCAGACCCCGGACGGGAAGGACACCTCCTGGCTCTGGGACGTGGACTACCGCAGGCTGCGCGGCCGCCCGGTGTTCGTGGCGGGGGAGCGCAAGCTCGACCTCGCGGTCCGGCTGGAGGCCGACGAGGTGGCGTTCTGGATGGCCGGCAGCATCGACGAGGCGGTCGAGCAGGCCCGCAGCCCGTCCATGGACGTGATCGCCAACTACACGGCGTTCCAGCAGATCCGCGCGGCCCTCGGGCGCGCCGTCTGAGGGAGGGACGATGAGCGAGGGCCGATACGGCCAGGGCCCGGGCTACCGGGGGCCTTCGGCCATCCGGCTGGTCTGGGTCTACCCGGATCTGCTGAGCACGTACGGCGATCGGGGGAACCTGCTCGTGCTCGCCCGGCGGGCCCGGCTGCGCGGCTTCCCGGTCGAGATCGCCGAGGTCAACTCCGACCAGCGAGTGCCCGTGGACGGCGACATCTACCTGCTCGGCGGCGGCGAGGACCTGCCGCAGATCCTGGCCGCGCGCCGCCTGGCCGGCGAGGGCGGGCTGGCCGCCGCCGCGTCCCGCGGCGCGGTGGTCTTCGCGGTCTGCGCCGGTTACCAGATCGTCGGGACCGAGTTCGGCGGCGCGGAGGGCGAGCCGGTTCCCGGGCTCGGGCTGCTCGACATCCGCAGCGGAAGGGGCGAGCGGCGGGGCGTCGGCGAGATAATCGCGGACGTCGATCCGGCGCTCGGCGCCGGCCGGCTCACCGGTTTCGAGAACCACCAGGGCGTGACCCGGCGCGGGCCGGGGGCGAAGCCGCTGGCCACCGTGGTCACCGGGGTGGGCAACGGAGACGGGACGGAAGGCGCGTACGCCGACCGGGTGGTCGGCACCTACCTGCACGGGCCCGCCCTCGTCCGCAACCCGGGCCTGGCCGACATGCTGCTCGGCTGGGTCGTCGGCACGCTGCCGCCGGTCGACCCCCGTCGGGAAGACCTGGTGCACAAGCTGCGCGCCGAGCGACTGGCCGCCCAGGGCGCGCCCGCCTAGCCAGATTCAGTAGACCCCAGATTCAGTAGACCAGCGCCTGGGCGCCCTCGGTCATGATCTCGGCCACGAACGTGGCCGCCCCGGCGATCCTGATCCCGCTGATCACGTCGTCGGCCTCGATGTTCCGCCTGGCCGCGCACTGGGTGCACACCGTCACGGAACCCGCGGCCAGCACCCCCGCCAGCAGGTCGGCCAGCGGCGCGGCGTGCGGGAGCGAGAAGTCCCCGGCCCGGCCGGGCAGGCCGAACCAGGCCGACTCGCCGGTGAGCCACAGCGAAACCGGGACGCCGCTCGCCACCGCGGCCGCGGCCACCGTGAAGGCCTGGTTGCAGCGCTCCGGGTCGTCCTTGCCCGCCGTGACCTTGATGACGAGAGAACGCTCGGGCATGGCAGAAACTCTAGCCGCCCGCGGCGTACGGCGCGCCGCCCGACGGCGCGGGCGGCTCCCCCGTACACTGCGGGCTATGCACGGCATGCTGAGCGCCGCGATCGTGATCGGCGTGTTCGCCGTGGCCGCCGTGGCGTGCCTTTACCTGGCCGTACGGGTGTTCGCGGCCGGAGGCCGGCGTGGCGATCCATCCTGACCTGGAAGTGCTGAGCTTCCTGCTCGGGCGGTGGGAGGGCGCGGGCATCGGCGGATACCCGACCATCGAGTCGTTCCGGTTCGGGCAGGAGATCAGCTTCAGCCACAACGGCAAGCCATTCCTCATCTACACCAGCCGGACCTGGCGGCTCGACGAGGAGGGACAGATCGGGCTGCCGCTCGGCACCGAGAGCGGCTACTGGCGCCCTCGCCCGGAGGGCCAGGTCGAGGTGATGCTCGCCCACCCCACCGGGATCGTGGAGATCTACCTGGGCGAGATATCGGGCACCCGGATCGAGATGGCCACCGACGTGGTCGCCCGCACCGCCACCGCCAAGGAAGTGACCGCCGGGCACCGGCTCTACGGGCTGGTGGGCTCCGGTGGGCCCGGGGAGCAGGATCTCGCCTACGCCTACGACATGGCCGCGATGGGCCAGGAACTTCAGCCGCACCTGTCGGCCCAGCTCAAGCGCGTTAGCCCAGTGGAACAAGAGTAAGTCCCCGGGCGACTCCGGAACGCGCGCTCGCGCCGTTCCGGGGCCGACTGGACAAGGTCGGCCAGCCCGGGGACTCGGTGTCTGCCAGTTTTAGCCGGCCGCCGCCCCACTGGACGTCGTGCCGGCGGGAAGGCGGCTAGCTGACAGCCACCTCACGTGTCCGTTGATCATGCATGCTTTCGGACCACCTCCTTTCCCGTGTACCTCGCACGCTATCCGCGGGGCGGGCGGGGAGGCAAGAGGATTTAGTATGAGGCGCATGGACCGGGAGGTGGCCGTGCGCGGGTGGGACGAGCAGCTGCGAGCCCGCGGCTACCGGGTGACGCCGCAGCGCCAGCTCGTCCTCGAGGCGGTGGCGCGGCTCGATCACGCGACCCCGGAGGAGATCGGCGCCCAGGTCCAGCAGACTGCGCGCGGGGTCAACATCTCGACCATCTACCGCACGCTCGAGCTGCTCGAGCAGATCGGCATGGTCACCCACACCCACCTCGGGCACGGGGCGCCCACCTACCACCTGGCCAGCGACGCCGACCACGTGCACCTGGTCTGCCGCGACTGCGGCCGGGTCACCGAGATCGGCCCCGACGCCATCCGCCCGCTGATCACCGCACTGGAGGAACGCCACGGATTCGAGACCGACGTCGGCCACCTCACCGTCTTCGGCCGCTGCGCCGACTGCCGGACGGCCGCCGATGCCTGACATCAGCGAGCCGCAGGCGAGCAGCCGGCCGAGCCCGCTGCTGGCCTGGCCGGGAGCGGTGGAGGCCGGCTGGCCGGACGAGGGCGTGGCCGCGCACTACGGCGACCCGATGCGCGAGCAGCGCACGATCGAGGAGTCGGCGGGCGTGGTGGACCGGTCCAACCGCGGCGTCGTCCGGATCACCGGGCCGGACCGGCTGAGCTGGCTGCACAGCCTGACCACGCAGGCCCTGGACGGGCTGGCCGCCGGAGCGAGCGCGCAGGCGCTCGTGCTCAGCCCGAACGGGCACGTCGAGCACCACCTGACGCTGACCGACGACGGCACCGCGACGTGGATGCACGTAGAGCCGGGCACCGCCGCGGCGCTCGCGGAGTTCCTCGAGTCCATGCGGTTCATGCTGCGGGTCGAGGTGGCCGACGTGAGCCAGGACCACGCCGTGCTCAGCGTGCTCGGCCCGGCGGCCGGCGGCCTCGCGGCCGGGCTCGACGGCGTTCAGGCGAGCGTGAACCCGGGCTCGTTCGGAACCATCGACCTGATCGTGGCCCGG
>Ga0306923_10008205_pt1 | contig 10465 bp, 7 predicted proteins | sample sta12Can44000108_FD_203841 | JGI IMG/M metagenome (GOLD analysis project Ga0306923, IMG submission 203841) | Lab enrichment of tropical soil microbial communities from Luquillo Experimental Forest, Puerto Rico - statanox.12C.anox.44.000.108 (v2)... | ecosystem: Environmental > Terrestrial > Soil...
GGGATTTCTCTACAAAGAAATCGCTGAGAAACTGGGCATCAGCTACGAAACAGTGCACACCTACATCCGCCGTATTTACGAAAAACTGCAGGTCCGCACTCGCACCGAAGCCGTCGCCAAATTCCTGAAGCGCTGATCGCGCGCCCGCTACCATGTACAAAATCATCGGCACCGATGGCAAGGAATACGGGCCAGTCGATCTCGAGCAACTGCGCCAATGGGTCTCGCAGGGTCGTATCAATTCTCAAACTCGTGTTCAAGCTGGCGATAACACTCAGTGGAGGGCCGCATCTGAGATTGCCGAAGTCGCCGCTTTGTTCGCGCCTCAAAGTACAATAGGGGCTCCGGTGGTGCCTCCTGTCCTTTCGAGCCCCGCGCCATCCATCCAGGAAAAGGGCCTCGCCATTTTCAGTTTCGTGCTGGGAATTTTATCTTTCGTGCTCTGTCTGAGCGCGCTGACTGGAATCCCCGCGATCATTTTCGGGCACATCGCCCGCAGTCGCGCAACCCGCTCCCCGGCGCGATACGGTGGTATCGGTTTCGCCACGGCTGGCCTGGTGTTGGGCTATGTGAGCATCCTCTTTTCTCTGATCGTTTTGGCTTTGCTTCTGCCCGCCCTTGCCAAAGAAAAACGAACCGCTGGCGCCGGCAGACCGGTCCGCGAGCGAGTGGGTTGTGAGAACAACATGCGACAGATCGGCCTGGCCTTCAAGGTTTGGGCACTTGAGCACAACGATCATTTCCCGTTCAATGTAAGCACTAACTCGGGCGGCACTCTCGAACTCTGTGAGCCTGGCCCGGACGGCTTTGATAAAAATTCGATCGCGCATTTCCGAGCAATCTCCAACGACCTGGACACACCAAATCTTCTGATCTGCCCGAACGACCCGGGCAAACACGCGGCGGCCGATTTCTCTTCGCTACAACCTAGCAATATCACCTATCAGCTCCGCACGGGCAAAAATGTGGATACTGAAAACGCCCAGGAGGTGCTGGCCGTTTGTCCCGTTCACGGCAATGAACTCCTTTGTAACGGCAATGTGCGAAAAGCTTCTCGGGCGCGCAACTGAGCTGCCGGCGCGGCGCTCTGGAGCAGCACTGTGCTGTCTGGGCCTGTCCATTCATTTCTTCATTCCATGCCATATCATTGCGGCAAGCTCCAAAAAACTGATCGAATTCGGCTGGGACGAACCAGACACTTCTTTCCTGCGCACGAATATTTCAAATATGGCAAAAACGCCCTTCGACGGGTGTGTCTTCCACGCGGATTATCATTCCAGTGATGGCACCAACGGCAGTTTCACCTGGCAAGCTTGGGGTTCTCGGACGTTTACCGATGCCGATCTTGACCACGCGTTTACTGACCTGCAAGCAATCCGGTCGGAAAATTTCAAATGGAACTTTCTTCGGTTTAATACCACTCCTGCGAAACTGGATTGGTTCGACGATTACTCGGCCGTGGTATCCAACGCAGGCTTGGCCGCTCGCCTAGCGCGCGCCGGCCATTGCCCAGGCATCCTTTTTGACATCGAACAGTACGAAGGTCCACTCTTTGATTATCGCAAACAGCACGACGCTTCGAGCAAGTCCTGGGAATTGTACGCCGCGCAGGCCCGAACTCGCGGTCGTGAAGTCATGAAAGCTTTCCAAGAGAACTATCCGGACCTCCGCGTGTTTTTGACCTTCGGTTATTCTTTGCCATGGTCTGAAACGGATCATGGTAAGAAGCCGCTGGCGGAGTGCAAATACGGTCTGCTAGCACCTTTTCTCGATGGAATGGTGGACGCAACCCAAGGTGGTGCTCAATTGACCGATGGCTACGAAATATCCTATGGTTACAAATCCGCCGCGCAGTTCAGCACCGCCCGCCAGACAGTGATGCAAGACCTGCTGCCGATCGTTCGTGACTCCGACAAGTATCACAAGGTTTTCAGTTTGGCTTTCGGCATTTGGATGGATCGCGATTGGCGCACGCGCGGCTGGGACCCCGCCGAAATCTCGAAAAATTATTTTTCTCCAGACGAATTGGCTGCCAGCACCAAGGCGGCGCTTGAGCAATGCGATGAATTCGTGTGGATATATTCCGAGTCACCACGCTGGTGGTCAGCGGAAGCAAATCCAAAGACAGCTGTTCCCAAAGCTTACGCAGACGCCATGCGCCAGGCAGTCGGGCGTTAACATCTCACTGGTAGGGCGAGGCTCCGGTCGAGCCCAAAATCTTTTCTCGGATTGATCAGGGCTCGGCAGGAGCCTCGCCCCACCGGATTGCCATCGGTCCGTGGCATAACGTCTGCTTTTCCGTTTTGATACAGCCGCCTGAGGCGTTTGGGAATAAGTGACCAGCGAAATGCCGGGCGTCGAAGAAACGAGCTTGGACGTATTAGAGCGCCTGCAGTCATAGCCTTGTCACGAGGGGAAGCTTACACGCCGCGCGTCAAAAGGCGCCTGACTTGCCTTTGGACAGCCTTGCTTGCGATTGGGACACTTTCAGTTTCTGGCGCGCAACTCCGTTCTCTCACAGGTCATGTCCCGGCTGCCGCCCGTGGCTCGGTGCCAATCGCCAGCTTGCCCTCGGCAACTCGTCTCGGGCTATCGATTGGCCTGCCATTGCGTAACGAAGAACTTCTCACGAATTTCTTGCAACAACTTTACGATCCCAACAGCCCTGAATTTCAGCATTACCTGACGCCGGAGGAATTCACCGAACGATTTGGGCCGACTGAGGCACAGTACCAGTCGCTCATTAGCTTCGTTAGTTCCAAAGGTTTCATCATTGTTTCCCAGCATCAGAACCGGCTGCTTCTGGATGTGAATGCCTCGGTTAATGATATCGAACAGGCTTTCTCCACCAGGTTGAAATTGTACCACCATCCGAAAGAAAATCGGATGTTCTTTGCTCCCGAGGTTGAACCATCCGTCTCAGCCGACGTGCCGATCCTCGATATCAGCGGCTTTGACAATTACTCCCTGCCACATCCAATTTCTCTTCGTCGTTCAGCTCTTTCAGGCCAGGCCAAGCCAAATATCGGCTCTGCGCCGGATGGCTCATATCGTGGCTATGATTTCCGCGCGGCGTATCTGCCCGGCGTTGTTCTTTCTGGCAGCGGCCAGATTGTTGGGTTGCTTGAGTTTGATGGTTATTATCCCAATGACATCGCCAGCTATGCAGCTGACGCTGGTTTGCAATCCGTGCCCTTGCAGAATGTCCTGATGGGCAGTTTCAATGGAACTCCCGGCCCTAATAACGCCGAAGTGGCTTTGGACATCGAGGTGGCCATCTCGGTTGCGCCGGGGTTATCAAAGGTGCTGGTTTACGAAGGGACTTCGGGCAATTCCATGCTCAACCGAATGGCCAATGATAACCTAGCCAAGCAACTCAGTTCTTCCTGGACCTACGGGATCAACGGCACCACCGAAAATATTTTCCGTCAGTTCGCATCACAAGGGCAGTCAATGTTTCAAGCCTCGGGCGATGAAGGCGCTTACTCCGGCACGATACCGACCCCTGCTGATGATCCCAATCTTACTGTCGTGGGAGGCACGACACTCAGTACGGTCGGCCCGAATGGGCAGTGGTCATCCGAGACAACCTGGAATTGGGCCGTTAGCGGCGGCGGTACCAGTGCCTCGAGTGGTGGCATAAGTACGGCCTACGTGATCCCGAACTACCAAAAGGGGATCGACATGAGTAATAATCAGGGCTCAACCGTCATGCGAAATATTCCCGATGTTTCCTTTACCGCTGATAACATTTGGGTGGTTTGGGACAATGGCAGCCAGGGCGCCTTCGGGGGCACCAGCGCTGCAACGCCACTTTGGGCCGCGTTTATGGCGCTCGTCAACCAGCAGGCCGTTGCCAACGGACTACCGGTGCTGGGTTTTGTTAATCCGGCCCTCTACGCTATCGCCAAAGGAACAAACTATAGTTCCTGTTTCCACGATATCACGACTGGTAATAACAAGAATTCAGCCAGTCCAAATAGGTTCGGCGCAGTCGCCGGCTACGACTTGTGCACTGGTTGGGGCACGCCTGCTGGCCAGACATTGATTAATGCCCTGGCTGGCGGTTCAAATCTGCCAGCAGCCTTCAAAAACAATCCGTTTGTCGCTGCCTCTGCCAACGTTGGCCAGCCTTGCTCAGGTTCAATCTCCAACCAGGCCACTGTTGCAAATCCAGCCGATCGATTGACCTTCACTAAAGTTTCCGGCCCCCCCTGGTTAACCTTAGGTACCGACGGTTCGTTGTCGGGAACTCCGTCGAGCCAGAACATTGGAACCAACGCTTTTGTGGTCAGCGTCACCGAATCTGCAGGGATGTCAAATTCCGCCACGATGTTCCTTAACGTAAACGGCGCTCCTGCCTTCATCAATTCCCAGCTGGTTCAGTCTTCTATAAACGCGGGAACATCCTTCTTCGGTTCAATTGCGGGCGAGGCGACCGACCCTAACCCAGGTGATACCCTTACCTTTTCAAAAGTCGGTGGTCCCCAGTGGTTGCTAGTTTCACCACAGGGCAATCTTTCTGGCACACCAGCAATAGGGGACGTCGGAACCAATCTTTTTACAGTCAGGGTGACGGATTCCGGCGGGTTGTGGGCTCAAGCGAATCTTACGGTAAATGTTAACGGGTCGCCGTCATTTGCGGCGAACCCTTTTACAGCGCCGGCGGTGAGTGTGGGCCAGGTCTACTCGCAATCGCTAACAAATCAGGCCACTGATCCAAACCCGGGCGCGGTCCTGACCTTTTCAAAGGTCAGCGGTCCCTCCTGGCTTTCCGTGACCGCTGATGGGCTGCTGATAGGAACTCCCACCGCCTCGGACGTTGGGACGAACAGCTTCAGCGTCAAGGTTACCGACACCGGCGGACTTAGCAGTAGCGCCACCATGAACGTTGCAGTGATGCCGTTATCCAGCCCACCGACCATTCACATTTCAATTAACAACCAAATTGTTTCATTGGACTGGAGCAACGGCGCCCCGCCATTTCAAGTTCAGGCCTCCACTAACCTCGCTTCCGGCATTTGGCAAAATCTGGGTGAACCCACAACAAATCGTTCCATCTCCGTAACGCCCCCTAGCCAGTCCGCCGCCTTCCGAATCCTAAATCCCGGTCCGTAGACTTTAAGTTTTTCCAGCCCCTAGAAGTGGACGAAGAGGTCGTGCGCGGATAACTGAACTAAGTGCGAGTTTGAGAAATCGGGCATTGCTGCGGATAAGAATGGCCGCAGCGCGGAGCTATTTGCTTTCCCGCGGTACCATCCGAAGCAGTGTCTGCGGTGTTCGGAACAGAATCTCCTTCGCTATTGCTAAAGCTTCATCAAAAGTAAATTGGCCTTGCTCAATCCGATGGCCCAGCACCTGGGCCATTTGCCGACGAACAAGTATCGATTTGGCATACGTCCACTCGACGCAGTACGCGTCAGAGAAGAAACCTACCTGGCGGGACGCCGGCAGCATATCGAGTCGCTCGCTGATGATTTGGCGAATGATTTCGGGGAAAAAGTTGTGCCACCAATATCCGGCCAGACTTAGGTTCGGCAGTTCACGAGCCAGCGTGCATAAAGACTGATTGGCTTGCCGGCTTGCCAAAAAGCATTGAAACCTCAATCCCGGATGCCGCCCGATCATTTCCCCGAGTTGGCGAATGGTTTCCTGCCTTAGCCTGCTCCCCGTCTCGAAGGGCAGAGGTTCGGCGCCAAAGCTGAATTGGAATACAATGCTATCTCGCTTTTGTTCAAGCTGAGTCAAAAAGCGTTCATTGATATAACTGGCATACACATCCCGTTCCGTTGCTGCGGCCTTATCACGCCGCTTCAGTGCCGCTTCCATCTCGCCGGCGCTCACCAGTTGGTAATTGATGTCCGTCGACAAGTGGGTTGCCGTGGACAGCACCTGGTCATACGGGATCGCATTAACGTAATGCGTCACCGCCGCATCGACGTCCTCAAGCGAATGAATTGTCCGCTCGGTTGGCGGCCTTCCTCCCGCGCCAATGGGTGAAGGGCTGGAGGGACTGCGTCCCCAGCACCTCTCCAATTCGTACAATGCCGTGTCGTACTCTCCCCACTGACACCGCGTAAAGAACGCCCACTCCAGGGCGTACTGCAACCTTTCGTCGTCCTGACCGGCTTCGCGTCGGGCGATTTCTGTCCCAGTCCGCCTAATCTTGATCCGATCGAGGACGGAATGGTGCCAGGACCGGTCATCAGCCCGCTCTAGAATCAATTGGTCCAGGTTGCGCCAGTTATCTGAAGTTATAGGCTTGGTCCACTCGTAGAGGTCCCTGAGGATCAGTCGGACTCCCCAAAAAGAGCTGGTATTCTGGATCGCAGGCAGGAAGGGCAGTGCCTCTTCAATGCGCTGCGCCGCTTCTGCCTGGGTCGGCCATTGAGGATATTGACTCAGACGTGCGCCCGTGGGGCAGCCTGCTGAATAAAGGTCGCTAACGACCATATGGTAAAGCAGCACATCATGCAGGCCGCGCGCACCCAACTTGCCGCCAACCAGGTGCGTGTGTATGTCCAGGACATGAATTTCGGCCAGCGCTTCTTCCACGAGTTTTACGTTTGAATTCATAAGCAAATCTGCCCGCCCGGCTGCAGGACAAGAATCCAACCCGAGAAAGAGGTGTCAAGCAATTCAGCTTTTAGGTTGCGCCGCGTTCCTTGATTCGCTAGTCACTCGGCAATGCTTTCAGCACCGACAACACCGTCCCGGGCCCGCCGCCGCAAACGTAGAGCCGGACTCGTTCCCATGCACGAGCTTCTGCGCCCGGCCTGGGAAGCCGGCTACGCCATCCCTTCATTTTGCGCCTGGAATGCCGAACTCACGGAAACAATTCTTCAGGTTGCCACCGACCTCAAAGCCCCAGTCATTCTCATGAGTGGTCCGGGGGAATTTCCGCTCAATCCTCCGGACACCTTGGGACGTATCGCCAAGGCGCTCGTCGAGAAGTATCCCGTGCCGGCGGCTCTGCATCTCGATCACGGAGATTCCTTTGAAATGGTCGAAGCTTGCATCCAGGCCGGCTACACATCCGTGATGCTGGATTACTCACTCCGGCCATTCGAAGAAAACGTCGCGGCGCTCAAAGCCGTTGTGGCCAAGGCACGGCCAATCGGAGTAACGGTGGAGGGCGAAATCGGCTGCGTCGGAAAGGTGGATGACGTGACCGTTGAGGGCCGCGAAACCTCAACGCTCACCAACCCTGAGGACGCGGCGCGCTATGCCGAAATGACCGGTGTGGACGCTTTGGCCGTTTCGATCGGCAACGCTCACGGGATTTATACCCGTTTGCCAGTTTTTGACTTTGATCGATTAGAGAAGATCCGCAGAGCCGTCTCCGTTCCGTTGGTGCTTCACGGCGGTTCAGGAACTCAGCCGGAATACATTCAACGGGCGGTCAAATTGGGCATGGCAAAAATCAACGTGGCCAGCGAATTGTGCAAGGCATTCCGTGACAGCTACGCCGCGGAGCATGCAACCGGCAAACTCGGTTGGTTGCCGACTAGCCTGGCTTCCGCCAAAAAACCCATGGCTGAGGTAATGGCCAAGTGGTTTGTCCTGACAGGGGCCGCCGGCAAAGCCGCGTGACGAATTTATGGCCGACGTGCACTGCCTCGGAGTGCTGGTCGTGGACGCTCTTAGCGGGCCTATCTCTGAGTACCCCGTTCCTGGCGTCGTTGCGCAAGTTAACACCAAATCGATAAAGTTCCTTGCGGGCGGCGGTGCCGCTAATACTGGTTCAGCCCTTGGCCAAATGGGAATCCCGGTCGCGGTGTTTTCCAAAGTGGGCGGCGACATTAACGGCCTGTTCCTCAGGGCGGAGTTGGAGCGAAACGGAGTCGATGCGGCACACGTGAGGGAGACCGCATCGGAATCCACTCCGTTCACATTCGTGGGAATTCATCCTACCGGTGACCGATCCTTTATTCACACACCCGGCTGCAATCTAACATTCTCGATCAAAGACCTGGATCTCGAAGCGCTCTTTGCCTGTAAAGCTTTGCTCTACCAGGACATGTGGGTGTTGCCTAAGCTCGACGGTCCTTCAGCGCCCGAGCTTCTGTCGAAAGCTCAGAAACGCGGTGTCACAACTCTGCTGGATGAATGTTACGGCCTTGGACCAAACCGCGATGTGTTCGAGGCCGCGCTCCCATTCTGTGATGTTGTCTTACCCAGCTACGATGACCTACGACGGCTCTATCCCCAACTCGATCCGGCCGGTGTCGCGGCATACTTGCTTCAAAAAGGCGCCTGTCGAGTTGTCTTAAAACTGGGCCGAGAAGGTTGTCTGGTCGCGAGCCCGAAAAATGTTGTAAAGCTTCCGTCAGTCGCCATGGAAATTGTGGACACAACCGGGGCAGGGGACTGTTTCAACGCCGGCTTCATCGCAGGACTTGTGAACGGCCTGGATGATGTCGAAGCGGCAAAAGTTGGGGCCGCTGCCGCTGCAGCTTGCATGCGGAACGTTGGAGGCGCGGTCGGAATTCCCAAATATGCTGTTCTAACGAAAACCGCACGAGCAACGGCCTAGTCCGTGTATCCTCTTTTTCCACAGTAGAAAATGTTAAAATCGTTAAAACGTCAAACGTGACCAGTCAAACCATCTGGACCCTCCTGTCCATCTTGTTCATCCTGTCCAACCTCGCCTGTCCTTATGACCACTGATGAAATCCGCACAAGACTGCAGCAGATGGCCATAGCTACTCCTGCTGTCGATGCTCATACTCACGTTCAGGATGACCTGACAGATTTCAACCAGGCTTTGGCTTCTGGTAACCTGGCTGGAACCCAGGCTTCGGTTAATCGTCCACCTGAGAACGTCGTAGTCGAGGGTATCCGTCGCGGTCGTCTGGTCCGCCGGACAATGACCGACGCAGCTCATGGGCTTTTTTATTCCTGGTTTTCGCAGATTGTGGAAGGCGCGGGAAATCGACTCGACGACGCGATTGCAAAGATAGGCACGAACACCGCAAAAGAACGCCGAACCGCCTCCCGATTCCTGTTAGAACAACTTCACGACAGCCGGTTCTCCGAATATGCGGATTGGCTGCGCTATATGTTTAGACTCTATTCAGGAGTCCCCCGCAAAATCGATCCACTGGATCCCAAGCACGTTGATCTTATCGACGATGCTATCGCGGCTCAACGCCACGATCCGGCGTTCGCTGCGCAGGTTCTCAAGGACCACAATATTCGTGCATACGTGACCAGTATCGAGAATCGTGACAAAGTGCCGTTGCGTCCCCCGGTTCGCCCGAAAGATGTTGATCTCAGTTACTCTACCCATCCCGAAACGTGGAACATGTTCGATTTTAATGGATTTTTCTGGCCCGAACGGGCCACGGACTTTGGCCTGTTCACGCAGGGACATAAGTTCGAAGCGGAAAAGTACATCGTTCATCTCGAGGAATACTTCGAGCGCGAGATTACAAACGTTGCCACGCTGCAGGATGCTACTCGCTCATTCTTCTGGCGCATTCTGCGGAGCCCAAAAACAAACCCGACCAGCCGAATTCTGTACGTCGACGGCTTTCAGGCGCAGGATTGGCGATTCAGTCGCCAATACTCCAAGGCAACGGTCGACTGGGCGATCGTCCATCACCGCACGCAACTTGATGGGGAGAACCGCCGCCAGGTGGCGGCTTGTGTTTCGGAGGCCATGCTCGAGGCCCTCAATGACATTGGCAAGGAGCGTAAAGATGCCGGGGCCAGGTTTGGAGTTTGCGTGCAGCTCTGCGGCGGTGCCAGGCATTTCATGGACTGGGCGCGCGAGATTCAATCCATCCCGGAGTACATCCCCAATTTGGCTCAGGACGAATATCCGGTCTGGATCCGTTACCCCCATGTTCAGTTCGAATACATCTCCGCACACGAACTCCTTTACAACGACATGGCCAATGCCGCCAAACAAGTGGGGAATGTGTCCGCTGGGCCATGGTGGCACTATTTCCGCCGGCACAAAATAGCTCGCATGGTGCGCGATCAGCTAAGCATGGGCCCATTGAGAGCAATCGCTTGTGGATTCACTGACGCACGTTTTGTGGAAATGGTGGCAGCCAAATACGTCTCGATGCGTTTAGGGATCGCTGATGCACTTTCGGAACTAGTGGCAGACAAATATTCCAGTCTGTACCTCGATTTCGAAGCCGCACAAGCAGTCATGACGGAGCTTCTTTTGACCAATCCCGCCGAAGTCCACTCCATTCCGTTGCATTCCTGAAGGTCACGGAGCGTGCAGGCGAAAAAATGCCAAACCCTGCGTCATGGGCAACCGAACTGTTACTACACCTTTATTTGTAAGGGCTCCTTGGGTCACCGAACCCCAGGAGGGGCTGCTCAGTCGGGGAGTTGTTTCGAGGGTGAATAGTGTCCCGGACCAGGTGAGTTGAAGGGTTTGGCCGCTGGATGAGACTAACAGCTGGGGATTCCCTGTCAGTATTTCGGTGACCTGCGTGGCCCA
>Ga0306923_10008208_pt1 | contig 10463 bp, 8 predicted proteins | sample sta12Can44000108_FD_203841 | JGI IMG/M metagenome (GOLD analysis project Ga0306923, IMG submission 203841) | Lab enrichment of tropical soil microbial communities from Luquillo Experimental Forest, Puerto Rico - statanox.12C.anox.44.000.108 (v2)... | ecosystem: Environmental > Terrestrial > Soil...
GCACCGCCTCCTCGCGCGTGATGAGCTTCGCCTCCGCCATCTCCACCGCGATGCGCACCGCGGCCAGGCCGGTCCGCTTGCCGGCGCGCGTCTGCAGGAGGTAGAGCCGCCCGCGCTCGATGGTGAACTCGATGTCTTGCATGTCGCGGTAGTGGCGCTCGAGCCTGGCGCGCGCGTCCTCGAGCTGGTGCGCGATCGCGGGGAAGCGCGCCGCGAGCTCCCCGATCTTCTGCGGGGTGCGGATGCCGGCCACCACGTCCTCGCCCTGCGCGTTGACCAGGAACTCGCCGTAGAACTCGTTGCGGCCGTCGGCCGGGTTGCGCGTGAAGGCGACGCCGGTGCCGGAGTCCTCGCCCATGTTGCCGAACACCATCGCCTGGACGGTGACGGCGGTCCCCCACTCGGCCGGGATGCCGTTCAGCTTGCGGTAAGCGATGGCGCGCTCGTTGTCCCAGGAGCGGAACACCGCCTCGATGGCGGCCACCAGCTGCTGCATGGGATCTTCCGGGAAGTCGATCCCCTTGCGCCGCTTCACCTCCGCCTTGAACTCACCCACGAGCTCCTTCAGCGCCACCACCGGCAGCTCCGCGTCGAGCTTCACGCCGTAGGCGCGCTTCTTCCGCTCCAGGATGATCTCGAACGGATCGCGATCCTCCTTGCGCTCCGGCTTCATGGAGAGCACGACGTCACCGAACATGGCGCAGAAGCGGCGGTAGCTGTCCCAGGCGAAGCGCTCGTTCTGGCTGCGCTTCGCGAGGGCCTCCACCGTCCGGTCGTTGAGCCCGAGGTTCAGGACCGTGTCCATCATCCCGGGCATGGAGACGCGCGCTCCGGAGCGGACCGAGACGAGCAGCGGGTCGTCGGGGCTGCCGAAGCGCTTCCCGGTGAGCGCCTCGACCTTGCGCAGCGCGGCCTCGACGCCGGGGAGGACGTCCTTCGGCAGCTTCTTCCCGTTCTCGTAGAACGCGGTGCAGACCTCGGTGGTGATGGTGAAGCCAGGCGGCACCAGCAGCCCGATGTTCGACATCTCCGCCACCCCGGCGCCCTTCCCGCCGAGCAGATCCTTCAGGCCGCGATTTCCCTCGGCCTTGCCGCCACCAAAGGAGTAGATGCGCTTCGTCGCCATGGTGCTCCTCGTTTTTGGAAAGGCGCGCCGTATGCCTGGGGAATCGAACCCCTGAACCACCCGCGAGGCGAGACCCCTGAGCGTGTGGCAGAGGAGACCACCCCGACCAGAGAAGATGCCTTGATCGTGGTCAGCGCCACTGCGGCGTGGGGCCGCGACCCCAGCGAGGCGACGGATGCGGGTCGTTCGGCTCGCCAGCGCCGCGCCGGCGCGCCGCACCGATGGGTCGCCGACGGCGATCGGAAAGAGAGGCCGCGGCCGAGAGCACATCGGAGAGGCGGCGCGCCACCTGGGGCCAGGTGAACCGGGCGAGCACCCGATCGCGGCCGCGCGCGCCCATGGCGCGCGCCTCGTCGCGGCGGGAGAGGAGCCGCTCCAGCGCAGCCGTCAGCGCGGCCGCGTCGGCGGGCGGGACGAGCAGCCCGGTCCGGCCGTGCTCCACGATCTCGGGGATCGCCTCGAGCGCCGTGCCGACGCACGGCACGGCGCAGGCCATCGCGTCGAGGAACGCGAGGCCGAACGGTTCCCGGAGGGCCGGCAGCGCGAAGACGGTCGCGCGGGCGAACAGGCCCGGCAGCGCCTCGATGGGCTCGGGGCCGAGCTGCAGCACGCCCTCCGGCATGAGCTGCATGCGCCGCGGCCCGATGACGAGCAGGCGCGCCCGCGGCCGGGCGCGGCGCAGGCGGGCGAAGGCGTCGAGCAGCACCGGCCCGCCCTTCCGGCCGAAGTCGCGTCCGATGAACAGCACCGTCTGGCCGTCGTCCTCCCGCTCCACCGAGCGCGGCACGACGCTCGCGCCGGCGCCCACGACGTGCACGCGCTCCATGGGCACGCCGTAGTCCTCCACGACCGAGCGAGCGGCGTGGCGAGAGAAGGCCGCGAGCGCGGCGGCCCCGCGGTAGGTGGCGCGCTCGCGCGCGTGCCAGTCCTCTCCCCAGCGCGGCGGCGCCGGAAGGCCAGCCGCGGGCTCGGCGCCGCGCCGCTCCGCGAGCGCGCGGGTGTGATCCAGGTAGACGACGTAGGGCCGCGACGGCGGCTGGCCGGGAGCGAAGAGCGCGCCGTTCTGCAGCACGACGTCGGGCGCGAGCGGGAGCCCGCCCAGCATCTCGCCGACGAACCGGGAGTGCGCGTCGAAGGCGAAGGGAGTGTTCCAGCGATAGCTGAGCGCGCGATCGCCGAACCGCGCGGCCGCCGCGGCGAGGTGCAACAGCACGGCAGGTGTGACCCGCGGCCGCCCGGTCACCCGGTCGCGCAGCTCGAGCGGCCCTCGCCCGAACACCGGCACCACCCGATGGCCACGCGCCTCCAGCGCCTCGGTCACGCTGGCGGTGACGCCGCTCTGCTCACCGTAATTGACGTACGCGATGGTGAGATCGCGCCGCGCGCCCGAGGCCATTCGTTAACATGAAGACGCGCGGGCCTCGCCGGAAGGTCGCAGGAGCACCCTCGGGCCCGGGCGCCCGCGCCCCGCTGCGCTCCTCACCCGCCCGCCTTGACGCGCGCTACGGCCCTGCCCGCCACGCGCCGCCGACGCGCCGAAGGCGCAGCGTGAGGCCTCCCCGGCGACGCTCGCTCCAGATCCAGTAGGCGCGCCTCGCCGCCGCCCGGAGCTTCTCCACCTTCCGTCGCAGCCAGTGGAGCCCGTGCTTCCTCCGGAAGTGGTCGCGGTCGCCGAGCCGCGCCGACCGCGGCGCTCCCATGCCGGCCTTGACGCTCTTCTGCGTGACCGAGCCGTAGTGGTGGAGGTAGGCGCGCCCGGTCGTCGCCAGCCGGAACCCCGCCGCGCTCGCGCGCCGGAAGAAGTCCTCGTCCTCGTAACCCGCCAGCCCCAGCTTCGTGTCGAACGACCCGATGCGCGCGAAGACGGTGTGGTGCACCATGAAGCACACGCCGGTCGCGATCCCGCGGCGCGAGGCAGATCCCAGCGCGCGGCGGTGGACCTCGGCGAAGCTCGCCAGATCGTAGTCGAGCTCGCCCTCTCCCATGGCCGGGCTGACGACCTGGCACCCCGCCTCGGCCGCGAAGGCGAGGAGACCGTCGCGGAAGCCCGGGCCGACCACCACGTCGTTGTTGAGGACGATCACCCACTCGGCCCGCAGGGTCGCGGCGGCCTCGACGCCCTGGTTCCAGGCGGCGCTGCAGCCGAGGTTGCCGTCGTTGGCGATGACGTGCAGGCCGGGGCGCGACCCCAGCAGCTCGCGCGTCCCGTCGGTCGAGGCGTTGTCCACCACCACCACCTCGGCGGCCGGCACCCCGTCCGCGAGGAGGCTGTCCAGGCACTGCCGCGTGTACTCGACCTGGTTGAACACCGGGATGACGAAGACGGCGGGCGAGCGGGGCTCCACGCGAGAGCACTTACCCGACCCGCCGCGGGGCGGGCAAGCGCGCCGGTTCACGGATCGCGGGATCGCGTGGATCGACTCCGGCGGGGGACGAGCCCCCGCCCTACGAGCCGCCGAGGACGACGGCAGGGCCCATCAGACCCGCAGCTTCTCGAGGCGCGCCTCGTCCGCCTCCGGCGCGACCTCGTACTCCTCCACCAGGTCGCCCTCGCGCCACTCGACCTTCACCTGCGGCAGATCCTTGCCCTTCCCGTAGCGGGCCACGATCCGGGCCGCGAGCTGGCGTTCCTCCCAGGTCGGCTCGCCCTCGACGAGCGCGACCGGCCCCGGGATGTCCTTCGCCTCGAGCCGCGCCCGCCCGTCGACGTGGTGCTCGAGGAGCGCGTTCTCCACCTCGGTCCTGCCCACGACCAGCTTGGCGCGCGGCGAGAGGCGGAAGTGGCGCCCGGTGGAGAGGAGGATGACGTCCTCGGGGTCGATGCGGCGCTCCTCGCCGGCGGACTCCCGCGCGTCGAGCACGTCGAAGAACTTCCGCGCGAAGCTCTCGTCGGTCAGGTAGCAGCAGCCGCCCGCCGGCTGCGGCCAGTCGGTGAGGCCGAGCTCGCGCGCGAGCGCCATCTGGCGCAGACGCGAGCGGCCGCTGATGTCGAGGAGGCGGCTCCGGTCCACCAGCCCCTGCTGCTCCGGGATGGTGGGCGGCAGGAGCCGAGCGGAGAGCGGTCGCAGCAGCCGCCCATCGAGCCCGCTGTCGCGCTCGATGATGCGCAGCGTGTCGCGGCGCTGGCTCTTCGGCCGCTGCCCGAGCACCTCGCCCGTGAAGACGAAGGCCGCGCCCTCGGCCTCCATGATCTCGCGCGCCCGCCGCATCATGAAGACCCGGCAGTCGACGCAGGGATTCGCGTTCTGCCCGTACCCGTACTTCGGGTGAACCAGCATGTCGAGATAGGCGCCGCCCGAGATGTCGACGTACTCGATGTCGACGTCGAGATCGGCCGCGGCCCGCAGCGCCTCGTTGCGCGGCACCGTCCCATCGGCGCGGCCGCCCTTGCGGCGCTGCGTCTCGGTGATGCAGAAGCCGGTGTAGAAGCTCACCGCCTTGACGTCGATGCCCTGGCGCTTCACCAGCGCCACCGCCAGGGTCGAGTCGAGGCCGCCCGAGACGAGCCCGATCGCCTTCACCTTGGAGCTCATCTCAGCGTCCTCGCTTCCGCAGATAGCTCTTCCACGCCGCGCCGTCCTTGAACGTGGCGACGTGCTCGTGGTGCATCGCCCGGCACCACATCGGCATGTCGCTGGCGATCCCCGGGTCGGTGGCGATGACGAGCAGCACCGCGCCGTCGGGGAGCGCGCGCACGACCTTGGCCGTCTCCACGATCGGGAACGGGCAGAGCGTGCCGGACGTGTCGAGCGTCCGGTCGGGCGTGGGCAGCGATCGCGCCTCCATCGGGAGCGCCGTTTTACCGGCGCCGCCACCGCGCCGCAATCCGCCTGGGCAACTTGCTGGGCAACTTGCTGGGCAACTTGCCGCTCGGGGGGTCGGGCGGTAGGCTCCGCGCCCGTGAAGAGCACCCTCCTCGTGGCGCTGTGCGCCCTTGGCCCCTCGCTCGCCCTCGCCCAGGGCGCGCCGGCGCCCGCTCCGGCCAGCGGCGTCGTGGTGAGCGTCGACGTGGGCGGTGGCGGGATCGCGGGCGGTGGGACGCAGTACACGCCGTCGGGGGTGTTCGAGGGCGAGCTCGGCGCCGGCTACGAGGTGGGCCTGGGGCTGCGCCCCGAGTTCTCCCTCGCGCTGGGGCTCGCGCCCAAGACCCACGTCGCCATCCGCCCGGGGTTGCACTACGATCTCCCCGACCTGCCGCTCTACGTCCGCGGGGCGCTCGACTGGTCGAACGCCCAGGGCACGGGCGGCTGGCGCTGGCTTCTCGCGGGCTTCGGCGGCACGCTGCAGCTCACCGACGTGCTGGGCGCGTTCGCGGAGGCGGACCTCGGGATACCGCTCGGCCACTCGATCGGCGTCGGCGTGCTCGTCCGCGCGGGCATCTCGTTCCGCCTGTGAGCCTCGGCACGGGGAGAACACTCGCGGGTTTGAGGCCGGGCCGGTGATCTGGTTTCATGGCGCGCACGCGCCGTCACTCCACGAAGAGAAGGGACGTCCATGAAGAAGGCGAGCTGGATCGTCGTACTGCTGGTGGGCCTGCTCATCGGGGTCACCGCCGACCGCATGCTCGGCGGCGGGGGCACGCCGCGACCGGCGCCGCACGCCGCGCCCGCGCCCGCGCCGGCCGCGCCTCCGGTCGAGGACCCGCGCGCCGTCTACCGCGTGCCGGTCGACGACACGCCGCTGCGCGGACCGGCCGACGCCCTGGTGACGATCGTGGTCGCCTCGGACTTCCAGTGCCCCTTCTGCAAGCGCGTCGAGCCCACGCTCCAGGCCATGGCCGACGCCTTCCCCGGCAAGGTGCGCTTCGGCTGGAAGCACCAGCCGCTGCCGGGCCACGCCAGGGCGCTCCCGGCCGCGATCGCCGTGGAAGAGGCGCGCGCGCAGGGCGGCGACGCGAAGTTCTGGGCCATGCACGACAAGCTGTTCGAGCTCGCTCCCGCCCTCGAGCGGCCCGATCTCGAGCGCGCCGCGCGCGAGGTGGGGCTCGACGTCGCCGCGGTGGGCGCGGCGCTCGACCAGAACAAGCACGCGGAGCGCATCCGTCGCGACCAGGCGCTCTGCCAGAGCCTCGGCGTGCGCGCCACCCCGACGCTGTTCGTGAATGGCCGGAAGATCGAGGGCGCGCTGCCGCCCGAGCAGCTCAAGCCGATCGTCCAGCAGGAGCTCGACAAGGCGCAGGCGCTCGTCGCCTCCGGCGTGAAGCCGCAGGACGTCTACGCGAAGATCATGGAGAAGGGCGCCACCTCGGTGGTGTACCAGGGGGGCGCCGCGCCGCGCCCCGCCGCTCCGGCGGCCGCCCAGGCGGCCCCGCCGACGCCGTCGACCGTCGCGGTGCCGGTGCCGCTGCGCGTGGACGACCCGTCCCGCGGCCCGACCGGCGCCAAGCTCACCGTCGTCCTCTTCAGCGACTTCCAGTGCCCCTTCTGCGCCCGCGTCGAGCCCACCGTGAAGCAGATGGAGGAGGCCTACCCGGGCGCGGTGCGCGTGGTGTGGAAGCACCAGCCGCTCCCCGCCACGATGCACCCGCAGGCGCGCCCCGCCGCCGAGGCCGCCGAGGCGGCCCGCGTCCAGGGCAAGTTCTGGGAGATGCACGACCAGCTCTTCGCCCACCAGCGCGAGCTGTCCGCCGACCTCTACCCGCGGCTCGCCCGTGAGCTCGGGCTCGACGTGGCGCGCTTCGAGCGCGATCTCGCCGCCCACGCGGGCGGGGCCCGGATCGACGAGGACCAGCGCGTGGCCGGCCAGGTGGGCGCGAACGCCACCCCCACCTTCTTCGTGAACTGCCGTCGCGTCGAGGGCGCCTATCCGTTCGACAGCCTGAAGCCGATCCTGGCCGAGGAGGCGAGGAAGGCGGACGCGCTGCTCGCGAAGGGCACGCCCGCGGCGGGCCTGCACGAGGCGCTCTGCAAGGAGAACGTCCGCGCCTTCCCGGCCCCGGCGGCTGGGGCCGCCGCCCAGAACGCGGTCCTGCCGGGCGGCCGCGCCGCCGTGCCGGTGCGCGGCGACGACCCGGTGAAGGGCCCCGCCACCGCCGCGGTGACGGTGGTCGAGTTCTCCGACTTCCAGTGCCCGTTCTGCGGGCGCGCCATTCCGGCGGTGAAGGACGTGGAGGCCGCCTTCCCTCGCGACGTGCGGATCGTGTGGAAGCACCTGCCGCTCTCTTTCCACCAGAACGCGATGCCCGCCGCGCTGGCGGCCGAGGCGGCGCGCGAGCAGGGCGGCCCGGCCAAGTTCTGGGCCATGCACGACAAGCTCTTCGCGAACCAGGCCGCGCTCTCGGAGGCGACCTACGAGCAGTACGCGCGCGAGCTCGGGCTCGACCTCGCCCGGTTCAAGAAGGACGTCGCCGACCCGAAGCTCAAGGCTCGCGTGCAGGAGGACGCGCAGCTGGCGCAGCGGGTCGGCGTGAACGGCACGCCGACGTTCATCGTGAACGGCGAGACGGTGGTCGGCTCGGCCGCGCTCCGCCCCGCCATCGAGCGGCAGCTCCAGGCGGCGAAGCCGGTGCGGGCCGCGGCGCGCTGACTCGGTAGCTCTGCGGCGGGGAACAAACCCCCGCCCTACGGCGCGCTGTAGGGCGGGGGCTCGTCCCCCGCCAGGGCAACCACCGTCACTGGCGCTCCCCCAGCGTCACCTGCGCGCGCCGGGTCTCGCCGGCCCGCGTCCAGACCACCTCGACCGCGTCGCCGGCGCGGTGGGAGCGGAGGGCCGTGGCCAGATCCTCGAGGCCCATGAGGCGCGTGGCGCCGATCTGGAGGAGCACGTCGCCGCGCTGCACGCCGGCCTGCTCCGCGGGGCTCCCCGGCTTGACCGCCGAGACGAGCACTCCAGGCTCCTTGCGGCCCTCGAAGTCGGGGATGGTGCCGAGGTAGGCGCCGTAGCCGCGCGCGCGCTCGCCCGGACCCGCCGTCGAGCCTGGCGGCGGCGCCGAGCGCACCACCTCGAACCTGGCGGGCGCGTCGGCGGCGTCGAGGACGGCGCGGTAGGCGAGGCGAGCCACCGCGGCCAGTCCGGCGGGGTCGATCTTGTCGGCGGTGTCGCTCGGGCGGTGGTAGTCGCCGTGCGCTCCCGTGAACAGGAACAGCACCGGGATCCCCCCCGCGAAGAAGCTGGTGTGGTCGGAGGGGCCGTAGCCGCTCCCTCCGAAGGCGAGGCGCAGCGGGATCGGCGGCGCGGCCGCCGCGAGCCGCTCGACCCGGGCCCGCTCGCCGCGCGCGGTGTCGGCGCCCTGGACGTAGAGCTTCCCCTCCTGCGGCCGGCCCACCATGTCGAGGTTGACCATGAGCTGCTCCGCCTCCGGCGCGCAGCCGGGCGGCGGGTGCTTCACGAACGCGCTCGACCCGAGGAGCCCCAGCTCCTCGCCGCTGAAGGCGGCCAGGACGACCGACCGGCGCGGCGGCGGCCCCGCTCGCAGCGCGCGCGCGACGGCGAGGAGCGCCGCCACCCCGCTCGCGTTGTCGTCGGCGCCGGGGTGCACGGCGTGGACGCCCGGCGTGAGCGACGTCTCGCCTCCGAACCCGAGGTGGTCGAAGTGCGCCCCGAGCACGACGCAGCCGGCGCCGGGGTCGGAGCCGCGCGCGACGCCCACCACGTTCTCGGTCCGCGCCTCCTCCTGCGCCACGCCCGCCGCGAGCCGCGCCGCGATCCCGAGCGGGCGCGAGTGCGGCCGGCGATCCGCCTGCGCCGGCGCGGCGAGCGCCTCCGCGTCGACGCCCCCGCGGGCCAGGCCGGCCAGCGTGACCCGCGCCGCGAGGATGCCGGCGCGCGACGAGACCTGACCTCGCCACGGCTCGAGGGCGTCGGGACCGGGGTGGTTCCAGTCGTCGCGCACCGCGAGCAGCGCCGCCGCCCCGTGGTCGCGAGCGTTCATCGCCTTGTAGCGCCACTCGCCGAGCTGGAACCGCTGCGGGTCGCGGAAGGGCGAGGCCTGGTCGCGCTCGTCGGGGAAGTGCGCCGCCACGAGCACGACCTTTCCCTTCACGTCGAGGCCGGCGTAGTCGTCGTAGCCGAGATCGGGGGCGGTGATGCCGTATCCGGCCCAGACGAGCTCGCCCTCGGCCGCGCCGTCGTCGGTGAAGGTGAAGGGCTGGAACTCCTGCCCGAGCACGAGCGCGCGCCCACCCACCCGGAGCGCGTTCTCGCCCGTGATCTTCGCCCCCACCGGCGCCTGGAACGGCTGAAGGAACCCATCGGTGCCGCCGGGCGCGAGTCCCACCTCCCTCATCCGCTCGGCGATGAAGCGCGCCGCGGCGGCGTTGCCGGGTGTCCCGACCCCGCGCCCGGTGCGGGCGGGATCCGCGAGCCATCGGACGTCGCGGATGAGGTCCTCGGGTCGGATGAGCGACTCGGCCGCTTCCCTCGCGTTCGCGGCCGGGGTCGGCGTCGCGTCCGTGATCGCGGTCAGGGTCGGGGTGGCGGTCGCGGTCGCGCTCGAACCCGCCGTCCCCCACGCGATCACCGCGCAAATCGCGGGCGCGAGACATCTGGACAGGCGCATCGTGACCCCCTCTCGCTCCGGCCGTGCTTGCGCCTCACCGGCGCGTGGGTTTATGTACTCGCGATGCGTCGGACCTTCTTCAAGTCCAAGATCCATCGCGCGACCGTCACCCAGGCCGACCTCCATTACGAGGGGTCGGTGACGATCGACGAGGACCTGATGGACGCCGCCGCCATCGCCGATTACGAGGCGGTCCACATCTGGAACGTCACGCGCGGCACCCGGCTCCAGACCTACGCGCTGAAGGGCGCGCGCGGCTCGGGCGTCATCTGCATCAACGGCGCGGCGGCACACCTGAACCAGCCCGGCGATCTCGTGATCCTGGCCACCTTCGCGGAGCTCGACGAGGCGGAGGCGCGGGCGCACACGCCGAAGGTGGTGCTCGTCGACGCGAAGAACCGGGTGGTCGCGAAGGACGTGGTCGAGATCCCCGGGCCGGCGCGGAGGATGTCGGCATGAGCGCACGGGGGCTACTTTGGCCCGCGCGTGACGCCGCGGCCTGATTTCCCGACCTTCCTGAAGCTCTGCCGGCCCGGCCGGGCGGTCCCGGTCAGGGTCGAGGTCGAGGCCGACACCGAGACGCCCGTCTCGGCGTTCCTGAAGCTCTCGCGCGGCGAGCGCCACGCGTTCCTCCTCGAGTCGGTCGAGGGCGGCGAGCGCAGCGCCCGCTTCAGCTTCCTCGGGGCGGGACCGAAGAGCGTCCTGTCGTGGCGGCTCGGCGACGGCGACGATCCGGTGGAGCGGATCCGGAGCGATCTCGCCTCGCACCGCGCGGTGCGGGTCGAGGGTACGCCGCGCTTCTCCGGCGGGCTGGTGGGCTGGATCTCCTACGACGCGGTC
>Ga0306923_10008211_pt1 | contig 10463 bp, 11 predicted proteins | sample sta12Can44000108_FD_203841 | JGI IMG/M metagenome (GOLD analysis project Ga0306923, IMG submission 203841) | Lab enrichment of tropical soil microbial communities from Luquillo Experimental Forest, Puerto Rico - statanox.12C.anox.44.000.108 (v2)... | ecosystem: Environmental > Terrestrial >...
AAATTTTGATGACGAGTGCAAAAGGACTTTTGCAACAAAATCGGCACTAAGCGGCGGTAAGCATTTTCAGCGTTATGTCCGCAGCTGGCGTAAGCTGACATAACGGCCCAATCACCTAACTATCGCCAGCATGGTCGCACACGGCAATAAGCGGCATGAGGACACACAACAATCAGTACAACGCCGGCAGCAGGGACCTCGGAGGGATGGAGCCTGTGACGTCGGCGGGCGTCCCGTTCTCGACGGGTCGCGATTGAGCCTTGCTCAATTTTTTCTGTTTGGAATTGGCATGATTTGAATTGCGATGATGGGAAGCGCCCAGATTGGAATTGGACGTGCCTGATTTGGCGACCTTCGACTTCGAAGCAGGTTTGGCGTGCTTCGCCTTTTTCATCGCCTGCTGCGCCGCCACATGCTGGCTCGGCTTGTTCTCAACTGTAGCAGCATTGGCCTTGGCGCCTGTCGCGTTTGGGACATCTGCAGGAGGTTGCAGGGTGCCGGCGGTCTGCGGGCCGAGTACCGTTGCCGGCTGAGTATCAATGGCCAGCGCGGGCGTTGTAACAAGCGTGGCGGCGATCAGAGCAAGCGCGCATCTGTATACCATAAGGCCCCTCCCCTGCTCGATCATTCACCTATCCGTCTTTGCCAATTGTCGGGGGAGGTGGTGCCGAAGGCGCCTTCTGGACATCGGCTTGCTTATCCGAACTTCTATCGGGGCGTCTCGCAGCCCGAGCGGCATGCCGGTGATAATGCCTGCTTGATCGCCGCACCCCCCACGAGCTGGCGATAGCCGGTCCTGCTGTATAGCCAACTACGGCGCCGGCTACCGCACCGAGCGGGCCCAATACGACAGCGCCAGACAAAGCGCCTAAGGCTGCATCTGCAGTACGCTCTTGAGCAAATGCACCCATCGGGGCAAGTGCGATTGCGATCACCGCACCGGCGATCAACTTTTTCATGATAGCCTCTTTCTTTTGTACAATTCAAACACATGAAACGTATCGATTTCGGCAACACTGAGATCGAGCGCGAAAACATGGCTGAGTTATCAAATGCTGCAAAGCATCAGCTCTCATCCAACCAAAGACGGATGCGAATTGTGCCCTGCATTTAACCCGACTAATACGGATTCACTACTTGCTAACCATAATCAACAAAAAACTTTGATTGCGATTACAGAGCAGCAGCAAGCTCAGCGAGGAAGCCCGACGATACGTTAGTGCAGCTGCGCATCCACGACTGGCCGTGATCCAGCACGATCATTAGCCGGCAATCATCTTGACTTGACTGGATACCCGAAAAACTCGACGCTCGGCGCAGCTCCAGGCGCTGCATACGACATCACGTCCGCGTTAATGCGAGTACCTGCGGGACGGGGGACCCCAATGACAGGACCTGAAGAGTATCGGCGTTACGCCCGAGAGTGCCTCGAGTTGGCAAAACTGTTTGCGAGTGCCGCAAGCCCCGAGCAGCACTTGCGTCACATGGCCCAGGTTTGGCTTCGCCTAGCCCAAGACGCTGAAAACCGACCACGACAACCTCAAGAAGATGAGGTTTATTAGTGAGCCCGGGCGAGGTGTTGCCGATCGTACTCCTCAGCGACCTTCCTCCATGCCGCGGCCATTTTCCTCAGTGTCCGACACTGTTCCTCTGTCTCAGCTTGATGGGCCAAATGATCGCATTCCTCTGCAAATTGCCGGAATTCTTGTGACGTTTCCATAATGGAAACAACTCCGGACTCACTAGGGGCGTTCCATTGCAGTGAGTTATGAATTCCGGGCAGGCGACACTGCCAACTTTCAGAAAGAAACTAACAAAGTGCCAAGTGAGCGTAACATCAATGTAACAATTTGTGATGTTGAGAGCCTCGATTACCGTCATGCAGGATCAGGCACGCCGCACACATAACAGTAAACGCCAGTCGCGGTCGCGATCGTAAATCTGAACTGCCCCGGCGGCAGGTAGAGCGCAGCTGACGTACCGTTCGCGCTGAAATCACCGGCTGTGCCGTTAACTGATAAGTAGGTCGATCCATTTGGGCCAAGCGTTTGTAATTTTAGGGAACGCCGGTGGCAATTAAAGCGGGCTCGTCGGAGCGGAACGACGTCAACGAAGGAGCACAGCAGCCGGCAACACAAGGCAATTAAGAAGGAACCAGAAGATGACGATATGCAGAAGCATTGTCGCGCTCGGAGCGGCGCTCGTTATTTCGAGCTCGGCTTTTGCCCAGCAATATCCAAGCAAGCCGGTGAAGATCATCGTGCCGTTCCCGCCCGCTGGCGTCACCGACATCGTCGGACGGCTGGTTGCGCAGAAACTGTCGGAGAAGCTTGGCGAACAATTCTATGTCGAGAACATCGCCGGTGCCGGCGGCAATCTCGGCATGCTCCAAGCCGCGCGCTCCCCGGGCGACGGCTACACCATCCTGTTCGCCTCTTCGAGCATCGTAGTGAATCCCACGCTTTACAGCAAGGTTTCCTTCGACATCGATAAGGATTTCATCCCGGTTACAAAGGCCGGCGCAACGCCTAATTCTTGGCAGATCAATCCAAACTTTCCAGCGCCTACGATGACAGCCCTGATCGACACCATCAGGAAGGAACCCGGCAAGTACAGTGTCGCCTCTCCCGGAACAGGCACCACGCCCTCACTTTCGATCGAGATGCTGAGACTTGCGCTTGGGATTAACTTCGTGGTGGTGCCGTTCTCGGGCGGCGGGCCGATGGTGCAATCGCTGCTCGGCGGCCACACCCCGATCGCGTGTAGCGCCATCGGCAACGCCATGGCGCTGATTAAGGACCGAAAAATTCGCGTGCTTGCGATTACTGCAAGCAAGCGCGTCGAGTTCGCGCCCGAGATTCCAACGCTTGACGAGCTCGGCATTAAGGATCAAGAGGCCGAGACCATGACCGGCGTATTCGCCCCGGCGGGTACGCCGAAGCCGATCGTCGACTTACTTCAGAAGGAAATCTCCGCAGTGGTGACCACGCCCGAGATCAAGGCCCAGCTCCTGGCGCTTGGCGTAGTTCCGGGTGGGGAGAGTTCGGCGGAGTTCGCGGATTACGTGAAGGTCGAACTAGCAAAATGGAGAAAGGTCATTACCGAGGCGAAAATCACGCCGATCGGCGGGTGATCGCGCTCTAAGAATTTGCTGCGCACACGTCGGCGTGGATCTTCAACAGCGTGCGCACCGTCTCCTCGGAACGGGCGCGCGCCATGCCGCACTCGGTTGCAATGCCGAACTCCGGCACGTATCGCCGCGCGGCCGCGATGCGGGCCTTTGCCCCTTCGACTCCATCTTTTGCATGCACGAGCCCCAGGAAAAGCTCCGTTCCTTGCTTGAGCTTGAGGTCGCGCAAAGGACGATGGAACCCGTCGTCGCGACGCTCGATAGGCACCGGCATGTGAATGTAGGCGAGCGGATGCCGGCTCGACCTTGCGAGGGCGTTAGCGAAGTCGACCATCCGGACCGCGTCCTTCGGCTCGATGAAATGGCGCGCGCCGAAATCGCCGTAGCAGAGATGCACGCCGAGCTCGACCTCAACCGGCACGGCGGCGCACAGCCGCCCCATGCGCGCGAGCAGGCTCTCGCGTGACACGCCGGAGGGGACGGCGTCGGTCGGCTGCCCGTCCCAGATGACCATCTCGTTGCACACGTCCCACTGGATGCAGAGATCGCGTTGCGGAATGTGGCGGCAGAGCGCGGCAACCTCGGCCATCATCGCGCGCTCATACGCGGCTTCAACGGCCGGCAAAGCGGCCGGCACGACCACGGAGCTGACCACCGCAAACGGCGTCGGCAGGCACACCTGGAAGCGAATGCCTTTCGGCAAGGTGCCGTCTGCGCGCGCTGCAACAAAATCGAGATACGAGGCGCGCGCCTCCCGCGCATAGCCCAGCTCGCCAAAACGCACGTCCTCCGGTGCAATGCCTTCCGCGAGCGTGAGCAGCGGAAAACGATTGGTCGGCCGTACGGCCCCGGACGGGTCGGGGCACAGATAAACGCTGGCGCGCAGCAGCGGATACTGCCAGCTGATCCAGAGCTTGCGGCCTCCGACCTCGCCATCGGGTACGCGCCGCAAATACGGACCGAGCATCCTGCCGACCGTGCGAAAGACTTCCTCGACCGTATCGAGCCCAATGCTGCCAACGAGATGGACCGTGCCTGGTGTCTGCATCGCGCTCATGCCGTCGCCTCGCGTGTTCATCCCGGGCATCCGGCTTTCGCTCCTGTCGGCGCGACCGCAACGCCGATCGCCCCGCCGCGCTGCCCGACGCGCGCGCCTCGTCGATCAAGACGTTGACCGCCGCAAGCGCGGCCGGCCGGTCCTTCGGCACCACGATATTCTGCGGGACGTCGAACAGGTCGTCCGGCAACAGCCTGGTGCCGGGTGTCGCCTTCGCGAGCGTGGTGAGGCGCTGCCGGTTTGCACCGAGCGCGTCGATTGCGCGCGTGCTCAGCGCCCTGCCCAGCTCGGCCGGATTGTTCTCCAGCTCCACAAGCGTCGCCTGCCGCAGGACGCGCTTCATGCACAAGGTGATCGAATCGTTGAGCGTGCCGGCGATCTTCTGTCCAGCACGGTCGATGTCGGCGACGGCCTTGATCGGCGAGTCGTCGGGCACCAGAAAGCTCTGCCGCACCCGCATGTAGGTCTGCGAGAATTCCACACTGCCGAGCCGCGTCGCCTCATAGGCGACAAAACCGATGTCGGCCTCCCCTTTTCTGACCGCCTCGATAACGGCGGGCGGGCCGGCGATCGCCTTGAGCTCAAGCGGCACGTTGCTGCGGCTGGCGAGCGCGCGCGCGAGCTCGGGCGCGGGCCCGCGAATCTCGCCGGTTGCGGGATCGCGCATCGCCTGCGCCGGGTTGGTGCCGAGATAGGCCGCTCGCGGCACGCCGGTCGGCGCAAGCTCGTCGGCAGCGGCCGGCGCGGGGCATGCAGCGATGATTGCGGTCGTGGCAAGGGCGAGCATTCTCATATGCGTAGCGAGCCTCTCTATTCGCGCTTTGCGTCGATCAGGCGTGGCCGGGTCAGCGCCTCCGGGCGCAGCACTTCCTTGAGCATGGCCTTGCTGAGGAGCCCTTTCGCCAGCACCACGCTCTGGCCAGTGGCCAGCGCTTCCTGCGCGACCTGTGTCGCGTTGGCATAGCCGATGAGCGGGTTTGCTCCCACGTGTAGTTGCGAGTGAACCGTCCGCACATCTCGGCATATAGACGCTCAGCGTGCGTCCTTGTACCAGCGCGCCGATTTTCGAGCCACGGCCGCGGACCTTCGGATGGAACCGTTCGCCGCCAAATCTCATGCGGAATTTCTCCGCATGCTCCGCGTCCGCGAAGCAATATACAATCCACCACTTGTCCTCATGGAAGACGCTGCGTTGCCGCTCGCACACCGAGAGGTCGAGGCAGAAGGCGTCCATGAACCGACCATGCGAGCCCTGCAATCGGTCGCCGGGACAGCGACTTGGTATGGCCAGCCACGATCAATCGCGGCGGCGGCCAGCTCGCCTTTCCTCCCGACCCATGGACCTTTCCCATTGACTCTATGTTCTCTTTATGTTCTCATGGCGCCATTGGGGAGTCCAGACGTGAATGCATCGGAACGTTCAAAAAATCGGAAGCCGAGACGAACGCCTGCCTGAAGCGGATGTTGAGTAGGCCATTGCGACCTGCGGAGGCGATGTGCGCGCGGCTTTGCGCGCTACACTGATCGCGAACGCATACCTGGAGGCCGAAATCGAACGATTGACCGAAGCAATATCGACGGGCTTCGCGCGGGGGCGGATGCGCAAGGCGCCTCAGCGGGTGAAGAAGATGTAGAGGTCGACGCAGCCGAAATTGTCAGGAGCGGGGCTACTCAGTTGTAACGATTACGGTTGATCGGTTTCCATTCGCAGGTGGACGGTCGGGATGGAGACAACAGCCACCATCCTCCACGCTGATCTCGATGCCTTCTATGCATCGGTCGAGCAACTGCTCGACCCGTCTTTGCGCGGCAAACCCATCGCCGTTGGCGCCGGGGTGGTGCTCGCCGCCTCGTACGAAGCCAAATCATTTGGTGTCAGCAGCGGCATGTCGGGATGGCGGGCTCGTGAGCTGTGTCCGCAACTGATCTTTGTCGGCGGGCATTTCAACGATTACCAGCGGCTCGGCGATGCTGCCATCAATGTGCTCAATGATTTCACGCCTCTCGTCGAGCGGATTTCCATTGACGAAGCCTTTGCTGACGTCGCGGGGTGCACCCACCTCTTCGGTTCGCCGCCCGAGATCGCGAGAGCAGTACGTTGCCGTGTGCGCGCAGAGCTCGGCCTTCCAATCTCCATCGGCGTGGCACGCACCAAGCACTTCGCGAAAATTGCCTCGCAGGTGGCCAAACCTGACGGGCTGCTGGTTGTCGATCCCGAGACCGAGCTGGAGTTCCTTCACGACCTGCCTGTCGAGTTGATGTGGGGAGTGGGCCCGGTTACCCGAGTGCGGCTGGCCAAGATCGGTGTTCACACCATCGGGCAGCTGGCGAAGATGCCAGGCTGGTCGCTTGAGCGAATAGTCGGCCGCGCGGTCGGAGAGAAGCTGACGGCCCTGGCATGGAATCGTGATCCACGAGAGATCAAGACGCATCATCGAGCACAATCGGCTGGAGCCCAGTCAGCGCTCGGCAAGAAGCTTGCCGAAGTGCAAGTTTTCCGACCCACGCTGCGTCATCTTGCCGACAGGGTCGCTAGCAGGCTTCGGGCGAAATCTCGACCCGGTCGAACTGTGACAGTGCGCGTCCGTTTCGCCGATATGCACTCGGTCACGCGCTCCACAACGCTTGATGCGCCGATTTCAGCGACCGCTCCCCTTGCCGAAATCGGCGAGGAGCTCGTTCGTATGGTCCTCGCCGATCACCCTGACGAGAAAACCATATCGCTGCTGGCGATCTCCGTGTCGCATCTTGAGCAGCACTGGGAACTGCAACTGGAGCTTCCGCTTGGGCTTGAAGATGAAAAGCGGCGGCCCGGCACCAAGCGAGGGATGGCGCGTTGGACGGCAGACCGCGCTGTTGACATGATCCGCGATCGTTTCGGATGGGACGCGGTCGGATACGGGTCAGTCATGTTGGGACTATCCCCGTCCGTTCCCGACGAGTTTCGCGAGCTCGCCGAAAAGGACCTGTAAACCACGGATTTCCAGAGATGGAGGTTGTCATGCGTTGTCCGCTCGTGGCGCTCGCTGTTCTGGCAGTCGCTTCGATGTCTGCTCACGCTCAGGAGTCCAAGTATTACGAACTATCCAAAGGCGACTATCCGCACGACGTAGCGGTTGGGCCAAACGGAGAGGTTTGGTACTCGGGTCAAAACCGCGGCATTGCCGGCCGACTGAACCCCGCCAACGGCGAGATCGAGCGTATCGCGCTCGGCAAGAACTCCGCGCCGCACGGCGTTATCGTCGGACCGGAGGGAGCCCCCTGGTTCACCGACGGCGGCCAGAACGCCATCGTGCGCGTCGATCCCGCCACGAAGCAGGTCAAGATGTGGCCGTTGCCCCCCGAGCGCATACACACCAATCTCAACACCGCCGCTTTCGACGGCAAGGGTCGTATCTGGTTCACGGGACAGAACGGCGTCTATGGCCGGCTCAACCCGACGGCGGGTGATATGAAGGTCTGGGACGCGCCCAAGGGCCGCGGGCCCTATGGAATCACCAGCACGCCCAGGGGCGATATCTGGTTCGTATCGCTGGCGGGCAGTTATCTCGCCAATGTCGATCTGGAGACTGGCGCGGCAACTGTTTATGAGCCACCGAGCAAGGACCAAGGCGCGCGCCGCGTGTGGTCGGATTCGAAAGGCCGGCTGTGGATCAGCGAGTGGAACTCCGGCAACGTCAGCGTCTACGATCCAGGCGACAAGAGCTGGAAGCAATGGAAGCTTCCAGGTGAGCGACCGCGCACCTACGCCGTGTGGGTCGACCCTGATGACAAGGTATGGCTCTCAGAGTGGGTAGCTAACGCCATCGTGCGTTTTGATCCGACAACCGAGAAATTCGAGAGCTTTCCGAGCAATCGCGCAAATTCCGGCGTGCGGCAGATGCTTGGTCGCAAGGGTGAGACTTGGATTGCGGAATCGGGGACCGAGCGCATTCGCGTGATCCGGCATGCGGTAAGAACAAATTGAATAAGCGCGCGGTGTACCGGCAGTACACTGCGCTCCTGGATAGAGCATCACCGCACCCCCCGCCGCATCCGAACCTGACGGCTCACTTAGGATTGAAGTTTAAAGGTTTCTTAACCTATGATTGCGCTCTCCTCCTAAACAACTAAAATCACCCCAGCAGTTCCGGTTGGGGGATATCCGCTCTGGGATCCTAATCGTGAATGTATTTGACCTAATTAGATCGCGCTCTTGTGCGCGACTACGAGCGATTTGTGGTGCGAACAGCGCGTGGGGCCGAACAAAAGCCGCCCACCTAATAGTGGGCGCGGATTGTCACCACGCGGGTTGAATCCATCGCGGTCTTTCGCGACAGCGAACATATCGGCGCTCTGAGCAATCTCGGCGCAAGGCGCATCATTGACGGTTGCGTCATCCCCCTGTGGTATATGACCATCAACACGCCGTCGTTCACGCCGCTCAATGGCGAGCAGTCCACGCCTTGAAATCATCATCGCTTACGCTCGGCAGCTTCTTGACGAAGGCCGCAATGGTCCAGATTTCGTCATCGGGCACCTCGATGACGCCAAAGCTCGGCATGCCGGTCATGTTGATGCCGTTCTTGATCACCCAGAACAACTGTTGCGGTGTGCGCTGGTTGGCTAGCTCCTTGAGGTCCGGAGGATCCGGATGTAATCCCTCGGAGAATTTGGCCCATTTCACCCCGGGCCCACCGTGACAATTCACGCAGCCGCGCTCGGAATAAGCGTGGGCTCCTGCTTGCACGATCGCTGGATCGTCAAGTGACAATGGCGGGTTGTCCTTCGCGTGGTGCTCAATCGAAGCGGTACGGACCTGAGCCAGTGCCCATGCGACCAGGCTTGGATCCGGGGCGGTGCCGGCGACGCTGTAATACCCGCCGAGAAAGTAGGTCCCGACGGCAATGGCGCCGAGAATGGCGACTACACCAATGAATGCCAAAGATCTGAGCGTTTTCATGAGCCAGTCTCCCCACCGATTGCATCGAGGTCAGGTGGTGTTCGTCGTCGGGGATTGCGTCTTCTGTGTCATCGCTGCCCCTCTCTAGGATCCGAATGGATGACCGTTTTTGTGGAAGTCGACCGCCGCGAAAAATGTCTGGCGCGTTTGTAAATTGTCGCGGAAGGCACCTAACAGGCGGCTAGTCACCACGCTCGCGCCACAAGCGTGCACGCCACGAGCAATCATGCATGCGTGCGTCGCATGGATCACCACCGCAGTACCACGCGGCTTGAGAATCTGATCGATCGCGGTTGCGATCTCTGCGGTCATTCGCTCTTGGATCTGCAACCGCTTGGAAAAAACCTGCACCAGTCGCACCAGTTTAGAAATGCCAATCACTCGCTTGTTTGGCAAATAACCTATATGAACACGACCGGTGATGGGCGCCATATGATGCTCGCAGTGCGACTGAAAAGTAACATCGCGTAAGAGGACAATTTCGTCATATCCGGCGATTTCCTCGAAGCATCGCTCAAGCAATTGTGTTGGATCATCCTGATAACCCGAAAACCACTCCTCATAGGCGCGAAGAACTCGCTTCGGGGTATCAAGGAGCCCTTGCCGTCTAGGATCTTCTCCCGCCCAGCGAATAAGCGTCCGCACCGCCTCTTCAGCCTCCACACAGGAAGGTCGCTTTGGACTCGCAGGACCTAGTTCGCGGCAATTTGGGTCGATCAAGCTGGCGTCTATGGCAGTCCTTGCCAGATTCTTGTCCTTTGTTGACCCAGGGACAGCCGTGAGCCTTCGAGCTATGTGGGACAATGTCGCGGCGAGATCATGACGATCGACCCCATCAGCATCCATCATCGCTAATGTCGCAGGATCGGATAGTAACTCCACCAGCGTAGGCTCCTCGCAATAGCGATCCATCGGATTATGCGTGCTTCTCGGAGACCGAATTCAGGTCGGTTGCGTTCGCTCCAAGTCCGATCCTTTGCCCGACCTCAAAGGCGGACGTCCCTGTGGCCTGCGTTAGCCAGTCTGCTTCCCGGTCCGGCAAAATCGGCTGGCAATTGTGGATATTGAAAAGCGCGCGGCTCGATGTGCCAAGCCTTTGTCTTCACTTCGCAGCAGTTTCAACTATGAGATCGACTCAGGCCGTTCTTTATTTGAGCCATAGACGAAGCCCCATCACCTCCCATTTCAGGTTCTCATGGCCTTTCGAACATCTTATAGTGATCCGCTCGAATGTTACCGAGTGAGCTGCAAGTTTCAATTCTGTGCGGTGAGCCCATGGTGACCATCTCGATTGTAGATCCATTTGCATCGCAACTGACCGTCGTGATCGAGCA
>Ga0306923_10008212_pt1 | contig 10462 bp, 9 predicted proteins | sample sta12Can44000108_FD_203841 | JGI IMG/M metagenome (GOLD analysis project Ga0306923, IMG submission 203841) | Lab enrichment of tropical soil microbial communities from Luquillo Experimental Forest, Puerto Rico - statanox.12C.anox.44.000.108 (v2)... | ecosystem: Environmental > Terrestrial > Soil...
GACACCTTTCCGCGCGCTCCGCGAACCTGATCGCAGGCGACGGGACGAGGAACGGCCTTTCCGCTCCAAACAAGGAACCGCAACAAACCAAAAAACCACTTGACAGAAAAACTCCCATACAAGTCAACAAACATTCGGTTCCTGTGCCCGATACGCCGGCTGCGCGGCCAGCAGCAGTTGCAGCGGCTCGCATCCAGACTGAACAGGAAGGAGGGCGTGCGGGGCGATACACTCTTGCCTCGAGTTGCGTTACAGCCTTTACGCGTGCGCTAAAGGCTGTAACGCATCTGGAGAGAAATGATTCGAAATTCCGGTTCCTGGATTTAGGTCGAGCATTTTTTACACCGCTCCGGCGGTTGGAGCCGCAAAAAGAGCCCGGGAGCCACAGCCGGGTTTTAACGACCAACAACGGCAGGCTTAACACCGCAGATACGGCAATTCTGATCTCATCGCCCGCAATCCGGCGGGTCTGCCGCCGTCTCTCAGTTGTGCAGCTCACGGATATAGCCGGCCCAGTTGTCCAGTCTGGGCAAGCCCTGTCGGTTCAGGGGGGCGTGGGAAGCCTGGTCGTACGCTCCTTCCACAGATGTGGTCGAGAGCGTCGGTCCCGTGATCCGCTGCTGTGGAACACTCCGGTATGTCCGTCGCCGCGATCGAGCTAGACCTCCCGCTGTCGGGTCGCGGCGCGCTATGATCGCCCTGTCGCGACAACCAGCGAGACGAGAGGGCAGCCATGGAACTCTATACAGCCGGCACGGGCAACGGGCAGCGTGCGGCGATCGCGGTCAACGAATGCGGTGTCCAGTGCACGATGCACGTTCTCAACCTGGCGCAGGGCGATCAGAAGAAGCCCGACTATCTGAAGATAAACCCGACCGCCCGCATCCCGACCCTGATCGATCCCGACGGCCCAGGCGGCCATCCGCTGACCCTGATCCAGTCCTGGGCCATCCTCTACTACCTGGCCGAAAAGACCGGCCGGCTGATCCCGAGCGATCCTCTGGCGCGCGCCCAGACCTACCAATGGCTTGGCGAAGCAGCGAGCGACATGGCGCCGACCGCGCAGAACATCTTCTTCCTCGGCAACCGGATGCCGGAGAAGATGCCGGAATCGGCAATCAAGTTCTACGAGGACCGGCTTGTCACCCAGTTCCGTGCCGCAGACGAGCAGCTGGCCCGCACGCCCTATCTCACCGGCAGTGACATCACCGTCGCCGATCTCGGCCTCTATCCGATCTACGCCGGGCGCAAAGCCTTGATCGACGGCGCGGGGCTCAAGAACGTTACCGCCTGGGGCGAGCGTGTAGGCGCACGGCCGGGGGTCCAGAAAGGCATGAGGCTGGAGAGTTGACCGTCGTGCTCCCCCGGACGACGGGTAACTAAAGGGGAAAGACGCGCATAGCGGCACTGCCAGGTTCGGTCAGCCTGTCCGCCTGCGGCGGGTCGTCGGCCGACAGGTTGATCGTGACGCCGGCCTTCGTAGACTGCGGTCGAGCAGGGTTAAAAAATGCGGCGTCGAGTATGCGATCTTGACGCCGCCGCAGCAGTCTTGGGCTTGGCGGGGGGACATAAGAACCAAGCCCAACTCGGTAAGTAGGCGCAGAGATTGAGCAAATCGTCAACTCGTAAAGAGAGCAAAGGGCAGAACGCTTAACATTCTGATGCCGGCGGCACTCGATTAGGTCTCGTTATCGGTATTTTCTTGTCAGAGCGAGGCTGAAGAAAGCCAAAACTCCCGCCAGCTGCTGCTGACGAGAGTTGTTGGCTAGGCTACTTCTTCGGCAATGACCTCGCCGAGCGTCCTGTGGTCAGGGAAGGTCCATGGCTCCCCCGATTGCACGTCGCGGGCAGCGGTGGCCTTTTCGACGACACGCCAGCCACTGTGCGCCGGGAAGCCGATAATCGCCTTGCGATGCCGAGCACAGGAGCCACACGCTGCGCAGGTCGTTTCGGTGTAGCTCGCCGGGCATACCGCGATGCGTCTTCCTGCCGGCGTATGTGTCGGGAAGGTCGAGATGCGATCGCGGTATTCGCCGATCGTCTCCAACCATTCCCTCTTGCCGCGCCCGAGCGATCTGTGTCGGCGCGCGTAGGCGTTGCGCCGGATGGTGACGACTGCGCCAGGTCGAGATCGGCGAGAGCCTCGGCGTGGCTCGGGTTGTTGCCCAAGAGGTTCAAATCTTGAGGACGCCGATGCCTACCGGACGATACGGGCACGCACGGACGGGACGTGCCGGTCGAGGAACTCAAGGTCATCAACGTCGCGCGGGCGGCGGCGCGATTTCGGGCGTTCCCAAACGATACCGGGATAGCCCTTAAGGGGGACAACCCGGTTGCCTGTGTAGGCCCAATCCTGAAGCTCCTCGATGGCCACGTGATAGCGGGGCGGCCGGTGAAGAGTGCCCGCGGGATATTTACCATGTGCGGCGAGCGCTTGCGCTCGTAGAGCAGCGGCGTGCCGCACCGGGAGCAGAAGCTTCGGGTCGACTCCGTTGTCGCGTCCTCGAAGCGAGAGATGCTTTTTCGGCCCGTCGCCACGCGGGCGTGCTTGCGCTGTAGCGCGGCAATCTGGGTAAGAAGCCGTATTGCCTCACCGGAGAATGTTCCCCAGACTTCAAGCGTTGCCTCACCGCCCTTGTTCCCGTTGCCTCATAGATCTCTCCTGCCCGAGCCACAGCTCCTCTTTCCAATCCTAAATCGATGCTTACTGATGTTGGCCCTGTGGAGTTGTGGGCGACGCGGCAGCGTCGTCCAAGCGCAGCGGCAAATCCACAGGGCTCTTTGCATGGCAATAGCTGGAAGAGCCGTTCGCGCCACTGGCCAGCAGGTTCAGCTTGCCGTCCTGATGCGCAAAGCCAGGATCAGCCGTGGTGGTTCCGAATACCATCTGGTGCGCGGCTTCTCGGCGCCATACCTTCAGGCGGCGCTGCAGTGTTCGCAGCTGTCCGTCCGGGTATATACCGGGGCACTGAGTCTGCAACCGCTCTAACAGCTCGCGCGATGTATGCCACGGTTCTGCTTGAAACCATCCTCGCAGCTCGACCGTCACTGCTGCAAATGGGTCCGGCCGCCGCCGCGATCGCTTAGGCTTCGCCTTGGCTACGCTGGTTGGACGTACCTCACCCTCTCGCCATGCCGTGCGCAGCCCCGAGAGGAATTGCGTCAATGTTGGGGAGCTGGGTTTCGCGGTCTCCCCGAACGCGGGCTTATCCGCGATATCGACGAGCTGCTGCTGGAGCGCACGGATCTCCTTCAGTAGGTGAACTGGATCTAAGTTGGCGCGCAGCTCTTGTACTCGCTCGCGCACCTCCGCGCTCGTTCGTGGGTCTGCCATCAGCCGCTGACAGGGTGTCGCAGGGGGATGATAGCGCTTCCTGACCAGTGCCCCGTCACGGGTTTTCGCGGCGAGCTTGAAAGAGGGTTGGAAGAAATTCACAAACAGCCGCATCGCCGCATACAAGCGCGCCAGCGCCGCTGCGGCTTCCAGGCCCTCAAAGCGCCGATAGCCGATCGTCCGGCGCACGACCGCGCCATTCTTCTGCTCTACCCAAGCCTGGTCATTCTTGTGATAGGGACGGCAGCGCGTGAACTCGATCCCGACCTGCTCGCAATAATCCCGAACGGTCTCGTTCATGAACACGCTATCGTTGTCGGTGTCCAGCCCGAGCAAGGGGAAGGGCAGCAACTTGCGTAATTCGCCCAGCACCTCTGTCAATAGCCGCTGTTCGCGTACCAACAGAGGCGCACACTCGGTCCAGCCCGTGGCGATGTCGGTCAGCACCAAGGTTTGCACGAAGCTGCCCCTTGTGACCGGCCCGCTATGCGCCACCAGATCCGCCTCGACAAATCCTGGCGGCGGATCGTCCCAGTCATCAAAGGTGCGCACCGGCACGCTGCGCCTGATCGCCGCGGAGGGGGCCGACCGGCGGCGGATTGCCATTCCCGCCTGCCGCCGGACATCGCCCAATGCCCGGTCGATCGTCGCCGCGCTCATCGCCAGTAATCTGGCGCGTACCTCTGGTGCCAGCTGAACATGGCCGTGCCGCTCCATGGCCTCGACCAGGATCGGCAGCAGCGGCCGCAGCCGTTTGCCACAGATCCGGTCGGATGCCTCCCAAACCAGGATCAGTGCCTCGCGCACAGCCTGATCGTAAATCCGGCGACCGGGCCGCGGTCCCCTTCGCCGGTTCACCTGCCCGGCCCGCAACAGCCGCATCGCATGCTTGCGGTGATAGCCGGTTACCGCCGCAAACTCGTCGAGAATGCGACCCCGCTCGCCCCGATCTCCCCTCGCATACCGGTCTGCCACCGCTGCCACCAACTCGTCACGCGCCACCATACTGATCCGCCTCATCATTAGCCCCGCCGATGAAGATCGGTCGGGAGCAAATCAGATGAGGCAACATCTCAGCTTCCGGGAACATTTCAGGCGAGGCAATGCGGAAACGCGCGTCAATCAGGATGAGACGGTGTCGCCGGAGGCGTGACGAACGGAGGGCGTAGCCCTGAGGGAAGTCGCGAATCTGGCGACCAGTGCGGCTCTGCAAAGGGCGGCGTTTTCTGGCCGTCGCGGTCGGCCGATAGGAAGCAGGTTCTTCACGCCGATGAGGAACCGCAGCTTGCCCGGCCGCCACATGCTCCCAGCCCGAGAAGGCCAAGCGGAAGTGATAGAGCCGGTGATCGAGCAAGCCGCGGATATTGTGCAAAGCACTGCCACTGGTACCGACCGTGCCCAAAAATACCTGTTCAAAGCCACTGGCGGAAAGCTTTCGCAGATTTTCGATGGTTCGGAACAGCTGGTCAGCATCACCTCACTACCGTTTTATTCACGCCAGGTTTCTCTTCCCAAGCCCATGACGCAGTGAGTGGATGACGGTGAATTAAGCAGCCGAGTAGTCGCGGCGAGCCGGGCGGGGACCGAGTGATAGCCGCGGCTAGGTCTCGGGGCTTTCTCATCCCTTTTCGATGGTTTTCGACGGGTTTTCCGCGGAGCCCGAGAGCTGCACAATCGCTGGCCCGGACCGCAGAATGGCAGGCGTTCTCGTAGACTACCGGGCGAGTTTCCTCTAACCCGACTTGAACATCTTGCCTCGCCACGGCACTGATATTACGAAGCTTTTAGCGAAATTCGCTGGCACTACTCCTCGGGCGGCCGTGGTGCTTTGCGGCTGGTTTGGGCGGCGGCGGTTGCCGGGGGTGGCGCGATCAGCTTGACGCGCGGCCCCGATCCGGTGAGGGGGCCTGGTCGAGCACACCCGCGGGCGCCCGCGAGGATGTGCTCGGGCAGAGCGCCGACTGCCTCATCACCATTGCGAACGAAATGGGCCTCGCGGTCCGGCGCTCCGTGGGTGCGCACCGAAGTTGTTCAAGCCCCCTGGAGGACGATCTCAAGATGCCGAATACGGCGCGTTGGTTAGTCGCTAGCCGCCGGTTCGAGCGCTTGGCGTGCGAGCCCAGCGGACGTCTCGCGCACGCCAACAGCGGAGACGATGGCGGCGAAAAGGCCAAAAATGGCGAGCGCGTAAAGCCCGCTGCTGAAACTGCCGGTGGCGTCTTTGAACCAGCCGACGATCGGTGGGCTGGCGCTGCCGCCTAAAATGCCGACCGAGTTGACCCAGGCGATGCCGCTCGCCAGCGCCGGTCCGCTCAGGAACACGGCCGGCAATGGGAACAAATGGGCGTTCGACGCGTATAGACCGATCGTGGCGAGCGACAGTCCCGCTACGGCCCAGTAACTGTTGTCGAACAGCCCGGCGATCAGGCATCCCGCCGCCATCGTCGTACAGGAGGCGGTCAAGTTCCACCGGCGCTCGTTCTTGCGATCGGCATAACTGCCCCAAACGATCATCCCCACGGTTCCGAGCACATACGGGATCGAGGTGGTAAAGCCGGTCTGCATGTTCGTCAGACCGAGCTGCTTGATAATTTGCGCGGCAAATACCGCGATCGAAACACTGACGCCGGCTTGGCCGAAATGGATTGCCGCGAGCGCCAGCACACGCGGGTTGAAGAGCGTCTGCAGCACCGAGATGTGGCGGCCGGTCTCGACCGTCCGGCGCTCTCTCTCCATCTCTGCGGCAAGCCACCCGCGCTCCTCTGCGCTGAGCCAATCCGCCTGCGCCGGCCGGTCGGTCAAATAGAACCATGTGATGATACCGAAGATCACCGCAGGAGCCGCCTCGCAGAGAAACAACCATCTCCACCCGGCGATGCCGAGTACACCGTCGAGCCCGAGGAGGGCGGTCGAAACCGGTGCCCCCAGCCCGATCGATACCGGGATCGCCGCCATGAAACCGGCGGTGATGCGGCAGCGATGCGAGGGCGGGAACCAGTAAGTGAAGTAAAGGATCATGCCGGGAAAGAAGCCCGCTTCGGCAAGGCCGAGCAGAAAACGCAGGATGAAAAAGCTGGTCGGCCCGTTGATGAATGCAAAGGCGCCCGAAACAAGACCCCAGCTGACCATCACGCGGGCGATCCACCGCCGCGCGCCGACCCGCTCGAGGATCAAATTGCTCGGCACCTCCAATATGAAATAGCCCCAAAAGAACGCCCCAGCGCCGAGCCCGAAGACATAGGAGCTCAGGCCGAGATCCTTGTTCATGGTCAGCGCCGCGAACCCGACATTAACGCGGTCGAGATAACAGATGAAGTAAAGGATAAAGCAGAACGGCAGTAGCCTTAGATAGACCTTCTTCATGGTCTGACGTTCGATCGCCGTAATCATGGCGCTCCTCCCTCGAAAGACCAGTCAGCTATTATCGGACGGATACAACCGAGCCAGGTTACCGTAGCACTAGATCTATGGCCGGTCGGGCCGGTCGACCCGCTTCGCTCCGTTACGACCATAGTAATTCTCCTATGCCGAATTAATAGTGTTTTTCCTGCGAATACGAACGAGAGCCATATCAACCGTGGCGTGAAGCGCGGAGCGCCACGACCGCTTCGGTGCCGGCTCGAGTTCGACGCCGACCTGTGTGATCGCATCTGCTTGCATGTCGCGCACGATCAATTCTACGGCGCCAAAGCGAAGCCGGTCTCCGACGGCCGGTCTTCCGCCGAGTTTCTTTGCCAAAAACTCGGCGAGAGTGATTGCCGCATCGCCCTCAGCAGCCGGATCATAGAGATGCGCGACGGCGGCGAGCGCCGTGGTTCCATCGAACGAAAACTCGCCAAAAAGTCCGCGCGCATCTGCTCTGCTGCGGTCGGGGCGCGGTCCGAACAGCCGGTCGAGCAGGGCAAGGTCTTGCGGGCGCGCCAGCGCGAGAACGTAGTCGCCGGGCGCGAGCGGCGGAGCCGACGCCGCGCCGCGTGCGAACCCATCCCGAATCACCACCAGAACGCTCGCAGTGGGTGGGATCGGCAGAGCCTCCACCACTTTGGAGACAGCCGGAGAGCGCGCTTCCACTCGATAGCCCACGACCGTGTTCTCGTCGCCTAGCCGCCCGGGGAGATCGATGTCGAGGCGCGAGGCTTGCGGGGCCAGCGGCACATCCAAATCCAACAGCCGCGCCACAGCAGCAACCGTCCAGCCCTGGACGATCATTGATGTCAGAACAATAATGAAGGCAACGCCGAAGAAGGTCGCCGCCCGCGCCAGTCCCGCGAGGAGCGGAATGATCGCGAGGAAAATCGGTACGGCGCCGCGCAGACCGATCCACGAAATGAAGGCGATCTCCGACGCGGTGTATCGAAAGGGGAACAGGCACAGCCCCACCGCCAGCGGCCGCGCTGCCAGCATAAGCACCGCCGCAACGGCCAGCGAGGGTGCGAGGGCCGGAACCAGGGCCGTGGGCGCGACGAGCAGACCCAGCATGAGGAACAGAATGATCTGGCTGAGCCACGCAAAGGCATCGAAAGCCTGATCGATGACTTGAGTGGCGCGGTGGCGGTGGCTGCCGAGGATCAGACCCGCAAGATAGACAGCCAGGAATCCGCTCGCACCAGCCGCCTGGGCGCCGCCGAAGAGAGCGGTAGCACCGGCAAGCGCCAGGATCGGATATAACCCCGAGGTCGCTTCCAGACGATTAATTAGAGCCAGCAGCGCATAGCCGCCGCCGATCCCGAACGCAGCCCCGCCAACAACTTGCTGGGCCAACAGCACCGCAATATGCGATGCAGTCACGGGCACTGGAGCCAGCAGCAGCTGGACCAGCAGCACAGTAAGCAGCACCGAGGCCGGATCGTTGATGCCCGACTCGACTTCGAGGATGGCGGCGACGCGCGCCCGCAATTCGAGGCGGCGCAGATGCAACAGCGCCGAGACGGCCGCCGCGTCGGTCGGCGCAACGATCGCGCCGACCAGCAGGCCGCCGGTCCAGGAAGTCGCGAAGAGCAGTGCCGCCGCTGCTCCGACAACTGCCGCGGTGACGATTACGCCGATGGTAGCCAAGGCAAGAGAGGGCCACAGTGCGCGCCGGACATCACCCGGATCGGTGCGCAACCCGCCGTCGAACAGAATGATGGCGAGCGCGATGCTGCCGATCAGATAGGCGGCACGAAAGTCGTGAAAGACGATGCCGCCCGGTCCCTCTTCCCCGGCGAGCATGCCCAAACCGAGAAAGACCAGTAGCAGGGGGGCCCCGAAGCGCGCCGAAAACAGGCCGGCGAAGATGCTCAACAGCACCAATGCGCTGCCGAGCAGGATCAGCTGATGGCTGGCTTCCACGGCCTGCCTGCCGGACCGATGTGCCTGGCGCCGCCGGTCCGCTCTCCAGGCCGTTGGCCGTCCGCCATCGGGCTCGTCCTTACAACTTCATCAGAACATTCACCATAAATTTATCTTACACTATCTTGACGCTTGGGCCGGTCGTCCGGCTGCCGACGCCGCTTTTCATCATCTGAAGCGGCGAGACCCAGCTGCGCGACCGCTGTCAAGTCCGCAAGTCGGAGCGAACATACAAATCGCGTTTGGGATAGGGGATCTGGATGCCCTCTTGCCGAAACAACCGCCAGATCTCGTAAAGGACCTGGCTTTTGACGTTGTGCACACCGTTTTGGGGGTCCTCGATCCAGAACCGGAGCTCGAGCTCGATCGCAGTTTCGCCGAACGCCGTGATCAAGGCGTTGGGCGGCGGCACGGCAAGGACGCGCTCGGCGTAGCTCGCCGCCTCCCGCATTAGGGCAAGCGCCTGATCGAGATCGGAGTCGTGCGGCACCCGGACCGGCAATTTCAGCCGAACGCGCTCGGTGCGATGCGACCAGTTCACGACTTGGTGCGTAATGATGTCCTCGTTTGGAATCAGGTATTCGGTGCCGTCGCGCGTCTCGACAGACACATAACGCGCGCCGAGGGAAGACACCCAGCCGTAAGTCCCGCCCACCTCAATGACATCCCCTGGCTTGATCGATTTGTCGAGCAGCAACACGATGCCGCTGAACAGATTGGAGACGGTGCGCTGGAGTCCGAGACCGACGCCAACCCCGAGCGCCCCGGTAAACAGGGCGAACGTGGTGAGGTCGACACCGATGCTGGTCAGCGAAAGCACGACCGCCAAGGTGACGAGGGTCGCCTTGATCAGCTTTCCGAGCAGCACCCGCGCCCGCGGCGTAATCTCAGAAAAGCGGGTGATGCGGCGCTCAAACAGGTTGGACGCAATAGTGGCGGCCCATAGCAGCATTGCGAGCGACAGCACGCCTCGAATGACGGTCAGCAGCGAGACCCTGAGCCCGCTTACAACGATCGCGACGCTGTCGAGAAAGTCCAGCGTCGGACCGAGCAGATGCATGATATTGAGTGCGGCCACCAGCCAGGCGAGGACCGCGATCAGCCGTGCCAACGCGGCGTAAGGTACGAGCGCCGCAGCCAGCCGGATCACCAGCCAAGCCACCAGCAAGTTGACGGCGGTCTGGGTAACAAGGTGGGGCCAGCCGGCGCGCTCCGCGACTGCTACGGAAATCCAAAGGCCGATAGCCCAGGAGGTCGGTGTGATCAGCGGCACTAGCCGCTCCGTTACCCATGACCTGTGGTGCACTATCCAATCGAGATGGTGACCTTCCGGAACCCGCTCGATCCAGGCGGCAATCCAGCGCCGTATCGGCCGGCAAACCAGCCACGCGACAGCGCCTGTCAAGATGACCGCGGGGATTTGGATGAGATTGGCAAAAACGAGGATTTCATCGCGCAGGAGCTTCTCGAGCTGTTCGACATGCGCCATCACGTTTTGCCAGATCGAGACCGCTTCGATTGCTGCCTCCCAGCCTGGTGGTTCAGCACCCCAGCCGACCCAGGATGGCGAAGCGAATTGGAAAATTCAATGTAAAGCTGTCGGCACGCCGTGCTGTCTTGAGGCTAGGGCCCGCCATTTCGCGAAGGCTTTTACTGCGATCATGCCAAACTATGAACACCACTTAAGCCCGCCTTCAATGGCGATCGGCACTCGGATATGCGTAACGGTGCTTGCCTCCACGCCGAAGCTGACAGCATGGCCGATCGCCCGGCGACAAGATGGTTTTGCGCCGAATG
>Ga0306923_10008215_pt1 | contig 10460 bp, 9 predicted proteins | sample sta12Can44000108_FD_203841 | JGI IMG/M metagenome (GOLD analysis project Ga0306923, IMG submission 203841) | Lab enrichment of tropical soil microbial communities from Luquillo Experimental Forest, Puerto Rico - statanox.12C.anox.44.000.108 (v2)... | ecosystem: Environmental > Terrestrial > Soil...
TCAAGGGCGGGTTTACCGTCGACCTTAGCGGCGCCATCGCTTTCTTGCCGGGCAGCCAAGTCGACATACGTCCGGTGCGCGACATCACCCCGCTCCTCGGATCGCCGCAACCGTTCCAGATTCTCAAGATGGATCGCTCGCGCGGCAACATCGTCGTGTCGCGTCGCGCGGTGCTCGAAGAAAGTCGCGCTGAGCAACGCTCCGAACTCGTCGCCAGCCTCAAGGAGGGCCAGATCCTCAACGGCGTCGTCAAGAACATCACCGATTACGGCGCCTTTGTCGATCTCGGCGGGGTCGATGGGTTGTTGCATGTCACCGACATCGCCTGGCGCCGGATCAACCACCCGTCGGAGGCGCTCAATATTGGCCAGACCGTCAAGGTTCAGGTCATTCGCTTCAACCCCGAGACGCAGCGCATCTCGCTTGGTATGAAGCAGCTCGAGGCGGATCCCTGGGAGGGTGTAGAGCTAAAATATCCGGCCGGGGCCAGGTTCCGCGGTCGCGTTACCAACATCACCGATTACGGCGCCTTTGTTGAGCTTGAGCCAGGGGTCGAAGGGCTGGTTCACGTCTCGGAGATGAGTTGGACCAAGAAGAATGTGCACCCCGGCAAGATCATCTCGACAAGCCAGGAGGTCGAGGTGATGGTGCTCGATGTCGATCCCCAGAAACGCCGGATCAGCCTCGGTCTGAAGCAGACGCTCGCGAATCCGTGGGAAGCCTTTGTCGAAGAACATCCGGTCGACAGCGAGCTCGAAGGCGAGGTTCGTAACATTACCGAGTTCGGCCTGTTCGTTGGCCTGCCCGGCGACATCGACGGCATGGTGCACCTCTCCGACATCGATTGGAACCGTCCTGGCGAGGAGGCGATCAACAATTACCACAAGGGTGAGGTGGTGCGCGTCAGGGTGCTGGACGTCGATGTTGACAAGGAGCGAATAAGCCTCGGCATCAAGCAGCTTGCGGCCGATCCCTTCGAGGCCGGTATGACCAAGCTAAAGAAAGGAGAGGTCGTTACCGGGACGATCGCAGCGCTGACAGATGGCGGCGTCGAGGTGACGATCGGTGACGGTGTGCCGGGTTTCATCCGCAAGTCAGAGCTGTCCCGTGATCGCAGCGAACAACGCCCGGACCGTTTCGCCGTGGGCGAGAAGGTCGATGCCAAGGTGACGGCTATCGACCGCTCCACCCGCAAAGTAACGTTGTCGATCAAGGCCCGTGAGATGGATGAGGAGAAGCGGGCGATGGCCGAGTTTGGATCTTCGGATTCCGGCGCCAGCCTCGGTGATATCCTCGGTGCTGCAATCAACCGCGCCCGCCGGCAGGGCGAGGTCGACGAGAAGACCGAAGAGAAGAGCTGACAGCGCTGCCGACACCCCTTACCCACACGGGGAAGGGTCGCAGCTTCCGCCCCTTGACGGTCGCCGGACGTTTTGGCACGCTGACATCCTTGCCATATGAGCACGGTCGCGCCGATGACGAAATCGGAACTCGTACAAAAGCTTGCCGAAACCAATCCGCATTTGTACCAGCGAGATGTCGAGGTCATCGTGACGGCGATCTTCGACGAGATTGCGGCGGCCCTGGCTCGCGGAGACCGTGTCGAACTACGCGGGTTCGGGGCATTTTCGGTCAAGCGCCGGGATGCTCGCATGGGTCGCAACCCGCGTACCGGCGACAGTGTGCGCGTCGCCAAGAAACACATTCCGTTCTTCAAGACCGGCAAGCAGCTTCGCGACCGGTTGAACCAGGGTGCGCGCCAGGTCTAACCGAGGGGTCACCCGCCGAGTCGGTCGGATGAAGGTTGTCTCCTGGGCGGTGACGCTGGTCGCCGCAGCTTTGCTGATCCCGTTTGCACTGTCCAACCGCGAACCCGTATCGCTCGGGTTCTGGCCGCTACCGTTTTTGGTCGACCTGCCGCTTTACCTTCTCGTTGTGTTGCTGTTGCTCGCGGGCTTTGTCATCGGAGCCGCTGCCACCTGGATCGCCGGGCGGCGCACACGGCGCGAGCTGCGGCGGCGTCGCCGACGCGTTGAGGCGCTCGAGCGCGAGCTTGTGGCGTCCCGGTCGCAGCTGGAGGACCAGGCTGGGACAGGGAGGTCGGGGGTGCCAGCATGAAGGCCCGGTCGACATCGATCATTCGCGGCCACGTGGTTGACGTTTTGTTGACCCACACCGTGCGAAGCGAGAGTAAAGTTTGCGCCGTCCCTGAAACCGCGAAGGTCGACAAGGTTCCATCCGGCCGAGCGTTCGCGCGGGATTTCATGGAGGAGGAATGATTTACCCGGTCGTTCTGTCCGGCGGTTCGGGCACCCGGCTGTGGCCGATGTCCCGCACGCTCTACCCAAAGCAGCTGTTGACGCTGCTAGGCCGGGATAGCCTGTTACAGCAAACAGTCCGGCGGGTTGCGGATGACGAGCGGTTTGCCGCACCCCTCCTCGTCGCCAACGAAGAGCATCGGTTCATTATCGCCGAGCAGCTGCGCGAGATCGCAGTGGTACCGCGCGCGCTGCTCCTCGAGCCGATCGGGCGCAACACCGCGCCTGCCGTGTGCGTCGCCGCGCTGGCGCTGAGCGAGACCGATCCCGACCCGCTGATGCTGGTGATGCCCTCCGACCATACGATCGGCGATGCCGGAGCCTTCCTCGCCGCCGTCGACATCGCCGCGGCCGCGGCACGCAGCGGCGCCTTGGTCGGCTTTGGCATCGCCCCCGAGCGCGCCGAGACCGGCTATGGCTATATGCGGCGCGGCGGGACGTTAGAGATAAAAGGTGTCTTTGCCGTCACCGAGTTCGTCGAGAAGCCCGGTCCGGAGCATGCTAAACAGTACCTCGCTTCCGGCGAATATTCTTGGAATAGCGGGATCTTTCTGTTCCCCGCTCGGCTCTACATCGACGAGCTGGAGCGTCTGCGACCCGCCATGGTTGCCGCATGCCGGCGCGCGCTGACCGAGGGGCGACGGGAAAGCGACTTCATCCGCCTGGACAGGGATGCGTTTTCAGCCTGTGACGGCGACTCGGTCGACTATGCAGTGATGGAAAAGACGCCGCGCGCCGCCGTTGTGCCGGTCGCCATGGGGTGGAGCGATATTGGCTCCTGGGACGCTCTGTGGGAGATGAGCTGCAAGGATCGCGAAGGCAATTCGATCGAAGGCAATGTCGTCGCCGAAGACACCCGCAATTGCTATCTGCGCTCCGAGGCAGGGCTCGTCGCGGCAATCGGCATCGAGGACCTTGTCGTCGTCGGGACCGCCGACGCGGTCATGGTGGCACCGCTGAAACGCGCCCAGGATGTCAGGAAATTAGTAGCTCGGCTGGTCAAAGAGCGCCGTGATGAGGCCGTTGCGCTGCCGACCGTCCATCGCCCATGGGGGAGTTTTACCTCGCTGCATAATGGCCATCGGGTGCAGGTCAAGCATATCGTTGTAAAGCCCGGTGGCAGGCTGTCATTGCAGATGCACCATCATCGCGCCGAACACTGGATCGTCGTCCAGGGGACTGCCAGGATCCGCCGGGGTGAAGAGGAGATGATCCTGACAGAGGATCAGTCGACCTACATACCGCTCGGCACCGCTCACCGGCTCGAAAACCCCGGCAAGATCCCGCTGCATCTGATCGAGGTGCAGTCGGGAAGCTATCTCGGCGAGGACGATATCGTCCGCCTCGAAGACAGCTACGGCAGAAGCTGAGGAACGCCGCGGGCAGGCTTCGCACACTCTAGCGTGGAACTCCTAGACGTCGGTTTTGGCGCCGGTGCGCTCAGTGATTAGACGATAATGCTCGATGCGCCGGTGCTTTTCGAAGTCGAAGATCGTGCGCCGGAGGTAGTCGCCAAGCCCGAGATCGAGGGCGGCGACGATCACCTCGTCGTCCTCGCCGAGGGCGCGGGCGGCAATCTCGCCGGTCGGCGCGATGATCACCGAACCGCCGATCAGACCATAACCATCCTCCTTACCGGCTTTGGCCGCGGCGAGGATCCAAGCAGCGTTTTGATAGGCGTTCGCCTGCATCGAGATCAGGTGATGGAACATGCGCAGGTGTACGGGCTCGGAATGTTGGATGTTCTCGGTTGGCGTGTTGTAGCCGAGCGCCACTATCTCGACTCCTTGCAAGCCCATGACACGGAACGTCTCCGGCCAGCGCCGGTCGTTGCAGATACACATACCGATGACGGCATCGAAGACACGCCACACCTTGAAGCCGTCGTTGCCGACCTCGAAGTAGCGTTTTTCGAGATGTTGAAAGGGCGCGTCAGGTAGATGCTCGGAATGCCCGGGAAGGTGGATCTTACGGTAGCGACCAATGATCCGGCCGTCACGCTCGACGAGGATCGAGGTGTTATAGCGATGCAGCTCGCCCTTTTCCTGGGTCAGCTCAGCATAACCCAGATAGAAGCCAACACCGAGTTCGCGGGCGAGATCGAATAATGGTCGGGTCTCCGAGCCGGGCATTTCGCGCTCGAAGAACCGGTCGATCTCGTTCTGGTCGGTCATCCAATAGCGCGGGAAGAAAGTCGTCAGGGCCAGCTCGGGGAAGACGACAAATTCGGCGCCATCGGCGTGCGCTTCGCGCATCAGTGCCATCAGCCGCTGGACCACGGCGGTGCGCGTATCGGCGAGATGGATCGGACCGAGTTGGGCGACGGCCGCCCTCAGTTTACGAGACACGAAGCTTCTCCATCAAACGAGGGCACCAGCGCTTTCGGCGACTCCAGCGAGTTCGGGGACCGCCAGGCCCAAAGGCTTCGCCGCCTCGGAGAGGGCGCAAGGCAGGAATTGGCCGCTACCCCGCGTGGCGACGAGCCTTCCGTCCTCTACGACGATCCGGCCGCGGCTCAACACCGTCACCGGCCAACCGCGCAGCCGGCGACCTTCGTAAGGGGTGTAGCCAACGTTGTCGTGTAATATCCCGGCGGTGATCCCGGTCTCGCGCTCTGGGTCCCAGATCGCGATGTCGGCATCGCTGCCGATCGCGATCGTGCCCTTCTTCGGATAGAGCCCGTACAGCTTGGCATGGTTGGTGGCGGTCAAGCCGACAAAGGCGTTGAGGTCGAGCCGCCCCTGCCCTACCCCCTCGGAAAAGAGCAGCGGCAGCCGCAACTCGATCCCCGGCACGCCGTTGGCGATCTCCCTGAAGGTCGTCTTGTCGCCGTGTGGCAGCTTCCCGGAGGCGTCGAAGCGGTAGGGGGCATGATCGGAGGAGAAGACTTGGAAGGTTCCGTTCCTGAGCCCGGTCCACACCGCCTGCTGCGCCGCCCGGTCACGCGGCGGCGGGCTGCAGCAGAATTTGGCGCCTTCGACGCCCGGCTTGGCGAGGTCGTCGGCGGTTAGGAACAAGTATTGCGGGCAGGTCTCGCTATAGATCCTGAGGCCACTGGTCTGGGCGTTACGGATTACCTCGATCGCCTCGCCAGCGGAGACGTGGACCAGCAAGATCGGCACGTCGAGCAATTGGGACAATGCCACCGCGCGATTTGTCGCTTCACCCTCGGCTAGCCGGGCATGGCTCACGGCGTGATAACGGGGCGCCCCAAGGCCGCGCTCGAGCAGTCGCCCGGTCAGCCACTTGATCATCTCGTGGTTCTCGGCATGAACCATGACCAGCGCCCCTTCGCGCCGGGCGACCGCAAGGATGTCGAGCATCTGCCGGTCGTCAAGCGCCAGCAGGGTCATATAGACCTTGAACGACGTGTAGCCGTCGCGGATCAAGGCCGGCAGTTCCTGGCCCATAATTTGCTCTGACGGGTCCGAGATGATCAAATGAAAGGCGTAGTCGATGATCGCTTTTGGACCGGCGGCTGCGTGGTACTCCTCGACGACTTGGCGCAGGGACTGGCCGCGATGCTGCGCGGCAAACGGGATTACCGTGGTGGTTCCGCCAAACGCCGCTGACACCGTAGCGCTGTAGAAATCGTCGGCGCAGACGACCCCGGCAGAGGAGCGCTGCTCGATATGACAATGGCTGTCGATGCCGCCCGGCAGGAGTAGACGGTCCCTCGCATCAATCTCCTGCGCGCCCGGACCAAGGTTCTTGCCGAGCATTGCGACGACGCCATCCTTGATACCAACATCGCAGGCGGTGGTGTCGGCCGCGGTCGCCACCGTGCCGTTGCGGATCACCAGATCGAAGTCGCTCATGCACCGTCCCTCCATGCCTCTCTACAACGCCCCTTCTATCCGCGCCCGGTCAAGCGCTACTGTGGCGCATCGAGATCACGGTGCAAAAAAGGGACAGCCATGACTGCATCATCTCCGCATCGGCCGACCATCGCCGTAACACAGCATGCGATCTCGGCGGGCCATTATCTGGCTGCCACCGCCGGTTTTGACATCCTGCAAGCTGGCGGCAACGCCATCGATGCCGGTTGTGCCGCCGGGATTGCGCTCGGTGTGCTCCAGAGCGATCTCGTCGATGTCGCCGGGGTTGCGCCGATCATGATCTACGTCGCCGACAAGCAAGAGGTAGTGACAATCGCCGGCCTCGGGCCCTGGCCGAAGGCGCTCGATCCTGAGCTGTTCATGCGCGAGCACGCTGGCAAGATCCCAAAGGGTGTGCTGCGAACGGTGGTTCCCGCCGCGCCCGACGCCTGGATCACGGCGCTCAGGCGGTACGGCACGATGAGCTTTGGCGAAGTTGCGCTGGCGGCGATCCGTTTCGCGCGCGACGGCTTTCCGATGTATCCGCTGATGGCCGAGAGCCTGAGGCGGCATGAGGCCGATCACCGCGCCTGGCCGTCGACCGCGGCGATCTTTCTGCCAGACGGGCAGCCGCCGAAAATGGGCGAGCTGTTCCGCCAGACCGACCTCGCCGCATCGTTGGAATACATGGCCGACGAGGAGCGTGCGGCAACCTCGCGGGGCCGCGAGGCCGGGCTCGAAGCGGCGCGCGACGCCTTTTATCGCGGCGATATCGCCCGCAAGATAGTCGCCTTTATGAAGCAGGAGGGCGGGCTCCTTTCGGCGGAGGACCTCGCCGAATACCGCTCGCCGATCGGCCCGCCCGAGCGGCGCCGCTTCGGCGATCTGGAGGTCTTCACTTGCGGGGCGTGGTGTCAGGGCCCGGTGCTGCTGCAGACTCTAGCATTGCTCGAAGGAACCGACCTCGCGAGCCTCGGTCAGAACAGTGCGGATTACATCCACCAAATAGCCGAGGCATTAAAGCTCGCCTTCGCCGATCGCGAAGCCTATTACGGCGACCCGACCATGGTCGAGGTACCGCTCGCGACTTTGATTTCATCGGAATATGCCGGCGAGCGAAGAAAATTGATCCGACCCGACCGCGCCTCGTCCGAAATGCCGCCGCCCGGTGACCTTGGCCGCGCGGGTGCTCGCTTCCGCGCCAGTTTCGGCGATCCCGATCCCGAGCCCGACACATCCTATGTCTGCGTCGCCGACCGCTTCGGCAATCTGTTTTCGGCGACGCCAAGCGACGGCTCCTACGGTTCTCCGGTGGTTCCGGGAACCGGGCTCATTCCCTCCAACCGCGGTTCGCAGTCACGCCCCGACCCGCGCCATCCGGCCGGTGTCGCGCCCGGCAAGCGGCCGCGCCTGACGCCGAACCCGGCACTCGCGATCAAGGGGCACGATCAATTTCTGCCGTTCGGTACGCCGGGCGGCGATGTCCAGACCCAGGCAATGCTGCAGGTATTGCTAAACCTGTTCGTCTTCGGCCAAGACGTGCAGTCGGCGATCGAGTTACCGCGTTTTGCGACTTACAGCTTTCCGTCGTCCTTTGCGCCGTTCGAATATTATCCCGGCTGGCTGGCAGTGGAAGGCCGCATCGCTGAGTCGGTCACGGCGGAACTTGCACGGCGCGGGCATCAAATTCAGCGTTGGGCGGACTGGATCTGGACCGCCGGTGCGGTCTGCGCGATCCTTGTCGATCGCCGCCGTGGCGTCCTCGAAGCCGGCGCCGACCCTCGCCGCGCGGCCTACGCCATCGGGTGGTAGCAGTGCTCGTACCGTTTATCCGGTTTTGGCTTCGAATGTCGCGGCTACCGTCTTTGCCATCTCCAGGAATTGGTGTCGCACCTTCTGGTCGGAGATGGCGTAGTAGAGTCGGATGAACTCGATGGTTTCGGGCCGCTGCAGCTGCTCGCGCCACTGCTTGTCCTCGGGGCTGAGATCGGCGTCCTCTTGCTGTAGATCGCCAAAGAAATAGGAGATCGGCACACCAAGGATCTCAGCCATCGCCGAGAGCCGAGAAGCACTCACGCGATTAGCGCCGCCCTCGTATTTCTGCACCTGCTGGAATGTGAGACCGAGCGCGTTGGCGAGCGTCTCCTGGTTCATGCCGAGCAAAAGGCGGCGCATGCGGACCCGCGCGCCGACGTGCACGTCGATCGGGTTCGGCACACCCGTGCCGCGCCCATATTTCGGTGCCGGCTTCGGCTCTTCCAAGTCAGGTGATGACCGCTTCAAGGGACCATTCCTTTCCGCACCGCGCGCCGCAAGGTTGCAACCGGTTCGCTCCGAACGCAAGAGCCAATCGCAAATCGCTACGCAATGCAGGCAACGGCGGAGGCAGGGTTACGCGTAGGTTGAACGCCAATCTCTTGGATTGGTTAATTTTTTGTCGGAGAGACAAAACCCTGCCGCGATCTCGAAGGATGACGGCGGCTGCCCGCTGTAAACTCAGCTATCCCTCCGGCCGGCCTCGTCATAGCCGCGCCGGTTGCTGAAAAAAACCAGCGACATTAAGCCGATACCCAGCACCGATGTGACAAAAATCCCGAGACCCATCGCGAACCAGCCGGCTTCACTGATTTCCGAATCGCCGGTGCCGCCCCAAAACTCGCCGATCACGACGGCGACCGCCAGCACGGCAGCGACCGCCACTGTCGCCGCGATCCAGGTAACGGCCGATGCCTTGTGACCCCTGCCAATCATGTTACCATCGCCGCGACCTTGCGGAAATCCCCCACGAATCTGTGGATTTCGCACTCCTTGGCGCCGACCGGGTCGGCGAGTGCGGGATTGTGGAACCGCCGGGGCGTCGGCGGCAGAACCGAGGACGATCGCCCGTGTGCGTTCGCTTGCGCGCCCTTTCGTAGCGGTCGAGCGCCGTTGCCACGTCGGCGGACCAGCGCTCGAAGCAACGGGCGAGGACGAACCCGTCCTCGATCGGCATTACCGCGCCCTGCGCGAGCATCGGCAAGGTCGGGTGGCATGCGTCGCCGAGCAACGTCACCCGTCCCACGCTCCATTGTTCAATCGGTTCGCGCACGATCAACGATGCAGCGGATAATGGACAACGTGGCCCCCTGGGCCAACCCAGTTCGTGCCGACCACGCCTGCCATGTGCCGCGGCAGCGAAGACATCGGGACGACGCCGCGCCAGGCGATCGTACCGGAAAATTTCGCTTCCTCGGCGCCGAACAGGGCCCAGCGGATTTGCGAATGCACGCCGTCGCGCCGACCAGCGCATCTCTGAAGACTTGGCGCCCGTCGTCGAGGAGCAGGCTTACCCGCTCGCCTGAGCAATCAAACCCGACACACCGCGAACCGAGATGGACCGCGTCCCGCTTCTCGCGGCGCACATCCTCGGCGAGCACACCGAGCAGATCCAGCCGCCCAAACCGTCCGATAAGGAAAGCCGTAGCGCTCGATCGCTTCGGCCCCGAGGTCGAAGAGGTTCCAGGTCTCGCCGGTCTTCCAGTGGCGGACTTCCTTGCCCGCGGCTGTGCAGGACAGTCTTTCGAGCGCATCGAGAACCCCCATGGCGTGGAGCGCCCGGGTTCCCTGCCGGACAGCGAAAACCCGGGAAAAAATCTTGTCTCGGCCGATAATTTCGCTTCCAGTCAGATACTTACAACACATTCGAGCGCTCCGGCAAGGTAACGGCAGGGAAACAGCCCTAGCGAGCGAGTTCATTCGAGGATGCGCACGTCGCAGCGGGCGACCTTGTCGATCTCGCAATGCAGTACGTCGTCCGGCTTTACTTGGCTCACACCCGAGCAGGTGCCGCTCATGATGATGTCGCCGGGCCATAGCGTGTAATAGCTCGAAGCCCAAGAGATCTGCGTCGCCAGATCCATGATCATCAGGCTGGTGTTGGATTTCTGCTTCACCTCGCCGTTGACCGCGAGGAAGAAGTCGAGGTTCTGCGGATCGGGGACCTCGTCGGCGGTCACGAGCCACGGACCAAGCACCGCGTAGGTGTCGACCGACTTTCGGAAGCTGCGGTCTTGAGTGCCGCGCACGACCATGTCGAGGGCGATCGAATAGCCCGCGACATAGTCGAACGCTTCTTCGTTGCGGACGTCGGACGCTTGTCGGCCGATAATGACGCCCAACTCCATCTCGTGATCGGTGCGGCGGTCCGGAAATCGCAGACGCACGCCCTCGCCCGGACCGACCAAGGCGCTGGTCGCCTTGAGAAACAGCCCTTGCTCCTCGATCGAGCCCGAATAGCGCCCACCGAAGACCTCGCGCTGCCGGTCCGCCTCGGCGATGTGGTCGC
>Ga0306923_10008216_pt1 | contig 10460 bp, 13 predicted proteins | sample sta12Can44000108_FD_203841 | JGI IMG/M metagenome (GOLD analysis project Ga0306923, IMG submission 203841) | Lab enrichment of tropical soil microbial communities from Luquillo Experimental Forest, Puerto Rico - statanox.12C.anox.44.000.108 (v2)... | ecosystem: Environmental > Terrestrial >...
CGGGCTCGATGGAGCGGATCAAGGGATGCTTCGTTGCGTGAAAGTGCCGGGTGGCGTGCTTGTTCTTGGAGGAATCGCAGCAACCCACGTGGCCGCAGGTCAGGCATAGCCTAAGGTGCACCCAGGTGTCGCCCGTTTTCAGGCACTCCTGGCAACCTTTCTGACTGGTGTGCCTTACCTTGATCTGATCGAGATGAGTGCAGCGCTCCGCCATAATCAGGCCTCCAGAACCGCGCGATTCCATTTGCCAAGCCGTGCTCCGGCATCGTACGTACTCTCCAGAAATTGATACAACACGTCCTCGGGCGAATCCGCGCGGCGCACGTCGTCGTACATCAAAATAAATTCCGAGAGCTGCGGATCCCATCGAGCGGTGGCAGGGCGAATCGGCTCCGCCTCGATGCCGGGCGGCTGAGGAACCGTATACGAATAATAGGCCGGGCCCTCGACCGCTCCTCCACCCGGCCAGAAGCCGGCGCTCGAGACCTCGTGCGAATAAGCCGGGCCGCTGATGACACCCGGACGGCGCGGCGCGACCCGCCCCGAAAACCGGGTGCACGCCAGGTCGAAGCCACCCCAAAAGAAATGGACCGGGCTGCATTTGCCGATGAACTTCGCGCGGAACCGCTCGAGCACTATCGCGCTGGATACCAGGATGCGCCAGAAACGCTGCGCGTATTGTGCATCATAAAAACAGTGTGCGGAGTCCTGATCGAAAGGGACACGATCGCCGACTTCCTGGGGTGCGAGATTGATCGTGACCGCAATGCCGAGAGATGCCAGACACTCGAAGGTACCAGCGTAGAATGCGGCCACCGACTCGGGTTGCAAGGGACGCGAGACGCCGACGCCCCAGCTGGTCCAGATGCGTAGCTGGTGCTGCTGAAAGTCGAATTGGACTTCAAAGAGGCCGGCGGCGTACGGCACCGGGCCGGTCGTCAACCCGTGCGAGTTGACGTATAGCGTGACGTGCCACCAGTGATTCAGCGGCGGTGCCAGTGCCATCCGGATCTTGCCGGCGATCTGCGTCCACATGTGGAGCGTGCGGTAGGTGTCCTGCCATTCCCTTAGAGGCAGAGGGGGCCAAAGCTCCAGGTCCGGCATAAGACCCAGTGTCGCAAAGATTCGCCTCCGCCAGCTTACCGATGGCTGGTCTGGTAGTGCTCGGCCAGCAGGTCGAGACCGAAGTCGCCCTCGAAGTCGCGCCACACACTGTGAATGTGATTGGCGTTGTCCTGTGTTTCGTCGAACTCGATGAGAAAGGCTGGCGTTTGGATGCGATAGTAATGCAGGTCGTGGCGGTGAGTACCGCCCGACCAAGCGAAGTACGAGTTCGCCTCCCCCTTGCGAAACTGCTGCATGCGGGCTTCCGCGATCGCCGGAGGAAAATTCGTCGCGTATTCGTTCACCAAATCGGTCAGGATCTCCTTCTGTTTGGGGGTCAACTTCGAGACTGCCAGACCGCTCGGCTGGCCTTTGAGCGCGGCCTTGCGGGCGTCGGAAGTGAGAATGTCCTTGTAGGCGGTTTTGTCTACCACGGCCGCCGCGCGCTCGGTGTCGGTGAGCGACTGCATGAAATCGTACGCCAGGTCTTCCTCGCGCATCAAGGCCCGCAGGCCCGCCCGCGGACCTTCCTTGACCTCCGCGGGGTTGGCGCCGAAAAAGCTCGGGCTTGAGGCGATGCGGCCATTCGCCACGGTCCAGTTCAAGCTGATGTGGTGCCCTTCAAAGCGATAGCCCCAGGTCCCCTGTTCGGAGGGCTCGCCAAAAATCCAGACGTGGTAATTTTCCGGATCCCGCTCCGGCCCCGATCCCTTCTCGGCATCCTTGAGGATTTGCTCGAGGCTCATGATGGTGTGCGCCTTGATCACGCCCTGCTGCGACAGGCCGGCGGACATCAACGCTTCGGCGAGATGTTTTTGCGGCGGGGTCATCTCGCGCAGGGCGACACCCTTGCGCTCGATCGGGATGAAGTGCCAGTTCAGCCTTTCGTCGGTGGCGAACGGAAACACCGTGCGCGCACGCTGCTCAGGCGTCAGCGCGTTCAGATATGCCTTCGCCGCCGTGCTCATTACACTCTCCGGACGCGTGCGTTCGTAGGCTGCCGTCAAGAGTCCAGCGGCGCCAAAGATGATCAGGAAACGCTTCCACTCACGCAAGGCCCACCTCCAGAAATAGAGGAGTATACACCCAACCACCATCCATGCGGGAGACCGAGGAGCTTGACTACGGGACGGGAAATCTCAAGGGGCGAAAGAGGAGTCGTTGGGCCGATGCCTAGAGCGACACCACCGGACAGAACGTGCCGCTTATAGTACGATACGGACAGGAGTCCTTCTGAAAACAGGAGACGTCAAAGAACCCAGGAAACGATCAGCCGAAACCCCCACCTGGCTTTTTGCGGTGCGCGCCGCGGAGTCAAAAAAGGCCACCGACATTAAGGTCCTGGATCTCACCGGCATCACCTCCTTCGCGGACTTCTTTGTAATCTGTACGGGCGCCAATCAGCGCCAGATTCAAGCCATCGCCGACGAAGTCGGACTCGAGCTCAAGAATCAGGCCGGCGAGTTGCCCATCAGCATAGAAGGCTACAATCAGGCGGAGTGGGTGCTTGCCGATTACGGCGACCTGCTGATCCACATCTTTTCCCCAAAGGCGCGGGAATACTACAGCTTGGAACGGCTGTGGCGCAGCGCGAAGACGCTGGAAATTCCGGCTGCGTGACATCGACGCTCAAGACTTGCCGGCGCCAGCCGACATGAAGATCTACGTTTATTACATCGGCAGAGCGAAGGATCCCCACGCCAATGCTCTCACCAAGGAGTTTCTGGGGCGAGCAGCGCGCTTTAACGCCGTCGAACTGCGCGAAATCCGCCCCGACCGCATCGATCTTTGGGGCAAGCACCCGTCCGGCCGCAAAATCCTGCTCGATCCGGCGGGCAAGATGGTAGACTCAGTCGAGTTCGCGGCGTTGGTCTCGAAGGCGGTCACCGAAGCGCGCGACCTGGTTTTTGTGCTAGGTGGCCATGATGGTCTGCCGAAGGGCTGGGCAGGGCGCGCCGACCTTCGGCTCTCGCTTTCCCCGCTGACGTTTCCACACGAATTGGCGCGGGCTGTACTGGCCGAGCAGATCTACCGCGCCTTCGCAACCTTGCGAGGCCATCCGTACCCGCGTTAACGTTGTTGTTTAGATGTCGTGGTTTAAGCGGGACAAGCAGGCGGGTGCAGCGCTGCCCAGGCTCGAAAACGGCGAGCGCCGGGTGCGCACCGAAGGGCTCTGGCAGAAGTGCGAGGGGTGCCGTCAGATCATCTGGAAGAAAGACCTGGAAGCCAACTGGTGCGTCTGCCCGAAGTGTGGAAACCACTCCCGCATCGACGCCATCGCGCGCCTCAAGCTGCTGTGCGATGATGGCGCCTATCTCGAATTCGATGCCGGTCTCTCGTCTTCCGATCCGCTGGGCTTCGTCGACAACCAGCCCTACCGCGAGAAGCTCCAAGCTACTCAGGAGGCCACCGGTCTTTCGGATGCCCTCATTTCCGCTTCGGGAAAGCTGGACGATCGGGCGGTCCATATCTGTGCCATGGAACCGCGTTTCATCGGCGGCAGCATGGGATGCGTGGTGGGAGAGAAGATCGCGCGCGCCATTGAGCGCGCCATCGACAAGCGCACACCGCTGATCATCGTCTCCGCCTCCGGGGGCGCGCGCATGCAGGAAGGCGCCATCAGCCTGATGCAGATGGCGAAGATTTCAGCGGCATTGATGCGGCTGGACGAAGCCCGCCTGCCCTATATCAGCGTTCTCACCGACCCGACCACGGGAGGCGTCACCGCCAGCTACGCTATGCTCGGCGACCTCAACATCGCCGAACCCGGGGCGCTCATCGGCTTCGCTGGCCCGCGCGTTATCGAGCAGACCATTCGCCAGAAGCTGCCCGAGGGTTTCCAGCGGAGCGAATTTCTGCTTAAGCATGGCATGCTCGACGCCGTGGTGCCAAGGCTGGAACTGAAGTCGTATATCTCCAAAGCTCTTAAGTTTTTCGCTGCTTAGTCCAGAACAGCCCTGTGAACTATCCCGATTCGGTACATTTTCTCTACGCGCTCGGCAATGAAATTAAGACGGCTAAGTTCGGGCTGGAACGCATCCGCACGGTGCTGGCCGCGCTTGGTGATCCGCAAGACCGCTGCCGGTTCGTACACGTGGCCGGCACCAACGGCAAGGGTTCCACCTGCGCCATGATCGAATCGGCCCTACGGGCGAGCGGCCGCCGCACCGGCCTGTTTATTTCGCCGCATCTCAACGAGCCGACCGAACGGATCTGCGTGGATGGAGAACCGACGCCCACCGATCGGTTCACCGAGGCCTTCAACCGCGTACACGCGACCGCCGAAGAGCTGCTGAATGCCGGTACCATCGACCTGCACCCGACTTATTTTGAGACCGTGACCGCCATGGCGTTCCTGATTTTCGCCGAATCGCCGACCGATACGGTCGTGCTCGAAGTGGGCTTAGGAGGCCGCCTTGATGCAACCAACGTGGTGCGCCCGGAGCTTTGCGTCATCACGCAAATCGATTTCGATCACGAAGCCTTCCTGGGGATCAGTCTGGAGGCCATTGCTGGGGAGAAGGCCGGCATTCTGAAACGCGGCGTGCCGGCCGTTTTTTCGCGCCAGCGGCCGGAAGTCGGACCGGTGCTTGAGTCGCGTGCTGCCGAGCTTGCCGTTCCGGTCTCGCGTACCAGCGACTGGGCGGTCTCCGATCTCGAACTCAATTCCTGCGGCAGCCGCTTTACGCTCTCTGGGCCGCAGGCGCTGCATGTCCAGTGCCCACTCGCCGGTGAACACCAGGTGGAAAACGCGGCTTTGGCTGCCGTAGCTTTGACGAATCTGGATGTGCCGGTTCGTGCGATCGAGAGCGGCATCGCGCGCGCGCGCTGGCCGGGGCGTCTGGAACGGATCTGCCGCGATCCGGAAATTGTGATCGATGGCGCTCACAATCCCGCCGGTGCGCGGGCCCTGGCCTCGTACCTCGATCGATTCTATGCGCGCCGCCGCGTGCGAATGATCTATGGCGCCATGCGCGACAAAGCGGTCGAAGAAGTCTGCGGCATCCTGTTCCCGCGAGCCGCGCAGGTGATCGTGACGGCACCCCAGCAGCCGCGGGCGCTATACCCTGAGGCGGTCTTGCAAATCACCGGGCACCCCGACCTCCGCACGGCGCCCGGATTGCGGGAAGCGCTCGAACTGATGTCGGATATTCGCCCCGAAGATGCGATCTTCATCACCGGTTCGCTCTACCTGGTGGGCGAAGCGCGCGCATTGCTCGGAACCCGCTCATGAGTCTGCTGCGCTCGATGCTGTTCTCGACGCCGCTGTTGGTCCTCGCCACCATCGTGATGTGGACTTGCTCTATGATCGCTTCCGTCTTCGACCGTTCGGGCCATGGGCAGCACCGAATCGCGCAGATCTGGGCTCGGATCCTGCTGGCGGTGAGCTTCATCCGAGTGCGCGCCGAAGGTCTCGAAAAACTCGATCCTCGCGCCAATTACGTTTTCGTGGCGAATCACGCGAGCTATATGGACATCCCGGCGGTGTTGTCGAGGCTACATTACCAGTTCCGCTTTTTCGCCAAGACCGGGCTCTACCGGATTCCCTTCCTGGGATGGCATCTGCATCGTGCCGGGCATCTGAGGGTGGACCGCTCCAACGCCCGGAACCGCCTCAAAAGTATGAACGAGGGAGCGCGCGCACTAGCCGGAAACGGGATCTCGATGCTGCTGTTTCCCGAAGGGGGGCGCACCAAAGTCGGTTTGAGGGAATTCAAGGAAGGCGCCGCGTACATTGCAATCAAGGCGGCGGTGCCGGTGGTGCCGGTTGCGATCCGAGGACTTCGCGAATGCCTGCCGATGGGCTCCATGCACATCCGTGCGGGAAAGGCCGTGTTGCATGTAGGCGCGCCGATCGTGACGGCGGGGCTGAAACTCTCCGATCGGGAAGAATTGACACGACGGCTGCACGGAGAGATCGAGCGGATGTTGGAGGGATGACCCAAAGCGGTCGAGCGTTGCCGGGCCGGCGTGACTACGAGACCAAGTCTCGCGGAATGACCGCCCTGCCGCCAGATGGTCGGTCGAGCGCGATTTATGAGCCTCGCACTCGGCCCCCCCCTCGGCGACAACAGTCCCCAAAACGTCGCAATCGGACTCAAGACCGATCCCGTCGCCTTCGGAACCGCGGCCGGAGCAGCCGTCATCAGGAACTCCCAGCGCTGTCGCCGGTTCGCCTCGCGGCCAATTGATTCCAGATCGCAATTATCGAAGATTGGCATGCCCATCGAAACGATCACTAATTTGTGGATCCGCTGCGGAACCCCATCGACACCGGACGGTATGACGTCCTGCGCTCCGTCGCCGCCCAATCTCGCGACATCGCGTCGCCTTGAGCCAACGCGCGCGGGAGGCGTACAATCCCGCCAAGCCGGCTTCCTGGGCACTCCAGGGTCCTTTGGCGTCGCGGCGTGCCCAACGGCCCGTCCGGATGAAAACCACGTCGCCCGGTCCAACCTTGGGTGGATCTCGACCGGGCCTGGCAGCTTGCCGATCACATCATGACCCAGCCACGCACGATTCGGCGCCTTAGCACCCAGATCGTGCGGCGTCCGTGGCGGCAGAGGATCAGCAACGACCTGGATGGCGGCTTTGATATCCAGATGTTCGCGCATTTCGCCAAAAAGCAGCCGGCGCACGGCAGGGACCGTATCAGATCAAAAGTCGCGTACGTTCGGAAGGGCAGGAAGAACAACTTCGATTGGCCTGTCCGTTTATCGAAATGGGTAGACGCGTGGCGGTGAGTCCGCCAATTGTCGCCAACAGCGGGGCAGAGGGCGGGGAGAGGTGGTCGCAGCGAAGCGGTCGGCATTCTGCTCGAGTAGAATTATGAGGCGCAGTGTCGCAGGAGGTAATCAATGAAGTCGAACGGAACGCTGCTAATCGCCGCTGGTCTGACGGGCCTGCTGGTTCTCGTATCGGGCGCGCAGAGCGGGCGCTACGGAGTTGACTCTCAAAAACGTAAACCCGTCACAATGACCCGGCTTTATACCGGACCAGACGGCCAGACGCACGCCGAGGAGATGCAGCCCAAGTTCACCGCAGGCAGCGCCAACGAGGTCTTCAAACTGATGGCGATCACGGGAGCGGAGTTGCATCGCGCCGCGCCCGGCACGGTTATTGATTGGCATACTGCTCCACGCCGCCAATACGTGATTACTCTCAGCGGCCAGGCCGAGATTGAGGTCGCGGGAGGAAAAAAGATTACCGTCGGTCCCGGGCACATCGACCTGGTCGAAGACACGACGGGCAAGGGCCACATCACGAAGGTCACAGGCAATGAGGAGCGCGTAACGCTTCAACTTCCACTTTCAGAGCAGGCCAATCGTTAAGTCCGGCCGGCCCGATCCGGCGCTCGTGCCTCGGCAGCCGATTCGTCGTGAATTCGTGGCGATCGCCTTTGTGCTCCGTCGAGTGAAGCTCTGTGTGGTCGCCGCCCACTGCTTGATTACGCATCCGGTGGAGCTCGGGACGTTATCAGCTTTGCCGACGCCGTTCTCATCTGGTAGGCCCTCTCGTCGATCACCGCCGAACCGCCACGCACCGTCGGCGCCAGCATCGGCGACCTGCTAGTTGCCGGTCGCTGCGCCATTCGTGTTGGCCGGTCCGGCGAATCGTCGCTTGGTATTTCCCTGCGTGCAAATGGAGTAAGCCACGGGCCCCTCGAACCCGGGCTTCAAGACCAGGAACGAAACGGCAGCGTGCGGCGATTCCTTTGGCGGCGGGAACTGCGGGGTTGCGTGACGCGCGGTGTACTCCATCTCTGAGAGCGTGTAGACTAGCTTTCACCAGGAGTTGAGGCCATGAACCGATTCGCCAGCGCTGTAGCTCTCGCACCACTGTTGTTGTTTCCAGCTCTTACGAATTTTGCTCAACCAGCCACTGCTGTCGAAAGCACACTGCCCAAGGCTATAAATCCAGATTCGCGAAACAGGCTGTCTTTGATCAAACGTGAAGACCTGGATGAAAGACGGAAGAAAGCCTATGACGCCGCGGTGGCGAACTACGCTGGAGCAGCGCCAGCAATCGGGGCCGAGATACGGCTTCACGGAAGCGCGATCAACAATATCCAACTCGAGTCGCCCCTCGGTCATGCTTTGATGCAGCTTGCCATCCTCACCACAGCGCGGGCGCACGACCAGCCTTATGAGTGGTCGCTCCACGAAATGCAGGCGATTGCGGTGGGGCTCGATCCCAGGGTGATTGACCAGGTCCGGAACCGCAAGCCATTGACCAGGGTCGGGGATAAAGAGGCCGTGATCATTCGGATGGGCCGTGAAATCTTCGGCTCCCACAGGCTCAGCACCGACACCTATTCACAAGCATTGAGCCTGCTCGGCGAGAGCAACCTCGTGGATGTGGCCGCATTGATGGCCGACTACGCCCGGACTTCGGCGACGCTGACGGCCTTCAATCAGCAGTTGCCCCCGGGTTGGAAACAATTTCTCCCGTTGCCTTTCATGCAGCCTGACGACATCCACCCCGATTCGAGAAGCCGTCTTCCGCTGATGACTGTTCCGGCCCCCAGTCTAGCGCCCGCACTCTACGGCCGCACCATGGCCCCCGAGGGGACTGGGCCTGCACAGATCCGGCAGCACGGCGCAGGTCTGAAATCTCTGGAAGCCAGTGTTGGACGGCCGGTCATCGACCTAGCGATTCTGGTCACGGCCCGCGAGCACGATATGCAGTACGACTGGACCATCAACGAGCTCGCCTCGGTACGGGATGGTTTGCCACCCGCGACTATCGAGGTCGTCCGAAATCGCCTGTCCGTAGCGCGCTTGGCCGAAAAAGATGCATGCGCAATCCAATTCGGCCGTGAACTTTTCTCCAAACATAACGTTAGTTCGGAGACTTACCAGAGCGCCGTGAAACTGTTCGGCGAGCGGGACCTGGTGGACCTGGTCGATGTTATGGGCCAACATGCCAGAGAAGCCACCTTGCTCGCCGCTTTCGATCAGCAACTGCCGGCTGGACAGAAGCCGCTATTGCCGGTACATTAGTTTCCGGTGTGGCCTGCCGGCTCAAGCCCTTTCGCTTTGTAGATTGGCGCGGCCTTTGGCCCAGCGAGAAAAGCGATCAGCCGCTTACCTGCCTCTACATTCTGTGCCGCTGTGCTGATGGCTGCCTGAAAGCGCACTTCGTCGCGGTACTCACCCGGAAGGGGCCCCAGAATTTCCACGCCGGCAACGGGGACGATTTCACTGAAGAGTGTGATTACCAGCGCCGCCTGGCCGGAAGCCACGCTCCCGGTAGCGGCTCCAGAGCTCGTCGCGAGGATGATTTTGGGCTTGAGATTTCCTGCGATCCCCAGGTCCGCGAAGGTTTTCTCGATATGAGACCGGGTTGCACCATCCTGTGGATACGTGATTGATTTTGCATCGAGCAGGGTTTGTTTCAGCGCAGCGGATGTGTGGATGTCTGGCCTAGCTGCCTTGGCGCGGATGCCGATACCCAGTTCGGACCGCGCCAGGGCCGTGCGCGAATCACCGGCCAGCTTGCCTTGTTGAATCAGGTCCGCGATCGCTTCGGCAGAAATCACGGTGACATCAAATTTTTCGCCCGCCTCGATCTTCTTTTTCAAGGCTGCCGTTGAACTAAACTGCAGCGCCAGAGGATGCCCGATGGCGCGTGCGCACTGCGGCTCAAGTTCCTCCAAGGCGGCCTTGATCCCGTTCGAAGCCAGGACACGAACGGCGGTGTCCTGCGCGTCAGCTGCCTGCCGCGCAGAGAAACACGCCGCCGCGATTGCGAGCGTCACTGTAGAGATGAATGGTCGGGTCATCGTCTTGAAGCGCAACGACCTATCTTGTTGCTGGTCCTCGGGCGGCCTTCTCCTCGGCGCGGGCGCCCGCGAGAATGCCTACCAAACCTTCATTGCCCTCGTGGCATGCGTACTCGTAAATCGCATCCCGCGAGTGGCTCAAGGGGATCATTGCGCTCCACGGTTTCGCCCACGTGGCCGGGTCCTCGACTGTGACTTCGTACTTGAGAGTGTCCGGGCCTGTCCGCGTAAAGCGCTCAATCACGTGCAGCTTCTCGCTCGCGTTCATGAAGGCCCCCGCCTTGTAATTGGTCGTATCGACGACGAGGGTGTCGCCTTCCCAACGACCGCGCGAGTCGCCCAGCCAGGTCTGGACTGTCGACGGGAGATGCGGACGCCCGTCGAGCGGAATGACGCGGGCGTCGTGAATCGTCTCCATCACAATCGCCACCGAGTCAGGTGACTGCACAATCTGATAGTAGCTGTTGTAACCCGCGCCCAGCCGTGGTGCGCCGAATGAGATGCAGCGCTCACTGAGGGACCGGTCCTCGGGGCCCTCGGGCAAGCGCTCGCGGGCGGCAGCGGCAGCAGC
>Ga0306923_10008217_pt1 | contig 10460 bp, 9 predicted proteins | sample sta12Can44000108_FD_203841 | JGI IMG/M metagenome (GOLD analysis project Ga0306923, IMG submission 203841) | Lab enrichment of tropical soil microbial communities from Luquillo Experimental Forest, Puerto Rico - statanox.12C.anox.44.000.108 (v2)... | ecosystem: Environmental > Terrestrial > Soil...
TGCAGGCGGTCTTTCAGGAAGTGGGCCCGGCGCTCATCGAAGTACATCCCGCACTCCTGGTACACCAGTGTCTGCAGGAGTTTGAGTTCTGCTTCGGTGAGCTGAATCTGAGCGGTTATCGTTCCCATGCTCGACACCAGCGGCGCTGAGATTGCCGTCTCGGCTTCCCGACTTCCGGAAGCTTCAGCGGGAAATCGCGGCGGGTTCCGCAGCCTCCTCGAGTTTCTTGAATTCCGACTGGCGCAACAGCCGCGCAATATCCAGCAAAATAACGAGCCGGCCCTTTAGTTTCCCCACCCCGGTTACGTAGCTCGATTCCCCTTCCGCAAACACGCTTCCCGGTGATTCTATTTCCGAAGGGGGAATCTTCAGTACTTCCGAAGCGGAGCTCACGATCAGGCCGACGAACTTGTTATCCAGCTCCACCACGAGAATGCGGTTCTTCTTGTCCGGCTGTACCGCTGAATTGCCGAAACGCTTGCGCAGGTCCATTACCGGTATGATTTTCCCGCGCAAGTTGATGACTCCCTCGATCACGTCCGGCGCGTTCGGCACCGCCGTAATTTCCGGGACCCGCACAATCTCCCGCACCGATGCGATACGAACCCCGTAGGTTTCGTTCCCGATGCGAAATCCAACGACTTGATGATCTTTCTCCATCAAAGACTCCCGCTCAGGAACGGCTAACTTCGGCCAACTCGTAATCCCGCGCTTCCCGCATGGCGGCATTGCGCTTTTGCCCATTGCTATCCTTGCGCTGCCGGGTCTGTGCTGCGCGGTCGATTACAAAACGGTCCATGTTGTCGAGGAGATTGCGCGACAGCTTCAACATCTGCTCTGCCGCCGCCGACAACTCTGTCGAACTGGACGCCGACTGCTGCACCAACTCGCGCATCTTGTCCATCGCCCGCACTACCGCTTGCGCCCCGGAGGCCTGTTCTTCGACTGCCGAGTTGATTTCCTGGGTGATCTCCGTCAGCCGGTTGGTCGCCTTGGCGATCTGCGACGATCCCACCGACTGCTCGTTCGTCGCCGCTCCGATTTCCTGGGAGAACTTGTACACTTCGGTCACCACATCGGAAATCTTGTGCAGCGCCGACCCCAGGTCGTTCCCGAGGCTCAGCCCTTCTTCCACGATGCGCGTGCTGTGCTCCATGTTCTCCACCGCCTGGCGCGCTTCGCGCTGGATGCTCTGTATCAGGTCGGCGATTTCCTTGGTCGATTGCGTCGATTTTTCCGCCAGTTTGCGCACCTCGTCCGCGACCACCGCGAATCCCAAACCATGCTCGCCCGCGCGCGCCGCTTCGATGGCCGCGTTCAACGCCAGCAGGTTGGTCTGTTCCGCCAGATCGTCGATCACTTCGATAATCTTGCCGATGTCGTCCGCGCGATGCCCCAGGATATTGATGATTTCCGCCGACGACTGGATCGCCCGGTTCGTGCGGTTCAACCCGTCCGTAGCTTTCTCCATCGTTTGGATGCCGGTCTGCACTTCTTCGCGGGAACGATTCGCGATGTCCAGCAATACTTTCGCGGTGTCCGCCACGCGCTGGATCGATGTCACCATCTGGTCGATCGACGCCGAGGTTTCCGCCACGCTGGACGCCTGAACCTGCGTGTTTTTCACTACGTTTTGCACGTTGATGCTCATCTCGTGCATCGTGCTGGTCACTTCTTCGATCGCCGAAGACGCCTGCACGCTCACCTTCGCCGATTCGTCGGCGGCTCCGGCCACCTGGTTCGAGCCGGCCGACACCTGCGACGCCGCATCCCGCGTGTTCCTCACGATTTCCTGCAGCCCGTGCTCCATGCGCTGGAATGCGTTGCCCAGCGTGTCTCGCTTCGATCGCGGCGTAACCTCCACGGTCAGGTCGCCTTCCGCCACCGCCATGGACACCGCGGCCATCTCTTTCAAGTACGCCACCATGTTGTTGAACGTCGTGGCCAGCGCTCCAATCTCGTCATTTCGGTGAATATCGATGCTCTGGTCGAGGTCGCCGGAGTCTCCGATTTCCTGCGCCACGGAAATCAAATGCTGGAGTGGCTCGGTAATCGATTTCGCCGTCCTCACGGCCGTCAACACTCCGAAACCAATCGCTCCCAACGTTCCTAGCAGCACAATAAACACGCTGATCAGGCTGGCGCGCGACGCCAAGGTCTGCGACTCCGTCAGTGCCTTGCTAATGTCCGCGTTCGCCTGGTCCAGCACCGCCGACGATTTGTTCAGCCACGATGCCGGGTCCTTCTGCAGATAGAAAATCTGCAAGTCTGAAACCGTCGCATCACCCGAATCCACCTGGTGCCGCTTCGCCAGCAGCGGTTTGGCAAAATTGTCGGCCCAACTGGCTTCTGTGCTCTCCACCTGAATCAACGCCGTACGCAGGTAATCGTTCGCGGTCTGCGTCTGGCCACGCTTGAGTTGATCGCTCAGTTCCGTAAACCCGTGATTCACCTTGTCTTCATCTCGCGGATCGCCGCTGAGCAGGAAATTGTTCAGGTTCAGGCGGTTTTGCATGATCTGGTAGCGCACGGCTTCGGCGGTCCGCACGCTCTCGAGGGTGGCCGACGCCTCGTTCGAAGCCGACCGTGCCTTCCACAAGGCCGCTAGGTTCACAACCAGCAGCACGGCGAGAATCGCCAGGATCACTCCAAACCCTCTGTATAACTGCTTTCCGATACTCATTTCTTACTTCCTCCACTCCCCAATGCGACTGTCGAGTCCCACGGCTGACCCACTTCGCCTGTATCCCTTCCCCTTACTGAATCGCTTTGAATTCGAACTCGATCACCTGGGTGGTTTCCTCGGGAGCCGGCTCGAACTTCCAGTCCCTCACGGCATCCACGCACGACTGCACCAGCAAAGGATGACCTCCCAATGCCTTGGAACTCTTCACGTGCCCGTCGTTCGCGATGACCACCTCGATCTTCACTCTCCCGCTTACATTGAGGCGTCGTGCCAGATCCGAGAACTGCGGGTTCACCTTCGTTTTCACCTTGCGCTTACCTTCGTCCACGGTCTGCTGCGCGAGTGCCATCGCCCCTGCCACTAAAGTGGTCATGGTCAGCGCAGCGAGCCGTCTACCCCATACTGGTCCCATAGAGACGACGCCCTCCTAGGCGGTGGCAGGCGTACCCCGGCACAGAAAAGGCAAGTCACCTGCCAGTTCCCCGAAACCAATTCAGGCTTTGACTCCGGGTTTCTAGACCGCCGCAAGTTACTAATAGCAAGCCATTTACAAAAAGGCCGCAGGATACCTCGCTCTTCACCCACCTCCCCCATCCGTCTCATCGGGTCGCCACAGCCGCTCGTTAGGTCTCACGCTGAGACGTGCCCTCCCCCTGTCCCTTCGGCCAGTAACTGTTCGGTGTCACATTTTGGAACTCAAGTTGACTCACATTGAGATTCGTCAGTAGCGTTGATCTGGAGATCTTCTTATTTTGAGACGCCCGCGACATCCCGGGCTGCCCGATGCGTGATCAAAAGCGATTCTCTTCCTCTCGGCCCCCGCGCCCTCTCGGCGCGAAGCGTTCTGTGCGTACCCCCAACCTTGTCTCTCGCGAGCTCATGAATCTCGCCGTCGAAGCGGCCCATTGCCGCCAGTTGCCCACCTTCCTCGCCGGATTCGCCAAGCGCGCCAGCGAACTTCTGCAAGCCGATTGGGGCGCGGTTGGCGAAATCCTCGGAAACCGCGTGGAGCTCCACCAGCAAGGTGCGGTTTCTCCCGCCAATCGTGTTGACCCACGCTGGCTTGAAGAAAATGTCCTGCGTCCGCGGCCCGGCCTCGAAGTCCTGCCCAGTTCCCACCGAGGCCTGTCTTGCGCCTTCTATCCGATCTACGCCAGCGACCAGGAATTGATGGGCACGCTGTGCTTGACGCGCCGCGAATCCAACTTCACCGCCGGCGAACACAAATTGCTCGATGCCCTGGCCAGCCACGCCGCGCTGGTCATGGAAAAGGTTCGCCGCTTCTCGCAACTCGAACGTTCCAAGAAACAGTGGGTAGAAGACATTGACGCCATCAGCGATTACATCGTCGTTCACGATCCCGCGTGGCGCATCGTTCGCACCAATCGTTCCCTCGCCGCGCATCTCGGTATTCCCCCTGCCGCTCTGGTCGGCGAACCGGTCAGCAGCCTCCGGCAGATTGCCGAAACCGGCAGTGCCCTTCCCTGCCCCTTCTGCCGCAACACCACCCAGGAACGCGAAGAATACTTCGCCTCCACCAACGGTCGTACCTTCCTCGTCTCCACTTCCCGGCGGCCCGGCGTCAGCGACGACGACGGACGTACCATTCACGTCCTCAAAGACATCACCGACCGCCAGGAAGCCGAGCGCCGTTATCGCGAGCTATTCGACAATATTCAGGAAGGTCTGTTTTTCGCCACGCCGGACGGCCAATTCATCGACGTCAACGACGCCATGGTTCGTATGCTCGGCTACGACTCCCGCGACGAACTCCTGCGTGCCGATGTGAGCGCGCACCTCTACCCCACTCGTCTTGCCAAAGACCGCTTGGCCCGCGCCATCAGCGCTCACGGAGTTCTCCGCAACTACGAAGAGACGCTCCGCCGCAAAGACGGCAGCTTGCTTCACACCTTGCAAAACATCAGCGCCGTCCGGGATCCTCAGGGCCATGTGGTGCAAATTCGCGGCCTGATGCTCGATGTCACCGATCAAAAAAAGTTCCAATCTCAACTGCAGCGCGAGCGCGACTTCAACCAAAAAATCCTCAACACCACGCAGAGCATGATCTTCGTTCTCGATACCGCCGGCCTCGTCAGTTACGCCAACCGCCGCTGTTTCGAATCCGGCTACCGCGAAGACGAACTCATCGGCCATCGCCTGGTGCAGTGGGTCGAAAACTCCCAACGCAGCGACTTCGAAGCCGCGCTCCAGACCACCGCGCATGGTCAGCAAGTCGACAATCTGGAACTGCGCTTCAAACGCAGCGACGGCTCCATGGGCCATTTCTCCGCCAGCATGAGCCCCATGCGCAACGAGTCCAATCAGGTCAACAACGTCGTGGTGGTAATGACCGACATCACCGACGCTGTCCTGCTGCAAGCGAAACTCGCGCACTCCGAGAAAATGGCCACCATTGGCCGCCTGGTTTCCGGCGTCGCGCACGAAGTCAACAATCCCCTGGCCGCTATTCTGGGCTTCACCGATCTGCTTCTCGAAAATCCCGAAGTTCCCGCGACCGCCCGCGAAGACTTGCAAATCATCCTTCGCGAAACACAGCGCACCAAAGAAATCGTCCAGGATTTACTCAGCTTCGCCCGCCAGCGCCCCGCCCAGCGCGAGCCCATGCAGCTCAACTCCATCCTTCGCCAGACCATCAAGCTGCGCAGCTACGATTTCGCCAGCCACGGCGTCGAGGTCAGCGAGGAGTTCGACGAAAATCTCGAGCTCGCCATGGGCGATCCCCAGCAACTCCAGCAAGTCTTCCTCAACATCCTCAATAACGCCTACGACGCCATCCAGGAATCCGGCAATCGCGGCAAGATCCGCATTCGCACCCGTCGTACCCAGGATTCCCTCGAAGTTGCCTTTATCGATAATGGCACGGGCATCGGCGAGCCCGATCGCATCTTCGATCCTTTCTTCACGACCAAGCAGGCCGGCAAGGGCACCGGCTTGGGCCTGAGCATTTGTTACGGAATCGTGCGCGCCCATGGTGGCGAGATTCTCTGCTGGAACAACGAAGAAACCCCTGGCAGCACCTTCGTGATTCGACTGCCCATCGCTTCCGACTCCGCCCTGGCTGCCGCCGCGAAAGAGGCCGGCCAATGAACGCTCCCCATACGCATCCCGCACTGGCTCCTATTCTTCTCATCGAAGATGAGCCCTCGGTCAGCGCTTTCGTCCGTGCCGCACTCGAGCGCCGTGGTTATCACGTGGTGCAGGCCTCCTCCGGGGCTGCCGCCCTCGAACAACTCTCCTCCGGCGATTACGCCGGCGTCATTACGGACATCCGCATGCCCGGCGAGATCAACGGCGCCGATGTCCACAAATGGGTGCGCAACCACCGCCCGGAACTCTGCGACCGCATCATTTTGATTAGCGGGGACACCGCCAACAGCGAAACGCAATCTCTCCTCTCGGAGAGTTCCACCCCCTGCATCGAGAAACCTTTTCGTGTTCAGCAACTGATTTCTACTGTGGAGACGACTTTCGGAAAACCATGACTGACGACCTGAAGATTAAACTTTTCGTAGTTGACGACGAACAGAGCATCCGGCGCCTGTGCATGACTATCGGCGGCTCTCTGGGATTTGTTTGCAATGAAGCCGAAAGCGCCGAATCTGCCGTCACCCGCCTCGAAACCGATCCGCCGGATTTGGTCCTCACCGACCTCAAACTGCCGAATCAATCCGGCGTGGAACTCCTCAAGCAAGTCAAAAGTCTGCTCCCGCGCACCGAAGTCGCCATCATGACCGGTCATGGCTCCATCGAATCCGCCGTCGATGCCATGAAACTCGGCGCCTACGACTATATCGAAAAGCCTTTCCGCGTCGAGAAGATGCGCCTGCTTCTCCAGCGCATGGCCGAAAAGGTTCGCCTCGTCAACGAAAACGCCTTCCTTCGCGAAAAGGTGAATACCGACGAAAACCTTGACGGCATCATTGGCACTTCCTCCGGCATGCAGGACGTGCTCCGCATGATTTCCCGCCTCAAAGACACCCGCACTCCGGTGTTGATCTCCGGCGAAAGCGGCACCGGCAAAGAACTCGTTGCCCGGGCCATCCATTTTCGGGGAGCGCTCGCGCAATCGAGCTTCGTCGCCGTCGACTGTGGCGCGCTCGTTCCCACCCTCATGGAAAGCGAGCTCTTCGGGTACGAAAAGGGCGCATTCACCGGCGCCACCAAATCCAAGCCCGGACTGTTCCAGGCCGCCAACGGCGGTACCATCTTCCTCGACGAAATCGGCGAACTGCCCCTGGAAATGCAGGCCAAACTCCTCCGTGTCCTCCAGGAAAAGGAAGTTCGTCCCGTCGGCAGCAACGAAAAAATCGACGTCGACGTGCGCGTCATTGCCGCCACCAACCGCGACCTCGAAGCCGCCTACCGCGCCGGAACCTTTCGAAAGGACCTCTACTTCCGTCTCAACGTTGTCACCGTCCATCTCCCCCCGCTCCGCGAGCGTCGTTCCGATATCCCCATGCTCGTCCACCATTTCCTCAATCGCTATGCCGCCGGAATGCATCTTCAAGTCACACCCGGCGCCATGAAAAGCCTTCTGCAATACGACTGGCCCGGCAACGTCCGCGAACTCGAAAACTGCATCGCCCGCGCCGTCACCCTCGGTGATCGCCAAACCATCGATGTCCTCGACCTGCCCCCCGCCATGCGTACCGAGCAACCCCCAAGTGTCGAGATGACCGCGCAGGATGCGGCCTCCCTCTCGACCACCGCCCTCGCCGAAATGGAGAAAATGACCATTCTTCGCGTTTTCGAGCAGGCGCACGGCGATAAAGCTCTCGCCGGAAAAATGCTCGGCATCAGCCGCGCTACCCTGTACCGTAAGCTCAAGCGCTACAACATCCCTCTTCGCGGCTCCTCGGAACGCGAAGAGACCAACACCGAAGCCCATGCCGTCGGCAACTGACGCGTCTCAAAAAAAGCCCTGCCGCTCGCAAATCCACCTGAGACGAACTGTTTCAGCCTGAGACGTCGCAGCCCTTCCCGCCCGACGGGAAATCTTTAAGCCCTTCCCTTTCTTCTACTTCAACCAAACGTTACCCTAGCCCCTTTTTGGCTCCCCGCTTGCATCTTCTCCCACGGGACTCTGCGCTCCTGGTCGGCTCCGAAGTGTATTCCCTTCGTTTCCGGCTGGCTCATGGAACGCAGAGGACGATCGACGAACGGGGCGTGGCCATGACCATCACGGCGGATGTTCGCGAATGCACGGCACAGCTCGCGCGTTTCTTTCCGAAACTTCCCTCGGTGCGCATCCCTGTGCAGGTAATTCCTCGTCGCTACGGCCAGGCGCGGATGAAAGAGGCTACCGTGTTGGAATTTGGCACTCCGGAATACGCCATCTTCCTTTCGCAACTCGCCCTCGAATTCGACGATCGCGTCCGACTGCTTCCAGATGGAGGGGGACGATCCGTTGAGGCCGCGGTCATTGCCCTGCAGTATCACGACGGACAAAAAGCCGTCGCCGTGCGCTTCCTGGATGGCCCCTGCGATTGGATGATGCGCCCGTGAACAAAATGATCACCACTCTGAATTTGCCCGCTCCTCCTAAGCCGGAGAGTCCCAAACCGGCTCCCTGGGACGAATTGCGCTCCGTATTTCCCATCTACCTGGCGCTCGCTAAGCACCTGCAAATCGAGATTCCTTTCCCGCAGAACAAGCGCGTTTTGCCAGACAAGGCTGATCCTCAATTGCATTCCCAGGTACAGCAGTGGCTCGACTCCATGGACCAGCAAGTCCAGGTTCACCAACTTCGCCACCTGCTGCAGATGACCACCCTGAATGCCAGCGAGAGCGGCCTCCGCGCCCTCATCATGCGCCACCTGCGCAAGCCCTCCAAGTCCACCGTGGACCGCGACAAAATCGACTTCCTGCTGGTTCAGTATTTCGCTCTTTGCGCTCCCGCCAAGATCTATCATAAGCAAATCGAACTCGCCGACGTCGCACAGGTCATGAAACCGGTCCTCGGAGAAGTCGACTGCTCTCCCCTGAGCTGGTGCGAACCTCTCGAGAAGATGATCGTCGCCCTTCGCTCCTTCCGCGGTCTGCGCGATATCCTGAAAACGAACTTCATCGAACAAGGGCGCAAGGTCAAAGAAGGCGCCGGCGGTATGTTCTATGACCCTTCCGCCATGATTGCCTTTGTTCGCTTCAATTTCCTGCTTCGCCGCACCTTGATCGAACTCATGCATGCCGACTTGATCTACATTCGCGCCGGCATCAATCACCTGGAAAGCTCGGGCGCCAAAACTGTCGACTGCCAGACCTTTGGCCTCAGTTCCGCCGAGCCCATCGCCAGGGTTCGACAGACCGCCGGCGAGTGGAAACAGCCGTTCCACCGCGAGTACAACGAGCGTAGCGTCAGTCAGGCTTTTGACAAGCTCCTGGCTCTGCGCGCCGACGTTGAGCGCACCATCGAGCACGTCCTCGGCAAGCCCCTCGAGAGTGCGGCCGTCAAGTCGCTCTCGGAACAAACTCCCGCGCCTCGCGTCCCGGCAAACCGCGTTGCGCAGAGCGTTGAGAAACGCGCTCCCGCTGCAGCGCCAGATGACGGCGAACTCGATTTTGAATCCTGCATGGAAAAAGTCTGGGAACAATTGATTTCGGCCCCCCCGTCACGTGGCCGCTCCATGACCACCGTGCGCATTGGCGGCGCTCGGCTCCTGATGTCGTCCTGGGAAGTGGCCGCCTTCGTCAGCGAAGACGGCCCCGGTGCCGAAGATCTGCGCCGTGCGGTCGTCGCTCGCGCGCTGGTCACCTCGGCCGTGGAGCAAGCCAAACAATCCGGTAACGCGACGGTGCTCGACCGGGTCCTGCCCATTGCGCGCGTGGAAGTTTCGCGCCTTCAGGAGCGTGTCGAAGGCGCCAAGCAGGCGAAAGACACGGAGGCGGCCGTAAATCTCGGCATCAGCACCAAGCGCCTGCTCTCGAGTTTGGAAGAAGCGGAAAAGCTTTGATTCCCTGCTGTGTAGCTGGCAGGCGTGAAATACAGTCAGGGAGCGAGTTCCTTTGCGAACGAGCAACGTACTGATTCTCACCGATGACGCCGAATTCGCCCGGCTCCTTACGGCGTGTTGGCAGATGGAACGCCAGCTACCGGGCTTGTCCGTGATCACCAGCGATTTGTGGAATGCTCGCGAATCTGTCGCGCCGGATCTCATCGTCATCGGCCCGCTCAGGGACGGCCAGCTCGCCGAAGCCTTGCGCTCGGTTCCGCCCAACACCGGCGTCATCCTGTGCGCCCCGCCCGAATCGCAGGAGATGGGCTTGCTCCGCAAAAAATATCCGCGCTTGGTGCACGTTCCGCTGCGCGAAGACTGGGCGCAAGTTGTCCTACTGGTCGCCGGCGAATCTCTTCGCCGCACCGAAGCCCTGCGCCTCGCCCGACAATCCGAACGTCGCGCGGCGCAAAACGCTAACCAGGCAACGCTCGGCCGCTACATGATGGACATGCGCCACAACATGAACAATGCCATGACCTCGCTGCTCGGCAACGCCGAACTCCTTCTTCTCGAGCCGGGAGGACTCTCGGCGCAGTCTCTCGCGCAGATCAAGACCATCCACACCATGGCTCTGCGGATTAACGAAATCATGCAGCGATTCTCATCCCTCGCTAGCGAGATGCGGGAGGTTGAGACGTCTTCTCAAGCTGAGACGGAAGAAGCCGATAGCTCCCTTTTCCCCAGCCGTTGATGCTTACCCCAATCCCGATATCCACATTGCTTTCAGTAACTTAAAAATATCGACACGCTGCTCGATG
>Ga0306923_10008218_pt1 | contig 10460 bp, 9 predicted proteins | sample sta12Can44000108_FD_203841 | JGI IMG/M metagenome (GOLD analysis project Ga0306923, IMG submission 203841) | Lab enrichment of tropical soil microbial communities from Luquillo Experimental Forest, Puerto Rico - statanox.12C.anox.44.000.108 (v2)... | ecosystem: Environmental > Terrestrial > Soil...
CTGGCCGGTCTAAACTGCCCCGTGTGTATTTGTTGCGTTATGTGCGTGATGGCGAAACCCGTGGTAATTATGGACGGGTTGAGTCTTATGCATTGTCCGCAACTATTGCATCAAAGACATCGATCCGAGCACATTCGCGCCAGTTGAGAAACAGCAACTTGCAAAGTGTTTTACGGACATGTTGCAGCTTGTAAAGCTCATAATTTGCGCAGCAAGCTCGGTGATCTTTCGTACGCGACATGTGTCCTCGAAATAAGCGAATATCGCGTTGCGATGCGTCCATATTATCACTTCGACACAGCGGGCGCGGTTGACGACCAGCCAAGAGGCCGCCCGCGCCCTATGGCAGTTGGCATCTGAATATCACGAGCGCGCTCAGGAACAGACTTCCGAGCTTAAGAGCGGCAGCCTGTCGGGCAGCTTGGTTGTACTTGAGACAAATGTCCACGATCCCACGATTTGCTCTTTGAGTGTCTGCTGGGCCGCTGCGGGTGTTGAGGGCAAGGTGAGACCCATCAAGACCACCGCAAAAGCGCTGATGGTCCTACCGAAATTCATTGTGTTCCTCCCCGATAGGGAACGGTCCAATCGAGCCATTCCCCAAGTGTCGCAAAATATAAGTCTGCGACATCAACCACGGTCGTCTTCTCCGGCATCGTAACCCGACTGCCGGTGCGAGCCGTTAGGGACCGGTCCAGTCGAAGGGGATGTGCTTGCTCGAATTGGTCGTCCATTGGAATTTAAAGCCGAAGGCATCGACCGAGCAGGTTGTCGATTTGCCCCAGGTCACGATCTGCCCCGACCCGGTCTCTGACCCGGGCGGATTGATAAGCTGCGGATATTTGCCCGGCAGACTGGTCGGGCCGGTAAGCGCTTTGGCCCAGGCTGTCACCTTGCCCGCAATCTCCGTGCCCCAACTTGCGCGGTCCGGCGCGACCTCGAAAGTGATCTGCGCGCGCTCCACGCCGCGGACCTGCCGGCCTTCGGCGAACAGGCCGGCGACGAAAGCGGGAAACCCTCCGACCCGACCGCCGAAAATGCGAGGAAGTACCTCCGCCTGGCGCTCGTCGGCGCGGTCATCGATGAAAATGCCGGCGGCGCCCTTGGCCTTTCCTGCCCACAGGTCGCCTTCCCATCGTCCCACCCGCACAAAACTCAGGCCGTCGAGATTGATGTCGTCGTAATGGCCCTGGCGGATATGCCAGAACAGCACCGACTCGCAGAAATTATTGTCTGGGGCTTGGGCAAACGTGCAAGGGCACGGAACGCCGCAGCTGCAATTATCAAACCAGTCGCCGACGATGCGCCAACTGGAAACCGCCGGCATTTGGCACCTCCAGATCGAACTAACTTCACCCCCATTCTAGTTATGCCGCAACTTGTGTGCCAGGCCCCCGTGACACGCTTGTCGCGCGTCTCACTCAGGCATTCCGAAAAATAAAACCCAACCGCCGGCCGCGAGAAAAACAAGGCCCGCGGCGCGCGCGAGCCACCGCCCGAACGGAGGAAGTTTCTCCAAAAGGACAAGCAACGCGAGGAGCGCGATCCACAGCACGTTCATCACGCCGCCGACGAACAAAAGCGCCATCAGAATCCAGCAGCAGCCGACGCAATAGGCGCCGTGCCGGAAACCCAGCAGCAGGCATCCTCGGACGTCCCCGCGGAAACCGCCGTAGCGCAGGAGGAAAGCGAACGGCGACTGGCACTGGACGAGACAGACGTCCTTGAGCGGCGTCCATTGGTAGATGCCGGCCGCAATCAGCACCGCTCCCGCAAGCACGTTGCTGCCGCTTGCCATCCGGGAATCGAGCAAGGCCGCGCGTTCCACCCCCCATTGCACAAAGGTTGCGGCGAGTGAGAACGCCACCCAGACCAGGAAGTAGCCGGCCGCGAACCAGCCGGTGGCGGCGAAGACCTTGCCATCGACCTTTGCCTGTCGGCCCACGCGGGCGTACATGAGCATCATGGGCGCAGCCGAGGGCGTCATCATGCCGACCATCATCACCGCCCACATCACGAACACGAAGGCGAACTCGATCGCTGTCCATGGCGCGTTCGCCGGAGCCATGATGCCGAGACCGGCCGGGATCATCCGGAAGCCGGTCATGTCCATGCCGCCCATGTCCATATCGACCGCGAGCCAGAGCACGTAAGCCCATGCCACGACGACGATCGCCGCGAGAGCGCCGGCGACGATTAAACGATCCCGCCGCAGCACCGCTTCCAGGGAGCTGTCGGTCATTTATTTTGAAGGCGACCGGCGCCATCGGCCGCGAAGTGGAACGTGTTACGACTGATTGGACCAGCGGATCGGCGCATAATGGCCGTTCTTGCCGGAATTGTCCCAGCGCATTCCGTGGTCGCTGAACGCATTGCCGGGCGCGCCGACCGCGAGCGCCAACTTGTCGGGACTGACCGGGTGGCCGATGTTCGCCCACAATTCGCCGCTCGGATGCGCGGTCGGCAGGGGATTGACGGACAAATGCATGATGCCGGGAATTTCGGCTGAACGTTTCTTGCCGTCGATCTGATAAGTGATCGGGACCTTCTTTACCCCCAAATTCTTGCCGATCAGAGGCGCGAAGTGCGCCATCGGTCCGCCCACCGCACCGGTGAAGATGGCGCCCAGGGCCTCGGTCTGCTTGCCGTCGGCGCGTTCGTCGATATACGCGGCCACCGACCAATTGCCGTCCGCCATCGGCCCGGGTGTTTGGATTGCGAGCGCAACGTTGAGGCCATCGAGCGAGACCGACCCGTATCTTCCGCTCTCGATGTGGAACGCGAGAGGCACGTTGCACACACCCTCGGTCGGGCGCGAGGTGAGGGGAGCTTCCTTCGACACGAGGCACGGGCACACGACGGTGCAACTACAGTTCTCGAAATAGTCGCCCGAGAGATGCCATTGAACTCCATCCGCCATCACTCTCTCCTATTCGCACGGGTCGGGGTTGCTGAGCGCGCAGAAGCCGCAAAACGCACGCCTGACTCATTCGACATACGGCTCTTGCGAAAGCCTACCACTTTGGGCACTGGCGGAAAGGCTCGTCTTGACGCATGCAGCCTCCGACTCCCCTGAAGCCGATCAAACCGAGGTTAATCGATGACCCCTTTGTTGCTGAACTGGATGTGGGCGAATTGGGCGTGGGTGTTTTCGAGGTCAGGCAGCGGAATCTGTCCTGTCGTCCAGGTCGTGCCGCTCCCGGCTTCGGCGATACGGAACTCGACACCGTCAGGCGTCTGGATACGCGCGCGGTGCTCGACCCCGGTCACCAGGTTGCGGATCGGCTCGCCGACCGTCTCGATGAGGCCGGGCACCCGAATATGACCGCGCCGAGCTTTGACGTCGATGGCGATCTCGATCGGTAGGAACAGCGGCTTCAGCTTATTCGGGCACATCGCCGAAAAGACCCACCATATGGTGGTCATATCATCGGTCTCTTCGCCGGTGAGGATCTTCAGAAGGGCGTGGCGCTGGCTTTCATCGGCGCGCTCGTCGATGATCACTTGCATCGTGCCGTTGCCTTCGTGGATTGCGCCGGGCCAACTATTGATCAGAACGGCTCGCAGCCCATCAAGGCGGACCGCGCCGAAACGCCCTTCCTCAATCTCGTAACCGACCAACGAGCGGCAATTGCCGTGGGTGGGCAAGGCCGTAAATTTGCAGGGGCAGCCATAAGCACAATTGCAGTTGGCCAAATGCACCGCTTTGATGCGCCATTCGGTCGCCATGATCGCCTCCCGGCGAGTATGCGATATGTCTGTTACGGGTCAAAAACGGTAAGGCTCACAACGAGCAAATCACTTCCGGGTCTTCCCGCAAAAGCAGACATTGAGAGGACATTTCGCAACTTCCGAGTAGTCCCAAGATGTATGGCCCGGCCGTGCGGGGCAAAACGGAGTTCCAAGATCAACGAACGTGAGAGCTGCATCAATGTATCAGGCCTCTAGAGTGGAGCGTGTTTGCTCCGGGCCATCATGGGAATCCGCGCGCATCCAGGCTGACTAAGCGAAAGACCTCGAAGGCCAAATTGGCACCCAGTCTCGTGACATCGCTCCGCGGATTGATCACGGCAAGTCGCTTTTAGCGGCTCGACCCTCAAGTCGTTGGCGATGGCTCCGTTACGGCATACACCGCCTTGGTCCCCGGAACGGGCGAGAAGGCGAAGCTCCCACGCGCCAGCACGGCGTCGCGGCCGCCGAGCGCAGCGAGCCGCTGCTCCTGATCGCCGAACGCTTCGCGGTCGACTGCCTCGGGATCGACGATACGTCGAAGTGCGGTTTCGCAATCGCGCACGACTCCGCGGTAGTTTGCATCTTGGCCGAGGTCGCGGGTTTCCTGCGGGTCATCGTCGAGGTCGAACAGCTGCGGCGGCATGCCGACGTAGTGCACGTACTTGTAGGCGCCCTTGCGGATCATGAAAGCGCCTGTGGCGGCGCCTGCAGCGTGATACTCGCTCATGATCGTGCGCCGCGCGGTGGTGCCGCGCACGAGGTCGAACAGCGAGGTTCCCGGTAGATCGCGCTCGTGTGCATGTCGCACAACGCCTACGCAATCGAGGATCGTCGGGAAGCCGTCGACGAGCGATACTGGCTCACGGCAGACCACGCCCCGTGGGATCTCGGGGCCGGCCATGATCAACGGGACGCCTGCCGACTCCTCGTACATATTGGATTTTCCCCACAGACCGCGCGTGCCGAGGTTGTCGCCGTGATCGCTCGTGTAGATGACGCGCGTTGCGTTGCCGAGGCCCGTCTCCTCGAGCGCTTCTAGCACACGCCCAACATTGTGATCGACGAAGCTCACCAGTCCGAAATAGGCAGCGATCGCCCGGCGTAGCTTCTGTTCGTCGAAGCCCTTGTCGTAAATCTGGCTCTCGCGGATCGCTGCCACGAACGGATGGGTCGGTCGCTCTGCCTGATCGTACAGCGCCGGGCGCGGCACTCTGCCTTCCGGATAGAGGTTGTACCACTCGGACCGGGCGATGAGCGGGAAGTGCGGACATACGAGCGACACGAACAGGACCCACGGCTTTGCCTGGGGCCGTGTTCTGCTGCGCAGCCAGTCGCAGGCCGCTCCGGTGATCGCGTCGTCGTAGCGCTGGTAGTCGGAGTCCCCGCGGCCGGCATCGCGGGCGAGGTTGAGTGCCGCCTTTCGCACCGGCAATGGCCGCCGGATCATGCCGGCTGGATCGCCAATCCCGTCGACGACGTGCAGCGGCATGAGTTCCTCGGAGAAGCCGTTATCATCCTGTGGGGAGCGGAAATGGAGCTTGCCGATCGCCGTTACACAGTGGCCGGCTTCGCGCACGCGGTGCGCCCACGACGGCACGCTGCCGTCATAGGGCTGTCCGTTGTCCCAGAAGCGTATCTGGTGCGTATAGCGGCCGGTGTGAAAGCTCGCGCGCGACGGCACGCAGATCGGCGAGTTGCAGTAGCAGTCGGTGAAGCGCACACCGCGCGTTGCGAGCCGGTCGAGGTTCGGCGTCTTGATCATGCCGTGTCCGTAACAGCCGAGGACGCGGCGGCTATGCTCGTCAGACATGATGAGGAGAAGGTTTCTCGGCTGCATCTGTTCTTGCCTGTGCTTCTCCTCCGGGGGTGGGTATACTGCCGGGAACGCCGGTATTGAGCACGTCAACCCGAAAACCGACAAGCCTCTGGGCGAGCACGAGTAGGCCCGCGTAAGGCCACACGGGCAGGGCAAGTCAAGTTGACCGACGACCAGCGAAAGCGGCTGAGCTTGCAGCAGGAGCGAACGGACGCGCAGACGACCACATCAGGGCGCCGTCTCACCGACGTGGTCAAGCTGCGCCGCAGTGACGTTCACGACGGAATGATCCGGGTGACGCAGGAAAAGACCGACGAGCCCTTGACGGTCCCGATCCATCCCGCCCTTCGGCGGGCACTCGATGCCGATCCCGCGAAGGGGCCGACGCTGATCGGCAGGTTCAACGGAGCGCCCCTATCGGCGCAGGGGCTCTCTCGCTTGCTCCAGCGCGCCGCCAAGGAGGCCCGCCTGCCGGTTGGACCGGGAGTGCCCAAGGAGAAGCGCTGCGTGGCGCACGGACTGCGCAAGACGCTCCAGCGCAAGCTCGCCGAGAGCGGCGCCACCACCAAGCAGATGGAGGCGATCTCCGGGCACACGACCCTCAAGCAGGTCGAGCGCTACAGCGCCCGCGCAAATCAAAAGCAACTCGCCGAACCGGCGATGGCACTCATCCCCGACGAGAACGAAGGGTGAAGAAACAAGTGTCTAACCGACCCCAAAGTTAGACACTTTTTCTCGTAAGTAACTGACAATATACCAGAATCCCCAGCAGACAATTAAGACGATCTTAAGCGTAACTCGGCTTTTCTCCCCCGGGGCGGACCCGCCTTACCATTTGCTGGCGGTGTCCGGTCCATAGTCTGCCCGAGCAGCGGATTTATCGAGAGATTCCAGTGAATTCGGCCACAAGCGTGTTCGGACTGGCACCTGTGCTCGCGGTCGTCCTCGCGGCCGTGCTCGTTGTCGCGCTCTCGGCCGGCGCGGCGATGGCCGCGGTCCGGCTCCACCGCCGGGCCGGCCAAGCTGTCGAAGAAGCCCAACGCCTGACGTCGCTGTTCGACGTGATCGCCGAGGGTGTTCTCGTTTGCAGCGGGCTGCAGATCGTCGCCGCCAACACGAGCATCTGCCGGCAGGTGGGGATCGGCTCGGAAGAAGTCGGCGACCTGATGCTGACGAGCTTCATCCGCGACGCCGACGCCATCGAGGAGCTCCTCTCCGAGCGGGATGTGCAGATCGAGACGCAGATCCACGCCCGCGACGGTAGGGTCGTCGAGGTGGAGGTCGGCGCGCGCACCATCCATTACGCCGACGCGCCTCGGCGGCTACTCGAAATGCGCGACATCGGCGAGCGCAAGCAGACGCAGGCGCGCGTCTCGTTCCTGGCGCATCACGACGTGCTCACCGGGCTTCCCAACCGCGACGTCCTCCAGGCGCGCCTGGAGCAATGCATCGAGGAAGGCAGGCCGTGCGCGATCATCTGGGTCGACCTCGACCGCTTCAAGCAGATGAACGACGTGCACGGTCATGCCATGGGCGACCGCATTCTGCGAACGGTCGCCGAGAAGCTGAAGTTCGAGCTGCCGCATGGGACCGTGGTGGCGCGCTTCGGCGGCGACGAGTTCGTCGTGCTCTACGAAAATCTCCAGGATTCGCTCGAAGCGCGTCTCGTCGGCCAGCAGCTGCGCCGGTTGCTCAACCGTGCGATCGACCTTGGCGAGCGCGCGACCACGGTTGGCGCCTCGGTCGGTGTCGCGGTCTATCCGCAGGACGCGACCACCGCCGACGACCTCCTCAAGAACGCCGATCTCGCGCTGCACTACGCCAAGACCAGCGGACGAGCCAAATGCCGTCAGTATAGTGACGCGTTGGGGCAGGAGCGGCAGCGGCGCATGGCGCTGAGCGGACAGCTGCGCGCGGCCATCGACAACGGCGACATCCAGGCGTTCTTTCAGCCGCTCGTTCACACCACAGATTTGCGCGCGTCCGGCTTCGAAACGCTCGCCCGCTGGTTCCATCCCGATTTCGGGCCGATACCGCCGCCCGAATTCGTGCGGCTCGCGGAAGAAAACGGGTTAATCGACTCGCTGACCGATCTGATGATCCGCCAGGCGGTCGACGCGGCCCGGCAATGGCCGGCCGACGTGCGGGTTTCGGTGAACGTGTCGCCGATCCAGCTCAACAGCGAGCTCGTCGACCGCGTGCGGGAAACCATCAAATCATCCGGCCTCGATCCGCGGCGGCTCGAGCTCGAAGTCACCGAGGACGTCCTGATCAAGGATTTCGAGCAGACCGCCAGCATGTTCGCGCGGCTGCGCGCGCTCGGCATCCAGGTGGCGATGGACGACTTCGGCGCCGGCTACACCTCGATGGGCAACCTGCGCCAGCTCAATTTCGAGCGCATCAAGATCGATCGCATCTTCACCATGGACTTGCCGAAACATCGCCGCTCCGTTGCGATCGTGCGCTCGATGTTCGTGCTCGCGCGCCAGCTCAACCTCGATGTGACGGTCGAAGGCGTCGAGACCGAGGAACAATTCGCTTTTCTGCGCGACCAGGGCTGCACCGAGGTGCAGGGCTTCCTGTTCAGCAAACCCAAGCCGCTCGCCGCGTTTACCGACCCGAAGAGTCTGAGCTTCGCCGCACCCGCGCCTCTGCCGGAATCGGCTGCTCCTTCCGCCGCCCTGATCGAATTGGGCGAGCATCGGAAGCGGGCGTGAAGTAGCGGGGCGCATAGCGAATAACGAATGGCGAATGGCGAATGGCGAATGGTGAATGGCTATCTGATAAAACTATTCGCCATTCGCTAGTCACCATCCGCCCGTTTCACGGCATCTGCGCCGCCCGCTTGCCCGCCGAATTCCCCGCAATCCGTCCGAACACGGACCCGGCCATCAGGCCGCTGCCGCCCGGATAATTGAAGTAGAACAAGCCCCCGACCAGCTCGCCGGCGGCGTAGAGCCCGGGGATGACCTCGCCGTCGGTGTCGATCACCCTCGCACCCGTATCGATCCGCACCCCGCCGAAAGTGAACGTGAGCCCGCAGGTCACCGCGTACGCTTCGAACGGCGGCTCGTCGATCGTGTTCGCCCAATTCGATTTCGGGACCGCCAGCCCGCGCGTGCCGCGGCCGTCCTTGACGTTGGGATTGAACGGCACGTCGGTCATCACCGCCGCGTTGTAGGCCTTGATGTTCTCAAGCGCGCGGACGGCATTCACGTCGTCGAGCTTCGTCACCAGCTCCTCGAGCGTGTCCGCGCGCTGCTTGGTGACGCGCTTGATCCGATACTCGTCGCGCAGCAGGTGGATCACCTTGCGGTCGAAAATCTGCCAGGCGAACTGGCTCGGCTGCTCGAGGATCACGCGGCCGTATTTGGCGTAGGTGTAGTTGCGGAAGTCGGCGCCTTCGTCGACGAAACGCTCGCCGCGGGCGTTGATCATGATACCCCACGGATAGCTGTGCTTCTGAAAATTGTCGCCGACCGACAGATCACCAAATTCCGGCGCGTTGCGGTCCCAGCCCACAGCGTGGCCGCCCGACCAGTTGCCGGTCGGTTGCGCGCCGATGTCGAGCGCCATGTTGATGCCGTCACCGGTGTTGAAACGCGTGCCACGCACCTTGGCGAGTTCCCAGCCGGGTCCGAGATAACGCGTGCGCATTTCAGCGTTGGCCTGAAAGCCGCCGGCGGCGAGCACGATGCACTTCGCCTTGACCTCGCCGGTCTTACCAGCGTGGCGCACGCGAATGCCCTTCACGCCGTCGTCGTCGGCAACGAGGCTAAGCGCGCGCGCCTGGTAGACGAGAGTGACGCCGTTCTTGCGCGCGATCTCGGTCCACGCTGCGATCAGTCCGGGCCCGCCGCCCCAGCTCTCGACGGTCAGGCCGCCCCAGAATTTGAATTTGCCATCGACCTTGAAAGCCTGACGGCCGTAGATCGGCGCGAACTTGACGCCCTTGCTGTGCATCCATCGCATCGTCTCGCGGCTGTTCTTGACCAACAACTCGGCGAGATCGGGATCGGCGCGATACTCGGTGACGCGGCCGATGTCGTCGAAGAACATGTCTTCGGTGTATTTGCCGAAATCGGTGTTGCTGATCTCTTCCTCGGTCAGGTCGGGCATCAGCGCCTTAAGGTCGTCGACGCCGTCGTAGACGCAGCGCATCGCGCCGGCCGTGAAGCGGCTGTTGCCGCCCGCCTCGTCTTCAGGCGCCCGCTCCAGCATGAGCACCGAGACGCCGCTTTCCGCGGCCGCAAGCGCCGCCGAGAACGCTGCGTTCCCGGCGCCAACCACGACGACATCCACTGACGATGGCAACATATAGCTCAACCCCACGTTTTTCCGGATGGCGGCTCCGACGCGGAGAACCCGGTCGACCGCGATGCCAGCCGATCATATACATCGGGAGCAATGACCGCGACCACCTATCCGCTGCCCGAGATCAACGCGATACCGGTCGCGGAGTTGGCCGCGGCGCTCGGCGACATATTCGAGCATGCGCCCTGGGTGGCCGAGCGCGCCGCGGCGGACCGGCCTTACCGCACCGTAGCGGCGCTGCACGAGGCCTTGATGCAGGCGGTCCGCGCCGCGCCGGCCGCGACCCAGCTCGCCTTCGTGCGCGGCCATCCCGAACTGGGCGGAAAGCTTGCGCGGGCGGGCGCCATGACCGAGGCTTCGAAATTCGAGCAAGGCGGCCTCGGTCTCGACCGCCTCAACGATGAGGAATTTGCCCGCTTCGAGCGGCTCAATCGGGCGTATCGCGAGCGGTTCGGATTCCCGTTCATCATATGCGTACGCCGCCACACCCGCGCGTCGATCCTCGCGGAATTCGAACGGCGCCTGAAGAACGATCCGCCCGCGGAGCTTGCGACGGCGCTCGCGGAAATCGGCCACATCACGCGCTTACGGTTGGACG
>Ga0306923_10008221_pt1 | contig 10457 bp, 9 predicted proteins | sample sta12Can44000108_FD_203841 | JGI IMG/M metagenome (GOLD analysis project Ga0306923, IMG submission 203841) | Lab enrichment of tropical soil microbial communities from Luquillo Experimental Forest, Puerto Rico - statanox.12C.anox.44.000.108 (v2)... | ecosystem: Environmental > Terrestrial > Soil...
GGAAGTATAGCCAGAGGCCTCTTCCCGTCAACATAAGTGCATTACGCACGAACCCGCGGCCCGGGCCGCTTTGCGGCCGGGGCTGCAGGGGGCGCGCAGTATAGCCCCCATGGGGGGCTTGTCAACGTATTGTCATCCACGCCGGAAGCGGGGTCTCGGACCCTGTTTTGAGGGTCTATTCGCTCCTGACTGGACGATTCAGGTCCACCGCCGGCCTATAACAGAGTCGCGGCAGTCACTGCCTTCAAGGTGGGGACCCGGCTCGGTCTTTTCCAGGCCCTGGACCACCGGCCGCGACAGAAATCCACACCCGGGGCCGGGTCTAGGCGCGCGGCTCGAGCCTGACCCTCGCGAAACGCTTGGCCCCCACCTGCAGCACGTGCTCGGCCCCGGCCTTGAGCGTCAGCCCGCGGTCGGACACCCGCTCCCCATCGATACGGACGGCTCCTTCCTCTATCTTCCGGTTCGCCTCCGAGGTGCTGCCGGCAAGGCCGGCTTCCTTGAGCAGGTTCGCCAGCCGCAGCCCCGCGCCCTCCACCGGGACCACCTTGAGCGGCAAGTCCTGAGGCACCGCCTTCTCGCTCACCCGCGCGATGAAATTGCGCTGCGCACGCTCGGCCGCCGCGGCATCGTGGAAGCGCCCCACGATCTCCTGCGCGAGCTCGAGCTTGATGTCGCGCGGGTTGCGGCCGCTCGCGGCCTGCCCGCGAAGCGTGGCGATGTCGCTGAGCGGGCGGAAGGACAGGAGCTCGAAGTAACGCCACATGAGCTCATCCGATATCGACATGAGCTTACCGAACATGCTGTCGGAGTCCTCGGTGATGCCGATGTAGTTGCCGAGCGACTTCGACATCTTGTTCACCCCGTCGGTCCCCTCCAGCAGCGGGGTTGTGAGCACCACCTGCGGCTCCTGCCCGTAGGCCTCCTGGAGCGTGCGGCCCACCAGCAGGTTGAACTTCTGGTCGGTGCCCCCGAGCTCCACGTCTGCCCGCATCGCCACCGAGTCATATCCCTGAGCCAGGGGATAGAGGAACTCGTGGATGGAGATCGGCTGACCGGACTTGTAGCGCTTGGCGAAGTCGTCCCGCTCGAGCATGCGCGCCACGGTGTAGTGCGCGGCGAGCTTCACCATCTCCGTGGAGGTGAGCTTGGAGAGCCAGCGGGAGTTGAAGTCGATGCGCGTTCGGTCACGGTCGAGAATCCTGAACACCTGGCTCGCGTAGGTGTCGGCGTTCGCCTGGATCTCTTCCGGGGTGAGGGGCGGGCGGGTGGCATTGCGCCCCGATGGGTCTCCGATCATCCCGGTGAAGTCCCCGATGAGGAAGGTGACCTCGTGGCCGAACTGCTGGAACTGGCGCATTTTGTTCAGCAGCACCGTGTGCCCGAGATGCAGGTCAGGAGCCGTCGGATCGAATCCCGCCTTGACCCGCAGCGGCAGGGCCCGCCCGAGCTTTTTCCGCAGGTCCGCGGCGGCCAGCACCTCATGCGCGCCACGCTCGAGCTCTGCTATCTGTTCTTCCAGATTCATGTGATTCTCGTGACTGGCGTACCAAAGCGGGAGCCGTTGGGCTTGTAACCTAACCTGCCGGTACGCTGCGGACGAAGCTCATTACTTAACATACGTTGACGCAAAGCTCGCGCCTCCGGTAGGGTCCGGCCTTGTAAATCATCCGCATAACAATTGTCGATGCCATTCGACTTCAAGCTGACCGTCGAAGCCTTCCTCCGTCGCCTGTTCTCGGCGCGCGTGTGGCTGCAGGCGAGTGCCTGTGCCATCGTGGCCTGGTCGCTTCTGCACGGCGGAATCAGCATCGTCCCGTCCGGGCCACCGGCCGCCCCAGCGGCCAGTCCGGCGGCCGCGGCTGCGCCTGACACGGCCCGCGCCGCGGCAGGCACTCTGGCGAGCGACCCCTCCTCCGCGCCGGCCGGCCCACTACAGGCCAATCCCGCGACTTCCGGGCTGCAGCTCGCCAGCGCCGCCCCTCTCGAGGAGGCCCAGCTCGCCCTTTCGACCATCGATGTCATCGTCACCCGCAACGACACGCTCGATCGAATCTTCCGCCGGCTCAAACTGAACCTGGCCGATCTTTCCTCGCTGCGCAGCCTCCCAGGCATCCGCAGTGCGCTCGACAGCCTGCATCCCGGGGAGTCGCTGCGATTCACTCACCACGACGGCGCGCTGTTCGGCCTCGAGCGGCGCCTCAACGAGACCCAGACACTCAAGGTGTCACGTCAGGGAGAGGCCCTCAAGGCCGATGTGCTGCAGAACCCGGTCGACATGCACTCCCGCACCATCCGCGGCACCATCAACAGCTCGCTGTTCGAGGCCGTTGAGGCGGCTGGTGCGCACGATCAGACCGCCGTCGGGCTGGCGGACATCTTCGGCTGGGACATCGACTTCGTGCTCGATGTGCGGCCCGGGGACACTTTCGCGGTGACCTATGATGAGGTGTGGCGCGATGGCGGTTACCTGCACGACGGTCCGATCGAGGCAGCGGAATTCGTCAACCAGGGCCGCACCTACCGCGCCGTCCGCTACACCGACCCCGAAGGTCACTCCCACTACTACACCCCCGATGGGCGCAGCCTGCACAAGGCGTTCCTGCGCGCGCCGGTGGAGTTCTCGCGCGTAAGCTCCCGCTTCAACTCCGCGCGCTACCACCCGATCCTCAATCTGATCCGCGCCCACAAAGGCGTCGATTACGCCGCCCCGGTCGGCACCCCGGTGCATGCGGCGGGCGATGGCCGCATCCTCTTCGCCGGGCGCCTGGGAGGCTATGGAAATTGCGTCGAGATCGAGCACTCCCGCAGCATCGTGACGCTCTACGGGCACCTCTCGCGCTTCGCGCACGGTACCCACGTGGGGGCCCACGTGGCACAGGGGAGTGTGATTGCCTATGTGGGCATGACCGGGCTCGCAACCGGGCCCCACCTGCACTACGAGTATCGGGTGAACGGGGTGTTCAAGAACCCGCAGACGGTATCGCTGCCGGCAAGCGCACCGATCGATGCGCGCTGGCGCGAGGACTTCCTCGCCCACTCGGCTCCGTTGTTCGCGAGCCTGGACGTGCCCGGGCCCGTCCTGGTCGCGCGATGACCTGAAACGGGACGGTGGCACTGCTCCGCACCAGCGCGCGTTGCCATCAGGTGCACATAAGTAAGTCGCCTCGCGCTGGTATGCTTGAAAGAGTCGTCATCGCGCGCTCAGACGAGTCACCTAGTTCCATGGATGCGCCGGACCTAAAGGCACCCCAGCATTACATCAACCGGGAGCTCTCGTTTCTCGAGTTCAATCAGCGGGTGCTCGACCAGGCGTTCGATGAGTCCGTGCCGCTGCTCGAGCGCCTGAGGTTTCTGTGCATCTCCTGCAGCAATCTCGATGAGTTCTTCGAGATCCGCGTGGCGGGACTGAAGCAGTTGCAGGAGCTCGGCGGTGGCCAGCTGTCCGCGGATGCCATGTCGGTCCCGGAGCAGCTCACGGCGATCCATGACCGCACCACGCGGCTGGTTGCCGATCAGTACCGCTGCCTGAACGAGCTGCTCCTCCCCCAGCTCGCCGCGGAGGATGTACCGCTTCTCTCTCGGAGTGACTGGAGTCGCGTGCAGAGCGAGTGGCTCGAGCAGTACTTCGAGCGCGAGATCGAGCCGGTACTGTCACCGCTGGGGCTCGACCCTGCGCGCCCCTTCCCGCGCATCCAGAACAAGAGCCTGAATTTCATCGTGCGGCTCGAGGGCAAGGACGCGTTCAACCGCGACAGCGAGCTCGCGATCGTGCAGGCGCCGCGCTCGCTGCCGCGCGTTGTGCCGCTGCCCGGCGCCGGTACCACACGGGCGTGCGTGCTGCTCTCCAACATCATGCAGGCGTTCGTGCACAAGCTGTTCACCGGCATCGGGGTGATCGGCTGCTACCAGTTCCGTGTCACACGTAACAGCGACCTGTTCGTCGACGATGAGGAGATCGATGATCTGCGCCGCGCGCTCGAGGGCGAGCTGGTGCATCGCCGCTACGGGGCGGCGGTGCGGCTCGAGACCTCCAATGACTGCCCGGAGGATTTGGTCAAGTTCCTTCAGGCGCAGTTCGCATCGAACGGCCTCGATACTTACGCAGTCGCGGGGCCGGTAAATCTGAACCGGCTGTCCGCAGTGTACGACCTGGTGCAGCGGCCGGACCTGAAGTACCCGATCTTCACCCCCGGGATACCGCAGCGTCTGATGGGTAGCTCCGATCTCTTCGCCTGCATCCGCCAGAAAGACATTCTGCTACACCACCCCTACCAGAGCTTCGCTCCGGTGATGGACTTCGTGCGCCAGGCAGCGGCCGACCCGCAGGTGCTCGCCATCAAGCAGACTCTCTACCGCGCCGGCCACGACTCCCCGATGGTCGATGCGCTGGTGGCGGCCGCGAACGCCGGCAAGGACGTCACCGTCATCGTCGAGTTGCGCGCGCGCTTCGACGAGGAAGCGAATATCGAGCTCTCCAACCGTCTGCAGGAGGCCGGCGCTCACGTCATGTATGGGGTGGTGGGATACAAGACGCACGCCAAGATGATCCTGGTGGTACGCCGCGAGGCGAGCGGTATCCGCCGCTACTGTCACCTCGGTACGGGCAACTACCACCCGCGCACCGCCCGGCAGTACACCGACTACAGTCTGTTGACCTGCGATGACGACATTGGCCAGGACGTGCACGAGCTGTTCCTGCAGCTGACGAGTCTCACGCAGACGCCGAAGCTCAATCGCCTCACGCAGTCGCCCTTCGGCATGCACGACATGGTGCTGGAGAAGCTGGCCCGTGAGGGGGAGCACGCGCGCGCCGGACGCCCCGCGCGGGTCATCGCCAAGATGAACGCTCTGGTTGACCCCCAGGCCATCGAGGCGCTCTACCGAGCCTCGCGCGCAGGGGTGAAGGTCGAGCTGATCGTTCGCGGGGTGTGCGCGCTACGGCCCGGAGTGCCGGGCGTGTCGGAGAACATTACCGTACGCTCGATCGTGGGGCGCTTCCTCGAGCACTCGCGGGTGTTCTACTTCGAGAACGGTGGCGAGCCGGACATGTTCTGCGCGAGTGCCGACTGGATGGAGCGCAATTTCTTCCGCCGTGTGGAGGTCGCATTCCCCATTCGCAGGTCCGAGCATCGCGCGCGCATCCTGCGCGACCTCGAGATGTGCCTCAGGGACAACTGCCAGGCATGGCTGCTGCAGCCCGACAGCCGTTACGAGCGCATCACCCGCGATGAGAACGAGCGCGCCGTCAATTCACAGGCCGAGCTGCTCGCCGCGTATGCGGCGGGCCCGACGGTCGCGGTCTGATTCCCGGTCGGCCCGCGCGGTGCCGGCGCCGGCAGCGGTGCAGGCACGGCGAAGCGTTGTGGAAGGCTGAAGGCAGAACTCAGCGTCCGCTGAACACCCGCAGCCGGAACCCGCTCATGCGCAGGTAGTCGACCTCCTGCTGAAGGTCTGCGGAAGTCAGCGGGTGGTCCCGGAGCCAGCCCGCTGGAAAGCGCATCTCGAGCGAGCGCAGCGTAGCGGACAGCTCGATGGGCGGGAGCGCAGTGGAACTGCGGCCCCGGTGCAGCAGCACCGCAATACGCAACAGCACGATGAGATTCACGGCGCTGCGGTCCCAGGGTGGTACCAACTCCTCCAGGCCTTCGAGCACGAGCTTGCGCCGATGGGCACCGACGAGCCTTGCCAGCAACCGCTGCTCCTCACGCGGGAACCCTGGCATGTCGCCGTTCTCGAGCAGGTACGCGCCATGGCGGTGGTAACCGCTGTGCGAGACGTCGAGGCCGATCTCGTGCAGCCGGACGGCCCACTTCAGCGCGAGGTGCGCGAGCGGCTCCTCGAGTTTCCAAGCCTCGCGCGTCTGCTCCAGGAAATTACGCGCGGTGGCTTCGACCCGCTCCGCCTGGGCGATGTCCACGTGGTAGCGCTGCTGCATGGCGCGCACCGTGCGCTCGCGCGCATCCTCGCGGCGGTACCGGCCCAGCATGTCGTACAGCAGGCCCTCGCGCATCGCTCCCTCGGCGATGCGCATCTCCGCGATGTCGAGCACGCTGAAAATCTCGGCGAGGATCGCCAGGCCCCCGGGGAACACCGGGCGCCGATCCTCGGTAACGGGCTCGAGCGTGAGCTCGCGCGTGTGGCCGGCATCCACGCAGTACTCGATCGCGCGGGTGATTCCGGCGGGGGTAATGGTGGCGGCGGCGGGGTCCAACGCACGGATCACGTCGCCGATCGCGCGCACGGTCCCGGAGCTGCCTGCGCAATTGTCCCATCCCAGGGTGCGGAATTCGGCCTGCACCGGCTCGAGCTCGAGGCGCGCCGCCAGGCGCGCGCGCTCGAAGCGCTTGAGGGAGATCTTGCCGTCGCGGAAGAAGCGCTCGCTCCAGGAGACACAGCCCATGTGCAGGCTCTCGAGCTGGAGCGGGTTCAGTCCCTCGCCGATGATCAGCTCGGTGCTGCCGCCGCCGATGTCGGCCACGAGGCGCTTGCCGGGCTCGGTCGGCATGGTATGCGCCACGCCCGAGTAAATGAGGCGCGCCTCCTCCATCCCGCCGATGATTTCGATCGGATGACCGAGCGCTTCGCGGGCGCGCTCGAGAAAAGCCTGCTTCTTGTGCGCGAGCCGCAAGGCGTTGGTGCCGACGACGCGCACACTGTCGGCGTGCATATCGCGGAGGCGCTGCCCGAAACGCTGCAGGCACGCGAGCGCCCGCGCGGCGACGTCCTTGTCGATGCGGCCGTTCTCGGCGACGCCGGCCGCCAGGCGCACCATCTCGCGCAGGCGGTCGATGATGACCAGCTGGCCGTGCGAGTGGCGCGCCACCACCATGTGGAAGCTGTTGGAGCCGAGATCCACCGCGGCAAAAACATCCGGCACCGGCCGTGGGGCGGTGCGGGGAACGGCTTGGTTTTCTGGGGTGCGGGCGCTAGCGGCGACTTGCGGCACGCGCGGCCCGTTGGCTCAGGCGGCGGTGAAAGACGAGCCGCAGCCACAGGTCGTGACGGCGTTCGGGTTGCGGATGACGAACTGCGCGCCTTCGAGATTCTCACGGTAGTCGATCTCGGCGCCGGTCAGGTACTGCACGCTCATCGGGTCTACGAGCAGCTTCACCCCGAGATTCTCGACGCAGGTATCGCCCTCCTGGATCGTCTCATCGAACTCGAAGCCGTACTGCAGTCCCGAGCACCCGCCTCCCTGCACGAACACGCGCAGCATGAGCTTCGGGTTGCCCTCGGCGCGGATGAGGTCGCCGACCTTGCGGGCGGCGGCATCGGTGAACTTGAGCGCAGGAGCTTCCTGCAGCGCTTCGGTCATGGGTGTGGCGTCCATATAGGAAAAAGAGTCTAAGAGCCAGCTCCGATCCGGTCAAAGGAAGGCCATCACAGCCCGGGCAATCACGCTGCAGACCCCGTAGCGGGGGCCACGGGAGGCGTTTCCGGCTCGAGCCGCACCAGTTTGCCTATGATCTGGGCGCCGAGAGTCATTTCAATGATGCCGTAGTACACGTTGCCCTCCACGCGGGCGGTAGCGCCGAGCACCACGCGCTCGATCGCGTGGATGTCGCCCTGGATGGTGCCGTTCAGCACCACGTTCGGCACCTGCACTGCCCCTTCGATGGACCCGGTCTCGCTGACCGACAGCGTGGACTCGCGCGATTCGTCCGAGCGCACGGCGCCGATGATGCGGCCATCGAGATGCAGGCCCCCCTGGAAATCGATATCGCCGTGGACTCTGGCGGCCTTGCCGATCAGCGTGTCGATGCGGGCTTGCCGGGGGTCGCGGGTGAACATGGCTTGGCTCCGGTAGGTTGGATGGGCCGCTCAGGGCGATGCCTCGACGGTCCACAGGAACGTCTGCGACAGCGGTGCCACCTCGTGGTGACTCGACTGCACTTCGACTACCAGCTGTTCGGGCTTGAAAGCAAGCGGCAAGGACAGCTCCTGGTCGAAATTCTGAAGATAGCGGAAGTTGTAGCGCAATTCGCGCACCTGTCCCGCACTCAGCGCCGCCAGGTCCAGTGAGCGGGCGCTGCCGTCATAGGTGCCATCCAGGCTCAAGTGCAGCGTTCCCGAGACCGAGCTGTCCGGGCGCCCCGAGCGCACCAGCGACAGGTGCACGATGAAAGTCGCAGGGCGCTGGCCGGCCGTGATGCGCAGCTGCTCGATCTTCACTCCGGGGGTATTCGCGTTCTGCGCCACGACGCCGCGATAGAACGCCAGCTCCTGCGACTGGCGCGCCACCTGCGCCTGCAGCTCGCCCATGGCACGTGCGACCTCCGCCTGCTCCCGCGTGCGTCCCGCGCGGATGGTGTCCGATTCCGCGAGCCGGGTTCGCAGCTCGCGGTTGTCCTTCTCCAGGTGCTCGATGCGCACCTCGAGCACGGTGCGCTGCTGCGCCGCGGCCTGGCGATCGTAGCCCGCGTTGTAGCGGCCGAGCTCGTACACCACGTAGAGCGCGAACACCCCGACCAGCAGCGCCGCGATCAGCAGCGCCGTGCGCAGCACCGGTGCGCGCTGACGCACCACGAGCGGTGCGCCGTCCTTGCCGAGCATGGAGCTGAGCGGGCCCAACCGCCGCGTCAGTCGGCGGGCGCGGGCGCCTCGCGGCGCCGGCGCGCGGTCATGCGGTCCCACCACTGGGGGCGCGGCGGAGACTTGCCCCCCGGGAAGGCGAGATCCACCAGCTCGGTGAGCGCTCGCGCGTACACGGCGCGCTTGAAATAGATGACTTCCTGCACCGGCTCCCAGTACTGCGTCCAGCGGAACTGATCGAATTCGGGTTCCGCGGTGCGCGCGAAATCGAACTTCGCGTCGCCGTGCCTGAGCTGCAGGAGAAACCAGCGCTGCTTCTGACCGATGCACAGCGGCTGCTGATTCCGCCGCAAGTAGCGCGCCGGCAGCCGGTAACGCAGCCAGCGCTCGGTCTGCCCGAGGAGCGACACATCCGCCTTGGCGACTCCAATCTCCTCCTCGAGCTCGCGGTAGAGCGCCTGCTCGAGCGACTCGCCATGGCGCACGCCGCCCTGGGGGAACTGCCAGCCCCGTCCGCCGGCTCGGCGCCCGAGAAAGACCTCGTCGTGGTGCATCAGGATGATGCCCACGTTGGCGCGAAAACCGTCTGCGTCGATGAGGTCGCTCACTGGCGGCTGACAGTCTGCCACAAGCGCCGCCGCGGTGAGACGCGCCGCTGCACACTGTGCAGGAGCTCTCAGGGATGGCGTTTTCCAACAAATTCCGTGACGCTAACGACCGTGTCAGCCCCGGGTGCAGGCTCCGCGTCGGTGCCGGAATCGAGGTTCGTGCCGCTGCGGAGGCTGGCGCTGCTGCTGCTGTTGGCCGTTGCGGTATTTGTCGCTGCCTTGCTCATCGGCAGCGCGGACATCAGCCTCCACAGAGCACTGGCCGCGCTCGCGGGCGGCGGCGATGAAGCGACGCGCACCGTGCTGATCGGCGTGCGGCTGCCGCGCGTGCTGGCCGGCTTTGGCGTCGGAAGCCTGCTGGCACTCTCGGGAGTGCTGCTGCAGGCGCTGTTCCGCAACCCGCTCGCCGACCCGTACGTGCTCGGTGTCTCCGGCGGCGCCGCGGTGGGGGCCCTGCTCGCCATGATCGCCGGCGCGGCTGCCCTGATGGTGCAATCTGCGGCTGTGACCGGTGCGCTCGGAGCGGTGTCAGTCGTGTACCTGCTTGCCCGCGGAGGCGGCACGCCGCGCCTGCTGCTCACCGGGGTGGTGCTGGCGAGCGCCTGCGGGGCGCTGGTGAGCGTACTGCTCGCGCTGGCGGATTCCTCTCGCGTGCGTGGCATGGTGTTCTGGCTCGCCGGCGATCTGGAATGGGCGGTGAATCCGTGGTTGAGCGCAGGGACGGCTCTGCTTGCACTGGCCGTGGCGGTAATCGTGGCGCGCCCGCTGAATGTGCTCGCGGCCGGGGAGCTGCGCGCACGCACGGTGGGGCTCGCGCTCGAGGCGTGGCGCACCGTGCTGTTCATCGCCTGCGCCGCGCTCACTGCGCTTGCCGTGGTGAGCGCCGGCACCGTCGGCTTCGTCGGGCTCATCACCCCGCACGCCGTGCGCCTGAGCTTCGGCAGCAGCGATCACCGTATCGTCGCACCGGCCGCGGCAATCGCCGGAGGCATGCTGCTCGCCGCCGCGGATCTGATCGCGCGTACCGTCGCCAGCCCTCGCCAGCTGCCCGTGGGCGCGATCATGGCGCTCGTCGGCGCACCCCTGTTCGTAATTCTGCTGCGCGGCCGGGGACGCCCCGGATGATGGCGGTCACTGGCTCGCGAGGTGCCGCCTGAAGAAATCGAGTGTCGTGAGCGTGCGATGCAGCTTGTTGTCGGGCGTCCAGCCGGCGCGGTGCCGCAGGCCCGGATAGACCATGGACTCGAAGGGAACAGCGCGTGCCTGGAGTGCCGCGAAGACCCGTGTCGACTGGTCGAACGTCACGTTGTCGTC
>Ga0306923_10008222_pt1 | contig 10457 bp, 4 predicted proteins | sample sta12Can44000108_FD_203841 | JGI IMG/M metagenome (GOLD analysis project Ga0306923, IMG submission 203841) | Lab enrichment of tropical soil microbial communities from Luquillo Experimental Forest, Puerto Rico - statanox.12C.anox.44.000.108 (v2)... | ecosystem: Environmental > Terrestrial > Soil...
GATTACTAATTAATTTTTGCTTTTATAAGGTTAAGCTGTTAATTTATTTTCAATAAACACACCTAGTTCTGAATATTTCTGATAACGTTTTGCATATAGCTCAACACGAGACGGATCCGGTGTGTACACAGCATCAAAACCTTGCCCCATAGCTTGCATAGCATCTTCAACTTTTTCATAAACACCGCTTGCAGTTGCTGCAAACATGGCTGCACCTAATGCACAGGTTTGTTCGCTTTTATGAATTTTGATTGACATGTTACAAACATCTGCCATCATTTGCATGATAAACGGAGATTTTTTAGCAACACCGCCCAACCCAATTAATCCTTTAACAGGAATGCCTTCGGCAATAAAACGATCAACAATTTTCTTTGCACCAAAACAGGTAGCTTCTACCAAAGCTCTGTACATTTTAACGGCATCACTTCCTAAATTCAATCCTGTTAATGCACCTTTTAATAATTGATTTGCATCGGGAGTGCGTCTGCCGTTTAACCAATCAATTGCTAATTCATTATAATCTTCAAAAGGCAATTCTGCCGCAAGCTTATCTAATGTTGGAAGGATTTTTTTCTCAATTTGTTCTGCCAATGCTGCATCATCTAAAAATTGCAAAGGCCATGATAATAACTTTTTAAACCATGCATACGCATCACCAAATGCTGACTGGCCAGCTTCCAATCCCAACATTCCAGGAATAACGGAACCCGGCACCTGGCCACAAATACCTTTAATTAATTTATCTTTTACTTCATGCAAAGGAGCAACCAAAATATCGCAGGTTGAAGTACCGATTACTTTACTTAAATAATACGGTTCAATTTGCCCGCCTACTGCACCCATGTGACAATCGAATGCACCGATACCAATTTTAACTGTTTCGGGCAACCCTAATTTTGATGCCCATTCTTTTGAAATAGTTCCAACAGGTTGGTCCGCTGCACTTGTTTGGGTAAATAATTTTTGAGTAAACCCTTTTAATACAGGATCCAATGCTGTAAAGAAATCATCCGGCGGCAATCCTCCAAAATCTGCAGCCCATAAGGCTTTGTGACCGGCACTGCACACGCCTCTTTTCAATTGCTTCACATCATTGCCTCCGGTTAATACAAAAGGGATCCAATCGCAATGCTCAACCCATGATTCAATACTTTCACGAACAGCCTTATCTTCTCTTAATACATGTAACAGTTTTGCCCAATACCATTCACTTGAATAAATTCCGCCTACAAATTTCAAATAATTTATATCAAATTTATCTGCATGTGCATTTATTTCTGCCGCTTCTTTTACAGAGGTGTGGTCTTTCCATAAAACAAACATGGCATTCGGATTGTTTTCAAATTGCGGCAATAAACAAAGCGGTGTGCCTGTAGCATCTACTGCAATTGGCGTTGAACCCGTTGTATCAACAGAAATACCTTTAATATTTGCAGCAATATCCGCTCCTGCGTTTGCAATACAATCTTTAATCGTATTTTCCAATCCTTCTAAATAATCTAACGGATGCTGGCGAAACTGGTTAACAGAAGGATTGCAATATTTACCTTCTTTCCAACGGGGATAATAAAATACCGAAGTTGAAATTTCCTTGCCTGTTAAGGCATCTACTAAAATGGAGCGTACCGAATCTGTACCATAATCTACCCCAATAACATAAGCTGAACTTGACATAATATGACAATGAATCGTTTAATTGATTTGCTAATATAAAACTGTTTTTTCAATAAATGTATTTCATACACTTATTTTTTTTAAAACCTTTTTTTATGCAATGTTTTTTGTTATACCCTGTAGCACCGATTATAGTTGATTGATTGATTTAGCAGCAAGCACAATAATATCCTTTTCCCTTTCTTTTGGGGAAACTGTTAAATGCAGCAATTTCCCATTTTTAATTTCTGCCTGAATAACGGTTTTATAAGGGGCATGCAGTTTAAACTTACCATCCCATTCTTTTGGCCATGCAGGCAATAAATATATTTTTTTGTTATCAACCTGCATTAACATTTCCTGTAAGCCAATCATTGCACTACCGCCCCAATTGCAATCCGGTGTCCAATCAAAACCCGGCCCAAAAAAAGCTGAGAACCGATGTTTACCATTTGCAAACTTCTCACGGGTTAAAGTAACTGCTTCTTGAGTTAACCCTAATCTCGCTGCAAAAATGTTATGCTGCCGCCAGCCAATTGCACTGCGTGTTTTAATAACCTGAGAATCGCATTGATATGTATTAACGGCAATTTGCAAATCCGGTTTCCCGATACCATAAATTCCCCAAGGGAAAACAGGATATAATTGCGGTGATTCCGTATTTTGAATTCTTGTCCACGATATGGCAGGAGCCAATACTGTTTTACCATTTACCTGTTGCAACGGAACTGCAGGGATGTGTTGCAGCATAGCTTCCCATTTTTTTCTGTTTAACTGAGGAAATGAGGAAACCGGCAATTCTGTAACACGTGTTAAAATGGTTTTTAAAGCACTGATTACCGTTGTAGAATTACACGCTCCTTTGTATGTTTCTGCAGCGGAACCCGGATAAAAAATATATTCCCATTTTTTGTTGAATGATTGTTGATTATTGAATTGGGAAATATGCCGGTAATGCTCATCATAAAAAGTTAAACAGCTTTCAATAAAAGGAATATATTTTTTTATATTATATCCTTGGTATCGCTCCTCATCCAACATCATCAAACAAAATTCAAAAACGGTTTCCCAAGTATATTCCAACCAAAGGTTGTATTCAACACCTTTATCAAAATCTGCAGGACGCTTAATATTATATTCAAAAATATTGGGCAATCCGAAACTTTCCAGTTGTTCTGTAAAGCAAGCCCCATCATGATTCCAGTAAACTTTGCTCCGCAACTCTGCATTGTGCAACATTCGCAGGTAAGTATCCAATTGCGATTGCATCATATCAAAATCCCCATTCTTTAGCATAGGATAATAAACGAGGCGTTGATTTTGTGCCGTCATTGTTCCGCCTCCCCAAAGCCTGAAATCGGGTGTAGAAGTATATTTTGCATCAACAAATAAAGGATCGAAAGTAAAGAGTCCGCCATTGAATTTGGTAGGCCATTTGCCATACGCATTACAACCTAACTGATAACGAAACAAAGCATAATTACGTGAAATAAAACTATCTTTTCCCTCAATTACAATATAACTTCTGTTCCAATACCGATGCCACCAATCTTTTGTTTTTAGAAAAGCTGTTTTGCTGTTGGTTTGTGCATCGAACAAAATAGTATTCAACACTGTTCTCCATTTATTTAAAGTTGGGGATTGAGACACATTTAATGCAATTTGAATTTGTTGCAATTTAACCGGAGTCACTGTTTTAAACTTCCACGACCTATAAGAAGTATTGGCGTAAGTACCTGTATCATTTCCTGCAAAAAACATATTCGTTGCCGTTAGTATCCCCCCGAAAGTGTTATTTGCAACGGGGTCATACATTTCTTTTTTTACAGAATCTATTCCTTCCATCCTTACCGTATAATCAAAAATATTTTCTTTATCGTTCCTATTGCGATGATAAAAAAGAAGCCGGTTATTTGCTACCCTAACAGAATCTTTATAGGTAATTATATCAAACAATTGAGGAACTTTATACGAATTGGCACGAAGCTCGGCTCCTTTTACAATACGATCTTCATAACGCCAACTTTCGTAAGATGCAAGAACATCTATTGCCTGTTTACTTTGTATATCAACATGAACAACGGGACGGAATACGTCTACCCACAAAATCACATCAACATTTTTTCCTTTGATTGAAACAATCCCATCCTGTAATTTTAATTCTTGTTTAAAATCTTTCCCTGCAAATGGAGTGGAAGATAAATGCAACCGCATTCTTCCTAACTTGAGCATCTGATTATTTTCATCAAATGTTCCGCTGCGGGAAAGATAAAAAAGGATATCACCATTTTCTACCCAAACATTCAAACCTATATCTCCACCACCACATGGCATAGACTCCGATGAGTTTTTACTTTGTGCTGTCCATACAACATTGTAAGCGGCAATATCTTTTAATTGCGTAAAAGATTTTAATGCAAAAAATAATATTGCGGTTAATACTATGAACGATTTTTTTTTCATTAAATAAGAATCAAATAAAAATTATCTTTCTTTCTCCAATAATTTTACCGGCCCTAATAAACCTGCCTGCAGCAAAGGTTTGCCAACCAGTTTTATTGGAGATGTAGTGAATGTAATTCTTTTGTTTTCCGCCATCAACCCATCTCCAATAATTCTGTTTGCCCAAGTATTAGCCACTTCAATTTCAAGCGTGTTTATTCCTTGCTTCAATGCGTTGGTAACGTCAAGTTGGTAAGGATACGTCCATACAACACCACAATCCTTTCCATTCATTTTTACCGAAGCAATATTAGCTACAGGTCCCAAGTCAATCGTTATTCTTTTACGGATGATTACAACATCTTTCACCTCAAACGATTTTTTATAAATAACATTCCCTGAATAATATTTTACAGAAGAATCTTTACTGTCCGACCAACTTTTAAGTTCTTGATATTTTATTGCATCTGGTGGCCCGCCAAATTTCTCATCAAAAAATAAAGCCCATTCGCCGTTAATTGTTTGAAACAATTTCAAACTGTCTGTTTTTGTTTTTACCAACTTCTCATTTGTATGTTTTCGCAGTACTATAAAAACCGAACCATTCTCATTTAATACAACGGGCAATTCCGTTCTGCCGCTTATTATCTTCCATTCATTAGCATCTTTCATTTCGCCGGTAACCGCATCCCATAATTCAGGAATTTTTCCTGCGACACGTAACGAAACGTTGATCGTTTTTTTTGTTTGCGTTTGATTGGCGATGAAATAAACATCCAGTTGGTCCGAATGACGATGTGTATACGCAATCTGTTCTGCATTATGATTGTTTTCAGTAAGAATTATATCTCTTGCCAAACCAACAGTATCAAATGTTGCATTTGTATATGGAGCTTTAATGATTTTTCCTTTTATATCCTTATTATTCCATAACCGCTTAGCAAAAAAGCAGAGAAAAGAATCAGACTTAAAATTTTGATAAGACAACGACCGAACAGGAACGTCTCCTACAATAACAGTTGCCCCTGCGTTAACTAATTTATCAATACAATTCAACAACTCAACAGACATTCTGTTTTTCTCCGGCATCATCGGGTTAGCAGAAGGAACCACCAATATTTTATAAGAAGATCCACCCGGCAATACAATTCTTCCGTTTTCCACTTTTGCCAAACGTAATAACGCATCTTTATTTATAGCATCGTAAGCATATCCATGCAAAGGATTTATCCACTCACTTAAATCTGTTGAGTTAGCCGAAGAACTTACTCCATCCGGAATTGAGCGCATCGGTTGATCTTCATTCAATAACCGTTTCTTTTCTTTTGCTACAATACTATCGCCAAAAATTCCCGGTAATGTTGTTATTAATCTATCGGGCAAAACAGATCGACGCGGAATTTCTTCTCCTGTAAATACAGCTATATCAACAACAGGTTTTCCTGTTTGTAACAAAGTTTGGCAACGGCTTGTATAATCAACAAAAGCTTTACCTTGTTTCCACCATGTTTGATCTCTTTGAAAAAATAAACCGATCCCGTCTAACGTCATTCCGGGTTTTTTATTCATCCACGGATTATGCATAAAAACATGATACACCATTTTATTAATACCCAATGCAAAGTTTCTGTCCAAAACAGGTTTCAACATTCCTGGATACTCGTCCCATGCAGTTCTTAATTGTGTAAACCCTTCTGCCTGCACTATATTTTTTCCATACACATGTGCGCCCGAAATTGCATCAAGCATATCGTTAGGTTTATCATGAGTAGGGCTTTTTAACCAGAACTCACCCATCGGCACATCTGCATATTGATAATGCAACATACCATCACTTACCATTGTTGGCGCAACACTTTCGGCAGTAAATATTTTTCCATCCGCATGTGCCAAACCAGCCATTGTTTTAAAAAACTTATCTGTTAATAACTCTGCAATAGTTTGTCTTATATCATATAAAACACGTTCAGATGCTTCAGCATTATCCAATGCAAAACCTGCATATAAGGGTAACCATGATGCGATACTGTATCCCCTGCGTTTTTGAAATTCCTTATCAAAATTTGCAGACCAGTTTTGGCTACCGCATTCCCAACTATCAATATGAAAACCGGTTAAAACATTTTTAGATAAATCTGTTCCGATATGTTTTATAATTTCTCCATACCATTTTTGATATTGAAGCGTTACAGCAGTTGTATTAAATTTATCGCATTCCAAACCTTTGGCTGCACCGCCTGTAGCATTGATATGACCGGTTGAAGTATGCCCCATTCTCAATATCACCCACTTGCCTGCCGGAACTTTCCAGTTTAATTTTCCCGAAGCATCTATCAATGAAGTGATGTTTTGAACAGATGATAAAGGAACACAAAGCGAATCTGCGATTTGATTGGCTGAAGTTCTTTTAGCAATACGCCACACACTTCCATTCTTGCTTTCATATTGATGGATGCGTGGAGCAGACAACAGCTCAATGCCACACAATTTTAAGGTTGGTTTCCATTTAGCTGCATCCAGATCTTCCGCACCCGGTTCTGAATCTTTTTTATCGTATACAAAACGAAAATATTTTGCAGTAACCGGTTCAATTGAAAAAGTATAATCTTCATCCATATCCTGCCAACCATGGCGAGGTGCTTCTAATTTTTGAACCGGACGGAACTGCATTCCGTCGTTACTGATTTCTATTCCCAATCTGTGCGACTGATAATTATTGCCACCTGTTTTAATAACAATGCTTCTGCAAATAAAGGGCTTTTCAAAAGCATATTGAATCCAGCAGTTTTCGTTGCTGCTGAAATTTTTTTTATTATTTTCGGTTGCCAACATCGATGCATCTGCATTGGCAATACTTGTGGTAATAACCGGTTTAATTTTGTTAGATGAGATGCCTTCACCATCGGGCGCCGGAAACGCAAATACAGCAACATCTTTATAATAGCCTTCGTTATGTTGCGGTGTTGGAAGCGTATCATTAAAAATCATATTCCCTTCTACAATCGTTTCACTCCACACTATTTTCTGCATCGCTAATTCCGGTGTAATCCATGGCCCGCCGGCTAAAGCAAAACCATCACAATCATGCATCGCAATTTGCAAACCCAACCGCCCGGCTTCTTCCATTGAAAATCGAATCATCTTCCACCACTCTTCACTCAACTGCTCAACAGACGGATTATATAACGGCGGATTACTTGTTCCGTAAATAGGCATTAAATATGCACCTGCTATTCCGGCCTGTTTCATTGCCTCCAAATCTGCAGTAATTCCTTCTTTTGAAACAGCGCCTCTCATCCAATACCAAAAAACCCAAGGTTTGGCAGATGATGGCGGATGTTGAAACTGTTTTTCCCAATCAATACTTGTTGCTGTTTGTGCCGTAATAACAAAAGGCAAAGCAAAGAACAAAACAGAAAATAAAAAACAGGTGTAAAATTTTCTTTTCATGATGCTTAATTTCTTTCGAATGGGATCCAAACCTCCATATCAGAAACACCACGGTTTGCCCAAGCATAATATGGTATTAATGTTACCGGAATATTTTTAAGGTTAGATTTTGTAAGCGGTTGGTATAACTTTCCATTCCAAATATTCATGTTTGTGTACAACGCTTTTCCTTTTAACGCTGCAACATAACTGTTATGAATCATATAATTTTCCGGCGTTAACTTTTCATCAATATTCAGTATAACATTAAAAATATTTTTATCATTCGGCAAATCATTCGATTCGATGCAATACACAACAGGCCCCCGTTTTACGGCAACTCTGTTCCTGTCTTCTTCTACCAACGGATTAGCTTGTATCAATTCAACAGGCATGGCTAATTTTAATTCAATACCATCACCTGCCTTCCATTTCCTGGTTATGGCAGCATACGTTCCGCCTTTCAGCGGCATAGCAACTTTATTTCCATTGATTAATATTACTGCATGATTGCACCATCCCGGAATTCGCAAATAAAAAGTATATTCTTCTGATTGAATTTTATCAACCTTAATTTTAATATCGCCATTCCACGGATAATTTGTTTCTTGTTTTAACTGCAATACCTTACCATTTGGCAAAACAGTTTCTAATGTATTACCACCATAGAGATTAACATACAAACCCTTTTCAGAAAAACTATATACATAATTATTTACTTCGGCAATGGTACGCACAACATTTGGCGGGCAACAATTAGATAAAGAAATATATTCTTGCCTACCTCCTTTCCATCTTAAATCATAAGGATATTGTGCAGATGCCGCTAATGCATTGGTGTAAAAGAATTTATTGCCTTCTAAATTAATTCCCGAAAGAATGCCGTTATATAATTCCAATTCTGCAATATCAGCATATTTGGCATCGCCGGTTATTTGCAACATTCTCCAGTTCCATAATAAATTACCAATGTTGGCACAGGTTTCGTTGTGTGCCGAAAAATTAGGCAACTGATATGCTTTTCCATAAGCCTGATGCGTTTTCTGTACGGTATCCGGATTATACGACGTACCATCCGGCGATACACCATCATATAAGGCACCGCAGCCACCTGTGATGTACATTTTTCTATTCACTACATCATTCCATAAAATATTTAAGGTAGACAGTAATGTTGTATCGCCGGTTTCTGCAAATACATCTGCAACACCTGCGCATAAATAATTAGCCCTTACGGCATGACCTTGAACATGTGTCATTTGTCTGAATGGAACCCTATCCGAATTGTCGTCTGTTCCTTCAGTTGCGCCACGTATATCAATTAATTTCCGAGCCAGCGAAAGGTATTTTGTTTCTTGTGTTGTTCTGTACAATTCAATAATGCCCATGTAATGCGATGGGCAAATTGCATTACGTGCCTGTTCCGGAGATGCTTTCGTATAAAAGTTTACTAAAAAATCTGCTGCTTTTTTTGCAATATTCAGCAAAGAGGTTTTTCCTGTTGCACGATAATGCACGCAAGCTGCAGTTATTAAATGGCCAAAATTATATGCCTCAAAACTCAACTTATCATCAAACACCTTTTGCTGTCCGTTTTGTTTTTGTTCTATGATAGATTTTGTATACACATAACCATCTTCTCTCTGTGCTTTTGCAATTACAACAATTGCCCTATCCATCATTGTATCCAGCCTTGCATCTTTTGTTGATGCATACAATGCGGCAACGGCTTCTAATGTTTTATAAAAATCCCCATCATGAAAAGACGGGCCAACAAACTTTCCCGTATCAAGCCCCGCAGCTATTTCAAAATTTTTAAACGAGTGACATAAAGCGGCATCATTATAAGTTCTCCAAAGTTGTGGCACCATTTCATTTTTACAAATATCAAAACGTTCGGCCCAAAAACCATTCGTCCATTTTACATCACCCATATCTATACTGCTCAACACAGCATGAACACTTTTAGAAGTGTTCACCAAAGATTTATTTTGTGCAAATACTATAGCATTACATGCAACAAACAATAAAAAAATCAGTACTCTATTCATATTTTTTTTATTTCAACCCAACAACATTACTCAACATCGTTGTGTCACTCACTTGTACGCTTTGTTCTTTACCCATCTCTTAAAATTTTATACTCTTTGCTTTTTGTGTTACGGTTTCTTTTGTTTGCATAAAAGGCAAAACATAAAAACAATAACGATATGGCCTTGCCTTAATTTGATATTGTTCTAACGGCGCCGCAACATCACTCCAGCTATCATTTCCACCAACACCCATTTGCATTAAATCAATATTCAATGTAATAAAACCTGCCTCTTTTAATTTATAGGTATGCCTGGCTTCCTGTATATTTTCTTCGGTATAAGGCCATGCACTCATACTTAATACACTATCTGCAACAACTAACAACCCTTGTTTATTATTATTATGCAAATACATCCATCTAACGTCAGTTCTGTTGCCATTCTCCTGCGGAACAACATACGGCTCCATAAAATCTTTTAGCGGCTGCGAGTAAATACCAACCGGGAAACCGGAATTTCTGTCAATATAATTTTCCAACAAACCTTTGCCATACCAATCAATTTGTGTAAAAGATTTTTCAATACCACATTGCATACCCACTTTAGGAATATCCGGCAATCCATCTTTTACATGTAAAGCATAATTAACTTTTACAACACCATCACCATTTATTGTATAAACAATTTGTACAGTTGCACTATCATGAATTAAGCTGTAATTACTTGTAATAATGATTTGTTTGTTTATCGCCGTTAATGCATCAATACTTATTAAGTGTAAATCACCAGCAAACCATTGTTTTAATTTTATATCTGCCTTCCAACCGCGTTTGTCATTATCTGTTAAAGGGCGGGTAAAATGCGGTAATAAAGGTTGAAATATTTGTTGCCTGCCAT
>Ga0306923_10008229_pt1 | contig 10454 bp, 7 predicted proteins | sample sta12Can44000108_FD_203841 | JGI IMG/M metagenome (GOLD analysis project Ga0306923, IMG submission 203841) | Lab enrichment of tropical soil microbial communities from Luquillo Experimental Forest, Puerto Rico - statanox.12C.anox.44.000.108 (v2)... | ecosystem: Environmental > Terrestrial > Soil...
GCCCCCCCCCCCCCCCCCGCCGGGGCGCCGACGCGGAATCGGCGAAGCCGATCGCGTCGGCGCAAGGGACCCGGCGAGCAGGGGTGGGGCTCCGACGAGCTTTGCTCGGCGGGGCGGGGGCGCAGCCCCCGTCAGATCATCCGGCGCCGCCGGCCAGGAAGGGGCTCACCCGTGAAGACCCAGTGGAACGACGCGCCGGGCGGCTTCCACCCCGCGAGCGCGCCCGACTTCCTTCCGCGCCGCGAGCTCGAGCAGCTCCAGCTCGGGCGGCTCCGCAGCGTCGTCGCCCGCGCCTACGAGCGGGTGCCGCTCTTCCGCCGGCGGATGGAGGAGCGGGGGCTCGCCCCGGACGCCCTCCGCGCGCTCGAGGACCTCGGCCGGCTGCCGTTCACGGTGAAGGCGGACCTCCGCGACACCTATCCGTTCGGCCTGTTCGCGAGCCCCATGGAGGAGATCGTCCGCCTCCACGCGTCCTCCGGGACGACCGGGAAGCCGATCGTGGTCGCCTACACCGAGCGCGACGTCGAGATCTGGGCGAGCGTGATGGTGCGGAGCTTCGCCGCCTGCGGCCTGCACCGCGGCGACGTCATCCAGAACGCCTACGGCTACGGCCTCTTCACCGGCGGGCTCGGCGCGCACTACGGCGCCGAGGCGCTCGGCGCCACGGTGATCCCGATCTCGGGCGGGAACACCGAGCGCCAGCTCATGGTCCTCCAGGACTTCAACGTCAGCGCGATCTGCTGCACGCCCTCGTACATGGTCCACCTCATCGAGCGCGCCAAGGAGGCGAAGATCGGCTTCGGCCGGCTCAAGGTGGGCGTGTTCGGCGCGGAGCCCTGGTCCGACTCGATGCGCAAGCACATCGAGGCGGAGGCGGGCATCCGCGCCCACGACATCTACGGCCTCTCGGAGATCATCGGCCCGGGCGTGGGGATCGAGTGCGCGCGCCAGGACGGGCTGCACCTCTTCGAGGACCACTTCTTCCCGGAGATCATCGACCCGGTCTCGGGCCAGGTCCTCCCCGACGGCGTCGAGGGCGAGCTCGTCCTCACGACGCTGTCGAAGGAGGCGATGCCGATGATCCGCTACCGGACGCGGGACATCACCGCGCTCCACCCGGAGCCGTGCCCCTGCGGGAGGACGATCCGCCGCATCCGCCGGATCGGGCGGCGCTCGGACGACATGTTCATCATCCGCGGCGTGAACGTCTTCCCGTCGCAGGTCGAGGTCGCGCTCCTCCAGGTGGAGGGGACGCTCCCGCACTACCAGATCGTCCTCCGGCGCGAGAAGGGGCTGGACGAGATGGAGGTGCAGGTCGAGGTGACGCCGGAGGTGTTCTCGGACACGATCGGCGCGCTCGAGCGGCTCCGCCGCCAGCTCGAGGGGGCGATCGACCACGTGCTCGGGATCCGCGTGAAGGTCACGCTCGTCGCCCCGCGCACGCTCGCGCGGAGCGAGGGGAAGGCGAAGCGCGTCAAGGACGAGCGGAGCATCTGAACGCAGCGTGAACGGAACGAAAGCGCGAAGGAGCCGCTCATGAAGATCCGCCAGCTCTCGCTCTTCCTCGAGAACCGCCCCGGCCAGCTCCGCTTCCCCTGCAAGGTGCTCGGGGAGGCGGGGATCGACATCCTCACCATGTCGCTCGCGGACACCCAGCAGTTCGGGATCCTGCGCCTCGTCGTGAAGGACTGGGAGCGGGCGAAGCGGGCGCTCGAGGAGGCCGGGGTGGTCGTGAACGTCACGGAGGTGCTCGCCGTCGACGTGCCCGACCGGCCGGGCGGCCTCGCCTCGGTGCTCGAGGCCTTCGAGAAGGCCGGCGTCGGCGTCGAGTACATGTACGCGTTCGCCCCGTCGCGCGAGCGCGGCAAGTACGCCACCCTCCTCTTCCGGCTCGAGGACCCGGACTCGGCCGCGAAGCTCCTCCAGGCGAACGGCGTGAAGCTCGTCTCCGCGAGCGAGCTCTTCGCCCGGGCGGAGGCCTGAGTTGTCCGAGAAGCCCGCCATCGAGAATCGGATCTTCGATCCCGCGGAGACGCTCCCCGTCGAGGAGCGGCGCGTCCTGCAGGGGCGGCGGCTCGCGGAGACGGTCCGCCGCGCTGCGGGCGTGCCGTTCTACCGCGACGCCCTCCTCCGCGCGGGCGTCCAGCCCGAGGCGATCCGCTCCGCCGACGACGTCCGGCGGCTGCCGTTCACGACCAAGGACGACCTCCGCCGGAACTACCCGCTCGGCCTGCTCGCGGTGCCGCGCGCGGAGCTCGCCCGGATCCACGGCTCCTCCGGGACGACCGGGAAGCCCACGTTCGTCGCCTACACGAAGGGCGACCTCGAGCGCTGGTCTGGCCTCGTCGCGCGCTTCCTCGTCGCCGGGGGGCTCAGGCCCGAGCACACCGTCCACATCGCCTTCGGCTACGGCCTCTTCACCGGCGGCTTCGGCCTCCACTACGGCGTCGAGCGGGTCGGCGCCGCGGTCGTTCCGGCGGCGGGCGGGAACACGCCGCGCCAGGTGATGCTCATCCGCGACCTCGGCGCGGAGGTGCTCGTCTGCACGCCGTCGTACGCGCTCCACGTCGCCGAGGTGGCGCGCGCGGAGGGGTTCCGCCCCGGCGACCTGCCGCTCCGCTACGGTCACTTCGGCGGCGAGCCGTGGACCGAGGAGCTGCGCCTCGCCGTCGAGCGCGAGCTCGGCATCCACGCCTTCAACAACTACGGCCTCTCCGAGGTGATCGGCCCCGGCGTCTCGGGCGAGTGCCCCTACCGGACCGGCATGCACGTCCAGGAGGATCACTTCCTCGTGGAGTGCGTCGACCCTGAGACGCTCGCCGCCGTCCCGGACGGCGAGACCGGCGAGCTGGTCTTCACGACGCTGACCAAGGAGGCGATGCCCGTGCTGCGCTACCGCACGCGCGACCTCGCCTCCCTCGATCGCGCGCCGTGCCCGTGCGGCCGGACCGGCGTCCGGATGAGCCGCGTCGTCGGCCGCTCGGACGACATGCTCATCATCCGCGGCGTGAACGTCTTCCCCTCGCAGATCGAGGAGGCGCTGCTCCGGGTCGAGGGGACCGCGCCCCACTACCTCATCGAGGTCTCGCGCCCGGGCTCGCTCGACGAGGCGATCGTCAAGGTCGAGATGCGGCCCGCCGACTTCCGGGACGAGATGCGCCAGCTCGTCGAGCTGCGCGACCGCATCGACCGGGAGATCCACGCCGTGACCGGCATCCGCATGAAGGTCGAGCTGGTCGCGCCGAACACCCTGGAGCGCTCCGCCGGGAAGGCGAGGCGCGTGCTCGACCACCGGAAGGGGTAGCGCGGCGCGGCGCAGTCCCGGCGAGTCGACCGCACCCGGGATCGACGCCGTCGGTCGGGTGCGCGCTCGTTCACGGGACCGATGGGGCCGTCCCGGACGCGGTTGAAGCGACCTCGGCGGGCTTGACGCGAGGCGTCGCGGGACAACTCCTTGATTGAGCGGGATTGACGTCTCCGATCCTGCCATCCACCCCCGCGAGGCGAAGACCCCGCTGCGCCACTCGCCTCGCGCGGGCGCGCGGGCTTGCTTCGCGGAGGGTTCCTTCCGCCCTCGCGCCCCCCCTCGGACGTGGGTCCGCGTTCATGAAGCCCCGTTGGGACTCCACAACACGGATTCAGGCAGAACGGGTGAACCTGTGGTTCACTGACGCCCGAATCGATTCCGCCGTGTGGTCCGCCGCTCGAGGGCGGAGCCCCGGTTCCGGAGGCGCTCGATGTCGCTACGCCGAATCGCGGTCGTCTGTGGGTTCCTCGCACTCGGCGCCTGCCGTCCGAGCGTCGGCGAGTCCCCGAGCTCGGTCTCCTTCGTCGACTTTGCGGTGTTCAATCCGTCGCTAAACGAGATCCCGCAGCCGAACGACCTCTCGCTCCAGGCGGCCGCCACTTTGCCGGCGGGCGCGCAGAAGGAGTTCCTGGGGATCCTGGCGGCCCAGGGCGGGTTCCCGAACGATCAGGAGGTCCCGATCACGATCGGGTTCGTCCGTCAGCCCGTCGGCGGCAGCCCGACGCCGCTCCCGCTCGACACCGGGACGGTGAAGCTTCTCGGCGCGGTGCCGCCCGGCCAGGCGACCGTCGCGGTCATGCAGATCAAGCCGGGCGCACCGACGCCCGTGGCCGTCGACAGCGCCTACGACGCGACGACCGGCACGCTCACGCTGCGCAACAAGCCGCAAGCGAACGGGAGCCGCGCCTGGACCGCCGGCGCGCAGTACGCGGTCTTCGTGCTCGGCGGGTCGAGCGGCCTCATGGCGCAGGGCGGCGGCAGCGTCTCGCCGATGCCCACGTTCGCCATCCTGCAGACCGCGATCGTGAACAACATCGACCTCACCCTACCCGTGAACCAGGCGCTCCTGCCCGGCACGGGGAGCCAGAAGGCCGCGGCAGGAGCCCAGCTCAACCAGATCCGCCTCGCGTACACCCCCCTCGCGCCCCTGGCGACGGCCATCGGCATGCCGATCCAGAACCTGGTCAGCCTGCAGACCTTTACGATCGCTCCGCTCTCGACGACGAACCCGACGGTCGTCGCCGTGGACCAGAGCGCCGGGAAGGCCCCGCTCCCCTTCGACCTCCTCATCGATCCGACGACGGGGAAGATCGCCCCGAACCCCGCGTTCGGCGCGGCGTCGGCGGGGCTCTCGACGCTCGATGGGTTCTCGACGACGGCCATGATCCTCGCCCCCACCTCGACGCCGGGCAGCACGGCGCCGACCGCGGGGCTGGTCGCCGCGGCCACCGTCAACGCGAACACGGTGTTCCTCTACAAGCTCGGCGCGAACGGCGCCGCGCCGACGCAGCTGCTCGACGTCGCGGCCGCGATCACCGGGGGGAAGCCGGCCAACGCGGCGTACGTGACCCAGCCGCCGCAGATCCAGGCCGCGTGCGGGCCCGCCAAGTGCTCGCCGGCCATCGGCCTCCAGCCCGCGGTTCCGGTCGCGCTTCCCGGCGCCCCCGCGGGGACGCCGCCGCTCGCACTGCCGCCGCTCCAGGAGAAGACCGAGTACGCGGTGGTGATCACGAACGGCGTGAAGGACGCCACCGGCAAGGGGCTCGGGCGGAGCACGTTCGGCAACATCGTCCTCGGAATCCAGAGCCCCGTCTTCGCGAACGGCGCCTCGCAGCTCGCCGGCGTCTCGAACTCCCAGGCACAGTCGATCGAGCAGATGCGTACCGCGCTCGCGCCGGTGTTCGCCTCCGGGGTGCTGCCGAGCGGGGTGACGCAGGCCGACGTCGCGTTCGCGTACACGTTCCGGACGCAGAGCATCACCAGGACGTCGCTCCAGCTCTCCGCGGCCCCGTACGGCATCGAGAGCGGCGCCAAGCAGGCGATCTTCACGCCCGACGCCGCTCCCACGCCGATCACGGCGATCCCGACACTTCCGCCGGGCATCGGGACCACGAACGTGGCCGGCTTCTTCGACGTCCAGTTCAAGAGCGTCGACGTCATCGACAAGGCGACGGGCGCGCTCCGCGCGACGCTCGCCGAGGATCTCCAGAACCCGGCGGTCGTGCCGACGCTCCTGACCGAGCGCCACGCGTTCGTCGCGGTGCCGGACCCGGCGGTCGTGCCCGCGTGCCCGACTGGAGTGGGGTTCCCCGCCGGCGCGAAGTGCGCACGGCTGGTCGTGTTCGGGCACGGCATCACGACGGTCACGACCAACCACAGCAAGGACGAGCTCTTCTCGGTCGCGTCATCGCTCGCGACCCAGGGCTTCGTCGCCGCCGCGATCGACTTCCCGCTCCACGGCGAGCGCAACTGGTGCAAGGCCGACGGCGATTGTGGCGGCGGTGGGACGTGCGACAAGTCCGGCGCCTTCGCGCAGAGCGCCGGCCAGGGTGACTGCGGGACGCTCGATCCGGCCTCGGCGGAGTGCAACGCACTCCGGCCCGGCGTCTGCACGGGTGGAACGGGACCGACGGAAGAGCCCTCGCGCTTCTTCTTGACCGCGAACTACTTCCGGATGCGCGACGCCTTCCGGCAGAACCTCCTCGACCAGTCGGCGCTGGCGCTCGCGCTGGCGCGTCCGCCTGCGCCGGTCCCGCAGCCGCCCCAGAACCCGTTCTCGGCGGTCCTGCCGCCGGGCGTGGTGATCGATCCCACCGAGGTCTACTACGAGGCGCTCTCGCTCGGCTCCATCTCGGGGACGAGCGTCGTCGCGACGAACCCGCGCATCACGCGCGCCGCGCTGTCGGAGGCCGGCGGCACCTTCATCGACATCGGGATCACCTCGCCCGACTTCCAGGCGTCGCTCACGCCGCTCTTCACCGCGATCCTCCAGAGCCAGGGCGTCCTGCCTCCCGGGACGGCGTTCAGCTTCGCCATGGTCGATCCCACGAGCGGCGCCTTCGACCCCGTCGTGGCCGCGGCCTTCCTGCAGCTCGTCGACCTCGCGAAGTGGATCATGGACCCGGCTGACCCGATCAACTACGCGGCCCACGTGAAGCTGGCGCCGCTGCCCAACCTGCTCGCGAACCCCGACGGCTCGGTCGCGCAGGCCGCGAAGGCCGCCTACGGCCAGATCGCCGAAGGCAACACCACCGTGCCGAACGCGACGAGCGAGGAGCTGTACTCGCTGATGGGCATCTTCCCCGACGGCACCACGGTCTACAGCGGCCCCGGCGGCACCGCCGTCGAGCACGGGATGTTGCTGACCCAGCCTCAGGTCCAGACCGACGCCGCCGGCTTCCTCAAGGATCCGACGGTGACGCCGCCTACCACGCGCACGCTCCCCTGAGGATCTGACCGATGACCGCCCTCAAGACCCTCGTCGTCACCGCGCTCCTCCTCCCCACCCTCGCCCTCGCGAGCGGCTACGCCGTCCCGGACATGACTCCGCGCGACCTCGGCATGGCCGACTCGCTGGTCGCGGCGCAGCGTGACGCGGCCGCCACCATGAAGAACCCCGCCGCGCTCGCGAAGCTCGAGGGGATCAACCTCTCGCTCGCGATCGCGGCGCTGAACAGCGACAACTCCTGGGTGGCGCCCAACAACTTCGCCACCAACTCCACGCTGTTCCGGCCCACGCCGCCCTACGCCGTCTACGCTGCGTACGGCTCCACGTTCAAGGATCACCGCTGGGGCGTGGGCCTCGGATCGACCGTCGCGTTCGGCGGCAACCAGTACTGGCCGAACGGCTGGGGAAACCTGCCCGGCTTCCCGAGCGCCGGCTCGTACCAGGTCCTCACCGTCGACCGGCGGATCTACGGCATCTACCTCACCGGCGGCGTCGAGATCCTTCCGTGGCTCCGCATCGGCGGCGGCCCGATCTGGTACCGCACGACCGAGTACCTGAAGCAGGCGACGTCGTACCAGCCCATCAGCGCGACGCCGGGCATCGCCGAGATCGGCGCGGCGGGCGACATGTTCACCTACGACGTCTCCGCCGAGGTCGACATCCCCAAGCTGCCGCTCACGCTCGGCATCGACTACAAGAGCCAGGCCGTCATGACGCTGAAGGGGAATGCAAACTTCACGAACGTGCCGACGATCCTCGAGCCGACGCTCGCGAACCAGGAGGCGACGCACCCGCTGACGCTGCCGAACCAGTTCAACGTGGGCATCGCCTACCGTCCGTTGAAGGAGTGGCTCTTCACGTTCACGTACACGTTGGACCGCTGGGTCGTCTACAAGGCGGACGTCTTCACCGGCACCTTCGGCTCGCCGCCGCTCGTGATCACCGTGCCGCGCCACTACGCCAACGCCAACCTGTACCGGTTCGGCACGGAGTGGCAGGCGCTGCCGAAGCTCGAGCTCCGCTTCGGCTTCCACCACGACTCGTCCGGCTACAACGCCAAGACGCTCTCGCCGTCGCTTCCCGACGCGCCGAACTGGGTGGTCGCCGGCGGCGCGTCGTGGGCGTTCACGCCGACGCTCTCCCTGACCGGCGCGTACTACCACGCGTTCTACGCCACCGTGACCGCCCAGGGCCCGGACGCGTTCCCCGGGAGCTACACGCCGCGCGCGGACATCCTGTCCCTCGGCGTCACCTGGAAGCTGTAGGCGATCCGGCCTCGACGAGCGGGCGGCGGCCGCGAGGTCGCCGCCCGCGCGCGTCTCACGCCTCACGCCGACTCCGGCTCCTCGTTGTACTTCCTCGCCGCGCGGTCGCCGAGCGCGGTGAGGATCGACCGCGCGAAGCCGCGCCGGTAGAGCTCGCCCGGCAGCGCGATCCCCTCCTTCACGCCCGCCTCGGCGGCCGGGAGGAGGCGGTTCACGACCCCGAGGCCGCGCACGACGGCGCCGGGGACGAGCGCGTACGTGAGCCGGAGCAGCTTCGCCGGCAGCCCCACCACCACGACCCGCTCGTCGCTCTCGATCGCCCGCACGATCCGCCGGGCGGCGCGCTCCGCGCTCGTGGTGACGAGCGGGAGGGAGGTCAGGAGGGCGAAGAGGCTCGCCTCGGCGTAGCGCTTCCCCTTGACGAGCACGTGTCCGAAGGACCCCGTGCGCATGAGCCCGGGCACGATCGTGAGCACCCGCACCCCGTGGCGCGCCATCTCCGCCCCCATCGCCTCGGACCAGCCGCGGAGCGCGAACTTCGCCGCGCCGTAGGGGGCGAGGTGGGGCATGGCCACGATGGCGCCGATCGAGGTGACGTTGACGAGCGTGCCGCGGCGCCGCTCGCGCATCTTCGGGAGCACCGCCTCGGCCGCGTAGACGGCCCCCCAGAACATGACGTCCATGGCGCGCTGGTAGTCCGCGACGCGCATGGTCTCGGCCGGCCCGATCTGGATCACGCCCGCGTTGTTCACGAGGACGTCGATCGGACCGATGTTCTCCTCGACGTCGGCGACGAGCCCCTGGATGCCCTCCTCGTCGGTGACGTCGCACGGCAGCGCGGTCGCGTCGATCCCCTCTGCCGCGAGCCCGGCGCGGGCGCGCTCGAGCTCCTCCTCGTCGCGCGCGACGATCACGACGCGCATGCCGCGATGGCCGAGCTCGCGCGCGAGCACGAGGCCGAGCCCGCGCGAGCCGCCGGTCACCACCGCGATCTTGCGGGCCAGCCGGACGCGCTTGATCCGGCGCGAGAGCGCCACCGCCGCCGCGCCCGCGAGGATCGCCGCCGCCGTCCATCCGTCCGCACGCCGCACGCCGGGTCCTCCTTCGCCGGGCAACATGCGCACGCACCTGGCGCCCCGCCGCCCGCGCGCCGACCTCCTGCCCGCATGGCGATCGGGCGGCCGAGCGCTGGTCTGCGGATGTGCCCGTCTTCCGGACGCCGTCGTCTCAACGGCGGAACGCCGCGCCGGTGTCGCGCGCGGCGTGACGAGCGGCGGGCCGGACGCGCCCGTTACACTTGCGCGGTGACGCTCGAGAGCCTCGTCCGGGCCCCCGCCGCGCCCTCGACCCGTCCGCCGCTGGTCCTGCTGCTCCACGGGGTCGGCGCCGACGAGACGGACCTGTTCGCGCTCGCGCCGGCGCTCGACCCGCGCTTCCTGGTCGTCTCCGCGCGCGGGCCCTACCTCGCGCAGCCGATGGGGTACGCCTGGTACGCGATCGACTGGGCGACCACCCCACCGAGGATCGATCCCGCCGAGGTGGAGGCGAGCCGTGAGGCGCTCTCCGAGTTCGTGCGCGAGGTCTGCGACGCGCACGGGGCCGACCCGAACCGCGTCTGGCTGTTCGGGTTCTCCCAGGGCGCGGTCATGAGCTTCGCCCTGGCCCTCGCGCGCCCGGACCTCGTCCGCGGCTTCGTCGCCCACTCCGGCCGCGTCCTCCCCCAGAGCCTCTCCCGCGCCGCGCCGCCCTCGGCGCTCTCCTCGCTCGACGCGCTCGTCCTGCACGGCCGCTCCGACGACGTCGTCCCGGTCGAGCGCGGGCGGGAGGCCCGCGATCTCCTCTCGCCGCTCCTCGGCGGGCGCCTCACGTACCGTGAGTACGCGATCGGCCACGGCATCTCACCGGAGAGCCTCGGCGACGCGGCCGCCTGGCTCGCGGCGCGGGCCTTCGCGTGAGGGTGACGCGCCGGCGCGCCCTGGCGCTCCCGGCGCGCCCGTGCTCTCCTCCGCCGTCGTGATCGCGCTCCCGCCGGCGCTCCGCGCCCGCGACTTCCGCAACCTGCTCTTCGGGCAGCTCGTCTCGACGACCGGCACGCAGATGCAGCACGTCGCCGTCGTCTGGCAGCTCTACGTGCTCACCCGCTCGCCCCTCGCGCTCGGGCTCATCGGCTTCTTCCGCGTCGCGCCCATCGTGGCGTTCGCGCTCGGCGGCGGCCTCGTCGCCGACGCGTTCGACCGCCGGCGGCTCATGCTCGTCACGCAGACGGTGCTCGCGAGCGTGTCGGTGACGCTCGCGGTCGCGAGCCACCTGGGCGTCGTCCGCCCCGCGCTGCTGTACGCGCTCGTCGCGGTCGGCGCGACGGCCGTCGCGTTCGACAACCCGGCGCGCCAGGCGCTGGTGCCGCTCCTCGTGCCCGCGGAGAACCTGTCCGGCG
>Ga0306923_10008231_pt1 | contig 10453 bp, 8 predicted proteins | sample sta12Can44000108_FD_203841 | JGI IMG/M metagenome (GOLD analysis project Ga0306923, IMG submission 203841) | Lab enrichment of tropical soil microbial communities from Luquillo Experimental Forest, Puerto Rico - statanox.12C.anox.44.000.108 (v2)... | ecosystem: Environmental > Terrestrial > Soil...
CGATGTTGCCGCCGCGCCAGACCTTGATGAGCCCGACCGGCTGGCCGGATTCGATCGGCGCGCGCACCGGTCCGCTGTACACAACGCGGGCAATCAATTTGTCGTTGCCGTTCTTCTGCACCATGACCTTGACCGGTTCGCGGCTGGCGAGCCTCACCGACCGGCTTGCTCCGCCAAACACCTTGGCGTAGCCGACCGGCTGATCTGCCGCGAACAGGGTCCGGACCTCGAAATTGCGGAACCCCCATTCGAGCATTTTCTTGGCTTCCGAAGCGCGGTCGTCGGGATCTTCGAGGCCGTTGACCACGACGATCAGGCGAATGCCGTTCTGCACGGCCGAGCCGACCATGCCGTAACCGCCTTCCTTGGTGTAGCCGGTCTTGAGGCCGTCGGCGCCCTCGAGCGAATTCAGCAAGGGATTGCGGTTTTGCTGCCGGATCTTGTTCCAGGTGAATTCCTTCTCGCCAAATAATTTGTAGAAATCCGGATAGGTCAGGATGATGTGACGCGCGAGCTTGGCAAGTTCGCGCACTGTCATCTTGTTGCCGGGATCGGGCAGACCGTTGGAATTGGCAAAGGTCGACCGCGTCAAGCCGAGCTCGCGTGCGCGCTTGGTCATCATCTCAGTGGCGAAAAGACGCTCGTTGCCGGCGATGCCTTCGGCAAGCGCGATGCAGGAATCGTTGCCGCTCTGGATGATGGCGCCGTGCAAGAGATCGTCCACCGAAACCTTGCTGTTGATCGCGGCGAACATGGTCGAACCGCCCGATGGGGCGCCGCCTCTGCGCCAGGCGTTCTCGCTGATGCGATATTCGTCGGTCGGCTTGATGTCACCCTGCTTCAGCGCATGGAAGACCACTTCCGCCGTCATCAGCTTCATCATGCTGGACGGCGCCCGCAGCTCATCGGCGTTCTTCTCGAACAGGACGCTGCCGCTTGTGGCTTCGATCAGGATCGCGGTCGGCGCATCGCCGTCAAAGCCGCCCTCCTCCTTTTTTGCGCCCTGGATGCTGTTATTGGCGGCGTAGACGACGCTGCCCCAACCCACAGCGAGGACCAGCACAGCGGCAATCAGCCGACGCCAGGAAGTTCCGCCGGCCGAGCTCGAATTCAGAAAGTGTTTGACTGTCATCGGGTTATCCTGACCCGAGTTCTAACAGTTGGAGTTAAGGCAAACAACAGAGCCGTATGCGCTAATCCGTGCGGGTTTGCCGTTCATACGGCTTCATCGGCCCGAACCGCGCCGCTCGCCGCAACTCGATCAATAACGAGAGGGGGACCCGCTCAGTATAGCCCGCGGCCAAACAGCAGGTCGCGCGAAGCCTGGGGATCGATCGGAGCGTAGGCGGATAAGGGCCTGACGCTCACGGAGCCGCGGTCGTCGGCGTCATAGGCTGCGGCGTGCGAATTTTCGAAGGCGCGAGCAGCTGACCGCGAGCGCATAGCCACCGTCTCGGATGGCGCTGATATCGCGCCCTGGTCCGCCGAGGCATTGCCGAGGTTATAGGGCCTGCCTTCGGGAAGCGGAATCTCACCCCGTATGGGACGTCCGGATAAAGGGATTTCCGGAACGAACGGGCGCGCGGATGCCACCCGGACCAGAGACGGTGAAGGCGCCGGAACGCCGGTGCGCAGCGTCGCCATGAGCTGGCGGTCGTCGGAACCTTCGAGCGGCGCCCGCGCGACGTATTCGACCCGCACCCGCGCCACCCCGCTCGACTTGAATTCCAGTAGTTCGGCCGCCCGGCTCGAGACGTCCATCACCCTGTTGCCGTGATAGGGGCCGCGATCGTTGACGCGAACGATCAGCGATTTGCCGTTGCTGAGGTTGGTCACACGTACGTAACAGGGCATCGGGAGCGTCGGATGGGCAGCGCTCAGCGAGCCCATGTCGAAAACTTCGCCATTGGCCGTCAGCCGGCCGTGGAAATCCTCGCCGTACCAGGAGGCAAGGCCTTCTTCGCGGTAATTGACATCTTCCTCGGGAACATAGACCCGACCCGCAACCGTATAGGGCTTGCCCACGCGGTAGGTGCCCCCGCCCTTCGGCACCGCCTCGCCGAACTCGACAACGCGGGGGCTCGAGGAGACGCCATATTTGGGATCGACCTGGCTTATGAGGCCGGAAGAGGAGCAATTGGCAAGGAGAAAGCAGGCAGCCATGGCCGCGACAAAGCGCGCCGCGCCAAAAAAGCAAGGATCTGCCCGTCGAAGCCCCATTCGCCCCAATTACCATTCCACTGGCCGGCACGCTTTGCTACGCGCCTTCGCCAGGTGCCCCCGATGCGGCCCGCTTCCCGCACCAATTGCTCAACATAGCGCAGCCTGAAGGCGGCGGAAATGGGGAGAGCCGACAGGTGGTAAACCGAACGTTGCTTTTTCCTCGATCTGCGCATGAGCATGCTGTCGCGCTAGAAACGAACCCTCGAAAAGCGAACGGCTGGCGCAACTGCCAATCCACGGGGCTGCGGTCGCGACGGAAGGCGCGGCGCAGCGTGCCAGGTGTCCGCTGCGTTTCGGTATAAACGATAGTCTGTTCAGGCGGTTGCGAGAGGGTATGGCCCGTCTCCATGAAGGGCTAATCGCCTGCCCGCCTCGAGGCTTTGCAAGGTTGCGGCTGCGATGGGCTTCAAGCCCTCGCCCCCACGCCCTTGCCACTATATCCTTGAGGGCCGAGCCATTGTCGCTGGTGGCTTCATGGGGCCGAAGCCAGCCATTCAACACGTCGGGGCATCCTGACGCACGGATCGGATCGTTCGCTTGTTGTGTTGGTTCTTTCGATCATCGAGCTGACGGCCTGGAAGGGACCCGAGGGAATGCAAGCGAACTATCTGGCTCTTGTCATCGTGATTGGATACATGGCCGGCCTCGGCCTGCTTACGACCATCGTCCAGCGCTCCGTCACCTCGACCGCGACGTTCACCTCCGGCACGAGCGGTCATGCGGGGGTTCCCGCCGCTCTGGTCGGCTTGATGTTGATGTCCGAATTCATAGGCACTTCGGCGAGCGTCGGTACTGCCCAGGAAGCCTTCAAGTTCGGCATCTCGGCGTCCTGGAACATCATCGCGCTTGGGCTCGGCTTTCTGTTCTATGCCTATTTCCTCGCCGCGAAATACAAGGAGTCCGGGCACAATACGATTTCGGCGGTGTTCGCCGAGGTCTACGGGCCGCAGACCAAGATGGCCACGTCGCTGGTGATGATCTTTGCCCTGCAGATCGTTGCGGTGGCGATGTATGCGGGCGGCGGCGCGATCCTGAGCGTGCTGCTTGGCGTCGACCGCACGCTCGCCACCGTCATTTGCGGCATTGTCGCGGTGTTCTACGTTTTTCTCGGCGGAATGAAATCGGTGGTTTACACCAACATCATTCATTCGCTCGTGAAGTATATCGGCATCGCGGTCGCAGTTTATTTCGGGCTTGCGAAAGTCGGCGGGCTTCACGAGCTCAAGGCCCGTCTTCCCGCCGAGATGTTTTCCTGGACGAATGTGGGTTTGAGCCAGATCTTTGCATGGTTCATCGCCGGCGTCGGCGCCACCTTTTCCACGCAATACGTCATTCAAGCCATCAATACCGTCGAAACCGGGCAAAAGGCCAAAACCGCGAGCTTGTACACGGCGCTGCTGATGGTGCCATTCGGGATCGGGACAGCGTTGGTGGGGATGTGCTCGCTGGCGCTGTTCCCCGATATAAAATCGATCAACGCGCTGCCTGCCTTGATTGCGAACATGCATGGTGTGTTGGCGGGCGTGGTGGCCGCAGGCCTGGCCGCCTCCCTGTTCGGCACGATCGCTGCGATCAGCGTCGCAACCTCGACGTTGCTTTACAAGGATTTCTACGCAAGGTTTGTAGAGACGGAAGACGACGACAAGCGATCGCTGAATTTCATTCGTGTAACGACTGTTGTCGTCGGGCTGCTTCCGATCGCTTTGGCGATCTATACGCCGAACGTTCTGCAGGTGACATTCCTGGCCAAGGCAATCAGGGCATCGTTGTCGGTGCTGGTGCTGCTCGTCTTCTACGCCCCGAACTTCGGCACCAGGACCGGGGCTCTGCTCAGCATCCTCTGTTCGCTGGTGGCGACCATTGCGTGGTTCGTGATGGGCAATCCGTTCGGCATCGACAACGCCTATATTGCGCTGGTGATCCCGCTGATCATCATGTGCCTCAGCTCGATGATGGAACGAGCCGGGAAAGGCAAGCCCGCGCGTGAGCCGTTCGGAGCCGCCCGGTCCGTCCGCGACTAAGCGAGGATTGCCTCGATCCTAAATGCAAAAAGCCCGCCATTCGCGACGGGCTCAAGTCAGGGAGGAAACGCCGCATGCCTACGGCGGAGCCAACACTACGATGATTCGTGCTCGTGAAGTGTGTTCTATTTCACACAGGGCTACGCGATTTTCAAAAGAAGATTTTGCGTTTCAATGGTTCATACTTACCGGCCTGCCGTGTGGCTGGTCGGCGGGGCAGAAGATCAATTTTTCTTCGGCCAGAAACTGAAGCGCGCCGTATCCTTCCAAATCGACCGCGTATCTGAATTTGCCCTCCACTGTGGAGAATACGGCAACGACCACACCGTCTTTATGATCACTGGTTGCTTCGACTCTATCGCCAATCGCGAATTTCGACATCGAAAACTCCTTCAGGAATCATCGACGCAATCATCTCACAGATCAGGTGGGCGGCGGCTCCCAATCACAAGGCGCTGGCAAATAATCCTCGATAGTATCATTCCGAGCACGAGTTCCTTCATCGGAACTGGAAATGCGATTCGCGATTTACCTTGATCAAAAGCAAGCGACTCAGTCGATCCTCTCGACACCGACTCAACTCATGGAGAATCGATTCGCGAGCGCCACTCGCGCGGCCACCGGCGGCAAGGATGCGCCTACATTCCGCGGCCTTCGAAAACCCTGCGACAAGACAACGACAATCGGTTGCGATTTTGCTGGAGGCATTGCTGCACGGCCATGTCGTCGCCAAGGTAGTTTCGGCAAAAATGCGAAGCGTCCCGAGAGCAGGCGCGCTGTTCCTGGGGCGTGCCGGCGTGCTGTGCCAGGGCGACGGTTGGCCCAAGCAGCACCAACGTCAACAATGTAAATCGGGTCATCGATAACAATTGCGTCTCGCAAGACTTGAGCCCGCGGCCGTCATGTAGCCAGGCTTTAATTTCAATGAAGTCACATGGTTCCTCTCGACGTAGTTCACCGGAATGAAGAACAGTCCGCGCGGCTGGACTATTGCTGAAAGGTATCAACTGGATGTTGATTTTCGTGTTACCCCAAATAACCTTGAACGCGGTGCGTGGACGCAAGCCGAAGTTCTGGACAGGTGCAAATTGGGTCCAGAGGTAATTGCATGAGCCAGAGTGACCGCAACAGAATGAAGGAGCTTCAGTGGTGAAATTCAAGATCTTGGGCGCCGCGATGGTTCTTGCTCTGGCGACGGAGCCGGCGATAGCCCGGCAAAAACAAGTAGACCGCCTGCCAGGTATCAGCACCTATTGCGCGACGATCGAACCGGGAAATCCCTACAGCAAGGTATACGATTATCAGGCCTGGAGTGCGTGGCGGGCACGAGGCCTTTGGGACAGCACCGGCTCGGACCGTTGCGCTCGCAATCCTCTTTATTCGCCGCCGGGGACTGCGACATTCAGGCCGGTGCCATTTCCATACCCGAGCTGGTTCTAGGCGGCCGGTGATTTCGAAAATTCGTTTGAAATGAAAAAAGCAGCGCGGGTTCCATCTCCGCAGCCGTCGAGATAAACGCAGCAGCGACACAGCGGTCACACTAGTGCCGCCTATTTGAAGTTCCTGCACCACAAGCGGCGATGTAACACGAACTTCGGAAAGTGGGCACTAGCGCGCGCTGTCATCATCGAGAGTCGCAACGATCCAGCCAAGGAGGGATTTGAACATCCCAACTACTGGATGGCGCGAGATCGCAAAAGAAAGGCGCGCATTCGCAAGACGGCTGGCACCCGGTGCGGTAGACCACCCACTTCTCCCTGTCTGACGAGCAAAGCATTTTCCTGTTTAGTCTCGTCGGACACTCGGAGCGGTCTTGACCGGCCGCTCCGCCTTTTTGGCAGATAGAGCCTGTTTGGCGGGGGGATCGTGGCGGCCCGTGCCAACTCCTCAGAAGATCAGCTTTGGCTAGAGCGCTGTTGCTCGTGGTGTGCGAAGAATGGCTACGCTTGTTTTCACTTGCCCGAATACCGACTTCAACGTTCAGCATTCCTTCGACGATGAGGATGAGGATACGCCCGACACGGAGTTCGAAGCGATAACCTGTCCCGCCTGTACCCGGCTCCACCTCATTAATCTGAAGAGCCGCAAGCTGCTGGGCCGGGACGCAGAGTGAGGCTGCCATAGGCAGCCCGGCGATCCCGGAGGCGGCCTCGTCCCTTTTTTGGAGCGCGACCGCATCGTCGCCTTCAATGCCGCCTTAGGATGGTCTTGCGATGACGCGACAAGATATCGGAGTCGATGATTCGTTTCTTGGACGCCAACCGGCGTCGAGTCGCGGCTTCGGTCGAAGCGCGACATTGGGTCGCGACTCATCTAAACAGCCTGTCTAGGCAGCAACTGACAAGTGATTCTCGGACGGCGAGCTTGAAGGAGCAGCGGCATGTCGTGGCATGAGTTGCGGGCTGGATTAGGTTTGCTTTTGGCAATTGCGTTCGTTATCGGCGGGTCGTTGGGTATCGGCCTTCCGTTGGCGTTGGTAATCATTTGGCTCTTATCGTAACGCCCGTTTTCGCCGCAGGATCACCTTCCGGCTCAAGAAACTGTGGCGGAATATTTTGGTCCATATTCAAGGCGTGCTCGCCAGATCGTCGATCTCGGCCGGCGTCTTGTCCGGTCGCGTGTAGGTGTACGCGCACGCAATGCCCCCAAACCTGCCCGGCCACAATCCGTTCTGATCCGTTCTTGATCTTCCGGCCACTAAGTGCTTGAAGTCGTAGCGGCGGAAGGGTGGCCGAGCGGTTTAAGGCGCTGGCCTTGAAATTCGCTAGAGGCCGCATCGTCCCGTTTTGTTCTGTGTCGAGAAATCCTAGATTATCGAGGGCTTTCTCGCCACCGGCGTCTCCGTCGTGCCAATATCATGGCGTGCTGCTGAGTTCGGTAGCAAAATGGTAGCAAGCTGTTCTCATTGCCTTCGGCCGTGATGTCCGCCAAGATTTTTGCCAAAGGGGACCCCGTCGGCACATACCCCCTCTGCCATAAAGGGCGATTTTGCCCGACCAGAACTTGAGCCGCTCGATTTTGCAGTAGAAGAATATTCAGAAACCCAAATTGGGTGAAAATATTCAGAGAAATACTGGCCAAAACTCCCAGCCGATGTTTTCAGCGTTTTGGTATAAGGCCAACCCCCCGTGTCAGATCTTGGACAAGACAAGCTTCCTACACTTGTCGATATCGCTTGGCAGATATTGTTCCGTCTCGGCTTCCCTGTGGCCCAAATCTGGTGGCGGCTGCAACGGCGGCAGCATGTCGGCGCGCTGGTCGCAATCCATGTCGATCAGTCGTTGCTGTTGCTCCGTTCCTCCTATCGGTCCGCTTGGAACTTCCCGGGTGGAAGTGTTCGGCAGGGGGAGACTCCCGAAGTCTCGGTCAGGCGCGAGCTAGCGGAAGAGATTGCCCACGCTGCAGCTCGATAATCGTGAGATTATCGGCGCGCAGCTCGTCCCGATCGATGATCTTCACAAGGTGCCGCTGACCGGGCCGGTTGAAGCATATGTCCGTGGCCAGTTTTCACCGATTGGCGGCGGCGCAGCCCAATCTTTCTCGTGATCCGCATCGCCAGCACGCCCACGTATTCGAAGGCGAATCGCCCCATCACACCGAGGTAAGGCCTGGGTTGGGGGGACCAAACCGGTTCGGGCCCGGCGTGCCCTGCTGAACCCACCAGACGATCAGCACGATGGTGCCGATGAGCGGAATGAACGACAGCAGAACCCACCAGCCGCTGCGGTCAGTGTCGTGCAGACGGCGGACTGAGATGGCCAGTCCGGGCAGCAACGTCGCCAGCGTGAACAGGTCGGACACCGGGTAGAAGAAGTCCCGAAACCAAATCGCGTCCAAGATGGCCGTGACGATGCCGGCGAGAATAATAAACAGCACCCAGTACCAGAACTCGCCCAGCCCGGCGCGGCCTGAAAAGTTCACGTAATTGGCAAATCCATCTCGGATAGCGTCACGGAATGTCATGGTCGCCTCTGTCTAGTCTGAGTCCGCACTGGGCTCTGCGCCGTTCCAGAGCCTGTAATACCGGGTCCTGAATTCTCCAATCAACTTGGCGAGCTGTTCCACGGCGAAGAACAAACGGTCGGCCTCTCGCGGAAGGCCAGTCTTATTGATCAAATCGCCAGCCAAACCCTCCGTGATGTCTCCCATGAGGGCAAGATCGCAGATCTCACCCTCTAGAGCCCTGAAAGCGGACGCCAAGCGTTCCGTGCTCTCCTCTCTAGCGACGGCAACCAGGTGTCGGCGCACGGGAAATTCTGCGAAGTCCTCGGCTTTCTTGCAGTCGATATTCAGTCCGGTCGGAAAATTGACCACCTCAGACATGGGCAGCCCCCTCGTGTCTGATCACTGGACACTCTTTACCTGATTCTTCCCATTCGATCGCATGCCGAGAGATCAACCCCTAGCGGCTTCACTCCAAGGCCAAATCAAGCGCAATTATGGGGCTCAGAGACCCAGAAAATCACGTTTGGCCGAGATGGGTCGCGCATCCGGCGTTCGCGGCATCCTGGTCTATTGCTCAGACTACAAGTGCAGCCACTCAACCGCGATCAGTGCCGACAGTGGCCGGACGACATGCGGCTCTCCGATATCGAGCTGCGATTTGTCTGCAGTGTCTGCGGAAGGCGTGGCGCCAATATCAGCGGGGGACCTTCGTTCTCCCACCTCCGCGCTTCCTCTTCACCAAGGTCCCAGCGTAACTCTTGGCTTCTTCCAGCGCCTTGAACATCTTTCCACAGACAGTGAATCCGTTATCGGCAATCGGTCGAATATTATATCCGTTGACACAAGCCGCAATGTTCTTGCGGTAATACTCATTATACATCTTACTAAACTTCTTAACTCCAACCCGTTTGATCAAGGCGGCACGGTCTGCCGGATCATCCCAGTCCATGGTTCTCTTCCGAGTATTGGATCAAGGAGCTCCCATCATCACAGGAAATCAGCCGTTTCTTTTAGCCACCGCAGATCGTTCGATCTTGGCCAGCACTTGACTCGAACTAGTGGAACGAAGCAGCGCGCCCATGCGGAAACGCAATCTGCCGATCTCTTTCAGAGCGTCCTGACGTTGCTGGCCCGGTGGCATGTTGCGAACTGCCGCCATCAGATGCGCAGCCAATTTTTCCAGTTCGTCCATAGAGCAGCCCCCGCGCCCCGAAGAATCTGCGGGTGACCGTAGGCGTCGATCCTGACACCAACCTTACGGATCCCCACTGTTGCAGCTTCGGGAAATTTTTTTGGCGCAAGAAAAGCGGATTCGCGCAATTTTTGTGGGTTTGCGGCAAGCGCAAGGCCGACATCAGGCCCGACTTTCGCTGGGACAGGCCGGGGGCGCTCCCGAGGGGATTTTGATCGGCGTACCGGCACCCCGATAAGGTGCGTCTTTCAGACGCTTCCGCTGTCATGCCCTTGGGCGGCCATGATGGGTTCTTTCACTGATCGATCCAAATTTTTAAGTGGAGTTGCAAATGCCGCGTTCGCCCTCGCTCGTACCCGAAGAAACCCACCGTGACGTTTATCTCGTGCTTGACGACTTCGGCCATCGCGGTAGGGCATGGCGTGAGGCCGACGAGGCGGGCAGGGATCGCGAGACGTTGATCCGAGACTTGATCGAAGACCAATATGAAAATCCGGTCCGCATTGTCGCCTTCAACACAGCCGAGGGGTGGTCGCGTGACGTGACCATCGATATCGCCGACGAGCTACGCCGACGCTACGTTGAGGTCGGTGAGGTGCCGGACTCGGTAATGGAATTTATGGAAATCAATCGTCGCTAAGTGTTACTTTTCGGACAGACAGTACAAAGCTCGCCTGCTTTGATTTTTTCTCCTAAGAGCCTCCCGCTCTGCGGAGACCCTACTGGCCCCGGCGTCGCCCGCTGGGGCCATTTTTGCGCAGGTGCGAATTCGCAACTTAGTTAGGCGCCGCCGAGTAGGGCGAAAGAACCACCCTCCGGAAGAGGCGGCTCGAACGCCGCCTCTTTCGTTCAGTTCGTCTACCGACAGATCAAGCCGGCGTCGCCTCGAACAACGAGCCCAGCCGCAAGCCAATGCCGCTACGCAGCCTCGGATCAATAGCCGGTGTACGCGCCGTAGCCTCCCGCCCTGGCTACGGGACGAGCGACAACAGCAGCCGCAGTGCCACTACCATACCAATTCTTGGCTCCGTGGGGGTTGCAGGGATAGCCGTGAGGGGTACGGCACTCATAG
>Ga0306923_10008234_pt1 | contig 10452 bp, 11 predicted proteins | sample sta12Can44000108_FD_203841 | JGI IMG/M metagenome (GOLD analysis project Ga0306923, IMG submission 203841) | Lab enrichment of tropical soil microbial communities from Luquillo Experimental Forest, Puerto Rico - statanox.12C.anox.44.000.108 (v2)... | ecosystem: Environmental > Terrestrial >...
GGAGACGTTGATCGCAAACTCCAACATCCTATTCAATCTATCAGGCGATATTACCAATAATGGCGCCGCATCCAATGTATGGCTGCTGAATTCCAATCAGATTACGACAGTTTTGAATAATGCGGGGGCTGTGGCCTCCGACGGCACTAACGATATTTTGAGCGTGTCTGGCAACTCTCTCTCGCCATTCACCCGAAGATAGCGGGCAACCGCCTTTATCGCACGTCACACGTGCGAAAGACGTGGCCAGCATTCGCGCCGGCCCCGCTTTTGTTTGTTTGATTGCTAAGCCAAAAAATGGCCGTTCCGTCCCGATCCGCTTGCCGCTAACATCCTCTGCATTGCGCCCGGGGGCGCCATTTTCAATGGAGGATGCCATGCGTACCGCTATACCACTGACCGTGCTTGCTACTGCGCTTGCCTGCTCGCTTGCCTCAGTACCAGCCTCAGCATGCCCACGATGCTGTGGATGCTGGTGGTGAAGTTACAGCAATCGACAGTGCCGGCTTCGGACCGATAACAATAAACAAGGCGGTTACCATCACCAGCCCGGACGGCGTGGAAGCCGGAATTGTTGCAGCCGCTGGTGGCAACGCGATCACTATCACCGCGGCAGCCAGCGACGACATTGTACTGCGCGGTCTTACGGTCGACGGCGCAGGCGTGGCCTTTAACGGTATCGTCTTCATCTCGGGCGGGAGTCTGACCGTTATCAACTGCACTCTGCAGAATTTTTTGTTTAATCCTGCTTTTAATCCTACAAACACCCCCAGCGGCAACGGCATCCTAATGCGGCCGTCTTCCGGTTCATTTCATTTCGCTATCACTAACACTATCATGAGTAACAACGACTCGACCGGTTTCTTCTATATTCCGCCGAGCGGCTCGACCGCCACCTCGAACAGCGTTTTGGACCACGTGACTGCACTGAACAGTGGAGCTAGCGGGATTGTGTACAACACAGTTAGCGGTGGTGGCGCTACGACGTTTTCTATCACTAACAGTATTTCTAGCAATAGTGGCGCCGACGGATTTCTTTTGGTCACCGGAACCACTCCAATGACGGGCTCGGTCGACAACGTCACCGCAAGCAACAATGGGACGGGAGTTTTGGTCCAGGGTGTAGCCAAGGTGACGCTTAGCCGATCCATCGTGACAGCGAACACAAACGAGGGTGTACACGACGGTACCTCAGCGCATACGTTCTACACCTTCGGGAACAATCAAATCGCTCTTAACAACCCGGATAATTCCAGTGTGCTGAATAGTGCGACCTTTGCGTTGCATTGACGAAAGCACGCGGGGTCAGCATTCGCGCCGGCCCCGCTCTGCTCGTTAGAAATACGGATTTACTTTCTACCTTCGCGCAGAAGTAGGGAACGGCATTCCGTTTGCCATGCCCTCCATGGCCTTTGTGTAGGTCTCGCTCAGGTTTTTTGCCTGTTCATTGAACGAGCCGAATTGCATTTGGATAAATTCTGTCTGTAGCCTCACGACATCTTGGAAATTCTTGGCCTGGCTAAGCCGCTGCACGAATTCAAAAGTGGCGTTCACATTCTGTGTCGTGTACTCCACCAACTTCTTACTGAAATCGGTGTTACCCCAAGGAGAGCCCGCCATAGTCTTTTGGACCCAGCCGAGATAATTCTCCGTTGCTTCGTGAGCTTTCTCCAAGGTCGCTTCGGTAGTGCGCTCCGCAGCTTCCATAACTGCACCAGCGGGATCGTCTCGTTTCGCCATGACAAACGTCCTCCCTATGAGCATGACTGAGAGGGGATATTGCACTAAAATGCCGACAGATTATTGATTTGGCTCAAGGCTGCAGTGCTTATGAGCTTACGCTAGCAGAGACGTTCTTGTGCTTGTTCTGGAAAGCCAATTCATTTCGAAAAGAGAAATTTCAACGGCATTGCGCCGCCAGTCAAAAGCGCGTGATTTACTGACAGCCCCGGTAGCGCCGATCATCCCTTCGGCTTGCACCAATCGTCCGGGCAATAGTCCCCAGGTCGTAGTTCTTCCTGCGCCTCGTTCAAGCGCCACGGATCGCCGTATCGCTTCAGCTCATCGACGGCGCTGTCCGCAACCGCGAAACGTTCATCCTCACTCAGTCCCTGGCGTAGACCGCGCACGACTTTGCGCGCACGGATGAGCGCGTAGGCAATCGCAAACCGGAGCGCATCGCCTCGCGTACGCATGGCCCAAAACTCGCCTCTTGACTCGATGAGAACAAAATAGGAAGGATCGATCAGTGGGCCTGTTGTTGCGTCCATCATCGGCGCGCCGTTTGTGGCCGGGACGGTATCCGGGACCTATTCGGTTGAGGTAATTTCCACGCCAACCGGGCTCGATTTCCTGATCCAAGTCACTGCTTCGGGCAGCTCGCAACCGATCGCGACGATCAGTACCGGGGACTACCCCACCTCCATAATTCCCGATGTCGGTTTTCTTACTACGGGCAGCACGGCAGGCACCTTGACGTCGGCTGCGGGCGATGTGGCGCCGAACAATCTGGCCCGCCCGACTACTGCCATAGATTTTAATTTCGCGAGCCCTCCAGGATTTCTCACCCCTGGCTCGACATCTGATGTATTGGTCCTTGAAACTACCGCAATAGCCTTCACCACCGGCACCGTTGGGATCATTGATAGCACCACCGCCACCGTCGCCGGGTTTGCGCCCGTTGCGAGGGTCGCTGTCCCCGGCCCCATCGCCGGTGCTGGCCTCCCAGGCCTGATCTTCGCAGGCGGCGGCCTCCTCGCGTGGTGGCGCAGGAAGCGGAACACGGTCGCTGTACCGGCCTGAACAAAGGAACGATCAAAGAGACACGAAGGGCCGCCGCGTGAGGCGGCCTTTCTATTTGTTCTTCAGCAGCTCCGGCAGTTTGGCGATGTTGGCGGCGATGCGCCGCGCCTCGTCACGGGTCAGCGGCTCGGCTGCCGCCCGAGGATCGTCGAAGTGGACGTACGCGAGCTTCTGGCCGCCGCGGTCGGAGACGACGAACCAGCGTTCGCCTTCCTCAACGGTCCACGGCGGTGGGAAGCTGCGGCGCGGCGGTGAGGTCACGACCCGCGCCGGCCCCGGCGCTTACTCCTCGGCCGGCGCACGTGCGCTCGTCGAGGTAGCTGATCAGGAAACGGCGCAAGCCATCGAGCGATCTGCCGCGCTCGGCCGCGCGCTTGACCACCTCGCGCGCCACATCCTCTGACACGTCGCGCGCCCAGCCCTCGACGGTGTTGAAGGCGACCACGCGCACCGGGCTCTTGTACTGGCCGCTCAGCAGGTATTCGACCACGGTGTCGAAGCTGGCCTGGGCCTCATCGGTTTCGCGATAGACCCGGCCGGCCTTGCCGAAGTTGTCTAGCACGATGTGGACGCTGTCGAAGGCGGGAACGAAGTTGGCTGATGACGGCATGGCACGCACTCACGCTACAAAGCACAGGGTCGCAGCGTAGCAGTGGACCGGCATGGGGGCGAGCCGTTAACCGCGCGGTAACCATGCCGCTGGCATCATGCTCACGCGACCACTTACCACCTAAGTCCTTAAGACCCAGGCGAAGGGGTGCCGTTCCGCCACGGCACCCCTTCAACTTTCAGCGGCCCTCCTAGTCAGCAGCTTCGGCAGCTTGGCGATGTTCGCAGCGATGCGCCGCGCCTCGTCGTAAGTTGACCGTCATCGACCGGTTACACGCCTTGAGCTACCTTAGCCTTTATGACGGGGGGCGAACTTATTGATGCGCTGGTCGCGTTCTGTAGCGCGTACGCCTTGGTAGTGCTCTACATGGGCGACAGCAGGCGCCGTGAGTAGCTGTGCCTCATTAGTTGTAGTGCGGCGGCCACCTAGTTCTTCCGCAGCAGCTCCGGCAGCTTGGCGATGTTGGCCGCGATCCGCCGCGCCTCAAACGTTCCCTAGAATGGGGACGCAGCTAAACAGCACGCGCGAAATATAAACCCCGGCAGTGTGTGCCCTGCCGGGGAGGGGCTGGTTGGGGACCAAAGGGAGGCCGTGGGCCAGCTCCTTTGGCAGTCAATGCTGGCGGTCGGGCTTGCGTTCCTCTCCGTCGCCCTTACTAGCTGCTCGACGGAACGAGTGCGGGATCGGCAATAAACTTCTGTAGCGCAATCTCTCCATAACGCCGGGCGGCCTCTTCCGTCGTGAAGCCCGTGCCACAACGCCCTATGCCCCTCGATCGCTGCAAGATTATTCTCCACTCCCACTGCGATAGGCAATTTCGCGTCCTTTCAACGTGGAGATAGTAGTCGCTCACACGATCACCCGCGCTCCAAGCTACCGCGGTGGCCCCCGCTTGGGGAGCTTGGGGGGCTGGGAAAGCCGAGGCCACCGGGCAATTTGGCCGGACGGCATTCCGGCCGCGAATCAGAACTCAGTTATCGCGGCAATGTTCCTTTCGGACGCAAGAGATCGCCGCGGCAGTTTGCCAATTTAGTTAGTCTGACCCCGACCTATGTATTTTGAATGACAGGGAGGGAAGTCGAAGTCGTCGTGTTTGTCGCACTGTACGGCGCACTAACATTGTGGTTCATGTTTCCGGGGCAGCGATGGGCTTCAACAAACGCAAAATGGAAGATGCCCGGCAGACCGAGGCCGACAAGGAAGCGGCCGGCCGGCGCGCGACTGATGCGCAGATGCTCGAAGACGCTGAGCGGCTGATTGCGGCGTGGAACGAGCGCCAGGCGAAACGTGCGCCAATGCTGTTCGCCCCGACCATCGGCGCCGCCATCTCTGCCCGGCATTGGTGGCTATGGGTACGCTGCCCCGCCTGCCACACCACTAACGCCATCGACCTGCGCACGTTGGACCGCCATCCCGACGCTGCGATCACGAGCCTTATCCCGGCGCTATCCTGCCGATCATGCCGGCCCAATGCGCCGTTCGCCGAACTCGTGCAGCTTTCGCGGCTCAGCCTCACCGACGAATGGAACTTGGAGCGGGGCAGGGCGGTGTTAGGAGACTAGGCGAGAATTTCGCTGTGGTCGCTTTTGTGGCGCTGACCAATTTGGTCCACATCGAGGGATGCTGGGTCTTCTAACGAAAAGAGCCGCCTCAACTAAACAGTCAAACTACGTTCAAACAGACATTATTATAGGGCCCATTATAGGACACCGCTATTCGACTGCTGTGGCCGTTTTCGTGGCGCCGATTTACACGCTCCGTTCTCCCATGTCCGCCATTTCCGCCGTGAAAAAACGGGCGAGTTATGCAACAAACATCGATGTTTGTTGATGGCTGGGGAACTAGGATTCGAACCTAGATTAACGGAGTCAGAGTCCGCTGTTCTACCGTTGAACTATTCCCCAATTTCCCTTTCGCGATCAATCGCTTATGCGGCGCGGCCGAACCTTTCGGGCAACGCCGTCTCAAATCAGTTTAAACTCACAGAACATCGCCGCGAGAGGCCATCATCTAGGGCATCTTCGCGGGTATTCCAAGTAGTTGCCGTCAGCCGCGCCGCGATTTTCGCGAGGCGCGGCTCCTTTTTTGTGCCTGTTTGGCACGCGCCTGCGCCACCGCGGGCTTGCGCGCTCCGTTTTTGACAGCCGCGCCCTGGAGGCCGTGATGCACCGGCGCGGCGGCCGGCTGCGCGAGCGCCTGCGCGTGCTGCGGCGAGCCGTGCGACATCGGCCCCCACCAGTTCGACGGCGTGTCGTCGCCCCAGACTTTCGGCCGCTGCGGCCGGTCCTGGTGCCAGGGCCGCGGCTCGAAATAGCCGAGCTCCTCGTCGTGCATCTGGTCGAGATCGGTGAAGAACTCGATCACCGTGCCGTCGGGGTTCTTGTGATAGACCGCGATGTTGTGGCCGATGATGTGGCGGATCGGCCCCCAGGTCAGCTTGATATCGTTGCGAGCGAGCAAATCGCAGGCGCGCTTGATGTCCGACCAGTCGCGCACCTCGAAGGCGACGTGATGGATCGCGGTCTTGTCGTTGCGCAGGAAGTTCACCGTGTGGTGGTCGCGGCTGCAGCGCAAGAAGGCGAAGAAGTCCGAGCGCCAGTCGGAGACGCGGAAGCCGAGCACGCCGCAATAGAACTTCACGATTCCCTTTACGTCCGGGCACTGATAGGCGATGTGGCCGAACTTGATCGGCATCACGCCGGCAAACGTATTGTCCTCCGGCGCGAAGTTGAAGTCGGAGAAGACTTCGATGGTCGTGCCCTTGGGATCGGTGAAGGCCAGCGCCTCGCCGATGCCGGGCGTGATGTCGCTCCGCCGCTCGCTCTTTAATCCCGCCTTTTTCAGCCGCGACGCCACCTCGCCGAGATCGCTGCCGGGCGCGACCTGCAGCGACAGCCGCGGCGCTTCGGCGACACCGCCGCGCTCCAGCACGATGGCTTCGAGGCCGGATTTGGTGGCGAGGATGGCGCGGTTCTTCTCCCGCGCCGCCAGGCTCAAACCCACGATGCGGGTGAAATAGTCGATCATCTTCTCGAGGTCCGGCGTGGTCAGGGTCGAATGGCCGGCGCGCTTGATGTCCAACATGATGCTCTCCGTCGAATTTTTGCGCGTTTAAGCCGGCACGCGCTGCTCGGCGCCTGCGCGTCCCTTTTCGTGGGCGCGCACATTGATCTTCAATTCGCCCAGCACCGGTGCCGAGCGGCACACGATCACGTCGCCCGGCTTCACCGGGCCGACGCCGTCGGGCGTGCCGGTATAGAGCAGGTCGCCTGGATAGAGCGTGTAGAACTCCGAGGCGAACTCGATCAGCCGGCTGCAATTGTAGATGAGCTGGCTGGTATTGCTGTTCTGCCGCATTTCGCCGTTGACGGTGAGCGACAGCGGTATGGCATCGGGATCGGAAATTTCGTCAGCTGTCACGATCCAAGGCCCAAGCACCGCATAACCGTCGACTGACTTGCGGAAGCTGCGGTCCTCGCGGCCGCGCACCGTCATGTCGAGGCCGAGCGCATAGGCGGCGACATAGTCGAGCGCCTTCGATTGCGGAATGTCGCTGCCGGTCTTGCCGATGATCATGACCAGCTCTACCTCGTGGTCGTTGCGGCGGTCGGGGAAGCGAATCGGAATGCCTTCGGATGGGCCGACCAGCGCCGAGTTCGCCTTCAGGAACATACCGGCATCGAGGATATTCGGCGCGTGGTGGCGGACGATCTGCGAGCCCGGCTCCTTTGACGCCTTGTCCATCTCGGCGATGTGCGCCTGATAATTGGTCGGCGCGCAGGTGAGCTTGGTCGGCCGCGCCACCGGCGGCAGCAGCCTGACCTGGGAGATCGGCTTGCCAGGCGCCTTATCGGCCATGCGCTCGATGCGCTCGCGCCATCCCGGCAGCGCCGCCACCACGGCGTCGCCCTTCATCGCGTAGGGCGCCGTCTTCCGGATCTCGGTCTGCACCTCTGTGACGTCGTGCACGAGGTCGCCGCGCACCACGCCCATGCGGTCATCGTCATAGCGGCAGATTTTCATGAAAGCCTCCTTGGATTCTCGGTTTGTTATGGTTGCCGCTCAATGGCGGCCGAACAATTCGTTGAACGTCTTTTGCCATTTCCGCTGGTCGTTGTCGTTGAACACGACCGGCATGATCTTGGCGGCTTTGAGCATGGCGCCGACCTCGGGCGGATTGGTCGCCACATCCGGTCGGGTCGGCAGCCGGCCCTTCCGCGTCATGAAGCTCTCGGCCTCTTGGCTCAGCACGAAATTGCCGGCAAGCCGCGCCACGTGGGGGTGGGGCGCCAGCACGTTGACGCCGACAGCGCCGAAAATGAGCGGCACCGGTTCGATCAGCCAGAAGTTGGTCAGGCCGCCAGACATTTTCACATTCAGCGTGAGCGGCAGGAAGTTGTTGAGCGCGAGCCAATATTCGCCGGCCCCGACCGAGCGCGCAAGCGCAAGATGGCCGTCGAGCACCACCGGATTGAGCGCCGCGACGATGCCCTTCACGAGCTCGAGCCCGCGCGCCTCGCCGTAGGTCGCGCAGATCGCGGCGAGCCACTCGTTATCGGACTTGTCGATGGCGATCTTGCCGGCCCATTCCTTGTGGACGGCGAAATCCTCGTATCGTCTCGGCAGCTCCGCCGCGTTTACGAATTTAGTGTTGTAGGCCGGCGCGTTGTAGTTGGCGTAGCCGCCGTACCAGCTGCGGTTGGGGTCGCGCGCCTCGGCCATCAGGCCCTTAGCCTCGGGCGGATCGAACGGCGCGAGATAGGGCTGCGGCAGCTGCGGCACCGTGGTGGTGAAGGCGACGTCCCAGGTGCGCTGGTTGGCGCGGTTCTCGATCGCCACCCGCGCCATGATCTGGGTGTCGGAAGCGCGCACATAATTGACCTTTACGCCGGCTGCGTCCTCGAATGTCGTCCACAGCGGCAGCGCCTCCTGCTCGTTCATCGAGCCATAGACGATCAGCGCGCCTTCGCTCTTGGCTTTGCTCGCGAGCTCGGGAATGAGCCACGTATGTTGAGTGGCGTCCTGTGCCCGGGCGGGACCTTGCGGCGATGCAACGACAGCGACCAGCACTGCGCCGGAAAGAACGTACGCAACGCAACCCCAAACGCTCATTCCTTCGGGCTCCTCACAGGCCGCTGCCCTGTTTGCTTCCCACGCTAGCAAGCTATGCCGCAGCGGGCAAAGACGCGCTCAGCGCGTCTCCCGACCTGCAAATCCGAAAGTCACGGTGGAAATGCAAATGATGCAGACCGCTGCCGACAGCATGAACACCATCAGTGGCTGGCCGCGATCCATCAGCGCGCCGTAGACGATCGGCGCTACGCTCGCGCCGATGTTGAAGCCCATGCTGACAAAGCCGAACACGCGGCCGTAGGCGTTGGGCGGGGTTACGGAACGCACCAGCATGTCACGCGACGGCATGGTCACGCCGACGCAGAGCCCGCTGAACGCCATGAGCAGAATGAGCCCGGCCGAGGGCAGGGCGAACCAGCCGATGAGCGCCGTCACCGTGCCGCCGATGGCAAGGCCGCTGGCGGCGACTGCGGCGTGGTGGCTGGTTCGTCCGGCGAGCACGCCGCCGACCAGCACGCCGACGGCGTTCATCGCAAGCAGTGCGGTCAGTGCCATATTGGCGACCGCCGCCGGCGTGCCGTGCAGCGCGCCGAGCGCCACCACCAGATAGGTGTTGAGCCCGCCGCTCATGATCGAGGTGAGCACGAAATAGGCGAGGTTGAGCAGGATTGGCGGCGACAGCAAGAGGCGCCAGCCGGCGTCGGTGACGCCCGGCCGTGTCTTGGCGAAGCTTTTCGCGGCGCGGGGCTTATCCGGTGCCGGCTCCGGCTGCGCAATCAGTGCCAGCAGCACCAGCAGCCCAAAGATCGACGCGCCCACATAGGCGCCCCGCCAGCCGAACTGGCTCTGCATGTAAAGGAGCGTCACCGGCGCGATCGCCGAGCCGACCATGCCGGCAAAGGTGTGATACGAAAACACGTGGCTCAATCGTTCCGGCGGCGCGTGATTGGACAGCAGCGAATAGTCGGACGGATGAAACACGGTGTTGCCGACGCCGGCGACGCCGTACATGGCGATGAACACCCAGTAGGAATCGACCATGCCGGCGACCGCGTAGGCGATGGTGGAGAGCGCAAGCCCCGCGATGAGCACGACGCGGGCGCCGATGCGATCGACCAGAAATCCGACCGGCGTCTGCAGCACGCCCGAGACCACGTTGAACACGGTGAGCGCCAGCGCGAGCTCGGTGTAGCTGACGTTGAAATCGGCGCGGATGATGGCGAACAGCGGCGCCAGCATGAGCATGTAATAATGGCTCATCATGTGCGCGGCGCAGACGCCGGCAATCAAACGGGATTCGGCCGGGCGGAACGCCCGGACAGAAATGGCTTCCGTCATTGCGAGCCGGCCGCCTTGGCGTCTTGCAGCGCTTGCCAGATCTGCGCCGGCGTCAGCGGCATGTCGACGTGACGAATGCCGTAGGCGCCGAGCGCGTCGATCACCGCATTCATCACCGACGTCAGCGCGCCGGCGCAGCCGGCCTCGCCGCAGCCCTTAACGCCGAGCGGGTTGGTCTTGGCCGGCGCCGGATGATCGGCGAGCACGAACGACGGCACGTCGGCGGCGCGCGGCATGGCGTAGTCCATGAACGAGCCGGTGAGCAATTGGCCATCACCGTCATAGGCGGTCTTTTCCATCAGCGCCTGGCCGATGCCCTGCACCACGCCGCCATGCAGCTGGCCTTCGACGATCAGCGGATTGACCACGGTGCCGAAGTCGTTGACGGACGTGTACTTCACCACCTCGACGACGCCGGTTTCCGGATCGACCTCGACCTCGGCGACATGGCAACCGTTGGGATAGGTCGAGGCGCCGGGCCCGCCGCTGACATGAGTGACGTCGAGTGATTGCAGCGCCTCGGCCGGCGGCTTTGCTCCATCGTTGAGCTTCTGCGCCAGCTCCATGATCGAGATCGCGCGATCGGTGCCGACGATGGTGAACTTGCCGCGGTCGAAGGCGATGTCGGA
>Ga0306923_10008236_pt1 | contig 10451 bp, 8 predicted proteins | sample sta12Can44000108_FD_203841 | JGI IMG/M metagenome (GOLD analysis project Ga0306923, IMG submission 203841) | Lab enrichment of tropical soil microbial communities from Luquillo Experimental Forest, Puerto Rico - statanox.12C.anox.44.000.108 (v2)... | ecosystem: Environmental > Terrestrial > Soil...
ACCGGCCGACCGGATTGCGCGCTGGCAAGAATACTGGAGCGCCGTGCCGTGAGACCGTCTTCCAGCGGATAACAGAAGGCGTCGATCTCGCTGAACAATCCGAATATCTCGTGTTCGGACGCGATGAAGCCGCTGACGATGACGTCTTCAGCAAGGCCGAGCTCGCTCGCCCGGGCGTGAAATTCCTGCTCGGTCTTGTCGACGCCTTTGATGAACGAACCGACATAGACGGCCAGCGGCTTGAACCCGCGGCTCTTCAGGATCGCGCAGATATTGAGCAGTGCGGTCGGTTGCTTGCCCGGGTAGATCGATCCGAAATGACCGATCACCAGCCGGCCGGCTTTTCTCGCTGATTTGAGGCGCTGCCGCAGCTCGGATTCCGTGATCCCGGCCGGGGCTTCGATATTCGGAGGCAGCGGTGCCATGACGCATTTTCGCGCGCACCAGCCGACAGCGGGATCGCGAGCAAGTTCGCGCCGCACGGTGGGTGAGAACATGATGATCGTATCGGAGAGCAGGAGAGCCGGAAGATAGGTGATGCGACGCAGCCAGTGCAGGCTGGCCCATTCATGCTGGATCAGAACGACACGCCGACCACGCAGTCGCGCAACAGCAAAGGCCAGCAAGGGCCGGAATATGACGCGCTTCCAGGCGACCACAGGGAAGTTGACGACGATGCTGCGTGCCGAACCGATCGCCTCCCAGATCTCGGAGAAGCGGCCTTGCGAACGCGTCAAGGTTAACGTGGTACAACTGCCCGGAGACTGTTTCACGATGGCCTCGTACAGCAGCCGAGTGAATTGTCCGACCCCGCACTGCATCTGCGCGCGCGCGCCGACAAACAGCGCCTGATATCCGGGCTCAAAAGCTGCAGCGCGGGCCGCCGGCTTTGCCTGGGGAGCCCTCAACAGAATCCGGCGTAGATTGGCTTGAAAAGACAGCATTAAGAATTGCGGCCTGAGCTGGAGCGTCGGGTTCCGAAATTGTATCGCGTTAGCCATACATCGCAGACGTTATCTTATCGTAAGCCGGAACGATTGCCTTGGGCATCTTTCTTGCGAGATAACGTGCAAGAGAAACGCCCGTCTCACATCGAAACAGCGGTGAGGCGGGCTGAAACGACGTGACGAGCTCAGCTTTTCATCGGGAGCATCGGACCAAGCCTTCGAAGGCGGACGGCGGCCATGGTGCGCGCTGAAACGGCTCAAGGTTCGAGACAAGTTGGCGGACGATGGCGGTTCTGGAAATCGGGCATCCGAGAAGGCGTGCGTTATCGTGTGCGTCCGAATTCCGGATCAATTTCGTGCATGATTGGAAACTGGCTGCGGCTTGCTGGGCCGACGGCGGTCGCGGTACGGCCTTTCAGAATTGCCGATGGCTCGAAGCCTGGTACGCCGCGTTTGACGACGCGCTTCCACTCATCGCAATCATCACCGATGCCACTACTGACGCGCAGATCGCGCTCGTTCCGCTGATCCGCCGCATTCGCCGCGGCGTTCGGATTGTCGAATTTGCCGATCTGAACGTCACCGACTATAACGCCCCGATCCTCGGACTGGGAGTTTCGCTGCATCCGGCGCAAAGGCGGGCGTTGTGTCGGGCATTGCTGCGCGCAATACGCAAATTGCCCGGCGGCGTCGACCTCGTTCGTTTGCAGAAAATGCCTGCCGACATCGAAGGGGTCCCCAATCCACTCGCGCCGCTGGGAAATGCGGGTTCGTGCTCGCTGAACGGCAATTTGATCGTTACCGGCGATGATTTTGAAATCTATCGTGCTTCGATCAGGCGGATGCAGTTGCCGCGAAGCTGGCGCGTCTTCAGCCGCAACCCGGGCGCGACATTCAGGATGATCGCGCGCGTCGACGAAGCCATGCAGGTTCTCGACGTAATGGATGCGCAGCAGGAGGCGCGCATGGCAAAACTCGGACAGCCGTTCGTCCTGAACGATGTAACTCACGCGAAGTTTTATCGCGATCTTGTCACCTCGAGCCTGGAACAGGGATATGCGGTCTTATCAGCGTTGAGCTGCGATGCAGGGATTGTCGCCACGGCGCTCGGCATCAGGAATGGAGACGATTTCGTGTTTCTCCGCATCAGCAATGCCGGAAAACGATGGGCGAACTGCTCACCCAGCCGACTGATCGTCGAGCGCACCATGGCGGCATTGCACGAGCAGGGCGTGCGCCGGTTCGATTTGAGCATCGGAAACTACTCCTTCAAGCGCAGGTTCGGCGCTGTCCAACTCCCCTTGATCGATGCCAGCATCGCGCTTGAATGGCGCGGAATTCCACATGCGCTGCGGGATTATGTAGCGCGCTACCTGCGGCGTCACGGCTGGCTGCACGAAAGGATACGCCGCGCCGTCGGCAACCGCCGATCCGCGAGGTGAGGTGATCTGGTCATTTCGCTACGTTTCGCCGGGAGCGGATGCCGCAAGCAATCGTTCGCAGCTGGACGGTAGGGAGGAAGCGCGTGCGATGGTTAGAAAAGCCTTAACCCGGGTTCGATAGCAATTGACAGGGCATGTTCGATGGCTGGTTGTCGCCGGCCTTGAGAGGCCAAGGTGATTAGAGAATTCCCGCTTCCGGCATTGCCGGCCATCCTGCGCGCCTCTGCGGATGTCGATGTGTTGCGCGCTGCACGCTTCATCGGCTTCATCGCAACCGTCTTGCTGATCTGGGTATCGCTTCGGCCGTTTCCCGATCTCGGCGATCCCGGAATGGGCGACGCAGACAAAGGCAAGCTGGCTACGACCTATATTGCGCTTGGTGTATTCTCCGTCTTTGCCTTCGCCTTGACGGCGCACAGGCATGCGAAAGCGTTGCGCAGCCTTCTGACGCCCGCCTTTCTGCTGCTCTGCGGCTGGATATGCATCAATACGATTTTCTCGCACGATTTCGGATTGTCGGCCCAGCGTCTGATCCTCACTTGCAGCGTGATGGCGCTGGCCGCGTGCCTGCTTCTCCTGCCCGATTCCCAGGATGAGCTTGATAACTGGCTGAGCGTGTCAGCGCTGATCTTCCTCGCGCTTTGCTATCTCGGCGTGGTGCTGGCGCCGTCGGTCTCGATTCACACCGCGCGCGACACGCTTGAACCCCAACTCGCAGGCGACTGGCGCGGGCCCTTCGGGCACAAGAACGTCGCGGCTCCGATCATGGCCGTGCTCGTTTTCGCCGGGATCTATCTGATAGCGAGACGATCCTTGCTTTCCGGCATCGCCATTGTCGTCCTTTCCGGCATCTTTTTGAGCATGACCGGGGGGAAGAGCGCGATGGCGCTCTTCATCTTCGCCCTTGTTCTCAGCATTCCCGTCGCCGCCACAAGACGCCTGGCATTGCGCGCGTGCCTGATATTCTTGCCGCTGCTCTGCCTGAATCTGTTGACGGTCGGCTCGGTTCTCAACGAACGGCTTTCCGCTCTGACTAAATTGTTGCCGCTCGACACCAGTTTCACGGGTCGAACCAATATCTGGGATTTCGCGATTTCATCGCTCAAGCTTCGTCCCTGGCTTGGATATGGCTTTGCTGCGTTTTGGGGAACGAATTCCATCCAGGGTCTGGTTCAGGACAGTCAAATCGAATGGGCTGCCAGCGCCGCACACAGCCACAACGGATACCTCGACAACGCCTTTACGATGGGGATTCCCGGTCTTGTCTTGATCGCGGCGATTTTCGTGATCGCGCCGCTGCGAAATTTCTCGGTTGCGACCGAACTCGGACAAGCCGAACCGCTCGCAAAACTCTTTCTTCGGATATGGCTGTTCGGGATATATCTTTCTTCGATGGAGAGTTTTCTGCTCGACCGCGCCGATCCGATCTGGTTCACCTTCCTGGTCGGCGTCTTCGGACTGCATTACATCGCACGCTTCCGTCCGGCATCGGCGCGCCGAGACGGCGAGGCTTTCGTGCCCTCCGTTTAGAGCTGTTGTAGATCGGAATTTATGCCAATTCCGGCGATGCCGAGCACGCGAATCTGCTCCGCTCGTCGGCCAGGGTCGTCATTCGAGTTGCATGCAAGCTCGACGGTATGATGACCTGGCCGAAGATTTTGGGAAAGAACGAAGAGTCGGCGTCTGGGTTGTCCCAGGACGTCGAGCGCTTGAAACGACGATGCGCCGTCGATGCGAAACTCGATGTCTCGAAGATCGCGTGGCGGTTCGGCGAAAACGACGACAACGCCCGACCCGGACCATTCAAATGCAATGCGCCCCTGCGTCCCGCCGCTGACCCAGGCCGGAATATTCTTTTCATCGAAATCCAGCCGCCAACCCCGGTTTTCGAACGGATCGAGCGCAGCAGCATCGCGCCAGTCGACATGCGCGAACCGATCCGAATGGAGCGGAGGCGGAAGCTTTGCGGTGATGGATCGGTCAGCAGAGGCAGCATTGAGCGCAGTTTCGCACATGGTCGTTACGAACAACGCCGCGGCCGCATGGCCGGCGTCAGTCGGGTGAACCTTGTCGGCGATATAGTCGGACCAGTTGAGGCGTCCGGCCTCGATTTCCGGCCAAATGGCGTCGCGGAAGCTGACCATCGGCAGATGATAATGTGCGCCGACCTTTGCCTGCATCGCCTGATCGTTGCCGCCCTTTTCCCACATCATGAACAGCAGCAGAACGGCTGGTTGGTTGGGCTGCGCCAGAATCTGGCGCACGAGGCCCTCGAAAGCCTCGCCGTCGGTCCAGTTGTCGTTCACAGCGAATTCGATCACGACGAGATCCGGCGAGCCCGACAGCAGGTCTCTTCCCGCGCGCAGGGCGCCATACATCGAACCGGTGCCGCCGACACCGGCGTTGATCATTCGCAGGTTACAGCGTGGAAAACGATCACGCCACCAGGCCGCCACACGGCCCGCATAAGCGTTCTGAGCGCCTGTGGCGAAAGCGCCGGCCGTGATCGAGCCGCCGATGAATCCGAGCGTAATGGGCTCTCCGCGGCGCGCCCTGGCAAGCACTTTTGAAAGGCGGGCCAGATCGCCGGCCGACAGCTGTGATCGTGCGATGATCTCGCTCGTCAAAGGCTGGTTCGACGCAAATGCTTCGGAAGATCCGACCAGACAGGACCCGAGCAGAAGCATCGCCACTCGGCGAGAAAACGCGGTACTTCCTGTGGTCGCGGGAAGCACCATGGCCTACGTCGCCGGCAACGCGCGGCGTCGTTTGGCGCCACCATCGAGGAACGGCTTCTCGATCAAACGATAGCAGACCAGGCCCGATGTGAGGCCGGCCACGACGACAAGTGTCGCGCAACCCAGATAGACCAGGGGGTCATGGATGTCGACCAGCCGTTTCGACACGGCCCAGATCGCGCCGACACAGAATATGTGGAACAGATAGATCGAATAGGAGATGTCGCCGACAAACTTCAATTGCTTGATGTTGGCAATTTTGTCGGCGGTCTCGTAGCTGAGCCCGCAAAGGACAATGCCCAGGGCGGTCAATGACATCAGAAAATGCTTCCACAGGGCGATCTCCTCGCCGCCATCCCAATCGACCACGTAAAACGCGACCAACAGAAAACCCGTCGCTGCCAATGCCGGCCCGCGCAGCAGGGCGCCAAAACGTGCGAGCAATCCATGCCGGTGCGCCTGTGCGAGAATTGTCCCAAGGCAAAATCCGATCAGGCTCGGGCTCGTGTAGATCGCCTCGGCGTGGCTGAGCCCGGTGGCGAACTGGCCGATTCCGACCAGCAACGCGAGAATCCCGAGGAGAGCCAGGGTTCGTGCTTCGGAGCGCAGGAAAAACAGGCTGGCAAAAATCAGATAGAAGAACACCTCGAAATTCAGGCTCCAGCCGAGGAGCAATAACGGCGCCTTGGGTTCCAGCGAGGGAATGAACAACAGCGATTTGATCAGGCCCTCCGTCGTGGGGATGGTCGTCCTGAACTGCGTCGGCATGGCGACGGCGAGGGTTGTGAGTAACAGGGTTGCCGCCCAATAAGCGGGTACGATCCGAAAGGCCCGCCGGACCAGAAACTCTTTTGGGTTGAATCGGCCGCCGCCGGCGATGATCGTAATGATGAATCCGCTGATGACGAAGAATACGTCGACCCCGAGCCTACCGGTTTTCAGGAGACCCATGTTCATCTCGGTGAGCGGCCACTGCAGCGCATGCGTCACCAGGACGCTCATGGCCGCCAGTCCCCGCAAATACTGGATCGAAAGAAGCTGGGTACGCGTCCCGGAGCCGGCTCGCGACCAGGCAAACTGCGCCATACTGATACAACCCTTTTGATGAATTCGGCCTCTTGCTCCGCTTTCAGCAAAAGTTGCGCCAGCTCTTCTCGCTCCCTGCCGCTGGTCCGCAGCCTCCGGCAGTCCGCGAACGCCGGCCGCAGTTGTTAAGGTTGACAGCGCCTGCTTCGGTCTAGATCGCCCGCACGACGCCCGGTTTGCCGGGCTCGCATTCCAGCGCGCCGCGATCCCATTTGGCGGCGTTAGCTGCGGCCTCATAGCTGCTCTGCAGAAACGCCAGCAGCGCTTGGTCCGGATCCGGCGCGGTGCGTACGGCGTCATAAGGCAGAATGAATTCGCCCAAGGCCTCGCTGAAGAACGCGGCCTCGGGCCTGACCCGAGCGGAGCGAAAACCTTCCGGTTCGGGATAGGCGTAGGAATAAAAGGCGGGATAGTCGATCGCGCCGGAGCCCGGCCAGAAGCCGGCACTGCTGACCTCGTGCGAATAGGCCTCGCATGCGACGGCGTCCGATAAATTGGGCACGCCGCCAGGATGACGCGGCGCGCGGCGGCCGGAGAAACGGGTGACGGCGAGATCGAAACTGCCCCAGAAGAAATGCACCGGGCTCGCCTTGCCGAGGAAACCGGTGCGGAATTGCTTGAACACGCGGTCGGCATTGACGAGGATTTGCAGAAAACGCCCCACCGCATCCGGGTCATAGGATGCGTGCCGTTTATCGTCCGAAAATCGGATGGGATCGGGCAGCTCGTTCGGAATCTCGTCGATGACGACGTGAATGTCGAGCTCCGCGAGCGTAGTCAATACAGCGGTGTAGAAACTGGCGACCGAATGCCCGGCGAGCAGCAAATGCCGCGTCGCGCCGTTACTGGTTGAAATCCGCAAATCATGATTGATGAAATCAAAGTCGATCTGGAACGTGCGCGTGCCATCGGGGATCGGGGAGGTCGTCAGGCCGGATGTCGTGACATAAAGGGCGACATGCCACGAATGATTCAGCCAGGGCGTGCGCGCCAGACGAATCTTGCCGACGATCTGGGTCCAGAGATGCAACGTGGCGCAGGTCTCGCGCCATACTGCGGTCGGCAGTTCCGGCCAGGGCGGCGCCGAGGAGCCGGGCAGTGCGTTGTTCATATGTTAGCCTCGCGCTGTCGTCGGCGTCCGGCACGAAAAGCCGGATGCAACCTCCCGCCAAATATACTTCTTTTTTGTGTGGTTGAATTGCGATCTGCGGAGGCGTCCCAGGTCTGGCGACCGGTACTTCGAAGGCGTGCCAGCCCCGGAACTTCAGGGCCTTACGAATTCGTGCCGTCCCCGCGATACGCGGAACAGATTTTCGGCACCACCATCGTCGCGCAGCCGCCTGCAGCGGCGTGCGCGCCAGTTGGTAGATGCAAGCGGTTCGATCATTTCGACCCGTTCCCTGCGCTTGGCCGTCAATCTTTTTAATTGCTCAAGGCAGACAGGGGCGCGTCCCATGAAGGGAATACCGCTCACGTCGGATCAGCCATGCAGTTTCCTTGCGGTCTCGGCAATCACGCGGCCCTGATAGCGTGCGCCGGCCAACTCGTTTTCGGAAGGCTTACGGCTGCCGTCGCCGCCCGTGATCGTGGTTGCACCGTAGGGTGCGCCGCCAGTCACTTCGTCGAGTTTCATCTGGCCCGCAAAGCCGTAGTTGAGGCCGACAACAGTCATGCCGAAATGCAGGAGATTGGTGATGACGGAAAACAGGGTGGTTTCCTGGCCGCCATGCTGGGTCGCGGTCGAGGTGAAGGCTCCGCCGACCTTGCCGTGCAGCGCTCCCTTCATCCAGAGGCCGCCGGCCTGATCGAGGAAATTCGCCATCTGTGACGACATGCGGCCGAAACGGGTGCCGGTACCGACGATAATCGCATCGTAATTGGCGAGATCGTCGATTTTCGCGATCGGGGCCTGCTGATCGAGCTTGTAGTGTGATGCCTTCGCGATCTCCAGCGGCACAAGCTCAGGCACGCGTTTGATGTCGACCGAAGCGCCGGCTTCGCGGGCGCCTTGCGCCACCGCGTTGGCCATCGCCTCGATATGGCCGTAGGCGGAATAGTAGAGAACGAGAACTTTTGCCATGGTTGATCTCCTGATTGTCTGACCTTGGATGTTCGAGGTGAACGCCGCCGTGAGCGGCAATTCGCCCTTTGGATTCTTTCACTGAGGGTCCGATGCGCGGGGGTGATCCCCCACGCATGACGCAACTTGTTGTTCGAGAAGCCGCACGTCCTACGCAGCGTCCACGAGCACCAGTTCGGAATCTTCCAGCGCGGTGATCTTCAGCGCGGCTTCGTCGCGGATCGCGACGCCGTCGCGCGCCTTGACGCTGATGCCGTTGATCTCGACCTTGCCGGCCGCCGGCACCAGATAAAGATGGCGGGCTTTGGCGGGCGTGTATTGCGCGCTCTCGCCGGCTTTCAGCGTGGTTGCAAGAACCCGCGCGTCGGCACGGATCGGCAGCGCGTCCTTGTCGCCGGCAAATCCGCTGGCAATGGTGACGAAATTGCCGGAGCGGTCCGCCTTCGGGAACGGCTTGGCGCCCCAGGTTGGCGGGCCACCTTGCGTTTTCGGTTGAATCCAGATCTGGAAGATTTTTGTCAGCTTCGGCTCCAGATTGTATTCGGAGTGACGAATGCCGGAGCCGGCGCTCATCACCTGAACGTCGCCTGCCTCCGTGCGGCCCTTGTTGCCGAGACTATCCTGGTGCGTGATGGCGCCTTCTCGCACGTAAGTGATGATTTCCATGTTGGCGTGCGGATGCGCGGGAAAGCCGGTGTTCGGTGCAATCTCGTCGTCATTCCACACGCGCAAGGCGCCGTGGCCCATATTGTCGGGATCGTAGTGACTGCCGAAGGAAAAGTGATGCCTGGCCTTCAGCCAGCCGTGGTCGGCCGCCCCTAGTTTGTCGAAAGGTCTGAGTTCGATCATGGGAAACTCCGTGAAGTTCTGATTGCGGATATGGATATGCATTTCCGGATCGTGCATAAATAGAAACAATAGAAACTCATTGTTTCATTTTGTGAGCCACTACGGGGTATCCATGGCAAAGCTTCCCGATTTCGAAGGTCTTGCGATTTTCGCAAAAGTCGTGGAATTGCGGTCATTTGCGGCAGCGGCCGGCGAATTGGCGTTGTCAAAGGCGACCGTTTCGAAAGCCGTCGGCCGGCTTGAGAAACGGCTCGGTGCGCGGCTGTTCAACCGCACCTCACGGCGGCTCGCCTTGACCGATGCCGGGCAGAAATTGTCCGCGCGCGCCGGACGCCTGCTCGCCGACGGCGAAGCCGCTGAGAACGAAGCGCTGGCACAATCGGTATCGCCGCGCGGCCTTGTTCGCCTCGCGGTGCCGATGACGTTTGGCGTGAAATCGGTGGCGCCGATCCTTCCGGAATTTCTTCAGGCCTATCCAGATGTCTCGATCGACCTCCATCTCAGCGACGCCATGGTGGATTTGATCGGGGAGGGGTTTGATGCGGGCTTGCGGATCGCGCGGCTGCCGGATTCGTCGCTGATTGCGCGAAGATTATGCGGGGTCGCGCGTTACACCGTTGCGGCGCCCGCCTATCTCAAGCGCCACGGCAAGCCAACTCATCCGATGCAACTCGCCCAACACAAATGCTTCGGCTACGCCTACATGACCACGCCCGATGTCTGGCACTACAGCAACGCGGCCGGAGAGCAGGCCAGCGTTCGCCCGGCAGGCCAGTTGCGTGTCAATAACGGCGAAGCGCTGTTGCCGGCCGTGATCGCGGGGCTTGGTATCGCAGATCTGCCAGACTTCATCGTCAATGACGCGATCGAAGCGGGCGAAATCGAAGTGATCCTCAAAGGCTGGAAGCAGGCGGAAGGCGCGGTCCATCTGGTGACGCCACCCGGCGGTCCGCGTCCGGCGCGCGTCGAAGTGCTGGCGGATTTTCTGGCCACGCATTTTGCCAAGGCAAGGCGATTGAAAAAGCGAAACGGCTGATCTCCTCGACGGTAGCGCCGGCCGATGGGCACCTTTGCCGGCGCGCCGGTTCACGCTATAGGCAGCACGACAAGGTTTAAGAGAATTCGGGGGAAACGGCGATGAATCGACGCGAAGTTCTGAAAGTCACAGCCGCGCTGCCACTGTTGCAGGCCGTGCGCCCGGCGTCCGCTGCGGCGCAAGCCGCGTGGCCGACGCACACGGTCACCATGATCGTGCCGTTTCCGGCCGGCGGCCAGGCAGATCTTGCGGCGCGACCGGTGGCGCTGGCGC
>Ga0306923_10008237_pt1 | contig 10450 bp, 5 predicted proteins | sample sta12Can44000108_FD_203841 | JGI IMG/M metagenome (GOLD analysis project Ga0306923, IMG submission 203841) | Lab enrichment of tropical soil microbial communities from Luquillo Experimental Forest, Puerto Rico - statanox.12C.anox.44.000.108 (v2)... | ecosystem: Environmental > Terrestrial > Soil...
TTACACCATTATCAAAGAAAAAACAAATAAACTGGGCTTTGATTTGTATTTGGTAGACATCTACGGTTTGCTCGACAGAGAAGGTATTTATGGCTATGACGATGATGCACAAAGATTTTTAGCATTTCAGATTGCTGTAATTAACTGGATTAACCAATGGGAGCATACTCCTGATATTATTCATTGTCACGATCATCATACAGCATTAATTCCGTTCATGCTAAAAAACTGTTTTGATTTTAGAAGACTGAGTAATATCAGAACCGTATTAACCATTCATAACGCACAATATCAAGGCTGGATGCAATGGAAACAAATGGATTGGTTACCGGCATGGGATAGTTGGAAATGGGGCGATCTTGATTGGAATGGCGCACTTAATCCTTTAGCAAGCGGTATTAAATGTGCATGGCGGGTTACAACCGTTAGCCAGAGCTATATGGACGAACTGCGTTATAACAGTAACGGATTGGAAGCTTTGTTTGAATATGAAAAGGGAAAGTGTGTTGGTATTTTGAATGGAATTGATAATGAAGTTTGGAACCCTGAAACCGATGAATTTATTGCTCATCAATTTAAAACAACAACGGTTGTTACCGGGAAGAAAAAAAATAAGCAAATTTTGTGTGATGAATTTGAACTGGACGTTAACGTTCCGTTGCTCATTTTTATCGGCCGTTTGGTTGGTGAAAAAGCTGCGGATATTTTACCGGATACGATTCGTTCCGTTTTATGGGCTTTAAAAGAGAAAGCCGCTTTTTTAATTTTAGGAAGCGGAGATCCGGCAGTTGAAAAAGAACTGAAATCGATGAACGGAAATTATCCGGGCTATTATCATGCAGTGATTGGTTATAACGAAACGCTATCGCATAAAATGTATGCCGGTGCAGACTTTTTATTAATGCCAAGCAGAGTAGAACCTTGCGGCCTAAACCAAATGTATGCTTTACGCTATGGAACTGTGCCAATGGTAAGAAGCACAGGTGGTTTGCAAGATACTGTTGTAGACATGGGAGACTGGGAAGGATTTGGTATACGGTTTAATAATGCAAGTGTTGCAGATATACATTATTCTGTTGGCAGGGCCATTAATGTATACAATGATAAAACACATTTTAATTGGATGAGAAAGTATATGATGAAGATAGATCACAGTTGGGAACGCACGGTTACGGATTATACTAACGTATATACATCTTTGCTTTAAATTGCACTGTTTAATTTCTTATATTCATGTTATAAATTATTTCTTAAAAAAAATTCGTTTTATGATTCCCATTTCATATAGCGTTCTTTCAGTTATTTTAGGAGGAGGCGCAGGTACACGATTATATCCGTTAACAGCAAGCAGAAGTAAACCGGCTGTACCTATTGCCGGAAAATATCGTTTAGTTGACATTCCCATTAGCAACTGCATTAATTCGGGAATAAACAGAATGTTTGTTTTAACACAGTTTAATTCCGCATCACTAAATAAGCACATTAAAAACACATATCATTTTAGTGCATTTGGTAATGGTTTTGTAGATATTCTGGCAGCAGAGCAAACTCCTGATAATCCGGGATGGTTTCAGGGAACGGCAGATGCGGTTCGGCAATCATTACGCCACATCAATAACCTGGATTTTGAATATATTTTAATTTTAAGTGGCGACCAATTATATCAAATGGATTTTGATGTAATGTTAGATGATCATAAAGCCAAAAAAGCAGACATCTCTATTGCTACAATCCCTGTTGCTGCAAGAGAAGCTTCTGAATTTGGTATTTTAAAAGCAGATCAAGAAAACCTTATTACTTCATTCATAGAAAAACCAAAAGCAGACCTATTACCCGATTGGATAAGTGATACCGGCGAAATAATGAAATCCCAGGGAAGAGAATATCTTGCTTCAATGGGTATTTATATTTTTAATAGAAATGTGTTGTACGATTTGTTGAAAGAGCATTATCCGGATGCTACGGATTTTGGAAAAGAAATTATCCCCAATTCAATTCATCAATATAAAGTGGCCAGTTACCAGTACGAAGGTTATTGGACTGATATTGGTAATATTTATTCTTTTTTCGAAGCGAATTTATCGTTAACGGAAGAAATCCCTCCATTCAATTTATTCGATAAAAACAGAACGGTTTATAGTCATGCCCGCATGTTGCCGCCGGCAAAAATAAGCGGTACTCAATTGGAACGTACTATTATTGCAGAAGGTTCTATTATCAATGCAAGCCGGTTAGAAAACTGCGTTGTTGGCATTAGAGCAAGGGTGGGATTGGGTTCTACTGTAGTAAATGCTTATTTAATGGGAAATGATTTTTATGAAACATTAGAAATGATGGAGGAAAATCAGAGAAAAGGAATCCCGAGATTAGGAATTGGAGAACGTTGCTACATTAAAGACGCAATTGTTGATAAAAATTGCAGAATTGGTAACGATGTACGAATTAATGGCGGTAATCATCTTGAAAATACCGACCACGCATTATATACCGTAAAAGATGGAATTGTAGTTGTAAAGAAAGGAGCCATTTTGCCAAACGGCTTCGTAATCTAAATCTTCAGATAAAATAAAAAGCATCCGTTCGGATGTTTTTTTTCTATACATTTACAATGTGTAAAAAATACATGTTATAAACGATTGCTATGGCACTACCTAATTTATCTTCTGCAACATCATCGGCCCATAAACCGCTACTTAAGTTTTGGCAAATCTGGAACATCAGTTTCGGTTTTTTAGGAGTACAAATAGGCTATTCATTGCAAAATGCAAATACCAGTAGAATTCTTTCTGCTATTGGTGCAGACCCGCATCATCTCAGTTTATTTTGGTTGGCAGCTCCTTTATCAGGTTTAATTGTGCAACCTATTGTTGGGCTATCAAGCGATAAAACATGGACAAGGTTAGGCAGAAGAATTCCATTTATTTTGGGTGGCTCTATTGTTTCTGCATTGGCAATGTTTTTTATGCCTAACAGTGAACATTTTGCTGCTTTATTACCTGCGGTTTTTTTTGGCGCAACCATGCTATTATTGATGGATACATCTTTTAATGTAACAATGCAACCGTTTAGAGCATTGGTAAGCGATATGGTAAGTGATGAGCAAAGAAATAAAGGTTATTCTATTCAAAGCTTATTAATAAATGTTGGTGCAGCAGTAGGTTCTTTTTTGCCTTTTTTTCTTACATGGATTGGTGTAGCCAACGAGCCTGCACCCGGGCAAAAAGTAGCCCCTTCGGTTATATGGTCTTTTTATTTTGGTGGCGGAGCTTTATTGTTAAGTGTTTTATGGACATCTTTCAGAACAAAAGAATACCCGCCGGCAGAATATGCCAAGTATAACAATATTGAAAATACAGAAACAGAAAAAAGAGTATCGTTTGGTGAACTGTTAAAAAATATTCCATCCACAATGTGGCAGTTAGCTGTAACGCAATTCTTTTCATGGTTTGCTTTATTTTTAATGTGGGTATATACAACACAAGGTATTGCTCAAAAAATTTGGAATACATCGGACCCTCAGTCTAAAAATTTTAATGAAGCTGGGAATTGGGTTGGAATTATTTTTGGATTGTATAGTGTTTTTGCTGCTGTTTATTCCCCATTTATTACAACTCTTGCTAATAAGCTTGGAAGGCGTAATACGTATATGGCATCTTTATTGGCAGGCGGAATTGGTTTATTTATGATGATGTTTATCAATTCTAAATACGGATTGATTTTACCAATGGTAGGTGTTGGTATTGCATGGGCCGGAATTCTAGCCTTGCCTTATGCAATATTATCTTCAACCTTACCTCCCAAACAAACCGGCGTGTACATGGGTTTATTTAATGCAACTATTACCATACCGCAAATTGCGGCAAGTTTATTAGGAGGTGTGTTATTGAGTATGGTTGGAGATAAAGCAATAAATATGATCGGAATTGCGGGTATATCTATGATAATAGCCGGCATTTTTGCGAAGCTTGTAATTAAAGCAAAGGATTAATTTTTACATATTGTATCCTCAATTGATGAATGAGTTTGATATTTGTATCAACCTATTTCTTCAATCAAAAGCAATTGTTATGAAAAAACTTTTTATCCTTTTATCCGCATCTTTTTGTTTTTTAAATGGTAAAGCCCAAGATTTCGGACAAATACTGGCAGGTTCTCTGGCAGATGCCAATAAGTACGCAACGGAATATATGCGTCCGTTTGGTGAAGGCGAAATTTATAATCTTTCCAGAGGGTGGTTTTCAACTGCAAGAACACATAAATTATTAGGTTTTGATATTTCTGTAAACGGACAATTTGCCGTTATACCAACAGAAAAACAAAGCTTTATTTTTAGAAACAGCGATTATAAAACTTTCTCTCTTAACGGTACTGCCACATCTGCAAATCTTCCAACGTTTATGGGAGGTACATCAGATCAGGTTATTAATGTAACCAATACTGTAACTGTTGGCGGGGTTCCGGTAACTTCTACCACTAACTTTACAGCACCTAAAGGAATTGGCAACGATTTAAAAAATAATATTGGTTTTTTACCAATTTCTGCTCCGTTGCCTGTAGCTCAAGTTGGTATTGGTTTAATTAAACATACAGATTTAAAAGTTCGTTATTTTCCCAAAACAAATTTTAATGATGTAAGCATTGGCGTATTTGGTGTTGCCTTGCAACATGAGTTTTCCAATTATCTTCCTTTTATTAAAAAAGTTCCTTTTCTGCATTTATCTGCTTTACTTGGATATAGCAAAATAGATGCTGATTATAAACCAAAGTTTGATGCGAGCTCATCTGTTCAAAGCTCCGATGCAAATGCTGCATTTGGTATAAATGCGTTTACCATACAAGGTATTGTATCTGCCAAATTTGCCTTATTAGAATTATATACTTCCGTTGGTTATTCAACAGGGAAATCCACCTTTGATATGCAGGGAACTTATACGGTAAGATATAATAACGGGCTTTCAACAACAGTAAAAGACCCTTTGTCAATTGCCTACAATGCGGGTGGCGTTTCCAACACATGGGGTATAAGATTAAATTTATCAGTATTAAAAATATATGCCGATTACACATTTGCAAAATATGGTGGTGCCGGTTTAGGGCTGGCATTGGCTTTCAGATAAAATAAATTCGTTATGAAAAGATCCTCATTGCTTACATTGCTGGTAGTAGTTTTTTGTAGTCATGTAAATGCTCAATATGCAACAGTTTATCCGTCTAACTGGTGGGTAGGGATGAAGCATAGCAATATTCAGTTATTAATCAAAGGAGAATACACAGGTTTCTCTAAAGAAAAAATAAAAATAAATTATCCGGGTGTTACAATAAAAGCAATTCATCCGCTGGAAAACGGTAAATATGTAGCAGTTGATATTAGCATTGCAACAACTGCCAAAGCCGGCAATATACCTATTGAATTTGTTGATGGCGCAAACACACATGAGATTATGTGGGAACTAAAGGAGAGAAGGAAAGGCAATGGTGTTTCTTATGCACAGGGTGTAAATTCAAAAGACCTCGTTTATTTAATTATGCCGGATCGTTTCAGTAACGGCGATACAACTAATGATAAGGTTAAAGGAATGCGAGACCAATCATTAAACCGTAATGAAATTTATGATCGCCATGGTGGAGATTTTCAGGGAATTATCAATCATTTGGATTATCTGCAAAGCATTGGTGTTACTACTTTGTGGATGACTCCTGTTATTGAGAACGATGAATCTAACAGAACCGAACACGGTTATTCTTTCACCAATCATTATAAAATAGAACCGCGTCTTGGTGGAGAAAAAAAATATAAAGAATTAAGCGATGCTTTGCATAAAAGAGGCATGAAGTTAATTCAGGATGCAGTGTATAATCATGTAGGAAGTAAAAATATTTTCTTCTTAGATCCTCCAACAAAAGATTGGTTTCATCAATGGCCCACCTACACTGCAACAAACTATAAAGATCAACCTCTTTACGATCCCTATAGCTCGGCAATAGATAAAAAAGTAATGAGTGACGGTTGGTTTACACAGGCAATGCCAGATGTAAATCAATCTAACCCTTATTTTGCTAACTTCTTAATTCAACATGCAATCTGGAGTGTGGAAGAGTTTGGTGTAGATGGATGGAGGATTGATACTTATATCTACAATGATTTGCCTTTTATGAATCGGTGTAATGCAGCGCTAATAAAAGAGTATCCAAAAATTACAATGTTCGGTGAAACATGGGTTCACGGAACTGCAAGCCAGGCTTACTTTACAGACAATAATTTAAACGTTCCGTTTAAAAGTAACCTAATTGGGGCCACAGATTTTCAAACACTATTTTACGGAATCATTCCTGCATTAACACAAAATTTCGGATGGACTGATGGTGTAAATAAATTATACACAACGTTAAGCAACGATTTTTTATATAAGAATGCAAATAACAATGTTATCTTTTTAGATAATCATGATCTTACCCGTTTTTATTCTGAAATGAAAGAAGATGTAAACAAATTAAAAATGGGTATTGCATGGTTGCTAACATCCAGAGGCATCCCTGAATTGTATTATGGTACGGAAGTGTTGATGAAAGGAGAAAAAAATCCGCAAGACGGTTGGGTCAGGCTGGATTTCCCGGGTGGATGGAATGGCGATAAAAAGAATTCTTTTACACAGGAAGGATTGACCGATGCAGAAAAAGACATGTTGCAATACACCAAAACATTGGCAAATTTTCGCAAGCAATCGTCTGCAATTACAACAGGAAAATTAATGCAATACATTCCTAAAGATGGCTTATATACTTATTTCCGTTACGATAACAAACAAACTGTGATGTGTTTAATGAATACGGCAGAAAAAGAAATGAAAATAGATTTTAAAGATTATACAGAAAGAACAAAAACATTTACAAGAGCAATCAATATTATTAATGGAGATGTTTTATCAGCATCATTTACTATTCCTGCAAAAACAATGTGGGTGCTGGAATTAAAAGAGTAATTTAGTAAAATGCTGCTTTAATATATCGGTCGGCATATTTACCCCAATCTTTAAGGCTTGATTTTAAAGTTTCTTTTAAAGTGTTGTTGTTTAGTTTTACACCTTTAACCGGTATTTTAAAATCGGTTTCTTTAATTGGAATTGCTGTTAATTTTGTTGCAAACCAGGTGATATGTTCATGCGGAATAGCAACACCTAATATCATACCGGGCAAGCCCGAAAATGATTCCGGTCCGCTGGTTGTAACGATTTCGTCTGTATAAAAAGCAACAATATAAACGGAATCCATAATTAATGCATTGGCTCTTCTGCATTCAAATCCCGCAATGGTTCTTTTTTCGTCTGTTATTTTCCATTGAATTTTTCGGGTACTGTCAGTAATTAAAAAAGTTTTTTCAAATATTTTTTTCTGACTTATCATTTGTTGCTTATCCAAATCTGAATAAACTATATTTTCTTCTGCCGGTTGTTCCCATAATTTATTGTTTTCTGCAACTTCCCTCCCTGGCTGATATAATGTTTTATTGTTATTAAACAAAAGATTAAAATAAGTGGTTTTAAATTGCGGTATGCTTTTTTTGTACTCTGCCGACCATGCATTGTCATCATTAAACTGTGAATGCAGGTTAAGTTTTCGTTCAAACTCAATTTTACCCTCAGTAATAAAATGGCTGTTTTGTGCAATTGTATGCAGCATAAATAATAGAGAGAAAAAAAAGCAAATAAATATTTTCATACAGTTTGTTTTAATTTTTTTACAATTAGCTTTTAAAAATATTCTATTGATTATTATTGGGGTTTGTTCCATTCTTGTTAAAATTCCAGATTACCGAAAGCAAGAAAAAGCGTTGAATGGTTGTATACGTATTTTGGGATATGAAACTTGTGTTCACAGAACGGTTAAACCCGATGTTTTGATTTAACAGGTCGTTACCTGAAGCTTTAATTAATAACGCATCATTCTTTAGCAGTTTCTTCCCAATCCATGCATTCCATAAAATTGTGTTGTTATTATTGTTAAATGTGCTCGTCTTTTGCCTGAAAATAAAATCGCAATCTGTGTGTAACTGTATTTTAAAAGGAAAAAAGAAATCTAAATCCGGGCGAATATCGTAAGTCCAATAATGTATAGCCGCAGTTTGTTGAACGGATGAAGAGCTGGTTGTATAAGTGGCATTTGCTCTAATACTGTTATCATATATTTTTGGTTTCTCTTTTCCTAAATAAATGCTGATTGTATAATTCTCACTGTTTGTAAGATTATTGATGCCGTTTATAACATTTGCATTATGAGTTTTATTTACATCACCGTTTAATCCTAAATTCAGTTCCGGCTTTTTAAATTTAAAGTAATAACCAAGATAACCGGATAAGGAATAATTGCCGTTAATATTTATTGTTTGCGAAACTCTTCGCCCAATGCTGTCTACATAATCGTTTGTACTAAAAGCATTTTCCGTGAAACGATAATTAACACCTAAATATGTATATGCATTTGTTAAGGGTTTTGAGTCGTAAAAATTAAGATTGATATTATTAGAGAATGAAGGTTTTAAAGAAGGGTTACCAACTGTTACATTTAATGGATCGTCGTTAGTTTTTACAGGTTGTATTTGTTGTAACGATGGTTGTGATGTGTTGCCATTATAAGAAACATTTAACCTGCGTTGGTTAGTAAACGAGTAACTGATATTGGATTGAGGAAACCAATTCGTAAAGTTTCTGTTTGTAGAAATAGATGTTCTGTTATCTTGTTGCACAAAATTGGTGAATCCAATATTATTACCAATATTAAATCTTATTTTTTTGTTAATGAAGGAATAAGCAAGCCCGCTTTTTTGAGTAAGAATATTAAATGTATAATCGTTACTATAAACGCTGTCTATCATATCATAATTGCCGGATATTGCAGATTTGTTAAAAGAAGTTCTGTTTGATAAACTGTTGTTTATAAGCAATTCGTAATTGGCAACAATAGAAGATTTGGGAGATAATGGTTCCGTATAAATTAGTTTAGTATCGAATGCTAATGTTTTAGCATTGCTTGTTTTATATTGATCCGTAATTTGTGTTAACGATGGTGTTGAACCGCCGGTATAGAAATTATTTTGAGACAGCAGATAGCCACCGGAAGTTTTTAAACTATAATTCTCTTTAAAATCAACTGATAAAGTTCTTCCTTTTTTCTTCATTTTTTTCCGCCATAAAATATCCGTGTTAACGGAATTATTATTACCATCTGCCGTAATGCTTCTGGTTCCTGTATTTACAATGTCGTTGTTTTTTGAGAGTGCTTCTGTGCTATATGTATTTAAAGTGTTTTTATGCTCTAATGTTCCGTCTGTAACTATTTTAAGAGATGAGCTGGAATCAAACTGAATTTCATAATTACCGCTTAATTTATTTCGTAAAATTTTATTGTTAAAATTTTGTTTTTGATTATTATAATATAAAGTATCGGGCAAAATATATTCTGTATTTGCTGTTGAATTTCCATCTACTTGTAATTGTAAAGCTTTATAGTTTGCATTGATGGTTTGTTTATCGTCATTCCATTTATTATTATAATGTAATCCGCCTGTTTGAACCAATGGCTTTCCTTGTCCATTGTAATTGCCACCCCAACCTGTTATGTCGTCTGCATTAGTAGAGAACATCACTCCATCATCCATCACAATCATGCTGCCTGATCCATTATCTCCGTAGCTGTTTTGATCTTGCCAATTTAATCCGGTTTTGCCTGTATTGGAAACAATTCCGTAAGCAGCAATTTTTTGTTTTTTTCTGAAAGCATTAATCATAGCTTGATTATCATGGTAACCGTCTGTTCCTGCACCGGCATTTATTTTTCCGAAATAACCTTTCTTCTTATCATTTTTCAATTTTAGATTAAGCGTTTTCGTTTTTTGCCCGTCATCAATTCCTGTAAAGGTTGCTTGATCGCTTTTTTTATCAAACACTTGTACTTTATCTACCATGTCTGCCCGGATATTTTGTGTTACCAATGTAGGATCATCACCAAAAAATTCTTCTCCGTCAACTAAAATTTTCTGAACTTTTTCTCCTTGTGCTGTTATTTGCCCGTTTTTATCAACTTGTATACCCGGTAATTTTTTCAGCAAATCTTCTACACTTGCATTTGCCTGAACATGGAAGCTATCGGCTTTGTATTCTGTTGTATCGCCTTTTAATTTAATAGACCCAATGGTTTGCCTAACAACTACTTCTTGTAAAAGATGTGCTTTGGTTATTAAGGGTAGGTTACCTAAATCGAGTAATTTATTTGAATCAAGCAAAATTTGGTCTGTATAATCTGCATAAGTAGGAAAACTAATCAGTAAAATATATTTTCCGGAACTAAGGTTTTTTAACTCGAATTTTCCATTATCATTTGTTCTCGTAAACTTATATAATACAGAGACTTTGCTTCTTAAAACAGATATAACGGCAATAGAAAGTTTTTGTTTGTT
>Ga0306923_10008238_pt1 | contig 10449 bp, 9 predicted proteins | sample sta12Can44000108_FD_203841 | JGI IMG/M metagenome (GOLD analysis project Ga0306923, IMG submission 203841) | Lab enrichment of tropical soil microbial communities from Luquillo Experimental Forest, Puerto Rico - statanox.12C.anox.44.000.108 (v2)... | ecosystem: Environmental > Terrestrial > Soil...
AGGGGCGCAGCGATGGCGACGGTCGCCGAATACCGCAAATGGGCTGAAGAGTGTTTTGAGTGGGCACGCGCGGCCTCAGATGAAGGCGTGCGCGAGCAATATGCCAGCCTGGGCCGAGTTTGGCTTGAGCGTGCTGCACAGGCTCAGCTCCGCAGGAAGATCGATCAGCCCGAGCCAAAGACAGCGCAGAAAGTGGCCTAACCCTAGCCTAGATCAAAGCGGCAGGGTGTCGCCTGAACAAACAAATAAAGCGAGGGGCTGCCGCGAGGCGGCCTTCCAATTTCGATCCAGCGCGGCGTGTAACTTAAAAAGGCCGCCGCCGCCGTGGTTCGGCGGGTCGATCACTAACGGTCTCCGTTCTAACGCCATACACAACCACGCCGCCGATAATCAAAACGACCAGAATCCAACCCAGCATCATGTCCATGGGACCCTCACCTAAGTATCCCCACCGGCCCGCTCTAGCCGATAGTTTTGGATTGCAATTTTTTCGTGACAATCAAACAAATAAAATCTTGAAACCGTCGGTTCCGGCCTGGGAACCAAAGTCGTTGGTCTACGGACGAAATCGCGGGAGCGGACCGGTGGGACGCGCGACGCGCAGTGGGTATCAGCTATCCATTCTCGTCCGGCACGGCAAAGCGGGCCTCCAATTGCTGCTCCAGGTCATGTCGCATTTGCCAAACCCGCCCAAGGATGAAGCCGGTCGTCATCGCGACTGAAATTACAAAAACCATCAGCAGTGCCAATGCCATTGGGGGTGTTCCTTGCAGACCAGTGCCACGAGTTGCCGGAGCAACGCGCGGTCCAAGGTAGAGCGGCTCAACCACGACGACTGGGTTGGGGGCGTGATTGAGCCGCGCGGGCTAGCGTGCGGGTTCGTCCGCCCGTGTCTTACGTCATCACGTGCAGCTTAATGACCCCCTAATTGGACGCGGCAGCATTTTGACATTCGCAAGGTCGTTCTCTGGCTATGGAACGTCAGCGCACTCACGCAGGCCTGAGCGCGCCGGGACAGGATTTCCGGCGCTGTTTTTGTCGCTGGTTCATCCCATGCTGAAACTGCTACCAATGACACCTGATCGATGGACATGGGGCTACCAGTCATGAGCCGCGCCGCAATTATTCTTGCGACCGTATTCACCGGCATCCTTCCGTTTTCATCAGTCTCGCTTGCCGCCAGTGATGCGGAAATCGGGAGCTTCGGCGACAAAATGTCGGGCGCGTTTAAGTGCTCCACCTACGCATCGATGTTTCACGATCAGAAAGAGCAGCAACGGTTATTTCAGATCGGCCTAAAGGCGGGTCGCGCCTATGTGGAGGGGCTAAAGAGCCGTGACGATCCCGCAAGTGAGATAGCGACGTTTATAAGAGGGGTATCAACAGACTTTGTGGTCGGCCAGATGTACGAGGCCCAATCGACACATGCGTATGATGAAATTGTAAAGTACCAGAACGGACTACCGCTGAAGCAATTGTTGGATGCGGACGCGGCCAAGACCCAAGCCGAACTTAGTTATCGCAAAAGCAATTGCCCTCAAATTCAGTGAAACGGGTACGGCGTGGCCTCGAATCCAATGCCGTGCGACAGCTACAAGGTCTTCAGGTAGGCGATGACGTCGTCGATGTCCGCCGGATCGCTCAAACCGCCGAACGGCATGCGATTGCCCTTCACCCTGGCCTGCGGGTCCTTGATGTACTCGCGCAAGTTTGCCTCATCCCAGTTAAGGTTCGCCCGCTGCATCGCCATTGAGTAATGGAAGTCCGGAAGTGATCCGGATTTCCGGCCGTAGACCCCGCGCAGCGTCGGCCCGATCGCATCCGGCTTGTCGCTGTGGCAGGCGGCGCAAGTGTTGAAGACCTGTTTGCCGCGCGCGGCATCCGCCGCCGAGGCCACGTCCGCCGCCGCGACCTGTGCCGCCACTACGGCCGCAAGCATGACAAGCCTATGCATGGACGAGCGGGCCTGGATTTTTCAGGTAACTTCCGGTGATGGCCTGGGCGGACCAATAGGCGAGGGCGCCGACCGTTCCGGTCGGGTTGTAGCCGTGCTGCTGCGGGAACACGGAAGCGCCCTGCACAAACAGATTGTGCGCGCTCCAAGACTGTAGATAGCGGTTGACTACGCTCGACTTCGGGTCGGAGCCCATGATCGTGCCGCCGGTATTGTGAGTTGATTGATACGGCACAATGGTGAACGTCTTTGGTCGCGGATGCATATCATAGTGCGTTGGGTTCATCGCCTTAATGATGTCCTCGACCTTGCCAAGCAGGTAGCTCGACATTTTAAATTCATTGTCCGGCGGGTTGTAAGAAAGCCGGATCAGCGGCCGCCCGAACACATCTTTGTAGGCGGGATCCAAATCCATGTAATTCATTCGGTTCGCATAAACGGAGCCTTGCGTATTGAACCGGGCGGCATGGTGGTACCACTTGACGGTTGCGCGTTTCCATTCGGAGCCCCATTGCGGCGTCCCGCGAGGTACGTCGCGGCCGGCGATCGGCGGAGCCGCGGCGCTGTTGCAAATCAAATAGCCGCCGCCGAAGAAACCAAGCCCGCCGTGGTCGAAATTCTCACCATTGAAATCGTCGATGCAGACCCCCATTCCCGCCGAGCCCCAAAACGGATTGAGCTCCTTGTCTTCGAAGAAGGCGCTGGCGCCGGCTTCGAACTGGTAAGCGTAATTTTTGCCAACCACGCCTTTGCCGCTCACCGGATTGTAGGGCTCGCCGATGCCGGCAAGTAAGAGGTGCTGCACATTGCTGAAAACATATGATGACAAGATCACAATCTCTGCAGGCTGCTCGTATTCCTGTCCGTCCCGCATGTCCGTATAGGCGACGCTGACCACCCTTTTCGCCGAACTGTCGTAGTTGAGCTTGGTCACGAAACAACGCGTGCGCATCTCGAATTTCGGCTCAAGACGGAGCGTCGGCAAAATCGCCGAATTCGGCGAGGCCTTGGCGTTGGTCTCGCAGGCGATGCGGTTGCAGAAGCCGCAATATTCGCAGCCGCCGAGCGTCACGCCATCGGGGTTGGCATAAGCGGAGCTCGCGATCGCAACCGGGGCCGGGAACGGATGGTAGCCAAGTGACTTCGCCGCGGCGGCGAACATCAAACCGGCATTGCTCGATTTGATCGGCGCATTCGGATATTCGTCTTTGCGCGGCCCCTCGAACACGTTGCCGCCGTCGACCTTCTGCCCGCGCAGATTGCCGGCTTTACCCGAAGTGCCGCAAGTCTTGTCGAACCGGTCATAAAACGGCTCAAGCTCGTCATAGCTGAGCGGCCAATCCTGGATGGTCATGTCAGCGGGAATCGCGCCGGCGCCGTAACGCTCGGCGAGCGCGCTGCGGATTCGGAAATCCGACGGCAGATAGCGCCAGTGCAGGGCGCCCCAATGAATCCCGGAGCCGCCGACGCCTTCGCCGGGCAGGAACGCACCGATGCGCCGGATCGGCAATGCCTGCTCATTTGAAAAATTGCGGAAGGTCAGCGTGTCGATCGAATTGTCCCACATCAGTTCGAGTCGCTGGGCGTAGCGCAATTCGTCCCGCACGCCGGGCAGGACGAAATCCTGCCCGGGAACGCGATCGGGCCCGCGCTCGAGCGAAACCACGTTCAGCCCGGTTTTGGTCAATTCGCGCGCCAGGATCGCGCCGGTCCAGCCTAGCCCGACGGTAATCGCATCGACTTCCTTCAACCGCGTCGCCATAGCTGGCTCCCGCCTATGAGAAATCCGCGATGGATTGCGGTTCGGCCGTGTAGCGTTTGTCGCGATATTGATCGATGTGCCTGGCATAGGTCGCGGGGAGGCCGGGATAGCCCAGCATGCGCCACGACGCCATATTGCGATTGCCGCCGTAGATTGGGTCGGCAAAAAAGCCTTCTATGGTCATGGCGTGGAGTCGAGCGAAAAAAGCGCGCGAACTAAAATTGTTGAATTCGGCCTTGCCGTCCTCCATTGCCTTGAGCGCCTCGACGCGCTTGTCTTGGCTGAGCCGCTCGAAGTCGGCTCCATACGTTTTGCGCGTCCACTCATTGGCGGCGGCGAGGCCGGCAACAAAGAATTCGGCCGGCGTCAGCGGCAGCTGATAGCCTTGCTCGGGCTTGCCTTTGAAATAGGGGCCGCCACGATACATCTTGGCGCCGCCACCCCACGCGCTAGCCAATTGCCGGTCGATATAGACCGCACAGCCGCAATCGCTGCCCGAGGGCGAAAATTCGTCGGCCGGAATCAGCGTGTCGACAGCCGCAACCACGAAGGCGTGTTGCTGATCGTTTAAGTATTGAAGCGGCGGCTCCGGTTGGGACGGTGGCGCGGAAGAAACCGGCGCTGGCGACGCGACATTCTCTGCTTGCGCGGCGGAAGAGACTAGGCCAGCCGAAGCCGCTGCGCTGGCGAGACCGGCTCCGGCGACACCGGCTCCTGCAACACTTGCACGCAACAAGAATTTACGGCGTGCGATCGTCGCGTCGACCATGGCGTTCTCCCTGCCCGTGTCGCTTCAAGACATTAACTCTAAATCAGCGCGAGCCGCAAAGCCGCCGCGCAACCGCCAAGCAAGCGCTTGGGATTGCATGGATTCGCAGCCGCCAGTGGAAATTACCGACGCTTGGCACCGGCAAACTGCCATGATAGCCTTTTTTACCGCTCAATGCCCTGAGCCAACGATAGTTCTAGCCGGCTGACCGCGCGGCGAAGGCGCGCGCGCCGACGCGGTCCGACAAGACTGGGGATCACGAGAAAGGATACGCCATGGCGCAGAAACCGAGTTCCTCCATGAATTCTGACACCGAAGCCATGGCGTCGGCGACCGCTGACGCGCCCGAGCAGCGCGACCAGGTCGCCTCCAAACTGGTTGACAGATTTGCCGTTTGGTCCGGCGTTGCCGGGCTTGTGCCGTTGCCCGTCGTCGACGTGCTCGCGGTGGGCGGCTTGCAGGTGCAGATGTTGCGCCGGCTGTCGCAAATCTACGACGTGGAATTTTCCGAGAACCGCGGCAAGGCACTGATCGCGGCGCTCGCCGGTTGCATGATTCCCGCGACGAGCGGCATGGGTGCGGCGAGCGCGCTCAAAGCAATTCCGGTGGTCAACATTCTAGCGGCCGGCTTCGTTATGCCGGTGCTCTCGGCCGGTGCTACTTATGCGATCGGCAAGGCTTTCATCCAGCACTTCGAATCGGGCGGCACGCTGCTCGATTTCAATCCGCCGGACTATCGCGAATTCGTCAAAGCGCAGAAAGAAATGTGGGAGTCGCGAGCAGGTCGCCGTAGCGCAAGTTCGACTACCGCGACGTCATCTCCTTGAGCTTTACTGAAATCTGCGAAGTGATGAGGGTGTGTAGACAAGCGAGGGGCTGTCAATTCAGGCGTAACTTCTCGCGACAAGAGTTACGGCGACGCAGCCGTGGCGCTCGGCCATTGTGTCAAGGCCGGCTGCGCGCTTCGCGGCAGAGAGGCATTCGGGGAGACTTGGTCCGGCAAGCCCGGCCAGTAAACGCGTGACAGTTCATTCGTGGCAGTCAAGTCATGGCAGCAGCCATTCTCGCTTACATCGTCGCGTGCCTGTTTACGGGATTTTGCGGCACCCATCGGCGGATGGGCTTTTGGGGAACGTTCTTTCTCGCCCTTTTTACCACTCCGTTGCTGGTGCTGCCGGTGTTGTTCTTAACCGGCCCATCCCGTCGCTTTGAATGGCGTTCCCGCGAATAGATCGGCTTCGCCGCCGCCGCCGAGCGGGTCCGCCGTTGATTCCATTGCAGCCATCAGTACCGGGTTAACGTAGACCGACGAGCGTACCATCATGTCCTTCCTGCAGCTCGTTCGGCGCGAAATGCACGGCTCGATGCCGAAGCTCCTGCTCATGTCGAGCCTCGGCGGCATCAGCAACGCGTCGATCCTGGCGGCCATCAATGCCGGCGTGCAGGATACGAGCAGCGGGCAGAAACCAGGACTGTGGGCGGCGTCGCTATTCTTGGTCGCGCTGGTCCTGTTCATGAAGGCGCAGCAATTCGTCACCATCACCGCCACCGCCGAAATCGAAGCAATCATCCACAAGCTGCGTTTGCGGCTCATGGATCTGATCAGGCGCTCGGAGCTGCTCGAAATCGAGAAAATCGGTCGGGCGCGGATCGTTGCCTCTATTACCAGCGACACCGCGGTATTGACGCAGGCAAGCAACATGCTCTGCTTCACCGTGCAGGGCGCGGTACTGATCTTGTTTGTCGGGATTTACGTTGCTTATTTGTCGATCACCGCATTTTTGCTGACATTCGTGATCGTAACGGGCGCGGCAACGATCTTTCACTATAAAAATCGGCAACTGAGCGCCCAGAAAGGCGAATCGGCGGCTTGGGAGCGCCGTCTGTTCGACCGGCTGACTGACTTCCTCGACGGCTTCAAGGAAGTCAGGCTCAATGCTGCGCGCAGCGACGATTTGTTCAATGACGCATTGGAGGTGTCGAAGACCGCCGCCAACATCAAGATTCGCACTCAAGCCGAAACCTTCAAAATGATCGTGAGGTCGCAGATCTCGATGTATGTGCTGCTCGGCGCCGTGGTGTTCGTGGCGCCCAATTTAAGCGACACACTGGGCGGGGCATCGATCGCGAAAACGACCACGGCCTTGCTGTTCGTGGTCGGAGCTTGTTTCGGCCTCGTGCAATCCATTCCGATCTTGCTCAACGCCAATGCCGCCGCCGGCCGGATCGATCGGTTGGAGGAAGCGCTGCAGGCGACGCTCGTCGAGAGCGAGCGGCGCGCCATTGCTGCGCCGAAGCGCTTTGAGCGAATCGAGATGCGTAATATCCAATTCCGCTATATCGACAAATTCTCCGACACCGTTTTCAAGATTGGGCCGATCGACTTCACTTTGCAGAGCGGCGAGCTAATTTTCATCACCGGCGGCAACGGCTCCGGCAAATCGACTTTTCTCCGCGTGCTCTCAGGTCTTTATCCGCCCGACTCCGGCGAGGTGCTGCTTGACGGCCGCCAGGTCACCGACGCAAATCGCGACGAGTATCGTGGATTAATGTCGGCAATTTTCTTTGACTATCATTTGTTTCAGCGGCTGTATGGCATAGCGGAGGCCGAACCGTCCGATGTCGACCGGCTGCTGACGCAATTCCGTCTTGGCGACAAGACTGCGCTCAGCAATGGCGAGTTTCGCACGCTCGACCTTTCCGGCGGCCAGCGCCGTCGGCTGGCCTTGATCGTCAGCCTTCTGGAGAAACGGCCGATCATGCTGCTTGATGAATGGACCGCCGAGCAAGATCCTGAATTCCGGCTCAAATTCTACGACGAGCTACTGCCAGATATGATGCGAGCGGGTGCCACCATCGTGGTCATCACCCATGATGACCGCTATCTCGACGAGCTGCACCTGCCGGCGCGCCGTATCAAAATGGATTACGGCCGTATTGTCGAACAGCGCTCAATGGGTGGATGATAGGGGCGGAGTAGGGTGATGGCTAGTTATCCGGAAACCATCGACGACCTGGCGCCCCCGCCTGCCAAGCGGGGATGGCGGCGCTTTCTGGTCCGGCACTTGCCCGGCCTGTCCTTCGTCATCCTGATCGGGTTGCTGATCGTTGTCGTGCTGTGGCCCTACGTGGTCATCACCGTGCCGAGCGGTTTCGTCGGCGTGCTGTGGAAGCGCTTCAACGGACTCGATCTCTATTGCTGGTGCTGGGTCGGCCGCGGGACCGTGCTCGACCCCCGCGAATTGCGGGAAGAAGGCCTCCACATCATTTGGCCGTGGGATAAGCTCTACCTTTATAATTTACGCCTGCAATCCACGACCCAAACATTCAACGCTATTTCCAAGGATGGCGTGAACGTTAAGGCGCAGATCAGCGTGCGCTATCAATTACTGCACAATTCGGTTGCGGTGCTGCACAAATTCATCGGACCGGATTTCTTAACTTCGGTCGTCAATCCGGAAATTGGCAGTCAGGCGCGGCAGGTCATTTCGCAATATACCGGCGAAGCAGTCTATACGTCGCGCGAGCAAATCCAGAAACAAATTCGCGACGCCACGCAAAAGAGCCTGGCCGCGAACCTGAACAAGCTGGTGCAGCCCGAAGCGATGGAGCAGCCGGATCCGAAGCACTACAACGACTTTCTCCAGGATGCGATCCAGATTCTCGACACCCTGGTGCTGTCGATCGAGCTGCCGCCCGATATCGTCGCCGCGATCAATCGGCAGACCGAGCAGTACTATATGATTCAAGAATACAAATTCCGAGTCGAGCGCGAGGCCGAAGAGTCCAAACGCAAACAGATCGAGGCCGACGGCATCGCGGCTTTTCAAAAGACGGTCAGCCAGGGAATTTCCGAGTCATATCTGCGCTGGCGCGGCATTGAGGCAACGCTTTTGCTCTCGCAGTCGCCCAACGCAAAAGTGGTGGTCATTGGTTCGGGCAGGGATGGTCTGCCAATCATTCTCAATGCCGAGCCCAACGCGTCGGGCGGGGCGCAACCTGGAGGCAACGGCTCTTCGTCGACCACCGGGCCCCCAGCCGCGGGCACTTCGTCCTCGGGGGCTTCGCCATCGAACTCTTCCGGCAACGCGCCGGCGCCGGCGAGCAATGCGCCTCCAAACGCATCTACCGCGCCCAATGCGACACCGGGCAGTCCCGGCTCGCCGCCCAACAAACCGCCGCCCGGCACTTCGGGTGCGGCGGCCCCCGTTGCGCCGGAGGAGACCGCGAACGCGGGTCCTGTAATCCTGGCGCAACCGGAAAAAACGGCCTCAGCCGCGACCGTACTCGACATTCCAGGCGTCCGCCCGATCCTTTCGGGAATTTCCGACGCCTTGCGGGCGGGGGCCAATCTGATCACGCCTGAAACTAAATCCAAACAATGAAGGGGGATGCGGTGCTTGATCGGACGCAACCGGGCCGCAATCCCAGGAGTTCGGGGTGGCGCCTCCTTTGGCCAGAACACCGCGGCACAGCGATTCTCGTCGCGATCATCATTATTGCCGGCACGGTCATCGGAGGACATCTCTATGGCCGCTATTTGTCCTCGATCGATCTCGCTGAGCGCGAAGCCCAGCTCGAGCAGCTACGCGCGGAAAGCCAGAAGCAAAAACGAGACATCGACGGCAAGAGCCAACAGCTCACGACGCTGCAGGACAAACTGACGAAGACGCAAGCGGCGCTGGATGCGATCATGCCCTCCGCGAACACCTATAATATCAATCCCAATCAAACCCTCATCCTCGGCGATGGGCATTTGGTGGTCGGCTTGGTCGGCCCTCCCGCAAACGACAGTGTGCTGCTCAGCATCAATGGGAAAACCCAGCCGGTGGCGGCCGGGCAGACGCTCAGCATCGCTCCCGATGCGGCGACAAAGTGCCAGATTAACCTGCAATCATTTGATGTCTTCAGGGCGGTCGTCGTCGCAACCTGCGCGGCGGTCAAACCACAATAGAAAGCCCGGCTCGGCCCGTTGTGGCTAGCGGCAAATCGGAAACATTGCCGCCAGCTCACGCCCGCCCAGATAAATAGTTTGGGACTTCAATCCGCCATGCCGCGCGATCCATCGGCGCACATTGTCCGGATAATGCGACCACAAATATCTGGTGGCGGGAGCGTTGGTTTGAGCGCCTGTCAAGCTGGGTCCCAGGCGGCGTGGAAAGCGAGCACCGCGCGTGGCGTTACGCAGATGCGATTGTGCGGGATCACTCCGAGCAGAAGCGTGCATGCCGATGCGCAGGTGCCGTCGATGGCCACGCGCTGGCCGGATTTGCGGAGCACCTCATACCGGGACAGATACGCGCCGATCCGCCCGCCGCTGTCATCGAGGATTCTCTCGCCGGCCGGTGATGCAATTGCCGGCACGGCCATCCCGAACGCGGCCACTACCTGCAGGATCGCACTGCAACGACGTGCTCCGGACAGCATTATTATGACCCCGGGCCAACCGGCACCCGGTAACGATACGCATTCTCGGCAATTTTGAACAATGCGCCCGAAAGGAATGCGCGACTTGTCCACATTCGCAATTGCCAGGAACCGAACGGCAATCTTCCGCGTTGCTGCGCAGCGGGAGGGTTCTGTGGCCAAATTCCAGGACCATCAAAGGCGCGCGGCCGAATGTTTGCGCTTGGCGCATGATGCCACGGACAAGACCAACAAGGCCTTGCTGATCGAAATGGCCCAAACCTGGGCCAAGCTCGCCGAACAAGACAAAGCCAGAGGCGAGGACGCCAAATCGGAATAGTCCGCAGCCCAACCTCCGCCCGGACCGGTTGCGGAGAAGATCGGTAAAACCGAGTCCCGCGGCTGCATCCGGCTCACCAACTGGGGATACGCTCGATCTCGCTCGTATGGTGCACTGCGGGACGGTGGTCAATTTCGTGAGCTGAACGCACACCGCGCCGTTGCGACACGACCCCGCGCCACTGATGGCAAGCCGACTCGCTTCTGCTGTTCTTCCAG
>Ga0306923_10008241_pt1 | contig 10447 bp, 10 predicted proteins | sample sta12Can44000108_FD_203841 | JGI IMG/M metagenome (GOLD analysis project Ga0306923, IMG submission 203841) | Lab enrichment of tropical soil microbial communities from Luquillo Experimental Forest, Puerto Rico - statanox.12C.anox.44.000.108 (v2)... | ecosystem: Environmental > Terrestrial >...
GCGATTGCAATGCTGCCGAGGAGGAGCAACCAAAATACCAGCGTGGTCCAGCCCGGTTCCACCAAGAACTGGGCGACGTCGGAAATCGGGTTGTGGTTCATCGGACGGATCTCCTGGTCGACTCTCTCGTAACGTAGTCACCCTCGCCGCTCGGTCAAATTCCTCGGGTCATCGTTTTGATGCGCCGAGTGCGCGCTGAAGACGCCACCACGCCTCGATCACGCAGGCGACCGACCAGGCCTGGGAGGGGGTCCCGGCCGGAGGATGCGGCGGCTCTGCTCCGAAGATTTCGCTGACGGTTCCGAGCCCGGCATCGAACAGGTGGTCGCGCATCGCGGCAAGGCGCTGCACCGCCAAATCGGCATCGCCATACACGCGGTATTCGGCCAACGCGTAATGGCCAAGGAGCCACGCCCAAACCGTGCCCTGATGATAGGCACCATCGCGATGGCGGACCTCGCCGGCATATTGCGGCTTGTAGTCGGGGTGGCCGGGTGCAAGCGAATGCAGTCCATAAGAGGTCAACAACTGCTCGCCGCATAGGGCTACAACGCGCTTCTGCAGATCCGGCGGGAGCGGAGAATGCGGCAGGCTCACCGCAAAGATCTGGTTGGGCCGGATCGAGTCGTCATGGCCGGCTGGCCCGTCGATTACGTCATAGAGCCCACCCGTCTGCTCGTCGGCGAAACGCGCGAAACTAATGCGCGCCTGCTCGGCACGGTCGCGGTAGGCATCCGCCGGCCGGCCGAGCGTCTCAGAAAAGTCGGCGACGATGCAGAGCGCATTGTACCATAGTGCGTTGATCTCAACCGGCTTGCCGATGCGCGGCGTCACGACCCAATCTCCGACCTTCGCGTCCATCCAGGTCAGCTGCACGCCCGGTTCGCCGGCACAGAGCAATCCGTCATCGGGATCCACTTGGATGCCGTAGCGGGTACCCTTCAGATGCCATTCCACCATGTCGGTGAGGATCGGAAACACCTCGGCGAGGCTCTCTCGATCGCTGCTCGCCTCGACATAAGCCCGCCAGGCTTCTAAAAACCACAAACCGGCATCGGCGGTGTTGTATTGGGGGGCCGCGCCGGCGCCCGGAAAGACATTGGGCAGCATGCCGCGATCGACGAACCGCGCGAAGGTCAGCAAGATATCGCGAGCCCATTCACGCCGGCCGGTCGCCAAGGTCAGCCCCGGCACAGCGATCATCGTATCGCGCCCCCAGTCGCCGAACCAGGGATAGCCGGCGATCACCGATTTTCCGTCCGGCGTGCCCAGCAGCGGCCGGGCGAAGATGAAGCTGTCCGCGGCGAGCAGCAGCTGTGCGATCCACTCGGGCGGCGCTGCCATTTCCGGGACATGCCGCGCTGCTCGGTCGAGTACCCCTTGCTGCCACTGGCGCCGGCGGTCGAGTGCCGCCGCTAACTCCGCAGACGGGTTGGGCTCCAACGCGCCGACGACGCCGACCCACCGGCCTGGAACCAGATCGAACTGCGCCTCTGCGACCTGCAGATGGTTGTCCCGGTCGGGCAGACCGCGCTCGCGTTCGACCGGCAGGTCGAAGTTTTCGATCCATTGCCGGGTCTGCGTAATCACCCCGCCGCACGCGCGGACGGTTAGTGCAAAGTCTGGCCGGCACACGCGCACGCCGTTTCCCTCCGGCTCCAGCACCGGAGCGAAAGCCTCGGCCGTGGTCTGGCCGTGATGGTCGCGGTCATTGACCAAAATCCGGACCCGCAGCGACATCTTCCGTCGAAACAGCCCGGAACCGGGTAAGAGGCACCAAGCCACATAGCTCGTATTGGCGTCCGGTTCGAGCCAGATCCGAGCCTCTATTCGAACCAGCCCAACGGCAAACAGCCAGACCGGAATGCCCCCATCGAGATGAAAGGTCTCGATGTGGACGTGCCCGGCCGGGCTGATCGTCCCGCCGCTCCAGCGGTTAGTGAAGAGCGGCCAGTTATGCTCCCCGTCGACGAGTTCGGCGTCGGCCTTGGCCCATACCAACCGGCGGCCGAGCGGCGGGTCCACTGGCGCAATCAGCAACCCATGGTAGCGCCGCGTCAAGCTGCCGGCGATCGTGCCGCCCGCATACCCGCCGAGCCCGTTGGCGAGCCACCATTCGCGGCGCTCGGCTTGGTCCAGGTCCCCGCAGATCGCCCGCCCAAAGCGGATCATGTTTGGGCTCATCACGCGCCTTTCACCCGACGGTCTGCCACATTACAGCGGACGCCGTTTCAGGCGGGGAGCGCGCGGAAGGGTGCCTTATTGACGCCATCGAGTTCTCGTCGACCAAGTCGGCGGGGTGCTCCCGCTCACGATACCCTCTGGGCTGCAATTGCGGACCCTCCTGTCTCAGTCGCCAATGCATCTGGATCACGCTAACTTTCGCTCAACGGAAATGGGCTAGGAGACGAAGATGCTGCAGATGGCAGGCCGTATGGGTGCGCTTGGGACCGAGACCGCGTTCGAGGTGCTGGCCCGTGCCAACGCGCTCGCCGCCGAGGGCCGCTCAATCATCAATCTCGGCATCGGACAGCCGGATTTCCCGACCCCGGAGCACATTGTCGAGGCCGGGCGCAAGGCGCTCGCCGACGGCCACCACGGGTACACTCCAGCGAACGGCATCCCGGCGCTGCGCGCCGCGGTCGCTGCCGATCTCTTGCGCCGCCACGGTGTCGAGGTTTCCCCGGACCTGGTCCTGGTCGTACCCGGCGGCAAGGTCACGATGTTCTTCGCGATCCTGATGTTCGGCGAGCCCGGCGTCGAGATCCTCTACCCCAACCCGGGGTTCCCGATTTATGAGAGCGTCATTCGGTTTTCGGGGGCGACCCCGGTGCCGATCCCGCTGCACGAGGCAGCGGGTTTTTCTTTCAGCGCCGAGGAGGTGCTCGATAAAATTACCCCGCGCACCCGCTTGATGATCATCAACAGTCCGGCCAATCCGACGGGTGGCGTTGTGCCGCGGCATGAGCTCGACCGATTGGTGGCCGGGCTCGATCGGCATCCGCAGGTCGCCGTGCTCAGCGACGAGATCTACGGTGAAATTCTCTACGACGGCGCCGAGCACGTGAGCCTGCTGCGCTATCCGTCGCTGCGCGACCGGCTGATCCTGCTCGACGGCTGGAGCAAGACCTATGCGATGACCGGGTGGCGACTGGGTTATTCGGTATGGCCCAAGGCACTGTTCGGCCACGCCGAACGGCTCGCGATCAACTGCCATTCCTGCGTCAACGCCGCCGCCCAATTCGCCGGAATCGCCGCGCTGACCGGACCGCGCGATCCGGTCCGCCGCATGGTGGCAGCGTTTGCCGAGCGGCGCGAGATGATCGTCGCCGCGCTCAACGGGCTGCCCGGGGTTCGCTGCGTGCAGCCGGGAGGCGCCTTCTATACCTTCCCCAACATCACTGGAACCGGTTACGACGCCCGCACATTGCAGGGACGATTGCTCGAGGAAGCCGGAGTGGCAACAATCGCCGGCACCAGTTTTGGCGAGCACGGCGAGGGCTATTTGCGGTTTTCCTACGCCAACAGCCCGGAGGCGATCGGCGAGGCAATTGACCGAATTCGCAAATTTCTTGGCAATCTACCGACGAGGTGAGCCTATCGATCAAAAATTCAGCAGATTTCTGCCGCATATTAAGGCAATCTGGAGGGCGCCGACGCGCTTATCGGACCCTCCCTGTCGCCGAGGGGCACTGGCATAGGTTATGCTCTGCACGCGCCGAGGTCGGTGCCTTGGCTGAGAGAGACGAGAAGTCGATGAAAAAGATCGAGGCGATCATCAAGCCCTTTAAGCTCGACGAGGTGAAGGAAGCTCTTCATGAAGTCGGGATAAAGGGCATCACGGTCACCGAGGCCAAAGGTTTCGGCCGCCAGAAAGGCCACACCGAGCTCTACCGCGGCGCCGAGTACGTCGTCGATTTTCTGCCGAAGGTGAAGATCGAGGTGGTCATGGAGGACACCCTCGTCGAGCGCGCGGTCGAGGCGATCCAGCAGGCCGCCCATACCGGCCGGATCGGCGACGGCAAGATCTTTGTCACGACAATCGAGGAAGCGATCCGCATCCGCACCGGCGAGCGCGGCCCGGACGCGATTTGAACCAGGTCGCGGCGTCAGACGCGGCGATCCTGCGCTCCTGAGCTCTGTCAAACATCGAACGGAAAGTTGCAATGTCTGATACCCAAAAAGTCTTGGATATGATCAAGGAGCACGACGTCAAATACGTCGACTTCCGGTTCACCGATCCGCGCGGCAAGTGGCAACATCTGGCGCACCACATTCGGACGATCACCGAGGATTTCTTGAACGAGGGCGTGATGTTCGACGGTTCGTCGATCGCCGGCTGGAAAGCGATCAACGAGTCGGACATGATGCTGGTGCCCGACTGCGCGACCGCGGTGCTCGACCCGTTTGCCGCGCAGACCTCGCTGATCATTTTTTGCGATGTGCACGAGCCATTGACAGGGCAGCCCTATGCGCGCGACCCGCGCTCGATCGCCAAGAAGGCCGAGCAATACCTCGTCGCCAGCGGCATCGGCGACACGGCCTATTTTGGGCCGGAGGCTGAATTCTTCATTTTCGACGATGTGCGCTATTCGGCGACGATGAAGGGGGCAATGTACGCGATCGACAGCGAAGAGGGCCCTTACGTCAGCGACAAGAAATTTCCCGACGGCAACACCGGACACCGGCCGCCGATCAAAGGCGGTTACTTTCCGGTGCCGCCGGTTGATAGCCAGTCGGACATTCGCGCTGAGATGCTTTCGGTGATGCACGACATGGGGCTCGGCGTCGAAAAGCACCACCACGAGGTTGCGCCGGCGCAGGCCGAATTGGGCTTTCTGTTTTCGACCTTGGTCAGCACTGCCGACCACTTGCAGATCTACAAATATGTCGTGCAGAACGTCGCCAACCAATACGGCAAGACGGCTACTTTCATGCCGAAGCCGGTCATGGGCGACAACGGCTCTGGCATGCATACCCACCAGTCACTTTGGAAGGGCGAGCGTCCGCTCTTTGCGGGCAATCTCTACGCCGACCTGTCGGAAACCGCGCTCTACTACATCGGCGGCATCATCCGCCACGCCAAGGCGATCAACGCCTTCACCAACCCGACCACCAACAGCTACAAGCGGCTGATCCCGGGCTTCGAGGCGCCGGTATTGCTCGCCTATTCCTCCCGCAACCGCTCGGCGGCGTGCCGCATCCCCTATGTGTCGAGCCCCAAGGGCAAGCGGGTCGAGGTGCGCTACCCTGATCCTGCCGCCAACCCCTATCTCGCCTTCGCGGCGATGCTGATGGCCGGGCTCGACGGGGTCCAGAACAAGATCCATCCCGGCGACCCGATGGACAAAAACCTTTACGATTTACCGCCCGAAGAATTGACCGACGTGCCCGTCGTGTGCGGCTCGTTGCGCGAGGCGCTCGGCGAGTTGCGCGCCGATCACGCCTTCCTGTTGAAGGGCGACGTCTTCAACATCGACCAGATCGAGGCCTACATGGAACTCAAATGGGAGGAGGTGTACGCCTTCGAGCACACACCTCACCCGATTGAATTCCAGATGTATTACTCGGTTTAGAGAGAAGGAATGACCCTGCGAACCATAATCCAAAGAATAAGAGAATGGGTCCGCGCGGATTTGGCTCAGGGCCTTGCGCCTCGAAGGAGCGAGGTCATGATGCGCGACTTGCGCCAGCAAGGCTTCCGCCGTCTTCCTTCAAAGCCGTGGTTTCAGGGCGCCAGGCAGACCGCCATCGCTTCGGAGAGCTAGTCCCGACTCCCTAGCTGCTTGAGCATGCGCGAATCAAGGCTCGGTAGCGGGCTCTTCCGGGGCGATTTCGGCCTTCTCCGGCGGTGCATCTCCGGGATGGAAGTCGAGCGACACGCCGTTCATACAATAGCGCTGGCCAGTAGGTTCTGGTCCGTCCTCGAAGACATGACCCAGATGCCCACCGCAGCGGCTGCAATGAACTTCGGTTCGCGTCATGAAAAAGCTGCGGTCCGCCTCAGTTCCGACTGCCTCGTCGAGGGGCGCCCAGAAGCTGGGCCAACCAGTGCCGCTGTTAAATTTGGCATCAGACGAAAACACCGGTTGCCCGCAACCGGCGCAATGGTAGAGCCCGGCCTTATATTGCTTGTCGAGCGGGCTCGAGCCCGCACGCTCGGTGCCGTGTTCTCGCAGCACCCGGTACTGTGCCGGAGACAATTTACGCCGCCACTCTTCTTCCTCCAGGGCAACCGGAAATGCCTTTGCCGCCGCATGCCTGCGGCCGCCCAATCGGCCGAACAGACCCTCTGCCATGCTTTTCCTTTCGGATTGAAGGTGCAACGGCTCGCATATCGGATCGCCCGCGTCTTCCGTGAAGGGGACGCCGCGCAAACCGGGAAGCGGAGCTCAGTGCACCCGCTCGTCTTCACCGGGGATGGGGCGCAGCAACTCCGCCGTCGAGCGAGCTATCCAACACCAGACGACGCAGGTCAGCTCGTCATCCCCGGTGCGCAAGCGCTGCGCTTCGCGATGCGCGATTTCCACCGCCGCCGCACCGTGCCGGCGAACGAGAAGCAATGCCGCTTCCCAGATCTTACGCTCGTTGGTCATCATCGCCGGGGTCATCATAACCGTAAAGCCGCCAATTGCGCGAGAGTTCCCTCGGGCAGCTGCCTCGACGACCGGGCAGATGGCTGGATGAGGGTCAAGCAATCGTCCTAGATCTTGTGGTATTGGGTAGTCTCCATACATGATCCTGCTTGAACATACGTCGGCCTTCCGTATATTCGCGCCATGCCCGATCTCTTCGATACCACCCCTGCAAAACTTGGCGACGATTATTCCGCCAAGGACATCGAGGTTTTGGAGGGGCTGGAGCCGGTTCGACGCCGCCCCGGCATGTACGTCGGCGGCACGGATGAACGCGGCCTCCACCATCTCGTGGCCGAGATCCTCGACAACGCGATGGACGAGGCGGTCGCCGGTCATGCCACCCGCATCGAAATCGAGCTCGGCGCCGGCAATTGGGTGACCGTCCGCGACAATGGCCGCGGCATTCCGGTCGACCCGCATCCTCGCTTCCCGGACAAATCGGCGCTCGAAGTGATCCTGACGACTTTGCACTCGGGCGGCAAGTTCGGCGGCGAGGCATACCGCACGTCGGGCGGTCTACATGGAGTCGGCGTTTCCGTCGTCAACGCGCTCGCAGACGATTTCGAGGTCGAGGTCGCGCGCGATCGCCGGCTGTGGAGCCAACGCTACCGGCGCGGCGTCCCTGATACGACGCTGTTGGACCGCGGACCGGTGCAGAATAGACGCGGCACGACGGTTCGTTTCCACCCCGACCCGGAAATTTTCGGTGAACTCGGCTTCCGGCCGGCGACGCTCTACCGAATGGCGCGCTCCAAGGCATATCTGTTCCGGGGTCTCGAAATCCGCTGGAGCTGCGACCCTTCCGTGCCGCGTCCGGAGGGCGTGCCGACCGAGGCGCGGCTTCACTTCCCGGGCGGGCTCGGCGATTTTCTCGCCGCGAGCCTCGATGGCCACGCGATGCTGACACCCCGGCCGTTTGTTGGGCAGGTCGATTTTGCCGAAGGTGGCAGCGTGGAATGGGCCGTCGCCTGGCCGGATGACGAGGAGGAAGGGTTCAGCCATTCCTATTGCAACACCATTCCGACCCCCGAAGGGGGGACGCATGAGACCGGGTTGCGAGGCGCGCTCCTGCGCGCAGTCAAGGGCTATGGCGAACTAGCCGGCAATCGCCGCATCTCGCAGGCGACCGGGGAGGATGTGACGAGCGGCGCGGCGATGCTGCTGTCGCTGTTTATTCGCGACCCGCAGTTCCAAGGGCAGACTAAAGAGAGGCTGGCCTCCGCCGAGGCGACAAGGCTGGTCGAGAGCGCCGTCAAGGATCATTTCGACCATTGGCTCAGCGCCGATCCGGCCACCGCACGGGTACTGCTCGAGCGTATCGTGGAACGCGCCGAGGAACGCCAACGGCGGCGTCAGCAACGCGAGCTGGCGCGCAAGACCGCGACACGCAAATTGCGGCTCCCGGGCAAGCTTGCCGATTGCACGCGCGACAGCGCCGCCGGAACCGAGATATTTCTCGTAGAGGGCGACAGCGCCGGCGGCTCGGCCAAACAGGCGCGCGACCGCGAGACGCAGGCGATCCTGCCGTTGCGCGGCAAGATCCTCAACGTGGCCAGCGCCTCGGCCGACAAGATGCGGGCCAACCAGGAATTGTCAGACATCATCCTGGCATTGGGCGCCGGATCGGGAGCGCAATACCGCGAGGAGGGATTGCGCTACGAGCGCGTCATCATCATGACCGACGCCGATGTCGACGGCGCGCACATCGCCTCGCTGTTGATGACGTTCTTCTTTCGCGAAATGCCGAAGCTGGTCGAAGGCGGCCACTTGTTCCTGGCGTTGCCGCCGCTCTATAGGCTGACGCAGGGCGACGTCACCCATTATGCGCGCGACGACGAGCATCGCGAAGAGTTGCTGCGCAGCGCCTTCAACGGCCGCGGCAAAATCGAAGTTAGCCGGTTCAAGGGGTTGGGCGAAATGCCGGCCCGATATTTGAAGACGACGACAATGGACCCGGCGCAGCGGACGTTATTGCGGGTGACCTTGCCGGCAAAACCCGATCCGGCGGCGATCGAGCTGCCCGCAGAGGAATTCGAACGCACGAAAGCCTTGGTCGACACCCTGATGGGCCGGCGCCCGGAGCTGCGCTTCGACTACATCCAGAAAAACGCCCGCTTCGCCCGGGATCTCGACGTATAAGTCGGAAACAGCTTTCCGACTGTAACCGTGGAGGACCGGATGCGCATCGCGGTCATCGGCACCGGCGGCATCGGCGGACCCTATGGCGCTTCGCTCGCCAAAGCCGGGGCTGATCTGACGTTTGTCGCGCGCGGCGCGCATCTAGCGGCAATACGTCAAAACGGACTTCGCATCGAAGGAGACCGCGGCGAAACCCACATCCTGCCGGCACGGGCCACAGACGACATTGCGGAGATCGGCGCGGTCGACGTCATCCTCTGCTGCGTCAAATTGTGGGACCTAGACGGTGTCGCCGGGCAGATCCGCGCGATCGTGGGTCCGCAAACAGCCGTAATTCCGCTGCAGAATGGCGTCGATGCCGCCGAACAAATGAGTCGCATCCTCGGCCGAGAACCGGTGATGGGCGGAACGGCGTTTGTGACAGGCACGATTGTTACGCCAGGCGTGATCCGGCAGACCGGTACCTATCAGCGCATGACGTTTGGCGAGCTGGACGGGCAGCTCCGCGAGCGTGGCGAGCGCCTGCGCGATCTCTGCGAGGCGGCCGGGTTCGAGGGTGTGCTGAGCTCGGACGTGATGGTTCCGATTTGGGAAAAATTCATCGGTCTGGTTCCACTCAGCGGGTTCAACGCGCTGACCCGGTTGCCGCTAGGAAAGTGGCGCCACGATTCCGATCTCTCGCCACTCTTTGAGGCCGCCTTGCGCGAAACCGTCGCTGTCGGTCTCGCCGAGGGAGTCCGGCTCCCGGCTGACTGCATCGACCGGACGTTGGCATTAACGCGCTCCATGCCGGCGCATCACATGACGTCGATGGGGAATGACTTGATCCGCGGTAGACGCCTCGAACTGCCTTGGTTCGCCGGCAAAGTGGTCGAACTCGGTCGCCGCCACGGCATTAAAACGCCGGTGAACAATTTTGTTTACGCCGCGCTGAAGCCGTATATCCACGGGGCTCCCGCCTGAACCCGCGCTGGCGATGCGTGCTTTAAAGAGCACTTGCGCAAATCCGCAGCCGCCCTTAACTAAGGCCTGTCGACCCGTTTGGGTTCGGCTTTCCGGCCTGCGTTCCTCTGCGATCGTCCGACCGTGTCTCCCGAGCCAATCGATGTCCGATGCGCTACGCGATCGCGTGGCGTCCTACACGCTACTTGGAGTTACTGCTGATGGCGACCGGTACGGTCAAATGGTTTAATGCGCAAAAGGGGTACGGCTTTATCCAGCCCGAAACCGGTGGCGCTGACGTTTTCGTTCACATCTCTGCCGTCGAGCGCGCCGGGATGGATAATCTGCGTGAGGGTCAAAAGCTCAGCTACGAGCTCGAGCAGGGCCAGCGGGGCCGGGTCTCTGCGGTCAATTTGCGCCAGGTCTGACCGGGCGTGTGCCTAGCGGGGGCGCCCCTAAGCGGGGCGCTCTCTTTTCACCAGGAGATCTCTTTGGCTAAGGAAGACCTGATCGAGTTTGAAGGAACCGTACTCGAGCTGCTTCCCGATGCCCGTTTTCGTGTCAGACTCGACAACGGGCACGAAACGCTTGCCTATTCATCCGGCAGAATGAAGAAGAATAGAATTCGAATCCTTGCCGGTGATCGGGTCACAGTAGAAATGACCCCCTATGATCTGACAAAAGGCCGGATCAATTTCCGCCACAAGGACGAGCGTGCGGCGCCGCCA
>Ga0306923_10008246_pt1 | contig 10444 bp, 7 predicted proteins | sample sta12Can44000108_FD_203841 | JGI IMG/M metagenome (GOLD analysis project Ga0306923, IMG submission 203841) | Lab enrichment of tropical soil microbial communities from Luquillo Experimental Forest, Puerto Rico - statanox.12C.anox.44.000.108 (v2)... | ecosystem: Environmental > Terrestrial > Soil...
TAGGTGCCCTCGAAAGTCTCGCCCGTATTGGCGTTGGCGAGGCGGAGGCGACGCAGCTTGGGCGGACGCATCCCGGCACGCGCCGCCGATGGCCATGTCGCGCACATGGCGGCGAGGGCGAGCAATTGACGACGGTTCACCACCTCGGCCCCGGCAGATCAAAACCGCTTCAGCAGACGCTCGATATAGTCGAGCTCGATCTCCGGACGGAAGCGCTCCCCGGCGCGGCGGCGCAGCTCATCGAGGATCTCACGGGCTTTTTGCAAGGTGTTCTGGTCCGGAATCTTGACATCTCCCTGGTCGAAGGTGCCGTTGTTCGACATCGGCCGGCCGAGCGGGTCGCGGCCGACCTCGTCGGTTGGCTCGCCGCTGGCGGCTCCGACATCGGTATCGTCGGGATTGCCGTGGCCCAGGCGACGCTCCATCTGCTGGGCGAATTCGCGCGCCGCCTGTTGCAATTGGTCGAGGGCTTCGGTTTGCGGCCCGATCGCCTCGCCCGGTTGGCGGCGCTGCAACGCTCCGGTGGCATCGCGCATCGCTCGTTCGGCGCGTCCAAGAGGGTCGGGAATTTCGCCGAACCCGTCGCCCATACGGCGCATCATGTCACCGAGCATGCGCCGCAGGCCGTCTTGCTGACCGGCGGCGTCCCCCATCTCGGTGGTCGCGTCCTGCTGACCGGCACCCGGCTGCCCGCGTTGGCCCATCCGGCCCTCCTGGGCTTGCTGCTGCGCGCGGAAGCTGCGATCGAGCAGCTGCTGCTGGCGTTTCATCAAATCGTGCATGCCGCGCATCATCTGTTGCGCCTGGCTCGACCCGCGCTGCGACATTCCCCCGGGCTTCGCCATGCGCAGATTTTCGAGCATGTTCTGTAGCTGCGAGAGCAGTTCGCGCGCCTGGTCGCGCGCCCCCTCCCGCGCGAGCTCGCGCGCCCGGTCGAGCATATGCTGCAGATCACGGCCGGTGAGGACCCGTGACGGATCGATCGGCTGTTCCGCCTGGTCCGGGTTGCGCGCCAGATTCTCGGCGAGAGCCTGCAGGTAGCGGTCGAGAGCCTGCTGCAGCTCGCGCATCAGCCGGTCGATCTCCGCGTCGGGCGCGTTTTTTGCCAGCGCATCCTGCAGCTCCTGCTGCAAGCGCCGTAACTCGCGCTCGGCCAACGACATGCTCCCGTCCTCGACGCGCAGCGCGGTGTCCCACAGGAGCTGCTCGACCTCGGCAACCGACTTCTCGTCGTCATTCAGCCGCAGGCGCTCCTCGGCAAGGCGCAAGCCCAAAAAAACGATCGCGTCGTCGCGATAAAGGTTCGGCCGCTCTCGCAAATCGCTCAGAGTGTCGGCCACCGCTGCGCGCGACCCAGGATCGGTGACCAGCTCTTTGCGCTGATCGATGATCGCGCGCGCGATCGGGTGGTTGAAGACCCGTTCGGGCAGCTTGATGTGAACCGGCTCGCTCTCTCCGGTCTGCCTTAGCGCGTCGGTGGCGACCAATCGAATCTCGACCGGCAGGCCGGCCCAGGGATGCGGCGTCAAATCGTGATAGCTGGTGGCCTGCGCTTCTTTGAGATGCAACCCGGGGAGCGGCACCTCGATTTCGAGTGTTTCACCAGCTTTTCCGCCGTCCCGTCGCATCACTACCTTGACGTCCTCGACACCGTAGTCATCGCTCGCCTGATAGTCGATGCGCAGCGCCGCCCGAGGGGTTGCGCCGGGTGGTTTGGCGAAGGCGATCTTGGGTGGATTGTCGGGAATGATCTCGATTGGCCAGCTGGCGAGTGTGGCGTCCGCCTGGACGACCTTGAGCTGCTTGCCGCTGACAAGGGTCGCGGCAGCCCGGAAATTTTGCCTGTCGATAGCGTCGAAATCGCGGCCTTGACCGTCGATCGTCAGGCGCGGCACCGCGCTTCCGCCATGCACTTGCGCCAGCAGCGCGCTCCCGGTCGGGATGCGGATCGTCTCCGTTGTCCCCGGCCTCAAAAACTGCGGCGGCAGTCCAGTATATTCGGGAGGAGTGACCCAAATGTCCAGGCTCGCAGCCAACGTGGACGATCCTCCTGACAAAGGCGGTGTTAGGGCGCGGGCAAGCCGATCACGCCAATCGACGCCGGCGTCGACCGCGCCGATCAGCAGCAGCAGCGCGAGCAGGGCCCGCAACCCGAGCGGGTCGATCGCTGCCAGCCCGGCTGCCGGAAGACCGATCCGCAGCCGGCGCGTCATCGCCTCCATGCGCCGCCGGTGCGCCTGCCACAGCCGCACTGCTTGCGGATCAAGCACGGTGCTCGGGCGGTCGGCGAGCGCCTGCAAGGGGCGATGAGCGAGCCCGCTCGCCTGCTCGATCCGCCGGCGGGCAACAATGCTATCGGGGAGAACGATCCGGCGGGTTATGGCCGCCAGAGCGATAACGAAACCGGCACCGAAGCCGAGCAACAAGGCGGCGTGGAGCACACCCGGCAGCAACGGTAGGAGATCAAATAGAGCGAGGACAAGAAACGTGCCGAGCACGGCGAGCGCCGGCCAGCAAGCGGGCCAGACCCGCTCCCACAGCAGCGCGGCACGGGCGAGGCGGAGACGCGTCGAGAACGAGACCTCGGGGTTGGATGAACGGTCGGTCATGCGGCACCTCGTTTCCGTGCCGGCGCCGCGCCGACCTCGGAGAGCCAAGGCGGAATGGTATCCAGCGACAGCATATCATCATAGCTCGGTCGCGCTCGGATCACGTCAAAGCGGCTGCCGGCAACCAGCACTTCCGGCACCAGAGGGCGGCTATTGTAGGTCGAACTCATGACCGCGCCGTAGGCCCCGGCCGCGGTCAATGCGAGGAAGTCGCCATCGGCAATCGGCGGCAATTCGCGATCAACGGCAAAGGCGTCGCCGGGTTCGCATACCGGCCCGACGACATCGGCTGGGCTGAGCGAAACACCCGCCGCAGGGCGGCGAACCAGCATGATTTCGTGCCAGGCATCGTAAAGCGCCGGTCGGATCAGATCGTTCATCGCCCCATCAACGATTAAAAAGCGTTTGGCAGTGCCCTGTTTGACATAGATGACCCGGACGACGAGCAGCCCGGCGGGGCCGGCGAGCACGCGCCCGGGCTCGAAGCTCATGGTGAGCCCAGCCGCGCCGAACACTTCGCCCACGAGCCGGGCATAGCTCTCTGGGTCTGGGGGATGCTCGTCCCGGTAGCGGATCCCGAGGCCGCCGCCGAGATCGATGCGACTGACGGGGAGCCCCGCGCTGCGTAGTTCACGCACGAGCCCGGCGACCCGCGCGAAGGCGCGCCGATACGGTTCGAGATCCACGAGCTGCGAGCCGATATGAACCGCAAGGCCGACTGGCTCGATACCCGGAAGTTCTGCGCCGAGACGGTAGGCATCAATCGCCTCGCCGACATCGATGCCGAACTTATTCTCCTTCATGCCGGTCGAAAGTTTGGCGTGGGTGCGCGCGTCGACGTCCGGATTGACTCGTATCGCGACCGGGACTACCCGGCCGCGTGTGTTGGCGAGCTCGCTAAGCCGGCGCAGCTCCGGCACCGATTCGACGTTGATCTGGTGGATCCCGGCGTCGATCGCCGCTTCGAGCTCGCGGGAGGTCTTGCCGATCCCCGAGAAAATGATCTTCTGCGGCGGCATGCCGGCGGCGAGGGCGCGGCGCAACTCTCCTTCGGAAACGACGTCGGCGCCGGCCCCGAGACCGGCAAAGAGGCGCAAAACGGCGAGGTTGGAGTTGGCCTTGACTGCATAGCAGATCAGCGGCCGCTCAACCGAAAAAGCCTCGGCAAAGCGCCGGTATTGGGCGGCGAAGGCCGCCGCCGAATAGAGGTAGAAGGGCGTGCCGACGACAGTCGCGATCCGCGAAACCGCGACCTCTTCGGCGTGCAGCTCACCGCCGCGATAAGAGAAGAATTCACTCACTCGGATAGGGGCGGGGATAGGTGTTGGGCACATCGGGTGGGGGTTCCGGCGCATTTCTCCTGCCGCAGCCCGTCAGCGCGAGCGAGAGGAAGCCAGCGACAATGCTCAGACCGGTCGCCACCACCTCTCGCCTCCACAGACGCGTCGACGCGAAGGACCAGCGCCAGAGCGAAGATACGTGCCGGTATCTCATCCCAGAAAGCGCCTTCTCGCTTCACCGACCGCGACGCGAACCCTCTCGGGGGCGGTGCCGCCAAAGCTCACCCGGCTGGCCACGGAACGATTGGGGTCCAGCACATCGTAAACTGCCGGACTGATTGCCGGCTCGACGGCTTGCAGCTCGGCGAGCGGCAACTCGGCGAGTGTGCAGCCCTGCGCCTCCGCCCGTTTGACGATCATGCCGGTTGCGTGATGCGCCCGTCGAAACGGCAGACCGACGATGCGGACGAGCCAGTCGGCGAGGTCGGTCGCCGTGCTGAACCCCCGCTCGGCGGCGGCACGCAAGCGCTCGCGGTCGGGTCTCATGTCGCGCACCATCCCGATCGTCGCGGCGAGGCAGAGCTCGAGCGCGTCGGCGGCCTCGAAAACCGGGACCTTGTCTTCCTGCATGTCCTTGCCGTAGGCGAGCGGCAGGCCCTTCATCACGGTCAACAGCGCGATCAGAGACCCATTCAACCGGCCGGTCTTGGCGCGAACCAACTCGGCTGCGTCCGGGTTGCGCTTCTGTGGCATGATCGAGCTGCCGGTCGTGAACGCGTCGCTCAATGCGACAAGGCCGAACCCGTCACTGCACCAAAGCACGATCTCTTCGGCGAAGCGCGAAAGATGCATGCCGGCGAGCGCCACCGCGGCGAGGAATTCGATCGCAAAATCCCGGTCCGAAACCGCGTCGAGCGAGTTCGCCGCGGGACCGTCGAAGCCGAGCGCGGCTGCGGTCGCATGGCGATCGATCGGAAACGAGGTCCCGGCGAGTGCCGCTGCGCCGAGCGGCGATTGGTTGAGCCGGCGCCGGCAATCGGCGAGGCGGCCGCGATCGCGGCCGATCATCTCCACATAGGCCATCAGATGATGACCAAGGGTGACGGGTTGGGCGATCTGCAAATGGGTGTAGCCGGGCATCACCGTGGCGGCTTCAGCCTCGGCTCGGTCGATCAGCGCTCGCTGCAGTTCGCACATCGCCCCGTCGAGCCGTTCGATGGCGCTGCGGACCCAAAGCCGCAAATCGGTTGCGACCTGATCGTTGCGCGAACGCGCGGTGTGCAGCCGCCCCGCCGCTGGCCCGATCAGCTCGGTGAGCCGCGCCTCGATGTTCATGTGGATATCTTCGCGCTCGGCGCTGTAGGCAAAGCTGCCGCTCTCGATCTCCGATCTGATTTGGTCTAGACCGGCGGTGATGGCGGCGCCATCTTCCGGCGACAGAATGCTCTGCGCGACGAGCATCGCACAATGCGCCTTCGAGCCGGCAATGTCCTCGGCGTAGAGGCGCTTATCGAAATCGATCGAGGCATTGATGCGCCGCATGATTTCCGCCGGACCACCGGTAACGCGAGCGCCCCACAGCGAATTCGCCGGCAGGTCTCGGCCGCCGTCGGCCATCTTATTTCCGCCGGTCATCAGAAACGATCCGACCACGAGTGAGAGGGCAAGACCATGAGATGGAGCCACGCCTTTGCCTCGTTGCTCCTGCTCATTCTGGTGGGCGGAGGCTCGGCCGCAGTGGATAACCCCGGTGTACCGGAGCCTGCCCGGCTCGGTGAGTTCGTCCCCGCCGCACCATTGCTGCCGGCGCCGGCGACCTCGTTTGTCGATCTCACCGGCAGCGAGGTCAGCCTCGCCCAATTCAGCGGCAAAATCGTTCTCGTCAATCTCTGGGCCACGTGGTGCGAACCTTGTTTGCGTGAGATGCCATCGCTTGAGCGGCTACAGTCGCGCCTTGGTGACAAGATCGTGGTCGTCGCGATATCGGAGGACCGCGGCGGCAGTAAAACCGTCGAGCCTTTTATCGGCAAGCTCGGGCTCAAATCGGTCAAGATCTATCTCGATCCAAAGAGTGCTATGGAACGGGCCTTCAAGGTTCAGGGTCTGCCGACCAGCTTCCTGATCGATCGGGAAGGCAGGGTGCTCGGCCGGGTCGAAGGGGCGGCGGAGTGGGATAAGCCCAAGCTGTTGGGGATCCTCAAATCGTTCTTGGGCGACGAGGAGATCATCAAGGCGTCGCTCCATAAAGCACGTCCTTGAGAAACGATCCTGCGCGCCGCAACCCGTTCTCGTCGATCGAATGCCCGATGCCCGCGCAAGTCAGCGTCTCGACCGAGACACCCATCTCCTTCAGCGCCGTTTCCGCCGCGGCCAGCGACTCATAGGGAACAAGGGGATCATCGGTACCGTGAACGAGGAGCGTGCGCGGACGCGAGCACAACTCGCTGGCCAACAGTTCAGGAGCCAGCAGCCTCCCCGAGAAGCCGACGATGCCGGCAACCGGCTTGCTGCGCCGCAACCCGACATAAAGCGACATCATCGTACCCTGGGAGAACCCGACGAGCGCCAGATCGGCATCGTCGAGCCCGCGCTGGGCGAGCGCGTCGTCGATAAAGGCGTGGAGGAACGGTGCGGCCGCGCGCACGCCGGCCAAAACAGCAGCCGGGCTGCGATCCTGCGTGCTGAACCACTGGTAACCGTAGGGCGCCATGTCGCAGGGAAAGGGTGCATTGGGCGACAGAAATTCGGCGGTGGGGAGCAGTGGAGCCCAGTAGGGCGCAAGGCCGATCAAATCGTTGCCGTCCGCTCCCAGCCCGTGCAGCAAGATGACGAGACGGCTCGGCCGGCCACCCAAGGCGGGTGGGCGGGACGGTCCGGACAGCGCAGGGGTCATCAGCCCAGGATCTCGCAAGCCAACTTCAAGACGCTAGGGATAGCCCAAATGGGCCCTCGCTGTCACCCCGAGCGGAGCCACCGATGACATCCGATCCGACGGTGACCAGGTTTGCACCGAGCCCGACGGGTTACCTGCATCTCGGTCACGTTCGCTCGGCACTCGAAGGGTGGCGCGCGGCACGAGGCACTGGGGGGCGGTTTCTGCTCGGTCTCGAGGACATCGACCAGACCCGCTGCCGAGGCGAGTACGCTGTAGCAATCCTCGAGGATCTCGCTTGGCTCGGGTTGAGCTGGGACGGCCCGGTGCGCAAGCAGTTCGAACATCTCGAAGACTATCGGCGGGCGCTCGACCGGCTGGAGGCGATGGCAGTCGTCTATCCATGCTTCTGCACACGCCGCGAGATCCGGGACGAAATCGCGCGAGCCGGCGGTGCCCCACACGCGTTATCGGGACCGCCATATCCGGGGACGTGCCGGGCCCTCGACCGTCGTCAGCGCATTGAGAAGCAGCGCTCAGGGGTCGATTATGCGCTGCGGCTCGATCTTGATCGCGCGCTCGCGCTGACCGGCGCGCTCGAATGGATCGAAGAGGCAGGCGACGGGCCGCACCGGCGGCTGGCGGATCCTGCTCCGCTCGGCGATGTCGTTCTCGCCCGGAAGGACGTGCCGACGAGCTATCACCTCGCCGTCACTGTCGATGACGCGATCCAGGGGGTGACTCTGGTGACGCGCGGCGAAGATTTGGCGACGGCGACACATGTCCACCGCGTCCTGCAGGCGCTGCTCAACCTGCCGACGCCACGCTACCGTCACCATGAGCTGGTGACCGACGCGGCGGGACGCCGTCTTTCCAAACGCGACCGAGCGCTGACGATACGCGCGATGCGCGCGAGCGGGATCGGTCCGGCGGAAATCTTCGACCTGGCTTTCGGCATCGCGCCCTCTCTACCGGCCTGATCCTTTCCCATAAGTCTACATCGGACAGGCCCTGCCGGTGTCCGCTCGGGCTTGCCGTAGTATAATCGCGGAACGATTTGATCCAGCCGCCGCAAGGGTCGGTTCGCCGATGAAGGCGTACCAGGCCCGGGCAGGCGCGCAGGTGCAGAATCCGTGCGCTCAAAACCCCGCGCGGCCGGAGCGGCGGAGGCTGTACTGCGACGATACGCGGCGTGATCGGGCCTTGGGCTGGCGAGGCGGCGGTATCACCGCCGCGGCGTTTGCGCCGACGGGGGGCAACTCCGCCTCTTCCGTTCCCTGCCACACAGGGAAAACCCGGGAAAAATTTTTTTTTGTGGCTTCCCTATACCAAAGACTCCAGTTAAATCATAGACTTGCTCATGCCATTCGGTAATAATCGGGGGCTTGGCAGGGAACCGGCAGGGAAAGCGAGAATCCTCGGATCCCGGTCTGACATTCCCGCTCATTGCTAACATAATCAGTTCACGAATTGACAATTGCGCATGGGCCTGCCATATGGTGCCGAACTTTGCGATAGCAAGCGGGCGGCCCGTGCCGCGCCGAGTGAACCGGATGGCGGCAGCCCCCATGTCGGAGAAGAAGACGTCCGAGCACCGAACTTCTGCGCGTAAGAGGCCGTCACAGTCGCGATAATACCGGAATATGGCCGTGCAGCGGCTATCCCTCCGCGGCAATGGCAGGCTCGGTCAGTTTGTCGAGCAGCGCCTTGGCCTCTTTGAGGTCGGCGGTATCGAAGCCTTCGGTGAACCAGGCGTAGATTGGGGCGAGCAGGGCAGCCGCCTCTTGCGGCCGGCCCTGCTGCTGGCGCAGGCGGGCGAGGCTCATCGCGCCGCGCAATTCCCAGGACTTCGCGTTCTGGCGGCGCGCGACGTCGATGCCTTGCTCGATGGCCGTCTCGGCCTCGCTCACCGTCCCGGCGCCGGCGAGCATGGCCTCGCCCTTGAGCCGATGGAGCTCAGCTTCGAGCAGCGCTCCCCCCATCTTTTCGACCGCCTTCAGCCCAGCAGCGACCGACGCAAGCGCCGCTGCGGGTTTGCCGCTCGCCAATAGCGCATCGGCTTGCAACGCCAGCAGAATATGCTGGCTCGCCCCAAGACCGAAACTGTCGAGCCCTTGTTCAATTTGAGCCAGCCCCTTCTCGCTGTCGCCAGAGACGCCAAGCGCCCATCCTCGTTCGCAAAGGGCAAACCCGTGAAAGCGCCCGAGGCGGTCCTCCTCGCAGATCCGCAAAGCCCGTCCGGCGCAGTCGGCGACCGCCGGCGGCTCGCGGCGAAGGATGTGAACTAACGCGGCCCAACACAACGTTATGGCGAGGGTCAAAGGATGCCCGAGCGTCTCGGCACTTCCTACCACTGCCCTTAGGTCATCGAGGGACCGATCCGGGTAACCGAGCATCCAGGAGATCAGCATCGGGAAGAACTGGCAAACCACGCCGGGGTGGGAACCCGGCCAATCTGGGAACTGCATGTCCGGATCGAACAGCTCGACGCCCCGCCGAAAGCGCGCAAGCGCCGGCTCGAGTTTGCCCTGGTTGAACAGCACCGTGCCCAGCGCGATGTACGCTCCGACGAGACGGGCCGCATCGTCGAGCCGTTCTGCGACGCGCAACGCCTCCTCGGCAAAATGCTGCGCCTTCTCCATCTCGAGCAGGTTCAAATGGTAGAGATACAGGCCGTGGAGCGCCGTGAACTCGCGGGAATAATCATCGAGTTGCCGGCACAGCTCCCAGGCCCGGGCATAGGTTCGGCCGATGTCGGGGTGGCTGTAGCTCCCGGTCGCGTACAAGGCGGGACCAAGCGCCAGTTGGAGGTCCAGCTCACGCGCGGCCCGCTCGCGCTTATCCGAGAGCGCTTCGACCAGTTCCAGGCCTCGGCGAAATTGCGCGATTGCTTCGACGTTCGCCGACTTGCTCGCCGCGGCTACGCCGGCCTTGTGCCAGTATGCGATCGCTTGTGCCGGACAGTTCCCTTGCGTGTAGTGATGCGCCACCAGTTCCGGCTGCGTGCTCGCCACCTCGGGAAAGCGATCCTCCAGCAGCTTTGCAACCCGCTCGTGATATTGATGGCGGGTGCGCCTAAGCAGCGACTGGTAAGCCGCATCCTGAATCAGCGCATGCTTGAACAGATAGCGCGAGCGCGGCGGGCGGCCGCGCTGGTAGAGCAGCTCGTCAGCCACGAGTTGGCCGAGACCGCTCTGCAACATCTCTTCCTCGATCCCGGCCAGTGCGCTGATCATGTCATAGGCAAACTCGCGTCCCAGAACCGAGCCCAACTGCGCGACTTCACGCAGCTGCGGCGCCCGATCGAGCCGCGCCATCAGCGAATCCTGCAATGTCTCCGGGATGTGCAATTGTGCCAACGCGCCCGTGAGCACATAGGCGTCGCCGCGGGCCTCGAGCACCCCCGAACCGAGGATGGCCTTGGTCAGCTCCTCGACGTAGAGCGGCACGCCGTCGGCCTTGGCGACGATATGATCGACCACCTCGCCGGGCAATGGCCGGCCGCCGGCGAGATGACCAACCATCGTCTCGACCTCCGGCCGCTCCAGGCGGTTCAATGTGATCGGCGTCAGGTGCGAGCGTTGCGGCCAGGGCGGCGTCAATTCCGGCCGATAGGTCGCGACGACCAGCAATGCCGCGGTCGGCGTCTGCTCGATCAGCATGCCCAGCGTTTCCAATGTCGT
>Ga0306923_10008247_pt1 | contig 10443 bp, 7 predicted proteins | sample sta12Can44000108_FD_203841 | JGI IMG/M metagenome (GOLD analysis project Ga0306923, IMG submission 203841) | Lab enrichment of tropical soil microbial communities from Luquillo Experimental Forest, Puerto Rico - statanox.12C.anox.44.000.108 (v2)... | ecosystem: Environmental > Terrestrial > Soil...
GCGGATCGTCATGTCCTCGATCAGTCGCCGGCGTAACGGACTGATGGCCTTGTCGGTCATTGGGGGCTCCTGTCTTGAGTGAGGTTCAAGGCCCCTCGATCTCAAGACAGGATGCCTGGCTCGCGCTCTGCCCGAACTCGCTCTCGCTACAAGTTACCGCGTGAGCGGTTTAGTGCATCGGCGCATCCTTCCCGTTCCCCCTCGCTCCGGCGGAGGTCGGCTAACGGAACGGACACCGGCCGTTCAGCCTCGGCGGCGGGAACGGGTCAAAGTGCCCCATACCCGCCGTTCGCAATACCCGTCGGGATGGCCTCGATTGGGTCGAAATGCGTCATTCCCGATTTGCCCGGCCCCGATGTGCACATGCTTTGAAAGCGGTCGTTTACTGCCCGAAGCCGGGACAGCAGACGCGGCGCCGATTTCAGCGCTGCCGCTGGTATGCTGGAATGCGGAGAGATATCATCGTCGGTGAGGGGCTGCCGCTTCTCTGACCCGAGGATGACCGCATGGACATAGCGGCGTGGCTACAGGGTTTGGGCCTTGAGCGCTATGTGCCAGCCTTCCGCGACAATGAGATCGATTGGGAGGTGCTGCCGAAGCTGACGTCGGAAGATCTCAAAGAGATCGGCGTTGCAGCGGTCGGCCACCGGCGCAAGCTGCTGGATGCGATCGCCGCGCTCGGCGCGATGGTGCCCAACGCCGCAGTGATGGCGGCGCCCTCTGATGTACCGGCTCCCACCGACGCCGAACGCCGCCAGCTGACGGTGATGTTCTGTGATCTGGTCGGCTCGACGGCACTGTCGACCCGCCATGACCCGGAGGATCTGCGGGAGCTGGTCGGCGGCTACCACCGTGCGGTCGCCGAGACGGTCGGCCGCTTCGACGGCTTTGTCGCGAAATATATGGGCGACGGGGTGCTGATCTATTTCGGTTATCCGCGGGCGCATGAGGATGATGCCGAGCGTGCGGTGCGCGCCGGGCTGGCGGTGATCGACGCGGTCGGCCGCTTGCCGGCGCGAGAGGATTTGCGCGTGCGTCTCGGCATCGCCACTGGGCTTGCCGTGGTCGGCGATCTGATCGGCGAGGGTGCCGCACAGGAGCGCGGGGTCGTTGGCGAGACGCCCAACCTCGCCGCCCGACTGCAGGGCCTGGCCACCCCGAACACGCTGGTTATTGGCGAGGCGACGCGCCGGCAGATCGGCGGGCTTTTCGATCTGGAAGACCTCGGGCCGCAAGCGCTCGCCGGTTTTGGCGAGCCGCAACCGGCCTGGCGGGTCTTGCGCGAAAGCGGCGAGGTAAACCGGTTCGAGGCATTGCGCTCGGGGGAGACGCCGCTCGTCGGGCGCGGCGAGGAGCTCGATCTGCTGCTGCGGCGCTGGCGCCGCGCGGCCGAAGGCGCAGGTCAAGTGGTTCTGATTTGCGGCGAGCCCGGGATCGGCAAGTCGCGTCTCACTGCCGCCTTGCGCGACCGGCTCGAAGGCGAGGAATACACGCGGCTGCGCTATTTCTCTTCGCCCCATCATCAGGACAGTGCGCTCTATCCCTTCATCTCCCAGCTCGAACGCGCCGCCGGCTTCGACCGTGAAGATCCCGCCGAAACGAAGCTCGACAAGCTCGAAACGCTGCTGGCGCCGACCTCGCCGCCGGCGGAAGATGTGGCGCTTCTCGCGGAGCTTCTCTCTCTGCAGGCCGCCTCGCGTTATCTGCTGCCGCCCTCGACCCCGCAGCGCAGACGAGAAAAAACCTTCGAGGCGCTGTTGGGACAACTCGAGGCGCTCGCGCGGCGAAAGCCGGTCCTCATGGTCTTCGAGGACCTGCACTGGATCGATCCCAGCTCACACGAGCTTTTGAATCGCACGATCGAGGGGGTCGCGAACCTCCCCGTCCTGCTTGTCGCCACTTTTCGCCCGGAGTTCACGCCGCCTTGGTTGGGCCCGTCGCAGGTCATGACGGTCACGCTCGCCCGACTCGACCGCCGCAACGCCACCGCTATGGTGCAAAGTATTGCCGGGAGCGCGGCATTGTCGGGGGACGCGGTAGCCGAGATCGTCGAACGGACGGATGGCATCCCGCTCTTTGTCGAAGAGTTGACGCAAGCCGTGCTCGAAGCGGACGGCAGGGGTGAGGGAGTCGAGAAGATGCTTGCCCGCGCACCATCGCCCCCCGCGGTCGTCCCGGCGGCGCTGCACGGGCCGCTGATGGCGCGTCTCGATCGGCTTGGGCGAGCGGCGAAGAAAATCGCCCAGATCGCCGCCGCCATCGGTCGCGAATTCTCCTACGAACTCCTGGCGCCGGTGGCCGAGCATAGCGACAAAGAACTCTTGGGCGCTCTCGGCCGGCTCGGCGATGCCGGCCTCATCCTCTGCCGCGGCAGCCCGTCCAGTGCGACGTACCTCTTCAAACACGCGCTCGTCAAAGACGCAGCCTACGGTAGCTTGCTGCGCCGACGCCGCGAAGAACTCCACGCACGCATCGCTGCGGTTCTACAGGCCGATTTCGCCGATAGGGTCGCGGTAGAACCGGAACTTCTTGCCCGGCACCTAACTGAGGCCGGGCGTTTCGAAGAGGCGGGTTCCTGTTGGTTGCGCGCCGGCGAGAGGGCAGCAGAGCGTTCAGCAAATCTCGAGGCCGTCGCGCATCTGCGGCGAGGCCTCGAGGTCATCAGCCGACTTCCCGAAGGTCAAGCGCGCGATGAACAGGAGCTGCGTATCCAGGCCGCGCTTATGGGGCCTCTTTCCGCCAAGGGGGGCTTTGCGTCGGCCGAGCTGGAACGGGCCGCGGGCCGCGCGGTCGCGCTTGGAGGGCAGATTGGGGCGGCTTCGGCGGCGCAAGTTCAGGCGGTTTGGGCTCGTTTGTGGGTCGCATCGGTCCATATCCACCATGCAGAATTGCGCGTTGGGCTGGCCATCGCCGCGGAGGCCTCGGACCTCGCCAACCGCGTCGGGGACCCGCACGTCCTCTCGCGATTCCACCTCGTGCTGGGCTTTGGGCATCTTTACTTGGGTGACCTCGCGGTGGCACGCCTGCATCTTGAAGAAGGCCTTGCGCTTTATGTTCCGGAGCGCGACCGCGCCAAAGCCGCCCGTTACGGCTACGACTCCTGCATGGCTCATCACTCTTGGTTGGGCTTCGTGCTCTGGTATCAAGGCCTTCCCGATCAGGCGTTGCACCATGAGGAAAAAGCGGTCGCCGCGGCCCGTGCCGCGTCGCATCCCTTAAGCGAAGCCTGGGCCCTCTCCTACGCGGCGTTCGTGCATCACTTGCGGGGCGAGGTGACGCGCTGCCTAGAACGGGCGCAGGCGACGCTCACCCTCGCTACGCAGCAGATGCTTCCCCACTTCACGGCGCAGGCGTTGGCGCCTTTCGGCTGGGCTCTCGTCAAAGGGGGCCAAGCGGAAGAAGGGCTTGCCCGGCTGCGCTCGGCTATCGATCGCGACCACGCGATGGCCCAAAGGGTGAGGCGCCTGCGTTCGCTAAGCCTTCTCGCCGAGGCGTGCCTCGAGACTGTCCGGATCGAGGAAGGGCTCTCGGCCGCGCGGGAGGGGCTCGCCGAGACGGAGGAGACGAAGGTCCGCTTCTACGAAGCGGAACTCAACCGGCTCGAAGGCGAGCTGCTTCTCGCCGTCGGGGAGCCCGACCAGGAACAGGCGGAAGCCTCGTTCCGCAAGGCTATTACGATCGCCCGCCGGCAAAGCGCACACTCGTGGGAACTGCGAGCAGCGACGAGCCTCGCCCGGCTCTTCGTGCGCCAAGGGAAGAGCGAGGAAGCCCGCGGCGTCCTCGCGCCCGTCCATAGTTGGTTCACTGAAGGCTTCGACACACCCGATCTAAAAGGTGCGAAGGCGCTGCTCGACCAATTGGCGTGAATTGCTGAGCCGCGTTGTGCGAGTGATAGCTCCCCGGTAACCTCAACGATCCGCCGGCAAGGACTCTAAGGTCGGTTGAGGGTCGAGGCTGTGCGAAAACGCTCAAAAGCCAACAAGGCGCAGAATTATTTTCTTTACTGCCCTTCTTCCGACCGCGGCGACAGCGCTATTCGTCTCTACATTGACGAAATCGAGGAGGACTTTCTACGCTCAGATTGAATGCGCGTGTTTTCACACAGCCTGGGTCGAATCCGCCCGTTTGAGAGCGAGGGTCTGAGGGTCTGGAATCGGCGCAACCTCTCCGTTCACTATGGCTTCGGCGAAGGTCGGCTCAGCACCCTACTGAGACCCCGCGAAAAGGCCTTTTGGAGTGACCGCAACAGGGCGCGAGCGCTAGTTCCCGCTTCTCCGGTTGAAGGCCCGCTATCGATTGCGTAAGGCGACCTTCACCAGGACAGACGGGAATGGGCAAGACGCGCCGAGAGCTGACTTTCAAGGTTCAAGACGACGCCGAAATGAAACTGGGCCAGATGACGAAACCGGGCTTATCAGCAGCTTCCTCCTTCCGACGCAGTGAGCGCGAGTGGCGGATCCATCGATTGCTCGGCGCCGCCGCCCGCCAATGGCGGGAGCAGGGCTTCCTCTGGCTTATCGCCAATCATCTCGACCTTCACGTGTCGATGTGAGAAATGGATGCCGTTCGCTGCAAACGCCTCAAGAATACGTTGATAGGCTTCGCGGCGCACCAAGAACTGCCCGTCTCCGGGACGCACGGTAAACTTGACCCCGATCACCATGCAGAATTCTTCGATGCGGATGACGCCGCGCGACTTGAGCGGCTCGAGCAGCCAGGGCCCAAGCTCCGCGTCCTGCATCAGCTCCTCGCCGATCCGTTTGATCAAGCTCTTGACGAGCATTACGTCGGTATCGAACGGCACCCGGAACTCGAGCTTCATGATTTGCCAGTCGCGACTCTGATTGGTCAGCCAGCGGATCTCACCGAACGGGATCGTGTGGACGGCGCCGCGATGGTGGCGAAGCCGCAGAAAGCGCAGCGAGATACTTTCTACAGTGCCCCGGATCTGCCCGAACTCAACGTACTCACCGACCCGGAAGGCGTCCTCCAGCAAGTAAAAAATGCCGGAGACGATATCGCGCACGAGGGTCTGCGTGCCGAATCCAATCGCGACGCCAATGACCCCGGCGCCGGCCAGTAGCGGCGCAATGTCGATGCCGAGCGAGGATAGAGAGACTAAGGCCGCAGCAGTGACGATCACGATGAGTACAGCCTTGCGTAACAGCGGAACCAAGGTCGCCAGCCGGGTTCCGGGATCCGAGGGTTCGTCGGAGCAGGCTTCCGGCGGACTGGCAGCGAGGACAAGGACGCGGCGGTCGATAGCCGTCTTCGCCGATAACCAAGCCAGATCGGCCAGCAGCACCACGATGGTGACCTCGAGCCCACCTCCGAGCAGCCGGCCGACGCCTTTCGACCGCCACAAATCCTGCACCGAGGCGCCCCACTCGACGGCGAGCGCAGCGAGGGCGGAGCCGATCACGATCAGCAGTGCCATTCGCCGCAGCACAGGCCGATAGACGCCGGGTCGACCCACATCCTCGGCTTGCGTTCCCGGTGCCCGCTCGGCCGTAAAGATGTCGATAAGCGTCCGTGTTGTGTGCGCCGCGACGGCGGCGGCAAATCCTATCGCGATGCTCGCCGCGAACTGGGACGCGCCGAGCAGTGTGAACCCAACGCCGGCGACCACCGCGGCAGTCGCTAGAAATGGCAGCACGGTCGACGCACCTGGCACGACCCGGCGGCGCTCGATGATGTTGAGCCCGGCAGACCACAACCGGATTCCGCCCAGCGCGAACCCGAAGATCCCCAGCCCGGCAACGAGGCTCACAATGAAGCCGAGTCCGGGCGCCGCTAAGGGCCCATCGCATAGACTGCGCAATGACGATCCGCCGGCCACGAATGCGGCCAAGCCGACGGCGATACGCCGAACCTGCCACGCCGTCGCATCATCCAGAGGCAGCAGCCGTAGTCGCGGGCAATCTGGCGCCAGCAATACGCGAACCGCGATAGCGGTCAGTCTTGTTGCCGCCACAAGCAGTGCGATACCAACGACAGTCTCCTGCAGGCCAGTAGGCCAGGTAAAGGCCAAGGAGGCCGCGACGATGCTGACGGCGAAAAGCACGCAACCACACGCCTCGAGCACGGCGCGGCGGGCGGACAGAGCAACCGCGCCGCGCGGCGCCGGTACTGCGTGATCGCTTCCCGCCATCGCCGCCTCGGCGATCGCCCGCCGCGCGCGCCCGGCATAACACCAATAGAGCCACTCAACGCCACCGCCGATCAGCAGCAGGATCAGCGCGTAGGTAACCGCCCGCAACCCGTCTCCGCTCTGCCAGGCGGTCGATCCGTAGCCGGCGATGCGGGCCAGATCATGGGGTGCAACCTGCAACTTTTGCCAACTCATTCGGTTGCGATGTCTCCGGGATAGGGTCTAGCAACGAAGGGCTGGTGGGCCTCTTCGACCATTCGCAAGAGCCACTCGGCGTCATCCGCCGTACTGCCCATTCTCCCTCCATGAAGATGTTGGTCATGGCTCGCGCTCCTTCAAATGCGGATACTGTTGGAGCAGTTGTTCTTTGAACCCGGCAGAGTCGAACTCGATGCCGCGCGCGCCGCCGGTCACGATCGCAACGTTCGCCATGTCGTTTCTCCCGTTTTGAGCGGCGCATAGGAAGCATCCGCTCCGCCGGGTTGTCCATTGCCGCGCGGCGTGGAACTCTCGCAGCAAGCACCACGAGGAACGCACTGATGGCTACGCCGCAAACGATCGAACACCGGATTCCCGGCCTGAACGAACCAGGGGAAATCGTCGTCGATCGCTGGGGCATTCCGCACATCCGCGCCCGCACGCGGCATGACGTGTTTTTCCTCCAGGGACTGAACGCCGCGCGCGACCGGCTCTGGCAGATGGATCTCTGGCGCAAGCGCGGTCTCGGTTTGCTTGCCGCCGACTTCGGGCCCGGCTTCCTCGCGCAGGACCGCGCGGCGCGGCTGTTCCTCTATCGCGGCGACATGGAGGCCGAATGGAACGCGTACGGCAATCCGGAAACGCGCGCCATCGTCGAAGCCTTCGTCGAAGGAATCAACGCCTGGATCGCGCTCACCGAGCATCAGCCCGACCTGCTGCCGCCCGAGTTCGCCGCCATGGGCACGAAGCCACAGCGCTGGAACACCGAGGATGCGCTGCGCATCCGAAGCCACGCGCTGGTGCGCAATGCGCTCTCGGAAGTGTTGCGCGCGCAGGTCGCGGCGAAGGCGGATATGCAAACCGATACGATCCGCCGCTCACTTCTGCCCGAACACACGGCGAAGGTGCCGGACGGGCTAAACCTCGATGACATTCCGCCGAATGTGCTCGACGTGTTTAAGCTCGCGACCGTTCGGCTGGATTTCAGCCCCGAGCGTATGACCGCCAGGCTCGCAGATGCGTGGAAATGGAAAAAAGTCGATGACCTTGGCGACGTCTATGCCGAGGGCTCCAACAACTGGACGATTTCCGGAAGCCGGACCGCAACAGGCAGGCCGATCCTCGGCAGCGACCCGCATCGCGCGCACGCGCTGCCCTCGCTGCGCATGATCGTCCATCTGACCGGCCCAGGCATCGACGCGATTGGCGCTGCCGAGCCGATCCAGCCCGGCTTCACCATCGGCCACAATGGCAAGGCCGCATTCGGCGTCACCATCTTCCCGATGGATCAAGAAGACCTCTACGTCTACGAAACGAAACCGGACGATGCAGACCAGTATCGGTATGGCAGTGGCTGGGAGCGGATGAAGGTCATACGCGAGAAAATCCCGGTAAAGGGCGCGCCCGACCAGGAGGTGACACTCAGGCTAACACGCCATGGCCCCGTGATTTACAAAGACGCCGCGAAGCACCGCGCTTTCGCCATCCGCTCGGTCTGGTCCGAACCCGGCGCCTCCGCCTACTTCACCAGCATCTCCTGCATCAGCGCGAAGTCGCCGCAGGACTACGCCGAGGCGTTGCGCGGCTGGGTCGCGCCGTCGCTGAACCACGTCTATGCCGACAGCGACGGCAACACAGCCTGGTTCGTCGCCGGCCGCGCGCCGGTGCGGCCGAACTGGGACGGGCTGCTGCCCGTGCCCGGCGACGGCCGCTACGAATGGGCGGGCTTCACGCGTTTCGAAGAGCTGCCCCAGGAGGTCAATCCCGCGAAAGGCTACTTCGCCACCGCCAACGAAATGAACATCCCCGACGGGCACCCCGTGCTCGGGAAAGAGCTCGGCTTCGAGTGGGCCGAATGGTCGCGCACGCGCCGCATCCACGAGGTGCTCGACACCCAGCCGAAGCACACGCTCGAGCAATCGATGCAGTTGCAGGCTGACGATTTCTCCATTCCCGCGCATCGGCTCAACAAGCTTATCGCGGGCATGCAGGGCACCGGCGACGCCGCGCGCGCGCTCGACCTCTTGCGCGGCTGGGATTTTCACCTCTCCCGCGACAGCGCCGCCGCCGCACTCTCCGAGGTCTGGTGGGTAAAGCACCTCCGTCCGGCGCTGTTAGACGCGCTGGCGCCCAGCCCCGCGGTGCGCGCGCTGCTCGTGCCCGGCGATACCGAAACACTGCTCGAGTTACTGGAAGCGCAACGCGTGCCCAACGGCGAAGACATTCTCGCCCGCACGCTGGGCGCCGCCATGGCCGACTGCCGCAAACGCATGGGCGACGATCCGAAGCAATGGGCCTGGGGCAAGCTGCACCACGGCTACTTCGAGCACCCGCTCGCAACCGTCGCGAAAGGCCTCCCCGACGTTGGCCCCCTGCCGAAGGGAGGCTCCAGCCAGACGCCTATGAACGCCGGCTACCGGCTCTCCGACTTTCGCGTCACCTCGGGCGCCTCGTTCCGGATGGTGGTCGATGTCGGCAACTGGGACAACAGCCGATGTATCAATGCGCCCGGCCAGTCGGGCGATCCGCGGTCGCCGCACTATGCCGACCTGGCGCCGATCTGGGCGGCCGGCGACTACGTGCCGATGCACTACACGAAGGACGCCATCGACAAGGCGGCCGATCTGCGCATCATACTGACGCCGGGGTAACATTCATGACCACGATCCGCGACTTCACCATCACCCGCTTTTCATTCCGCCGTGACCGCATCATCGGCGACAGCCAGGTGCGCGCCGATTCCTGCTATGCCGCCGCGCTCGAATTGCACACCGACGATGGCCGCACCGGCCTGGCTTCATGCTGCATCTGTTCCATCCGTTGCCGGACCGCAGCGAACTGGAGCGCACCTTCCGCCAGGAAGCGCTCCCAGGCCTGCGCGGCCAGCCGCCGATGGGGATAATCCACCGCGTGCTGCGCCCGCGCGGCGGCAACAACCGCGCGCTTCCGCACGGGTTCGGCGAGGCGATCGACCAGGCGCTGTGGGACCTCGCTCGGTTGCGATCCCACGCGCAAGTCGACGGTAGCGGTGAAGTCGAACCACCATTTCCGCGCCGCCTTCGAACCGATCGGCCGTGAGGTCATCACCGTCAACGGGGGCGGCCTGGGCAGCGTGATCCTCAGTCAGGGAGAGTACAAGAAAGTCCGCCGCCCGATCTGGCCGTTGGACAAAATGGCGTAGCGTCAGATCACCCACTGGAATCCGTCGATCACGAACGCCTGGCCGGTCATGAAGTTCGGCTCGACGGTCGCCAGGAACGCGACGAGCTCGCCGACATCCGTGGGCGTGCCGAGCCGGCCGAGCGCGATGCCTTTCATCAGTTCCGGCCCGCGCGCCTTCGTCAGCGAGTTGCCGAGCTCGGTTTCGATCACGCCGGGGCAGATCGCGTTGATGGCGATCGTTGGGCCGAGTTCCTTCGCCAGCGCCCGCGTCATGCCGAGAATGCGGGCAGCTGCCAGTCCGCCGCGTCGCCCACCACGATGTCGTATTGAGAATCGATGGGGTCAGGCTTGGTGGCCGACATCATAGTGATCCCGGACCGGACGCGAACGGTCTGTATCTGGGGGCTCTGCCGCTTAGGAACCAAAAGTTCGTTGACTCTCCGCTGGAGGGGGGAGTCTGAAGCGAACCAGTCTCTGAATCGGGCCGGGGAATTAGGGCCCAATTTCAAAACGTTTATGGATCATATTGGAAGCGTAAGAGCGCCATTTCGGGCCCGGATCGGCCGGAATTTGGCCTTTGTCCCTCGGCCGGCCTCTCCGGTGATACCCCTTAAGCTATTGAAAGCCTTTTGTTTCTGCCGTCAGCGGGTTTAGCTGTGGGTCCAATTTACCGTCTATAAAAGAGCCGCGTCGACCGCGTGATGCGCTGGCTCAGCTAAAAACCTCATCTTCGCCAGCCACTTAGCGAACCGTGGTGGGTATATGAATTTACCGCCGGGGCGCGTCCGCTCAACGACCGAGGAGCGAAAAGCGGCCATTGACAATTTGGCTTCTCCTTGCTATAAACGCACCCTAACGATTTGCACATTGGCTGAGGCCCAGGTTGAGCGGAAGTAAGCCGACTTGCGGCATTTGTCAAGTCGCCATTTGAG
>Ga0306923_10008249_pt1 | contig 10443 bp, 8 predicted proteins | sample sta12Can44000108_FD_203841 | JGI IMG/M metagenome (GOLD analysis project Ga0306923, IMG submission 203841) | Lab enrichment of tropical soil microbial communities from Luquillo Experimental Forest, Puerto Rico - statanox.12C.anox.44.000.108 (v2)... | ecosystem: Environmental > Terrestrial > Soil...
ATCGGAAGCATCGGCGATTGGGTGCGGATCAGAGACCGGCTAGCCTCGGTGCCGGCGATCCGCAAAGTCGATCTGATATCGCTCAATCGTCACGAGGCAAAAATTCAGATCAAATATGTCGGCGGTCCCGATCAGCTGAGATCCAGTCTTGCCGGGGTCGACCTCGGTCTCGACGGTGCCGATCCGGAATGGCGGCTGCAGCTCTCGGGGGTCGCAGGCACCCGCTAGCGATATCCAGTATGACGAGTCTCCGCCAGACACCTTTGTGCGTTCATATCATTTTGCAGATATTGCGTGCACCGCACCAGTCTGCGGCGCCGCTGTCGTAAGTCCGCATTCGGCCCATGATCATGAGCGGGCTCGGGTTGAACCTTCCGAACTTGATTTCGCTCGCGCGTCTCCTCCTCGTGCCGCTAGAGATCTGGTTGATTCTCGGTAGCCGATATGGACCGGCATTCTGGGTCCTGGTCGCCGCAGGTATCTCGGATGCGCTCGACGGGTTTATCGCCAAACGGTTCGATCGCCGGACCCGGCTCGGCGCGCTCCTCGACCCCGTCGCGGACAAGGCGATGCTCATGAGTGTCTACATTACGCTCGGTGTGGCGCAGCATCTGTGGACTTCGCTCGTTATCCTCGTCATATTTCGCGACGTCCTGATCGTCGGCGGGTTCCTGTTGATCCAGATATTCGCCGTCCCGAAACACTACGACCCGCTTTACATCAGCAAGCTCAACACGGGTGTTCAAATAATCTTGGTCGGCTTCGTCCTCGCCCGGCTTAGCCTTGGTGCCCCCCCAGGTCCAGCCGACCTCGTCTTGAGCCTGATCGTCGGTGCGACGACGATGGCGTCGGGGTTGTCTTACCTCGTCCGGTGGGCCCGCATACTTGCTCGCTCGGAACCGGCTTTGTGAAAGCTCGCGACACTCGCGCTATTCTGCTCGCCAAATTATCCTCTTCAAATGATCCAGCTCGCTCTTGACTTGCCCCGCCGTATGGCCTTCGGGCGATCGGATTTCATGGTTTCGCGGAGCAACATCGCGGCCGTCGAGCGGATCGATCGATGGCCCGATTGGCCTTCGGCAGGACTGGTGGTCCATGGCCCGCCCGGTTGCGGCAAGACGCATCTCGCACATCTCTGGCGGGACCGCGCCTCGGCCGTCATCATCACTGGAGAAGCCTTGTCCGAGACGATGTTGCCCCGGCTTCTCGACGAGGTTCCACGGAGGATCGCGATCGATGATGCGGATCGGGCCTCGGAACTCGCCCTGCTCCACCTTTACAATTCTTGCGTCGAGCACCGGGGCAGCCTGCTGATCACCGCTTGCCGGCCACCCGGGTCGTGGCGAATAGAGCTCGGCGACCTGCGTTCGCGCTTGCGCGCGGCTCTTGCTGTCGAGATTGGTGCTCCGGATGACGAACTCCTTGGCGCGGTTCTCGTCAAGCATTTCGCCGATCGTCAGCTGCGCGTTGCACCAGACGTGATCGCATATTTGGTCAGGCGCATCGAACGCTCCTTCGCCGCTGCCGAGCAGATTGTGGTCCGCCTTGACGCCATCGCCTTGAGCAACGGAGGTCCGGTTACCGTCCCGCTCGCTCGCAAGGTGCTGCGCGAAGATCGCGGCGGTTAGTCTTTGTCGATGCGCAACGATTCGACAGTGACATAAGCGACGAGCTCGTGGCGCGAGGCGTCAAGCGCCGACCATTGATCCGATATCCGGAAGCTTGCCCGGGCGGCGGTCGGAAATTTACCCGATGCGAGGGCGCGCAGGTCCGGCGAACTCGCATCGGCAAGAATGACTGCGAGTTTGTGAAGCCCCGGGTTGTGACCGATCAGAAGGACGTTACGGTGGTCGTCGTCGAGCCGGCGCAAACGCTCGATCAACTTTTCCGGGCTCGCTGCATAGAGCTCATCCTCTATCATACTGCGCGGGCGTATTTTGTAGTTGGCGAGGACAAGTTCCATGGTCTCACGCGTGCGCACGGCGCTCGAGCAAAGGACGAGATCAAGCACGCCTATCGCCACCGGCAGGTGCCGGCCGACCCGCCGCGCCGCCTCACGGCCACGGCGGTTTAACCCTCTCTCGCGATCCGGGACATCTTCCTTCCAGCTCGACTTGGCGTGCCGCAACAAGTGCAACGAGTGCATCGTCGGTCTCCTCACCAGGCAATGACCTCATAGGTTGCCGAAAATCCAATCGCTCGACCCTTTTATAAGATCGCATCACCGGGGCCGACCGTGATATCGGACGACCCCGACCGCAACATGACAGGTTGACCTCCGTGCGATAGAATTTGCTTCGATTATTCATCGGGAGAGCGGATGTGAGAACCACCGCGCGGCCGGTCGAGATCCAAACGGCCGACCTCCATGCCGACGCTCGCCTTATCAATCGAGAGCTCTCCTGGCTCGCCTTCAACGAGCGCGTTCTCGCCGAGGCCGATAACCTCCACCATCCGCTGCTCGAAAGGCTGCGCTTCCTGTCGATATCTGCGAACAATCTCGATGAATTCTATATGGTGCGCGTTGCCGGTCTCAAAGGTCAGCATCTCGCTGGCATCAAGACCCTGAGCCAGGACGGGCTAACACCGGCCCAACAGCTCGAAGCAATCCAGCAGCGCGCCGGCAAGCTGATGGCGGACCAGCAGGTCACTTGGATGGAGTTGCGCCGACAACTCGGCGAGGTTGGCCTCGCCGTCGTCGAGCCGGCGGATCTCAAACCGGGTGACCGTTTCTGGCTCGAAGAGCGGTTTATGGCCGATGTCTTTCCCGTGCTGACGCCATTGGCGATCGACCCCGCCCATCCCTTTCCGTTCATCGCCAACCGCGGCTTCGGCCTGGTTCTCGAACTCGAACGCATAACCGACGGCGCCCGTTTGCAAGCGCTGATCCTGATCCCTTCGTCGATCGATCGCTTCATGCGCCTACCGGGCAGGCAGATCCGTTTCTTGCCGATCGAGCAGATGATTGCCTTGTTTCTTGACCACCTTTTCCCGGGTTTCGCAGTCGTGGCTCAGGGCGTCTTTCGCGTGCTGCGCGATAGCGAGGTCGAGATCGAGGAAGAGGCAGAAGATTTGGTCCGCCTCTATGAAACGGCGCTCAAAAGACGCCGGCGCGGGCATGTGATCCATCTCGCTGTCGACTCCACCATGCCAGCCGATCTGCGTCGCTTCTTGATGGAAAGGGTCGATGCCGCCCCTGCGGACGTCTTCGCCAGCGACGGGATCCTCGGTCTGAACGACACCGAGCAGCTGATCATCGACGGACGCCCCGATCTTGTTTTTACCCCCTATCACGCTCGCTTTCCCGAGCGCATCCGAGATTTCGGCGGGGATTGCTTCGCGGCGATCCGACAAAAGGATATTATCGTTCACCACCCATACGAAAGTTTTGACGTTGTTGTTCAATTTTTAGGACAGGCCGCCCGTGATCCAGCGGTCGCGGCGATCAAGCAGACGCTCTATCGCACCAGCGAGGACAGCCCGATCGTCCGCGAGCTCGCCACCGCCGCCGAAGCGGGAAAGTCGGTAACCGCGCTGATCGAGCTCAAGGCACGCTTCGACGAGGAGGCCAATATCCGCTGGGCACGCGATCTGGAGCGCGCCGGAGTCCAGGTCGTGTACGGCTTTCTGCAACTCAAGACGCATGCCAAGGTCTCGCTTGTCGTGCGGCGCGAAGGCGGTAACCTCTGCTCGTACGTCCACTTCGGAACTGGCAATTACCACCCCTATACGGCCAAAGTTTACACTGACCTGTCGTTTTTTACTTGTGATCCGGCACTTTGCCGAGATGCGGCGCGGTTGTTCAATTACATGACCGGATACGCGAGCCCGGCGAGCCTTGAGAAAGTGGCGGTCGCACCGATCGACTTGAGGACCCGGCTGTGTGAGCTGATTGAAGCCGAGATCGCCAATGCAAAGGACGGCAAGCCGGCTCAGATCTGTGCCAAAATGAACGCTCTTGTGGACCCGGCGATCATCGACCTTCTGTATCAGGCCTCACAGGCGGGGGTGAGTATCGACCTCGTGGTCCGCGGCATCTGCTGCCTGCGCCCCGGCATCCCAGGGCTTTCGGACAATATTCGGGTGAAAAGCATCGTCGGCCGTTTCCTCGAGCATGGCCGTATCGTCTGTTTCGCCAGCGGCGAGAAGCTGCCGTCGGATCGAGCCAAGGTCTTCATCAGCTCGGCCGACTGGATGCCGCGAAATTTTGACGGACGCGTCGAGGCGCTCGTGCCGATAGAGAACCAGACGGTGCACCGCCAGGTGCTGGACGAGATTATGGTAGCCAACCTCCGGGATACCTTGCAGAGTTGGCGCCTGTCGCCGGATGGGAACTACGAGCGCGTAGCAGTCGATGATGAAGCCTTCTCGGCCCACACCTACTTTATGACCAACCCGAGCCTGTCGGGGCGCGGCAAGGCGCTCAAGCGGGGCCAGCCGAGGCTTCTCGTTCGCTGAGCTGATGACTGACCCCGAAACGACTGCAACCGCCGGCCGCATCGCCGTCGTCGATCTGGGCTCGAATTCGCTAAGGCTTGTGGTCTTTGAGCGGTTCGGCGGCACCTTCTTTCCTCTTCTTAACGAGAAGGTCATGTGCGCTCTCGGGCGAGGGATCGCCTCGACCGGCCGCCTGAACCCTGAGGGCACGGCGCTCGCGCTCGCTAACTTATCCCGGTTTGTCGCGCTCGCCCGTGCTCTTGGTGTCAAGCATCTCGCTGTTTTGGCGACGGCAGCCGTGCGCGATGCGACTGACGGACGACCCTTTGCCGAGGAGGTCGAGCGCCAGTGCCGCGTGCCAGTCAAGATCCTCGATGGTGCCGAGGAGGCGCGATTGTCCGCTGCCGGCGTGCTCGCCGGAATTCCCGACGCCGATGGGCTCGTGGGTGACCTTGGCGGCGGCAGCGTTGAATTGGTTCAGATCGGAGCAGGAATCTCGCGCGGTGCTACCGAAAACGGACAGATAGGCCAAGGCATCACTCTGCCGCTAGGACCGCTGCGCCTGACTGAACTCGGTGATAGCGTCAAGGCAATTTCCGAGGCGGCAGAGCGTGCGCTGGCCCCGGCCGCGATGGTACGCGCCGCACACGGAAAGAATCTGTATCTGGTCGGTGGGGCTTCGCGCGCCATTGCTCGACTGCACATGGAGCACACCCACTATCCGCTTCACATCGTTCACCAATACACGATCGGTCGCCGCGAGGCCGAAGCCTTCTTCGAGATCATCGGGCGGCAATCGCGCAAGTCGCTGGAAAGAATTACGACCATCGCGCGGAGGCGCCTCGAATTAGTGCCGTCGGCAGCATTAATTCTCCGCAAGCTGGTTGCCATGGCAGCACCACAAAGGGTTGTTTTCTCAGCGTTCGGGCTGCGTGAAGGCTATGCCTATGGTCTCGTTCCTGCATGGGAGCGGGCGCTTGATCCGTTGATCGCGGCTTGCGCCGCGATTGCCCAGCGGCAGAGCCGATTCCGCCTCGACGGCGACCGGTTGCAGGCATGGACTACACCGTTGTTCCCCAACCAGTCCGAAGGAGCGCGACGAGTTCATCGCGCCGCCTGTTGGCTGAGCGACATGGCATGGAGCGAGCACCCCGACTACCGGGCGGAGCAAGCGTTCACCCGGAGCCTGCGAATGCCGTTTGCCGGAATCAGCCACGCAGATCGCGTATTCGTCGCTTCAGTGCTGCATACCCGCTATGGCGGGGCAGCCGACGACCCGGTGAAGGAACCGACTCGCCACCTAATCGATGAACGAGTCGCCGCTGAGGTAGTTACTCTTGGTCTCGCGCTTCGCCTTGCCTACACTCTGTGTGGCGGGACGATCGATCTCTTGTCCGAGACGTGGCTCGGCCTCGAAGCCGGCAGCTTGGTCCTCGAGATCCCGTCGGCGGGCAGCCTGTTTCGCGGCGAAGCCGTGCAACGCCGTCTCGATGCTCTCGCCAGGTCTTTCGGGAAGAGCCCGACGGTGCGGTATCGTGAGCCGGCTCGCGGCTAACCTCGTCCTGCATTCTCTTTCCCCTCGGGGTCGACCTTTGCGCTTCGCCATCGTTGCCTTGGAATTGTCAAATTCGCATCCTATATTGCGAGCGATTGCGAAGGGTGAGGAACCTCAAATTAGCCGAGCTTGATGGGTATCTGTTGCACTGAACAGGCCCGGGACACCGGTCTCATGGCGGTGCACCCAGCGCCGGAACGCTGCCCAAAAAAAGCGCGTATTCTACAATCTTAGCGAGAGTAAGCCTGATATTCTCCTGCAGAAGCAGGAAGGCAGTCATATGCGACTCAACGATAACTTGTATATCCGGTTTCGCAAGAAAGGTCAGCTACAGGGGCTCACCGCGGACGAGGCGAGGCAAGTCGCCCAAGATTCCCATCGCGTCGCGCATCAGCAGGCGCTTGAGCGGCGGGAGGCGGTGGACTCCAGCAAAGCCGAGACCGCGGGCGAGCCGGATCGGGGCGATCGAGTTCGAGAACAGGCGGTTGAGCCCGTCGGTCACAGCGGCGAGCATCAGTGTGTCGAAACTGCGCCACCGCTGGTAGCGGGCGAGCAAGATGTCGTCGCCAATGTCGAGGCCGAGCCGTCGTCTATCAATCACCAGCTCGGCCAAGGCGGCTACGTCGCGGATTCCGAGGTTGAGGCCTTGACCGGCGATTGGGTGGATTACGTGGGCCGCCTCGCCGACGAGCGCGAGCCGGCATCCGACATAGCGCTCCGCCAACATCAGCCCGAGGGGATAGGTCCAGCGCGGGCCGATTACCTCAACCGCGCCAAGAAAATTTCCGAAGCGGGCGGCGAGCTCCGCCGCGAAGGCTATATCGGGGAGCCCAACCAACCGCATGGCAAGTTCGCTCTGTTCGGTCCAAACGATCGAGGAACGGTTGTCGTTCATCGGCAGGATCGCAAATGGCCCCGCAGGCAGGAAGTGCTCGACCGCAATGCCGCAGTGTGGGCGTTCGTGATGCACTGTCGCCACGATACTGGTCTGGCGGTAAGACCATTCGACGGCGCCGATGCTTGCTCCCCGGCGCATCGGAGACTTCTGACCATCGGCTGCTGCCACGAGGCGGGACCTGAGCCTTCGCCCGTCGCTAAGGGTCGTGACCGCGGCAAGAACCGAGGTTTCGACGGGGCCGACGGTGAGCGGAGCGAGGAACCACAGGCTCGGAAGAGATCGGGCACGCTCGACAAATGCACGGCGAAGCACCCGATTTTCCACGACATAACCGAGCGGCGCAGCAGTCTGGAGATGCTGATGGTCGTAGTGCAGAAACAGCGGCGATTCATCGTCGGCGACCCGAATCTCGGAGATCGGCTCGGCCCGCGAGCTGATCTCCGACCAGAGGCCGAGAGCGTCCAAGACCCGGCTCGACCCGTAGGCAATCGCCGAACAACGGCCGTCGAAACCTTCATCAGGTATGGCTGTGGGATCGGCGGGATCGACGATCGCGACCTCGATCCCGGCGCCGGCGCAAGCGGTCGCAAGTAAAAGCCCGATCAGGCCGCCGCCAGCAATCAAAACCTCGACATCCTCGCCCACCGCGAAATGATGAAGTTCAGCCGGCAAACTGTCCAGTTCCCTATCGCGCCACGCGCTTTTGCGACAAAAGGTAGTAACGTAATTTTGTTGCCGTTTTGTGCCTTCAGGGGATAGACGGAGATCGGAGGCGGCCACCGGAGGGGGCAGCATGGCCCGATCGGTAGGATATTTGGCACGCGGGACTCGGCGGCGTATGCGCGGATGGGCAGACACGCTGGAGACGCTGAAGCGTCGCTTGTTAGAATCGTTGGGCTTAGCCCTTTTGCTTGCATGCTTTTTACTAATGCTGGCGTTGCTGACCTACAACCCACCGGATCCGTCGCTGAATACAGCGGTCGACGCAGCACCACATAACTTTCTCGGTTATCGCGGAGCTGTCGTTGCGGATCTCCTGCGGCAAAGTCTCGGTTTTGCTGCTTTTCTGCTTCCGTTGGTGTTGCTGGGCTGGTGCTTTCGTCTGCTGCTAAATCGTCCGCTGGTATCGCTCCGGCTCAAGGTGCCGCTGCTTCCGGTGATCCTCGTTTTGGGGGCATTCGCGCTCTCGGTTCTCGATCTCGACACCCTCTCGCAGGAGCCAAAGTTCGGCGGCGCCGTCGGATGGGGTCTGCAGCGGCTGCTCATGCGTGCCTCGCTCAGCGCCTTGGCATTGCCAATTTCCGTGGTCACGGCCGCCTTCGTCGGCCTGCTGCTAGTGCTAATTCTGGGCCTGTCTTGGCAGGATTGGCGCGACCTCGGTGAAGGGGCGGGACGCAATATGTCTCGCATCGGCTTGTTTTCTGGCCGCCGCACGCTCTCGGGAGTGGGGGTCGCCGGGTGGCGGATCCGCTACTGGCGAGGCGGTCCCGCCAACACCACTTCGAGCTTCTCCGACTCATCCGGGCCAGGTCAGCCCACCATCGTGACCATGTTGCCTGACCGGCGCGAGCCGCGCCTAGGGCATGGCGCGTCGGATATCGCGGGTGCTGGACGTGACCGCGCCGGGCTCATCCGCTTTATCGCACCCAGGGCAAAACCGCTCGCACCCGGAAAGCGTGTCGATCGCGAGCGTCAGCCGACGCTCGACCTCGAATTAGACGAGCAACCCTTGCTGCCCTCGCTCGAACTCTTGGCAAAGCCGCAACTAACCAACCCCGGGGAAGTGGACGAGGAAGCGCTCGGAAAAAATGCTCGCTTGCTTGAGAGCGTGCTCGAGGATTTCGGCGTCCGCGGGCAAATTGTACAAGTTCGGCCTGGCCCGGTCGTCACGCTATACGAGCTCGAGCCGGCACCAGGGATCAAAGCCTCTCGCATCATTGGGCTTGCCGACGACATCGCACGCTCGATGAGCGCGATCTCCGTGCGCGTAGCGGTTGTGCCCGGACGCAACGTGATCGGCATCGAGCTGCCCAACCGTAAAGCCGAGACTGTATTTCTGCGCGAACTTCTCGCCTCGCCCGTCTATGAAGAGCACCCGGGACGTCTGGCTTTGACCCTAGGGAAGGATATTTCCGGCGAACCGGTCCTCGCCGACCTGGCAAAGATGCCGCATTTGTTGATCGCGGGAACGACGGGATCCGGCAAGTCGGTCGGCATCAACACCATGATCTTGTCCATCCTTTATCGGATGCCTCCCGACCGTTGCAAATTCATCATGGTCGATCCGAAGATGTTGGAGCTGTCTGTCTATGACGGGATCCCGCATCTCCTGGCTCCGGTGGTCACCGATCCACGTAAGGCCGTGATGGCGCTCAAATGGACGGTGCGCGAAATGGAGAATCGATATCGCAAGATGTCGAAGCTCGGAGTGCGCAACATTGACGGGTTTAACGGGCGACTCGCAGAAGCGCAACGCAAGGGCGAGAGCCTGATCAGCAAAGTCCAAACGGGCTTCAACCAGGAAAGCGGTCAGCCGATCTTCGAGTCACAGCCCTTCGACACCAGCGAACTGCCCCTGATCGTCGTCGTCGTCGACGAGATGGCGGATCTGATGCTCGTCGCCGGCAAGGAGATCGAAGCAGCGATCCAGCGGCTGGCGCAAATGGCACGTGCCGCCGGTATCCACATTATCATGGCCACGCAGCGCCCGTCGGTTGATGTTATCACGGGCACCATCAAAGCGAATTTTCCCACGAGAATCAGTTTTCAGGTGACGTCGAAGATCGACAGCCGCACCATCCTCGGCGAAGGTGGTGCGGAGCAGCTCTTGGGTCGTGGCGACATGCTCTACATGGCGGGAGGTGGTCGCATCGCACGCGTCCATGGGCCTTTTGTCTCGGACCAGGAGGTCGAGCGCGTCGTCTCATTCCTTAAGACACGCGGAGAACCCGATTACATCGACGAGATCACCGAGGACGATGGCGACCCGTTCGACTTTCGTGGAAACGAAGACAACAGCAGTGCCGGCGACGCGCTCTATCAACAAGCTGTCGCCATGGTATGCCGTGAGCGCAAAGCCTCGACAAGTTTTGTGCAGCGTCATCTCCAGATCGGCTACAACCGAGCTGCCCGCATTATCGAGCGGATGGAAGCCGAGGGCATCGTCAGCGCCGCCAACCATGTCGGCAAACGCGAGGTCCTGGCTCGGAGCGGCGATTGAAGCATCGGCAGCCGTCCCCGAGTTCGTTTCTCGGAAAAACTGCATCACGTAGTCGAGACAGAATAGGTCGATATGGTAGGAAATCTGGCGTGCGGAGACAGGGTTGCGGCTCCCGTCGAGCAGCGTTCCGTTAGCCGGCGCGTGCTTGTCGAATGCATCTGGTCGGTTGCGACATTATTGTGGGCGGTCCAAGTAAACGCGGCCGTCTCACCGCCCCCCGCCGCGCTGACCCCCCAGGACCTCGAGGATCTTCGCCGTGTTACCGAATATCTGAACGGAATACACACGATGACCGCCCGGTTTCGACAGTCCTCCGCCGGTAACGCCGCTGTT
>Ga0306923_10008250_pt1 | contig 10443 bp, 6 predicted proteins | sample sta12Can44000108_FD_203841 | JGI IMG/M metagenome (GOLD analysis project Ga0306923, IMG submission 203841) | Lab enrichment of tropical soil microbial communities from Luquillo Experimental Forest, Puerto Rico - statanox.12C.anox.44.000.108 (v2)... | ecosystem: Environmental > Terrestrial > Soil...
GGTGGCCGTGACCACGCTTTCAATCCGTCCGGAAACCCAGTGGTCGAAATCGTCACTTTCCGCAAGCCGGCCGATGGTCATGTTGCCCGCTTTCCCTGCCTGAACGGATAGCGATTGACCCTTTTCAAGAGGTGTGGACGTATCGTTACGCAGAACGGCCACGTGTCCCTGTTGCACCTCGACGGTACTGCCATCGTCAAAATTGTCCAGGCGAAACGCGGTGCGGCCACTGGCTTCCACCGTATAGTCGCCGCCGGTCACACTGAAGTAGTCTCCTGTCGCCGGATTTACGTAAAAAATGGCCGTACCCTGGCGCAGCACCAGTCGGGTAATGCGGCCGCCGTCATGCAACGAAAGGTCGTAGAACTCCACGACCGTATTTGCACTCAGAAAAGCCATGGCACCACTTTCGAATTCGACTTCCGCGCGGCCGTTGTTTGTGGCCAGGACATAGCCCTCGCGAAGAGGCAGGTTCAAGGCGGCCGTTTCCCAAACGGTATTCGAATCGGTCAGCGGATCACCCTGAAAACCGCGCGTGAAGCGCACATCGCCCTGCACCAAACTCAAACGGACAATACGGACGTGACTCGCGTCGGCAGACGCCAGGGAAGGCATCACCGCCAAAGCGAGCAAAAGCAGCAAGCCGAACAACCCAAAGTAGCGTTTCATGGAACCTCGGCGCGGGCGCGGACCCTGTCTGTTAGACGATAACCCAAGTAGGCGGGTTGCGTCGAAGTAATAAAGACCTGGTGCGACAGGGGGTGTGAGCCATCCGGATTGGATATCGCGCCAGTGGGGAATGCCCAGTCAACCACGTAATTCAATTCACGCATGGACTTCATAAGAAAAAGTGATTGCCAAGTTATTGACAACAGGCTGGTTAGTCGCTAACTTGCGTGACCAGAAGGTCCATCATGTGTCATCTGTTCGACAACTGATTCCTCTCGTCAAGGCCTGCAAGTCCGGCCTCAACCAGCCGATTGGGTGCAAGATACGATTTTAGGGGGTGTGGGATGAAAGGCATCATTCGGTTTTTCTTTCTGTTCTTGCTCGTAGGTGGTTTTCTCGGCACTCAGGCTGTTTATGGACAGGGGGGCGCCACGGGCGCCATCAGCGGCACGGTTCTCGACGTGAACGGCGGCTCCGTGGCCGATGCGGATGTGCAGATCATTGACGCGAGGACGGATCTGCTCTCTCGCAAGCTGAGCACAGGTGCCGAAGGATCCTTCGTGGCCACGTTGTTGCCGCCGGGGAATTACCACGTCGTAGTCAACAAGTCCGGCTTTGCGGAAGCCAAAGCCAGCGGAATTGAGGTGCGTGTGACCGAAACGACGCGCATGACGATCAACCTCAAGCCCGGCACGGTTACGGAAACAGTGGAGATCTCTGCACAGGTGGCTACAGTCGAAACGACGAACGCCGCGACGGGCCAGTCCATCGGCGAAAACACGGTAAGGTCGTTGCCGCTGGCCACGCAGAACTTCCAGCAGTTGCTGACGTTATCCGCGGGCGCGCAGAGCGACCTCAACAATTCCACGTCGTTGGGGCGCGGCGATGTGCGCATTATCGTGAATGGGCAGCGCGAGGACAACAATAACTATCAGATCGAGGGAATCGGCGCGAACGACTATAACGTCGCCGAGTTGACCAACACGCCGCTCCCTAATCCCGACGTGATCCAGGAGTTCAAGGTACAAACGTCCCTTTACGACGCGACCCAGGGACGCAACGGCGGGGGCAATATCAATGCGATTTTGAAGACCGGCACGAAGCAGTATCACGGCGATGCCTACGAGTTTTTCCGGAATACAGCGCTTAACGCGAACGATTTCTTTTTGAATAGCCAGCGTTCCGCGAGGCCGGTGCTGCGGCAAAATATTTTTGGCGGCAGCCTTGGCGGACCTCTGGTTTCCGATAAATCCGGCTTCTTTTTTGTCAACTACCAGGGCACGCGGCAGACGAGCGGCCTCTCTCCTGGCACGTTTATCAGCACGACGATTCCCTCGCTTCCCGCAATGCGCGATGCCAATACGCTTGCCTCCGTCTTCAGCAGTCCGGCAACGGCAAGCTGCCCGGGATTGACGATTAACCCGAATCAGATTGATCCGGTCGTACTGGCTTTGTTGAACGCAAAAAGCGCGCAATTCGGGGGCGACGCCAATGGCCATCTGATTCCGAGCGTGGGCACGAACCCGGGGATTTCGTATATTTCAGGAACCTGCCAGCCGGCCGTGAACTTCGCTCCGTTCGCCATCAGCCGGCCGGGAACTTTCAATGACGATCAGTTCACCACGACCTGGACAAAGGAATTTGGCAAAGGCAGCGACAAGATTACCGCGGATTTCTTTTTTTCCAATTCGAAAACCCTTGCGCCCTTCGGCGCGGGTGGCCTGCAGGCTTCGCTGGGTGGAAGCATTGCGGCCTCGGATCTGAACTTTCCTTATACTTTGCCCGTCAGCGACCGGTTCTTTGGCCTCACAGAAACGCATCTCTTCACACCCACGATCGTGAACGAGTTGCGGTTCGGATTCGTGCACATCAACAATGCGGCGATCAATAATCCTCCGATTACGGTCACGGACCTGGGGATCAACCGGCCGATGAGCAATATCACCAGCAGCATTTACAAATTCACGTTTGTAAGTTCTGGCTTCCAGATTGGCCCGACGCCACAAGCGAATACCTCGAATATCCAGAATAACTACACTCTTACCGACACAATTTCCTGGATACACGGGGCGCATGTTTTCCGCTTTGGCGGCGAGATGACCTTCGTGAACCTGGACAAGCTGTTTCCGCAGACCTTTAACGGGCAGGTGTTTTTCGCAGGCACCGCTCAGAACGGCCCACTAAGCACCTCGATGCCCACCACGGATTGGCAAAACTTCCTCGTTGGCGCACCGCAATTCAGTTTCGGAGGTGGCGGAGTTTACAACCATTTGTACAAGCAGGACAATTTCGCCGTATTTTTCCAGGACGACTGGAAAGTGACGAAGAATCTGACCTTGAATCTTGGATTACGCACGGAAATTCTGGGCGCATGGATTGACGGCGCTTGCCACATCGGCAACGTGCAATCCAGTCTTACACTGAATGGCGAGAACCCCTTCGTTTATCCCGGCTGCGTCAACAATCTCGGAGTCCCCGGGCTCACCGGAAATGCCCTAGCCACTACCTTTTTCAAGCGGTACTCGACCGGGCTCGGACCGCGGGTCGGTCTGGCGTATGACCTCTTTGGCAAGCGCAACACCACGCTGCGCGCGGGTTACGGCATTTACTATGTCCGCGAAGATGTGGGCGCCGTGGACCAATTGAGCTTCCAGACGCCGTTTCTCCCTATCGTTTTCGCGGGAAGCGCGCCGGGGGGTCTCACCAATTTCTTCGCGCCGTGCGCTGCTTCGAATCCGAAGCCGTACAGCCCTTATTGCGATCCGGCCACCGGGGGCAACGGCCCCGGTGGGCCGAATCCGAACGCGTTGCCGGCGGCAGGCGTGCTGAGCAATGCGTTCTTGCCCTGCTTGTCAGTTTTGCAGGGATTTGTGGTCAATGGCACGAACACACCGACGATAGACACGACGCAAACACCGGTCTATGCCAACCAGGCCGGGTGCAACGGAATCCCTTCAGTCGTGGACTTCGCGCTGGAGGTGCCAAGAAACTTCAAGGTGCCGAATACCCAACAGTGGAACCTGACGATTCAACGGGACCTCGGAAAGCAGTTTGTTCTGGAAGTAGGGTATGTCGGAACTCACGCTGTTCATTTGCGGGAAACACGCGATGGCATCCAGTCGCTCAACGCCACGGCGGCGAATCCAGTTTTCGTGAAGGACGTGAACGGGGTAACGCTCCCTCCTATCACCGTGAACACGCTATCCAACCCGGTGGCGCGCACGCCCACCCCGGGTCTGAACGGCTACGCGGGCTATCAGATCTTCGCCAATGATGCGTACTCGCACTACAATTCCCTGCAAGTTACGCTGTCGCGGCGCTGGAGAGATGGCTACATCCTGGCGGCCTATACGTATTCGAAATCCACGGATGCGACCTCGACGGGGAACACGGCTTTCAATACCGCGTACAACGACCAAAGCAACATCGATGCCTCGCGAGGACTGTCTGATTTCGACCGGCCGCAGCGCTTTGCCTTCAGCTACGTCTACAATTTTCCGTTCTTCCGTGATTCTCAAGGAGTGAAGAGGGTGCTGCTGGATGGGTGGGGAGTCAGCGGCGTGACCACTTTCCAGTCCGGTACGCCCTTCTCCATCTTCGATTCGGGCGCCGCAACCGCGTTTCTTGGCGCCGGCAGCACACCACTACTGGGAGCCAGCCTGGCGACCGGCGCAACGATTTCCGGCGGCTACACGAGCGGAAGCGTCAAGCAACGCTTGAATGGTTACGTGAAAATCGCTAATTTCAGCCCGGTATCACAACTTTACCCATTCGATCCGGCAAATCCGGCGACAACCTGCGATCCTGTCAATAATCCAAATTATTGCGCGACAGGATTTGGGGATCTTGGCCGGAACATCTATCGGGGTCCCTCGCAGCAGAACTGGGATTTCTCGTTGCTCAAGAACTTCATGATCACGGAGCGCCAGGCCCTGCGATTCACGGCGGACTTCTTCAACATCTGGAACCACGCAAACTTCGCGAATCCCGTGGCCACGGACGTGGAGAGCCCAGGCAACTTTGGCGTCATCACCAGTACGAAAGGCGTACCGCGATTGATTCAGTTCTCGCTGCGCTATTCCTTCTAAGCGCGCACTTGCAGCTCTTCCTGGACCGGGGCGCTCTCTTCATCGCCGGGCGCCCGTTTTCCCACGGAGGAAGACTGCAGTGACTGGTGATATGATTTTTCGGCTATGGCTAAAATCGCATCGCGTGTTTCTCATCTGACGGGCGAAGGCGCCCTCGCGGTTTACAGCCGCGCCAAAGAACTGGAAAAAGAAGGCCGCTCGATCATCCATCTCGAATTGGGCGAGCCGGACTTTCACCCGGCAGCACCGGTGGTGGATGCAGTGCGCGCGGCGGTGGCTGCCGGCCGGGACCGCTACGTGGCCACGCGTGGGATTCCGCCACTTCGCGTTGCAATTGCCGACTATCTGCAGCGCACACGCCGGCTCGATGTGGCACCCGAGAAGGTTCTGGTGGCGCCGGGCTGCAAGATGGCCCTCGCTCTGGCGATGATGGCGCTCATCGAACCGGGCGACGAGGTGCTCTACCCTGACCCAAGTTTCCCCATTTACCCTTCGTTTGCGCGAGGGCTCGGCGCCAAGGCGGTGCCTTACGCGTTGCGCGAGAAGAACAAATTTCAGCCGGACATAACGGAGATTGCCGCGAAAATTACGGCGAAGACGCGGATGTTGATTTTCAACTCCCCGAACAATCCCACTGGCACGGTCTTTAGCGAAGGGGTTTTGGCGCAGATCGCGGAGTTGGCGAAGAAGCACGACTTATGGGTCTTGTCCGACGAAATCTATGCGCGGATTCTCTTCGCTGGCCAATACCAGTCTATTTGGGCGCTTCCAGGTATGGCGGAGCGCACTGTCATTATCGACGGCTTTTCGAAATCGTTTGCGATGACGGGGTGGCGGCTCGGCTATGCGGTGGCACAGAAACACGTGATCGATGCGCTGGACATGCTGGTGCTAAACACCTTTACATGCACGGCGGAATTTACGCAGGTGGCAGGGATTGAAGCGCTGACGGACTCCACACAAGCCGTGCCGGCGATGGTGGAGCAGTATCGCAAGCGGCGCGACATTTTTGTCGCCAGACTCAATCAGATTCCCGGCTTTCGCTGCCTTTCGCCGGATGGCGCGTTCTATGCCTGGGTCAATATCGAAGAGAGCGGCATGTCCGCCGAAGAAATGCAGAAAATCCTGCTGGAGGAAGCGGGCGTTGCCGGAATTGCCGGGGCCGCGTTTGGTGCCGAGGGGAAAAACTATCTGCGGTTTTCCCTGGTGAGCGCGACGCAGCTGCTCGAAGAGGCACTCGATCGCATTCAGCGTGTTTCGACGAGATGGCGAGCCGCGGTTTCGCGCTGAGGGGCCAGGCACGTTTTGCGCGCGTGCTGCTGGGATTCCTGAGTATTGGCGAGACCATGGAGACATTCGATGAAGAGACTTTTTCTGCGTATCGCCTTGGGATGGATGCTTGCCGGCGGTCTCGCTTTCTCCGCGGCGGGCCAGGCCCGGCCGTACCCCGCGGGCGACCTTAAGCCGACCTACGATCGCTTGCTGAAACAAATTCAGAAGATTCCTTTGTACGACAATCACGCGCATCCGGGCTTCGCGGATGACACGGACGTGGACGCCATGGCCTCGCCTCCTGACGAGAGCGCCACGTTTCGTCTGCGCGATGACAATCCGGAATTTGTGGCCGGGGCGAAGGCACTCTTCGGTTATCCCTACGACGATTTCAAGCCGGAGCACGCCAAGTGGCTTGCGGAGAAAAAGAAAGCCGCGGAAGCCGCCGGCGGAACCAGCTACTTCGATGGCATTCTCGACAAATTGAACGTGGACATCTGCCTCGCGAACCGCGCCATGATGCCGCCTTATCTTGATCCGAAGCGCTTTCACTGGGTCTTTTTCATGGATTCGTTTTTTTATCCGTTTGATAACCGCGATCAGACCGCGAGTACGCCAGACATGGGCGTTTACGTGCCGCTGCAGGAAAAAATGCTAAGTCGGTGGAAGAAACAGGAGGGGGTAGAGGGACTCCCTTCGGACCTTGCCGGGTACGAAGATTTCATCCGCCGCACCATGGCGGAGAATCAGAAGTATGGTGGCGTAGCGATCAAATTTGAGGCCGCGTATTTCCGGTCGCTCTATTTCAGTGATCCGCCGCGTTCGCAAGCCGAAGCCATCTATGCGAATTACCGCAAGGGTGGCGTACCGAACGCCGACGAATACCGGATTTTCCAGGACTATGTTTTCCGCGTGATCGTGGACCAAGCCGGCAAACTGCACCTGCCGGTGCATTTCCATTCCTGCGTCGGCATCGGCGACTACTTCAGCCTGCGCAACGGCAACGTGCTGAATCTCGAAAATGTCCTACGAGACGTGCGCTACAAGAACGTGACGTTCGTGCTGATTCATGGTGGCTGGCCCTATGAGCGGGAAGCAGCGCTGCTCACGGCCGTGAAGAATGTGTATCTCGACACTTCGTTTCAGTCGGAGATGCTTTACCCTTCGCAATTCAAGATGGTGCTGAAGCAGCTCTTGACCATTTATCCAGACAAGATGATGTACGCTTCCGACGCATTTCCGTTTAACGATGCGCTGGGCGCGGAAGAGAGCTTCTGGCTGGCGGCCGTTACTTCGCGGACGGCCTTGGCAGGGGCGCTTGCCGAGCTTGTGGAAGAAGGCGCCGTCAGCGAACCCAAGGCGATGGAAATGGCGCGAAATTATCTGCACGACAATGCGGCGCGGTTGTATGGAGGTTTGCAGCCATGAGTCCAAAAACGGAACTGAAATTTATTTCGTGGCATAGGGTTGAGCGCGAGCGGCTGAACGACCACATTGACCGGGAGATGATTCACGGAGAGAAACTCATGCTGGCCCGCGTATTCATCAAAAAAGGCGGCCACGTGCCGGAGCATCATCACTACAACGAGCAACTCACGTATATTCTCGAAGGTGCCTTGAAGTTTGCGATTGACGGCAAAGAAATCGTGGTGCGCGCCGGAGAAGTGCTGTGCATTCCCCCCAACATGCCGCATGAAGCCTGGGCCCTCGAAGATACGCTCGATCTGGACGTGTTCACGCCGCCGCGTGAGGACTGGCTCAGCAAGACAGACGACTATTTGCGCCACGACATCCCCATGAAATAACCAAGGCCGGAGCTGGGTTCAGCTTGATTAAGGGCCTTTTTGCTCGGAGGCTCGCCGAAGCATTACCACGCTGAGAGCTTGAGCGGCGACTGCCCAGATGGCCTACCAGATCTTGCAGGCTTGTTCGCGGACCATGGCTTCGCCCTTCTTGCAGCCGAAGGCCTGTGCGAACGCTTCCATATTTGAAAGGGGACCATTGGCGCGGAAACGTGCGAGCGGGTGTGGGTCGGTGTTGGTTTGCAGACGCGCCTCTTCTTCTCGCTGGTTGGCGCCCCAGACCTGGGCCCAGCCCAAGAAGAAGCGTTGTTCCGGTGTAAAGCCATCCACATCTTTGGGGCGTTTGCCTTCGATGGATTTTTGGTAGGCGGCGTAGGCGATGGTGAGACCGCCAAGGTCGCCGATGCTTTCGCCGAGCACGAGCTTGCCGTTCTGATGTAGCCCAGGCTCTACTTCATAGCTATCAAACTGTCTTACGATGCAGTCCCCATGTTCGTCGAAGCTCTTGCGGTCCTCCGGCGTCCACCAGGTTCGCAGATTCCCTTGCGCATCGAATTTGGAGCCCTGATCGTCGAAGCCATGGCTGATTTCGTGGCCGATCACTGCGCCCATCCCACCGTAGTTGACGGCATCATCGGCATTGGGATTATAGAAGGGCGGCTGCATGATGCCGGCCGGGAAAACGATTTCGTTCATTGTGGAGTTGTTGTAGGCGTTCACAGTGGGGGGACTCATGCCCCATTCCGAGCGGTCCACCGGCTGGCCGATTTTGGCAACCTGGCGAGCTTGCTCGAATTCCGAAGCGCGCCGGAAATCGACGAGGTAGGATCCGCGCTCGATGGAGAGTTTGGAATAGTCCCGCCACTGGTCGGGATAGCCAATTTTAACGGTGAAGGCTTCCAGCTTGGCCAGAGCCTGTTTCTTGGTTTCCGGGCCCATCCAGGAAAGCGTAGGAATGTCTGATTTCAGCGCGACAATCAGATTGTTGATCATTTCCTTCGCGCTGGCTTTGGCGGCGGGCGGGAAATATTTCTCGACGTAGGCCTGGCCGAGCGCTTCGCCCAGATTCTGGTCGGTGGACTGCACGCAGCGCTTCCAGCGCGGCAGAATTTCTTTTGTTCCTGACAGCTTCTTGCCGTAGAAATCGAAGTTTTCCTGGACGAAGCTCTCGGGGAGCGCCGGCGCGTAGGCGTGCAGCAATTGCCACCGCAGGTAGATTTTCCAATCGGGGAGCGAGACGGTGGAGAGTTGCCGGTTCATTTCCTTGAAGAAATCGGGCTGGCGGATATTGGCCTGGTCCGTCGTGGGAGCGTTCACGTTTCGAAGATAGTTCTGCCAGGACCAATCGGGGGTCAGCACGGTCATTTGGGCGAGCGTCATCTTGTTGTAGTTTTTGTCCGGATCGCGGAGTTCCACCCGGGTGCGAGAGGCCTTTGCCAGCGCGGTTTCGAGGTCCATGACCGTCTTCGCTTCGGCGGCCGCTTTCTCCGGAGTATCACCGGCGAGTACCAGCATTTTCGCAACATGCTGGACGTAATCGGAGCGCAATTGCTTCGACTTTTCATCTTCGCGCAAATAATAATCACGGTCCGGCATCCCCAATCCGCCCTGACTAATCTGGGCGAGATTCTGGGAACTATCTTTGAAATCGGGAGCGGCGCCAAAACGGAAAACGGCGTTCACCCGCTGCTGTTGCAGGCGTGCAATTTCGGTTTCCAGGGATTCGCGGTCCTGGACGGCTTCGATGACAGTCAGTTCGCCGGCGAGAGGTTTCAGTCCTGCTGCATCAATGGCGCTGGTATTCATGCAACTGCCATAAAAATCGGCGATCTTCTGTTTGTTTGATCCCGCAGGCGGATTCTCCTTGGCTGTGCTTTCCAGGATCGAGCGCAGGTCGGTGAGATTCTTGTCGCGCAACACGGTGAAGGATCCCCAGGTGGCATACTCCGGCGGGATCGGGTTGCTCTTCATCCAGCCGCCCATCGCGAATTGATAGAAGTTGTCGCAGGGCTTGCAGGACTTATCCAGGTTGCTCATGGAAAAGCCCCACGAAGGAGCGTCTCCAGCCGCTTTCGCAGTAAAGCCTGCGGAAAAGATGAGAATCAGAGAGAGGCACAGCAGCAAGAACGTTCCCAGCACGATCCCGACGCGTCGCAAATTCATACTTTACCCCTAGGGAAAAATGTGGCGGAAAGAATTTGACCACGATTTCTTACAACGCGCCAGTGGGGATTGTCTCAATTTGTCTTGCAATTCCAACGCTACAGCCAGTGGTTATCTTGCGGTGCGTTGTTGGCGACCGAAGGATCTCAACTGCGACCTCAAGCCAAGCTCGAACGCTGAGGTCCTTCGGCGATCCTTATCGGATCGTCTCAGGATGACTTGCTTGGCTGAACTTAAACTTGATCGGCGCGATTGATGTTTACTTACTGGCGGGAGGAAGATAAGCCTTCTCGTACTTCGCGACGTCTTCTTTCTGCCAGTCACCGCGGACGATGCCTTCGCGAATCTGCGCGGGGGTCTTGCCTTTGTGCGTTTGCTCGTAGGAATAGAACGCTTCCTTCATGCAGATGTCGCAACCCGATCCGTGATTACTCGCAAAGCAATCGAGC
>Ga0306923_10008253_pt1 | contig 10439 bp, 12 predicted proteins | sample sta12Can44000108_FD_203841 | JGI IMG/M metagenome (GOLD analysis project Ga0306923, IMG submission 203841) | Lab enrichment of tropical soil microbial communities from Luquillo Experimental Forest, Puerto Rico - statanox.12C.anox.44.000.108 (v2)... | ecosystem: Environmental > Terrestrial >...
GACAGCTGGGGTGATGTGCTAAAGGCGGCTGACATTATCGCGAAGAAAAATGTTCCGCTGGACATCGGTCCTACACGTCACGGCATCACGCGCGGTGAGACGGTCTATTTCTTCGATCCCTCAGGCAACCGGAATGAGGTATTTTCCGGCGGGTACATTTATTATCCAGACAAACCGGTTCTTACTTGGACAGAGGATGAACTCGGCAAGGCAATCTTTTATCACGACCGCAAGCTCAACGAGAAATTCCTATCGGTGTTCACCTGATCGCGGGTTGGCCGCGCTGGCAATTGTTATCGTTTCAGGAGAGCGACATAATAGTGCCGTCGGTCCTAAAAGCGGCGGTTGTCTCCTTTTGCTCGCCGATGTGATCATGGAGTAACCATCGGAGCGGGTCATGAGCGACGAGGCGAGCGGGTTCGTCGGCAGCATCCCCGAGAATTACGACCGCGGGCTTGGGCCTATCTTCTTTGCCGACTATGCTGAGCATACGGCGCGGCTTGTCGCAAATTACGCCCCTTCGCGCGTGCTGGAGACCGGCGCCGGAACCGGAATAGTCACACGGCGCCTGCGCGACCTATTGCCGGCGACGACGATGCTGATCGCGACCGACCTCAACCCGCCGATGCTCGATGTCGCGCGAACCAAGTTTCGCCCCGATGAGCCGATCGAGTTCCAGCACGCCGATGCGATGGCATTGCCGTTTGGCGACGCCAGCTTTGACGCGGTGGTCTGCCAGTTCAGCGTTCAGTTCTTCCCGGACAAGGAGAAATCCTACCGCGAGGCGTATCGCGTGCTGGCGCCCGGGGGTCGCTATGTGTTCAGCGTCTGGGACGGCGACTACAACCGGCATGCCCGCATCACTGACGAAGTCGCCGCGCAATTTTTCCCGACCGATCCGCCGCAATTCTATCGGGTCGGGACGGGCTACAACAAAATCGACCCGATCAAGGTCTCACTAAGTGACGCAGGCTTCATCGGTCTCCGGATTGCCGTGCTGACCAGGGAAAAGCAAGTTTCGGACATCGGCGCTTTTGCGCGTGCACTGGTCTACGGGAACCCGCTGATCGACATGATCCGTACCCGCGGCGGGGTCGATCCGGATCAGGTTGCCAACGCTCTGGGCGAGGCGCTCGCTCGCGAGTTGGGAAATCCGGCGCGCCTGCCGCTGCAGGCTATCTTGTTCGAGGCGACCAGACGATAGGCCGGCGCGGAATGGCCGTTGAGGGGCATGAAGACCAGTTCGCGCCGCCAAAGGTGAGCGACCGTTTTGCGTTCAGTGAGGAGGCCTTCGCCGGAAGATGCGGCAACGAGAAAGATGCGCCGAACGCCGACATCAGCTTACGCGCGCAGGAGCGCCGACAACGCGCCGTTGCAGCCCACGACCTGACATTTAGCCCGCTCTTAGCCCGCTCGGTATTGGCCGCTCCGGTACCGCAAGAACGGGAGTAACGCCGTCGGCGTAGCCGATATCCAGGAGCATCGCCTCCGATATCTGTCCCGCCATAGTGCGCGGCGCGAGGTTGACGACGAAAAGCGCCTGGCGGCCTTCCAGCTCGGCTTTTGGGTCCACCCGCTCGTTGCGAAGTCCGGCGAGCACGGATCGACGGCGGTCTCCGAATTCGACCGTCAATTTTACGAGCTTGCCAGAACCCGCGACCAATTCGACGGTTTCGATCATGCCGACCCGAATGTCGAGTCTGTCGAGGTCGGCACTGCCGACGATTGGCTTGATTGGAGCTGGAACGAATTCGTCTATGGATGCTCCGTCCGCTCGCTCGCCGGACGCCGTGGCGCCCGCAGCGGGACGGCCAGTCGACGCTTCGGCTTGCAACGTCCGAAGGATCTCGAGCGCACGCGCCGCATCGGCTGCTGGGACGAAAACGTGGTCGTGGTAATACGCGGCGACAAAATTGGCGCTGATCCCATGCTGGGCGAGTCTTCCGGCGACTGCGGCTGTGAGGCCGACTGCCTCCAGGCTGGAACGCACGTTGAGGGTGATCGCCCTCAGCACCGTCTCGAACGGCAAGCCATGCGTTTCGGCCTCCGATCTGCTGACGATCAGCGTGAGCCCTTCTCGCTCATCAAAGGCGCCAAGCGATCGAAAGGGAGGCTTGTCGTCGAACGAGCCCCCTGGGAAATGGCAGAACACAACTTCAGAAGCGGACAGCTCCGGTTCCAAGGTCGCCAGCAGGTTGGAGAGCTCGGACGCGCCGCTCATGCCGGTTCACCCATCGCCGCCATCTGGGGCGATTGGCCAACCGGCTTGCTCATATAAACCGTGGTCCCACCCATGAACAGCTCCTCACAATCCGCCCGGTAACCGAGCCTTCGATAAAGCTCGAGGTTCGAGGTGAATTCCCTGTTCGTGTAGAGCCGCATCTCTCGGAGCCCGAGTGACACCGCCAATGCTTCCGCGTGCGTCATCAGCCGGCGCCCGAGCCCGCGTCCTTGTAAGGCCGGCAAGACTGCTACGTTCTCGATCAGCAGATGGTCGGCCGCCGGGATCATTTCTATCAGCGCCGCGAGTTGGCCCTCCACATAAAGCAGGTCAACGAGGTGTTCGCGCAGAGCGGCGATGTGGTCCGCCCTCATTGGCATTGGCTCCCGGCCAATCAGAGGTACCCATTTCGCATAGGCCTTACACGTCAGTCCCTGCTCAACCGAAAGACTTGTATCTCGTTCGACTTGATCCTGGCCCTCGCGGCTACTCCTGTGTCGCCGTGGAGACCGAGGCAGAGCCGCATCAATCGGCTGCTTCCGCCGCGATGCCCGGCTGTATGATGCCGGAGGCTGACGGCGGCATGCCGATGATGCGGATGATGATGGGCCAGGGCGGTATGCCTATGATGGCCAAGCACATCGACGGCCGTCTCGCTTCCTCAAGACCGAACTGAAGATCACCGACGCGCAGTTACCTCTCTGGAACGTCTTTGCGCAGGCTATGCGGGACGACGACGCGAGCACGATGCAAGCGATGCCGCATCGGATGATGGGGATGAATAAGGCCGCGACGCTTCCCGTCAGACTCGCTGCGCAGGAGACAAGGTTGGCCGCCCGGCTCGAGACCCTACGCAAGCTGAAAGCGGCCGTCGATCCCCTCCACGCCGCGTTGACCGCCGATCAGAAAAAGACAGCCGACGAAATCATGCTCGGTCCAATGGGCATGATGATGTAGCCGCCGCTCTAACTGGAGGTTCTCATGCGCCATCGAAAGCTCCTCTGGTCAAGCGAATTCAGGAGCGTGTCACAGGAACTGCGGCTTTTCTTCCGCCCGTGCGCAGGACTCCGCGCATGAAAGAGCCGCACAACCGGGTTCTTCAAGTCAGGGAGTTCGGCGGTCCCGATGGGTTGGAGGTGGTCGACGCTCCGCTGCCCACGCCCGGCCGCGGTGAGGTGCGGGTCCGCGTGCTCGCATCGGGTCTGGAGTACACCGACGTCTTGATCCGGCGCCACCTCTATCCGCAAACGATGCGTCGCCGGCTGCCCTTCGTGATGGGCTATGACGTTGTCGGGGAAATCGATCAGCTCGGTGACGGCGTGAGCGGCTTTCAGCTCGGCGACCGCGTGGCCGATATGACGGTGATCGGGTCGAACGCCGCCTATCGCACGCTCCGGGCTGACCGTCTTGCCCGCATGCCGGCGGGGGTCGATCCGGCTGAGGCCGCCACGCTGATCTTGAGCTGGACGACCGCCTACCAGCTCCTGCACCGCGCGGCCCGGGTCCAACGAGGCCAGCGCGCGCTCGTGCAGGGGGCTGCCGGCGCCGTCGGCCAGGCACTGCTCGCCCTCGGCGGGCTGGCCGGCCTCGAGCTGTGGGGCACTGCGCGCGGCATGCATGCGATGCTGATCCGCGAGCTGGGCGCCACCCCTATCGACTACCAACGCGAAGACTTCACGCGCGTCTTGCCGGGCGGGTTCGACGTCGTCTTCGACGGCATCGCCGAGGACGGCTATCGCCGCTCGTTCGCGGCGCTCAAGCGCGGGGGCCTGCTCTGCGCCTATGGCTACTCGGCGGGTGTGCAGGCGCAGCGTCGCATGCTCACCATGTTGATGTGGATAGCGCGCCTCTATCTGTGGAGGTGGTTGCCTGGCGGCAGACGCGCCTTCTTCTACTCGATCAACGTGATGCGCGCGCGACATCCTGCCTGGTTCCGGGAGGACCTCGAGCGGTTATTCGGCCTATTGACAACTGGCACTATCCGGCCGCGCGTCGCCGAGCGGATCTCATTCGATGAGGTCGCCGAGGCTCACCGCCGTCTCGAGGCGGGGGGGCTCCAGGGTAAGCTCGTTCTGTGTCCGGACCTCAAGCCCTAGGGGTCATCAATCGGGTGCCCGGCGTTTTCTGCCGGTGATCATTGCCAGGGCGAGATTTTCTTTGTGCACGACACTGGCGACCGCCACTCCAAAGATGTGTGCGACCACAAGCGCCACGGTGATGTTAGCCATCAGACCGTGCAGTTCGCCGATCGTGCTTTCAGTTTCCCCACCTCGCCTCTCCGCAAGGGCTCGGTGTCCAGCTTCATTGCCGTTTGCATTGGCGTCAGTCACCATGACCACTGCCAGCGGCCCCTTGCCCTCTTCTCCATATGCAATGAGGCCCGTCGCCACGGTCGCGGCGAGGCAGACCAAGAGGGCAATGACCATGACGCCGCCGGCCGGGCTGTGTCCCACGTACCGACGGGCGCGCCCGTACAACAAGTCTCTGAAATACGCCAGGGCCACTATCGGGCTGCGCACGAAATCGCTGAAGCGCGCATGGCGCGGACCGACAAAGCCCCACACGACGCGCAGCACGACTAGGACGCCGACGACATAGCCGCCCCACACATGCAAGGGATCCGGGCCGCCGGCTTCCTCTTCGGCGCTCAAATACGCCACAGCAAAAGCCGCAACGAGCGCCCAATGCCCGAAACGCACCACCGGGTCCCATACGAGAGTGCTCGCCGGCCGGCTTGTTGTCCGAAGGGTTTCGCTGCTGGTCATGCTTCATCTCCCACACTGCGGGCGATAAGGTACCGGCGCTGTCCCGCATCACCTTGATCTGGATCAAGCCTGCTATTTTGCGGGTGGTGTAGCAGTCTCAATCCCAAGGATCATCCGGCGCCGCCGCCTGATTTGCGGCTGACATACTCGATATGGCTCAAGAGTGCGGGAGGGCAGATGCGTGCATTCTTTCTCGTGGCCGCCATGGCGCTGCTTATTGGCGTCCCTGCCGGCGGTGCTGCTGCCCATGACGGCTGGTTCGTCCGCGTGTGTCCGGCAAAGAACGAGGCGGGTCGCATTCATTTGACCTTCTTCGGCGGCCCGCCAGGGATACAGCTGGTCCTGGATCAAGGGCCGGACATCCGACGAAATTGACCAACCCCGCCGGTTTCAATCCGCGGCGCGGCTCACCATGCGAGGCAGCACGAGCTCCACCCCGAACAACATCAACCCTCATGCCTATGTCTGTGTCGGCTTCCGCGATCACATCGTTCAGCGGATGGAATTCGACGATCATGAAGACCACGAGAAGAACTGGAATGATACGGATGATTGTGACTGCTAACAGCGGGCGCCACTACCTGAAATACCGCGAAGTCGTTCTGACGACACTCTGTGCGAGGCTCACACATGTACAAGAACATCCTGCTCGCCATTGACCTTAATGACGAAACCTCCTGTCGCAAGCCGTTACTCTCGGCCGTCGAGCTCGCGCGCACCTTTGGCGCCGGCTTCATGTCCTCACCGTCGTGCGCAACGTCGAGGCCATTCTGGAGGCAAGGGCGGCGACGATCGCCTACGAGGTCATCGTCTCGGATCTGCAGAACCGGATTGCCACCCTGATCCGACGTGCCAATGCCACCGACCTTAAACCCAATGTTCTCGTCACGCATGGCGCCAGCATCTATGCCGAGATTTTGGGAGCCGCCGAGGAAGCCCAGGCCGATCTTGTCATCGTCGGATCGCATCGGCCGGCCATGAAGGATTACCTGCTCGGCACCAATGCAGCACGTGTCGGCGCCACGCCTGCTGCTCGGTTCTCGTCGCCCGGGATTGAGCGTGGACGGCGGCTCCGCGGATATTCAAGGCCTTTCCGAGAAGGAAGCCGCCGCGCGCCTGAAGGCGGAGGGTCCCAATATCCTCCCGCAAGCCGACCGGCGCACCTTACTCCGCATCGTCCTCGAGATCCTGCGCGAGCCGATGTTTGCGCTGCTGCTGGGCGCGGCGGCGATCTACCTCGTCTTAGGTGATCTTAAAGAAGCCGTCGTGCTCGGCATTTTTGCGTGCACCTCGGTTCTGATCGCCGTCGTTCAGGAATCCCGCACCGAACGGGTGCTCGAAAGCCTGCGTGATCTGACCAGTCCGCGCGCGCTCGTCATCCGCGACGGTAATGAGAAACGCATTGCCGGCGCCGAGGTGGTGCGCGGCGATCTTGTCATTCTCGCGGAAGGCGACCGCGTGCCCGCCGACGCGAGGGTGCTCTCGGTGCACGATCTGCAGTGCGATGAATCACTGCTGACCGGTGAGGCCGTCCCCGTGCGCAAGATTGCCTCTCCCGGTGCCCCGGCGGCGCGGCCCGGCGGCGATGATCTGCCGTATGTCTATTCCGGCAGCCTGGTCGTCCGCGGCCACGGCCGGGCCGAAGTCACCGCGACCGGTGCACGCAGCGAGATCGGCAAAATCGGTCTTGCGATCACGCGCATCGATACCGAACCGCCGCGGCTGCGCGCCCAGACCCGGCGCCTGGTCCGCGACTTCGCCGCCGTCAGCCTTAGCCTAAGCGCCCTCGCCGTCGTGCTGTATGGCTTGTGGCGAGGCGGATGGCTCGATGCCTTACTCAGCGGCATCGCGCTCGGCATGTCGATGCTGCCGGAAGAATTTCCGCTCGTCCTTACCGTCTTCATGGTGATGGGCGCCTGGCGCATCTCGCGCGCCCGTGTCCTGACCCGGCGTGTCGCGGCAATCGAGACGCTCGGGGCCGCCACAGTGCTCTGCACCGACAAGACTGGCACTCTCACACAGAACCGCATGACGATCGTCACCCTGCGTGCCGGAGATGCCTCTTGGCGCCAGGGGGACAAAGGTCCGCTCCACGCCAAGTTCGCAACGCTCCTCGAGTATGGGATTCTCGCCAGCGCACGCGAGCCTTTCGATCCCATGGAAAAGGCGTTCCACGCCCTTGGCGCCGAGCGCCTGCTGCCGAATCGCTCGCCGCACGACGGCCGGACATTGAAGTGGGAATACGGCCTGCGCCCCGATCTTCTGGCCGTCACGCACGTATACCAGCAGCTCGGGTCTCCGGAGCTTATTGTCGCCGCTAAAGGCGCACCTGAAGCCATTGCCGAGCTTTCTCAGCTGCCGGAACGCGATCGGGTGGAGCTACACCGTGCCCTCGACGAGATGGCCCAGGAAGGCATGCGCGTGCTCGCCGTTGCGCGTGCATCGGCACCCGCCGGTATTGCGCACCCGGAAACGCCGCGCGATTTTCCGTTCGAGTTTCTCGGCCTCGTCGGCCTTGCGGATCCGCTGCGCCCGACCGTACCCGCGGCGGTCCAAGAATGCCGCACCGCCGGCATCCGCGTCATCATGATCACCGGCGACTATCCGCAAACAGCGCGCGCGATCGCCTCCCAGGCCAATCTCGAGGCCGGCGATGTCCTCACCGGCACCGAGCTCGAAGCCATGAGCGACGCCGATCTTAAAGAGCGCGTGCGATCGACGACGATCTTCGCCCGCACGATGCCCGAGCAGAAATTGCGGATCGTCAATGCGCTGAAGGCCAATGGCGAGGTCGTGGCGATGACCGGTGACGGCGTCAATGGATGCGCCTTCGCTGAAAGCGGCGAATATCGGCATCGCCATGGGCGGCCGGAGTACCGACGTCGCGCGCGAGGCCGCTTCGCTCATCCTGCTCGACGACGATTTTACGTCGATCGTCACCACCGTGCGCCTCGGCCGGCGGATCTACGACAATCTGCGCAAGGCCATGGCCTACATCTTGGCCGTCCATGTTCCGATCGCCGGGCTTGCCCTGATGCCGCTTCTGTTCGATTTGCCGCTGCTGTTCTGGCCGCTTCACATCGCCTTTCTCGAGATGGTGATCGATCCCGTGTGCTCGATCGTCTTCGAAGCCGAGGGCGAGGAGGCCGACATCGTGCGCCGCCCACCGCGTCATTCATCAGCACCCCTGTTCACTGCAGGCTTTGTCATCTGGAGTCTGCTGCAGGGAATCCTTGTCCTGGCGCTCGTCGCCGGCCTCTACCTCATGGCATTGCGCCAGAACCTCCCCGAACCGGATGCGCGCTCTCTGGCGTTTGCGGCGCTGGTCGCGGCCAATCTTGGCCTTGTGCTCGTCAACCGTTCATTGAGCGCATCCGTTTTCGCCGCTTTCACGCGACCAAACGCGGCGCTGTGGTGGGTAGTCGCGGCCACGGCCGCCATCCTCGCCGGTGTCATTCTGTTTCCGCCCGCACGGGAACTGTTCCACTTCGGGCCGCTGCACGGCGACGATATCACTGTGGCGCTGGCTGCCGGTCTGATGTCCCTGTTGCTGCTCGAACTAGCAAAACGACTGATGCAGCCATTCTTCTCTGTGCGTCATCCGCAAACCGGGACAATCACGCGATGAACCAACCGCCGCCCAGCGGGAACCCACAGTTAAGCGCTCACATCGACCATAACCGCTTCGCGGGCCAAACCCGGGTCGCATACTTCTCGATGGAAATCGCGATCTCTCCGGAAATGCCGACCTATAGCGGAGGGCTCGGCATCCTGGCCGGGGACACGGCCCGCGCGGCGGCCGATCTCGATCTGCCAATCGTTTTTGTCACTCTGATCAGCCGGGCGGGCTATCTCCGGCAGGAACTGGACGCGGCGGGCCACCAGGGTGATGTGCTCGATCCCTGGGACCCTCAGCTCTGGGCTCATCCCTTGCCCGCCATGGTAGCCGTGCCGATCGCAGAGCGGGGCGGTCTGGGTCCGCCCTTGGTTGCACGTTCTTCAGTGTCCGACGGGTGGCGCAGTGCCGATCCTGCTGCTCGTACGGACGTCTCCGAGAACGATCCGGATGACCGCGGCATCACCAGCCGCCTTTACGGCGGAGATGCAACGCTGCGGCTCAAGCAGGAAATCGTCCTCGGCATCGGCGGGGAAATCCTGTTTCGGGGCGCTGGGTTTCCAGATCGCCACCTATCACTTCAACGAGGGTCATGCGGCGGAAGACACCGGAACCGAGGTTATGGTCATTTAGGCGGTGCGGGAATCGCTTCGGCTACGTGGTTCCAAGGCAATTCCTCGCCTATATCAGCAGCCCACGATGGGATGTTAAATCTTACCTTGAAATTGTGTCGAACGTGGTCGAAATCGCCGCTTTATCAGGAGAATGCTGGTCAAACCCATCCTCGGAAGAAATAGCTGCAAGTTCCCGATCGTAATTTTCCCATGCTCGGTCGCGACAAGGTTTGTCGTCATGGCAGGCGTTATAGGCTCGCTGAAACCGGGCCGCTGCCTGCGACCATGGAACAAATCCGATTTTCTGGATGTCAGTGCAACCGTTCATTCCGAGAAGCACAGCGCCAATAATCAAACGCTTCATGGGGAACCGCTCAGAGGGAGTTGTCGGTCTTACGCAACACCAAGCCGGTCAGCTAGCCTACTTCTGCGGTGCCGAGTGACCGTCAAGTGCGACAGGCTCCCAGCAGGATCCGTCGACTTTATGATCACTGTTGGACTCCACAGATCGCGCTTTATTCCGGGAAAATCGCGAACCATTGAACTCTTAGGACGGCTGGGCTCGCGGTTTGGATACCATCCGAGAGCCTCAAGCTTGTTCGGTCCCTTCAGCGACCCTGAGTCGGCTTCGGGCCACGAAGCGCCGAAGTCCTTATGCTGGATAAAGGATCGACGTCGATGAGGTCAGCGCCTATGCGGTCGACAGGCAAGACGGGCACATCCCAGCGCTCAACCGGCAGTCCCGCGGGCCGCAAGGATCCGGTGCACTGTCGATCGATCCGACCGGACCCGGATCATCGCCGCCAGTTACAACTCGGGCTTGGTCGGCATTGTGCCGAACCATCGGATCTTTTCTGGCAAGCACCTTGGCGGGCATCCGCTGTACCCGCACGTGCGCCGGCTTATCTCGTCGCTCGATTTAAATAAGCGAGCAGATCCCCAAGCTTGCCGGGATCTTTGACGCCCGGGAACGCCATCTTATCACCTGGAATGAATGCCTTGGGATCAACCAAATACTTGCTCAGCGTATCGTCGTTCCAGACGATATTGGCGTTCTTCATTGCCGGCGAGTAGGGATATCCCGGCACGATCCCGGCCTTGCGCCCGATTAGGCCATGCAGGCTGGGGCCGAGCATGTTCTTTCCGGGTTCGAGGCTGTGGCAGATCTTGCATTGAGCGAATACCTGCGCGCCCCGCTGTGCGTCGCCCACGCCTTGGGCCTG
>Ga0306923_10008255_pt1 | contig 10439 bp, 10 predicted proteins | sample sta12Can44000108_FD_203841 | JGI IMG/M metagenome (GOLD analysis project Ga0306923, IMG submission 203841) | Lab enrichment of tropical soil microbial communities from Luquillo Experimental Forest, Puerto Rico - statanox.12C.anox.44.000.108 (v2)... | ecosystem: Environmental > Terrestrial >...
TGAAGAACGTGGTGGCCATCGCCACCGGCGTCGCCCAGGGCCTGGGCGTGGGCGACAACACCCGGGCAGCGGTGGTCAGCCGCGGCCTGGCCGAGATCACCCGGCTGGGCGTCGCGATGGGTGGCGAGGCGGCGACCTTCGCCGGCCTGGCCGGCCTGGGCGACCTGATCGCTACCTGCATGAGCCCGCTGAGCCGCAACCGGACGCTCGGCGAGCAGCTCGGCGCGGGCAAGACGCTGGATGAGATTCTCGGCACGACCCGGACCGTGGCCGAGGGGGTCGGCACCGCCTTCACCGTGCACGAGCTAGCCGAACGCAACGGCATCGAGATGCCCGTATGCCGGGAGGTGTACCGGGTGCTGAACGGCGAGATCCCCGCCTCCGAGGCCTACCGCGGCTTGCGCATCCAAGCCGGTCACGAGCGCGAGCCGGGATGAACTCAGCGATCTGGTGTGTCAGCATGTCGTTATGCCTGACTGGTGGCCGTTCGACCGATCGTGGGCCGACGAGTGGCGGCGAAGCGTCGCCGGAATGCTCTCCGCATCGTCCGCCGCGGCCGCCTCGCTCGGGCTGCCGCAGCCGCGGACACTGCCCGGCGACCCGTTCGGCATGCTGGTGGACGCGGCCAGGACCTGGCTGACCGGCAAGAAGCGGACGTTCCGGTTCCCCGAGGGCGACCTGACCATGGTCCTGGTGGACATCTCGATGGAGGGCTCGGACCTCGCCCGGATCATCGGCCAGTACGGCCAGGCCCGCATCCTGGCCCGGGACGTCGAATGGAACGGCTACCAGTTCGAGCGGATGGAGATAACGGTCAAGAACGTGCACCTGCGGCCGGGCACGCGGCCGCTGCTCGTGGCCGCGCCGGTGTTCTGCGAGGGGTTCATGCCGGCCGCCGCCGCGTCCCGCTGGCTGGCCACCGTGTCGCCCCAGCTCGAGCTGGTCCTCCAGGACGGCGTCCCGCACGTCGGGGTGATCGGCGCGCCGTGGGCCCGGCTCGAGGTGGAGACGGGCGCGGAGGGACGGTCCATCCACATCCGCGCGCGCGCCCTGCGCCTGGGCGACCTGCGCCTGGCCCTGTGGTCACCCACCTTCAGCATGTCGCTGCCCGCGCTGCCCGGCGGGGCCATAGTCACCTCGGTGGAACCCGTGGCCGGCGGGTTCATGGTGCGGGGCACGCTCAGCGAATGGCGGCGCTCCCTGTCCCGGGAAGGCGTCGAGCGCCTGCTGGCAGGCATGCGCGCGGGAAAGGAACGCCTCGACATCTGACGGTCCCGTACAGGTCTCATCCGAGCTGCCGCCTCGGCCCCGGCCGGGGCCGTTGAAGGCGGCCGAACGGGCGGCGTTCCCGCATCCCCGCCACCGTCGGGCGACTCCGCTGGAAAGAGCGCGTAGCCTCATCACCCACTTACGCGCCGACCTGTATGCCACCAAATGATGGCCGGCCACTGCCGCGTCGGCGCTTTTATCGTCGGATCGATCTTTCATAGCGGCCTGCGCAATCTCGTCCTTGAAATCATTGCCTTCAGTTCCGGCTCGCCGCGCATTTCTCCCGAACGCATCCTCAATTTTCCCGGCGGCATTCGACGCCGGGCTTCCTGGTCAGTATCCCCGTTGCGTGAACCCGCAATTTCTGCCTGTCCTGTCCATCTTTCGCACAGCCAGCGTGAAAGGAACCGCCATGCCGCGATACATCCTCACCGGCGCCCCCGGTGCCGGGAAGACCGCCGTCCTGCGCCTGCTGGAGATCAGCGGGTACGTGGTCGTCGAGGAGGCGGCGACGGACGTTATCGCCCTCGGCCGGGCCCTCGGCCGCGAGGAGCCGTGGCGTGACCGGGCCTTCATCGACGAGGTCATATCGCTTCAGCGGCACAGGCAGGACGTGGCCTGTCTAGCCGGAGACGCCACCGTCTTCTTCGACCGCTCACCGGTATGCACCCTGGCTTTGTGCCGCTACCTGGGCTTCAGCCCGTCGCGCCCGCTGGCCCGCGAGGTCGGCCGGGTCGTGGCGGACGGCATGTACGAGACGACGGTCTTCCTGATTCGCCACCAGGGCTTCGTTCGGGCCACCGCGACCAGGCGGATCAGCTTCGAGGACTCGCTCGTGTTCGAGCAGCTCCACGAGCAGACCTACCGTGACCTCGGGTTCCAGCTCGTCGAGGTGCCCGCAGGTCCCCTGGCTGACCGCGCCGCGCTGGTCCAGCAGACCGTCGGGCAACTGCCCCCGTGATCTCCCGTCACTCCGGCGCCGGCCGTACGGACCGTTGTATATGCCACCTCCACGTCGTATCAACACAATGCCGCTAATGAGCTTAAGTTGATCGTGGACCAGAGGCGGGCGCCCGGCGCCGGCCGTCGGTGCTGCCGGGCTTCGGAAAGGCTGCCGTGACTGGTGAGACGCACCCGCCTCCGGCCAATACGGCGTGGATGCCACATCCACGTCGTTCCAGCAGCATGGATGTGGCATCCACGTCGTCAGGTTCCGTTTTGGGCGGTGCCAGGGTGGCCAAAGTCCTGCTCTCGCGCCTGCCCGGCTATCCGCCGCGCCAGCAAGCTAAACGGCACTGTGCTCATACGACGTGGATGTGGCATCCACGCCTATGCCGCCGGGACGCTCGGGCGGGGATCACGTATCACCAGTCACGGCAGCACGCCGGAGCGCAGCAACACCAGGAGGCAATGCCGGGGCCGCGCACCGCCCGCTCAAGACCAGCTCACGCTAAGACAGCAGGAAGCCGAAGTCCGCTGTGCGTAAGACGGGAAGATCCGGGCGGCCCCGCGGGTTCTGGCACTGGGCAGGCAAGACGCGTGAGAGGAGCCGGTTCGGTGGCGGTGGTGCTGGACGAGACGACACGCGAACTCCTGGACGGCAAGAACTTCGCGACCGTGGCCACGGTGAACCCGGACGGCGGCCCGCAGACCTCGGTGGTGTGGATCCTGCGTGACGGCGACACGGTGCTGTTCTCGGCGCTCTCGACCCGGCGCAAGGTGCTCAACCTGACCCGGGATCCGCGGGTCAGCCTGACCGTGTTCGACACCGCGAACCCGTACCAGTCCGTGGAGATCCGCGGCACCGCCGAGCTGACCGGGGACCCCGGCAAGACGCTTCCCAGGGCGCTGTCGCAGAAGTACCTCGGCGAGGACCCGCCGCCCGAACCCGATGAGCTCACCCGCGTCGTCGTCCGGGTCATACCGCAGAAGGTCAACGCTTTCTCGGCCTGATCGGGCCAGTACTAAGCGCTAAGGCGTTTCCGCGGAAACGCCTACCGTAAGCAGCGTGCGGAGCCTGCTGGCGGCGATCCGCCGCGAGAAGGGACTTCCCTGGCCTGGCGCGCTGGTCCGCCCTGACGGCGGCGTCGCGGCCCGGCTGCCCGACTCGCCCGGGCGTGCTCACCGTCGACGTCCCGCTCTGACGATGCCGGGAGGATGGCCAATGATCCCGAACGGGCCGGGTATCCGCCTCCGCGTCGGCCCTGGCGCCTCCTCCAGCCGGTTGTTAGTCTGAATAAGTAAACTGTTTACGCCTGGAGGTCTGCATGTCTGCACGTGACGCCGTCATCGTCGACGCGGTTCGGACGCCGGTCGGCAAGCGGAACGGCTCACTCGCCGGGATCCACGCGGTGGACCTCTCGGCCCATGTGCTGACCGCGCTGGTGGCGCGGAACGGCTTCGACCCCGCCGTGGTCGACGACGTGATCTGGGGCTGCGTGCAGCAGGTCGGCCAGCAGGCCGGCAACGTGGGCCGGATGGCCGTACTGGCCGCGGGCTGGCCGGAGTCGGTGCCGGGCACCACCGTGGACCGCCAGTGCGGCTCGTCCCAGCAGACCATCCACTTCGCCGCGGCCGGGCTGATCTCCGGCCAGTACGACGTGGCCATCGCGGGCGGCGTGGAGATGATGAGTGCGGTGCCCCTCGGGGCGATGGCCATGTTCAAGGACCTCGGCCGCCCGGGCGGCCCGAAGGTGCGCGAGCGCTACGGAGTCACCTTCAACCAGGGCATCGGCGCCGAGATGATGGCCGAGAAGTGGGGCCTGTCCCGCGACCGGCTCGACGAGTTCTCCAGCGCCTCGCACGCCAAGCTGGCCGCCGCGACCGACGAGGGGCGGCTGGCCGGCCAGATCGCCCCGGTCGAGCTGCCGGACGGCGGAGTGCTCTCCGCCGACGAGGGCCTGCGCCGGGGGACCAGCCCGGAGAAACTCGCCGGGCTCAAGCCTGCCTTCAAGGAAGGCGGCGTCATCCACGCGGGCAACTCCTCGCAGATCAGCGACGGGGCCGCGGCGGTGCTGATGATGACCTCGGACAAGGCCCGCGAGCTCGGCCTGACCCCGCTGGCCCGGGTGCACACCGCGGTGCTGGCCGGCGACGACCCGGTGATCATGCTGACCGCGCCCATCCCGGCGACCCTCAAGGCGCTGAAGAAGTCCGGCCTGTCCGTCGGCGACATCGGCGCGTTCGAGGTCAACGAGGCGTTCGCCCCGGTGCCGCTGGCCTGGCTGGCCGAGACCGGCGCCGACCCGGCCCGGCTGAACCTGAACGGCGGGGCCATCGCCATCGGCCACCCGCTCGGCGCGTCCGGCGCCCGGCTGATGACCGCGCTGGTCCATCACATGACGGCCGAAGGACTTCAGTACGGCCTGCAGACCATGTGCGAGGGCGGCGGCATGGCCAACGCCACCATCATCGAGCGCATCGGCTGATCCCGCCAGTCCCACGCAGCACATCCCTACCAAGTTGTTGCACTCTTGTGCCGTGTTCGGTGTATCACCGGCCGGGTTATTTTCTCTACCTTGTCAGGTAGACGCGGAGACCTGGCAGGGGGGGAGTAATGCCCGTGCTGACCTCATGCCGGTGCCGCGCTGGGCAGGCCTGGTGCCCGGCCGCAATGACAGGTGAAATTCGCCGGGCGACATTGAACTCGCCAGGCTCCAGGCTGCGTAGGACGGGACATGAGACGCAATACCCCTCTGATCACGTTGCTGACCGGTGCCGGCCTCGGCGTCGCCCTGCTGATCTCCAGCATGCTGGCGACCCCGTCCAGTAAGCCGGCGAGCTACTCGGCGCCGGCGGCGTCCACCTCGGCGTCCACCTCGGCGCCCGCCGCGCCCGCCTCGCCGACTGCCGCGCCCGCCGCGGCTTCGTCCCCGGCCACCGAGCCATCGCCGGTCTTGTCACCGGCGGCCGTGCCATCGCAGCCGACGGTGACGAAATCGCCGGCCAAGGCCACCTACGCGGGCCGGGTGGGAGGCGGCGGCGGGTCGGTCGCGGTCTCCATCCACGGCAAGCAGGTGATCGCGTACGTCTGCAACGGCTCGACCGTCGAGGCGTGGCTGAAAGGCACCGTGGACGGCAACCGGCTGGTCATGACCGGCAAGAACCACGCCAGGCTCAGCGCGACCTACGGCTACGGCAAGGTGAGCGGCGACGTCGTCGCCCACGGCACCGACTACAGCTTCTCCGTGCCCGTCGTCAGCAAGCCATCGGGCCTGTACCGGGCGACCGCGGTCGTGCGCGGCGCCACGATCAAGGCCGGCTGGATCGTGCTGCCCGACGGCTCGCAGGTCGGCTCCCTGGAACCCGCCTCCGACTCGTCCGACCCGTCGGCGACCGGGGCGCCGGAGCTTGACGTGGCGACCGGTACCGCCCGGGCCGGCGACCTCGTCCTGCAGGCCGTCCCGGTCGACGGTGTCACCGGCAGCGGATTCTGACCAGCCCCCAACCTTCGGCATCCACGGAGACGATCATGGCCACACGGCAAGACGCGTTGCCACCGACCCGCGCCAACTCGACCGCGGCCAAACTGGTGGTCCCCTGCCTGATCGGCGCGCTCGTCGCGCTGACCCTGGGCATCTACGGGAAACTCCATAGCCCGACGGGCATCGCGATCAACATCGCGGGCTTCTCCAGCCCGGGCTCGGTGAAGTCGTGGCTCGCCACGGGCGCGACGGTGTTCGCGGTCATCCAGGTGGGTTCGGCCCTGGTGATGTACGGGAAGGTCCCGCGGGTCACCGCGCCCTCCTGGATCGGCGGGTTGCACCGCTGGTCGGGCCGGATCGCGTTCCTGCTGGCCGTGCCGGTCGCGATCCACTGCCTCTACGCGCTCGGCTTCCAGCACTACAGCACCCGTGTCCTGATCCACTCGCTGCTCGGCTGCGCGTTCTTCGGCGCGTTCACGGTCAAGATGCTGATCCTGCCCAAGCGCGAACTGCCCGGCTGGGTGCTGCCGGTCGTGGGCGCCGTGGTGTTCACCGTGCTGGTCCTCGTGTGGTTCACGTCCGCGTACTGGTTCTTTTCCACTTTCGGCATCAAGCGCTGAGGAGTTCCCGCATGGCCGAGCCCCGCGTCCCCGCGTCCAGCGTCCTTGCGTCCAGTCGGCGCACCGTGCTGGCCTGCGCCGGCGCCGCGTGCGCCGCCGTGCTGGCCGGTTGCTCTCGTTACAACTCCAACAACGGCGGGGTGGCGGGCAGCCAGCCCCAGCAGGCCACCTCCTCGCCGACCGCCCCGGCGGGCTCGGCCGGCTCGGGTTCCGGCGCGGCGGCCGGGCCCGCCGCGCTGGCCAGTACCTCCGACATCCCGGTCGGCGGCGGCAAGATCCTGACCGGCAAGAAGATCGTGATCACCCAGCCGCAGTCCGGCGCGTTCCACGCGTTCAGCGCGGTGTGCACCCATGCGGGGTGCACCGTCGGCAGCGTGACGGGCGGCACGATCAACTGCCCGTGCCACGGCAGCAGGTTCAACATCACCAACGGCTCGGTCGTCAACGGCCCGGCCACGTCCCCGCTGCCCGCGGTCAACATCAACGTTCAGGGCAGCTCGATCGTCCAAGCCTGATCTCCCGAACGAGTGCCGTTCCCGCTCCCGGGCCGGCTAGGAGCCACCCGGGTAGCCTGGCTACGTGAAGGCCGGAGGAGCCCTCGTCCTGGCCGCGGACGCCGGCGCGGCGGCGCGCCGGGCCGTCCGGGAGGCGCGGGCGTCGCTCGGGGCGCCGTCCCCCTCGTTCGCCGTGCTGTTCGCCTCGGCGCACTTCTCCGGCTCGGCCCCGGCGCTGGTCGCGGCGGTGGCGGAGGAGACCGGCGGCGTGCCGCTGATCGGATGCCTCGCGGAGGCGGTGGCGGGCGGCGCCCGCGAGGTCGAGTCCGGGCCCGCGGTTTCCCTCTGGCTCGCCGCGGACATCGGCCCGGTCGAGACGTTCGCGATGGAGTTCGTCCGGACCGCGAGCGGGGGCGCGTTCGGCGGCTACCGGTTCCTCCCGGAGTCGGCACATACCGCCGGGGTTCACCTGATGGTCTGCGATCCGTTCACGTTTCCGGCCGGTGACCTGCTGACCCACCTGAACGAGCACGTGCCGGGGGCCGTGGTCATGGGCGGGATGGCCAGCGGCGGGTTGCGGTCGGGGCAGAGCCTGCTGTTCCTGGATGACCAGGTGGTCACCCACGGAGCCGTCGGCGCCCACCTGCCGCAGGCCAGGATCCATCCGCTGGTGGCGCAGGGATGTCGCCCGGTCGGGGACCCGTACACCGTCACCGGGGCCGACGGCAACCTGGTCATCGAGCTCGGCGGGCGCCCGCCGCTGGCCCGGCTGCGGGAGATGGCCGCGGCGCTGCCGGTCCGTGAGCAGGAACTGCTCGCCCGGGGCGCGCACCTGGGCATCGTCATCGACGAATACCGGGCCGAACCCGGCCAGGGAGACTTCCTGGTCCGCGGCATCGCCGGCGCCGATCCCGAATCCGGGACCATCGCGGTGGGCGGCGAGATCGAGGTGGGCCAGACCGTGCAGTTCCACGTCAGGGACGCCCGCTCGGCCGATGAGGACCTGCGGCGCATCCTGGTGCGGGAGGCCGCCGCCCTGGGCGGCCGCCCGGTCGCCGGCGCGCTGCTGTTCACCTGCACCGGCCGCGGCACGCGCATGTTCGCCGAGCCGGACCACGACACCGGGCTGCTGGCGCAGACGCTGGGCCAGATCCCGGTGGCGGGGTTCTTCTGCGACGGGGAACTCGGGCCGGTGGGCGGGCAGAACTTCCTGCACACCTTCACCGCGTCCATCGCCCTGTTCCCCGAGACCGGCGGGGTCGGCTAGCGCGGGGCCATCCTGATCGCGCCGTCCAGCCGGATCGTCTCGCCGTTGAGCATCGGGTTCTCCACGATGTGCGCGGCCAGCGCGGCGTACTCGGCCGGCTGCCCCAGCCGCGCCGGATGTGGCACCTGCGCGCCGATCGACTTGATCTGCTCCTCGGACAGGCCGCCGAGCAGCGGCGTCTGGAACAGGCCCGGCGCGATCGTCATCACCCGGATCTTCAGCCGGGCCAGGTCGCGGGCGATCGGCAGGGTCATGCCGACGATGCCGCCCTTGGACGCGGAGTAGGCGGCCTGGCCGATCTGGCCGTCGAACGCCGCCACCGACGCGGTGTTCACGATCACGCCCCGCTCGCCGTCTTCCTCGGCCGCCTGGCTCATCCGGACCGCGGTCAGCCGGATCGCGTTGAAGGTCCCGATGAGGTTGACCTGGATGACCCGGGTGAACGCGTCCAGCGGGAACGGGCCGTCCCTGCCCGCGGTCCGCGCGGCGTTGCCGATGCCCGCGCAGTTGACCAGGATGCGGGGCGGCGCGCCGGCCAGGTCGGCCACCATGTCGAGCGCCGCCTCCACGTCGTCCGGGCTGGTCACGTCGCCGGCCGCGAATGCGGCCCCGGCACCGAGTTCCTTCGCGATCGCCGTGCCGGCCGACCTGGGCAGGTCGAGGATGACCACCGACGCGCCGGCGTCGTGCAGCCTCCTGACGGTGGCGCGTCCGAGCCCGGACGCACCGCCGGTGACCAGGGCGGCGCTTCCCGCGATTCTCATCGAGCCTCCTGTCGTGTTGCCTTACCGGACCCTCAGGAGAACAGGTCGACGACCGAACGGCTCTGCAGGTCCTCGCGCAGCAGGCGCTGGCCTGCCGCCTCCATGTGGGCGCGCCAGTGCTGCTCCGCGCCCGCCCCGTCCCGCTCCTCGACCAGCGCGACCAGCTTCTCGTAGCTGCGCACGTTCCGGCGGAAGTTGGCGAGCTCGTCGTCTTTGGCGCGATCGCGGGAGAGCGCCAGGGTGAGATGGGTGGCCACGATGTCCTGCAGCACGCCGCCCTGCACGGCCAGCGTCTTGCTGCCTGAGCGCTGCATGATCAGCTCGTGGAACCGGGCGGCCTGCCTGGACCACAGGGCCGGTTCGGGCGCATCGAGCTGTGCCGTCCCGGGCCGGCCCGCCTGGGCGGCGCGCAGTTCCTCGATGCACGCGGTCAGGTCGGCCAGGTCCTGCTTGGTCCGGCGCCGGGCTAGCAGCCGGGCGCAGGCCGGCTCGAGCACCATCCGTGCCTCGTAGACGTCGGCGATCGTGGTGCCCTGAACCTGCAGCAGCAGGCCGACGTACCGGGCGGCCACGGACAGGCTGGGCTGGGTCACCCGGGCGCCGCCGCGAGAGCCGCGCTTGACGCTGATCAGGTCCTCCGCCTCCAGGATCCGGAACGCCTCGCGCAGCGTCGGCCTGGACACCCCGAACTGCTCCATGAGCTGCTGCTCGGACGGCAGCGTGTCGCCGGGACGCAGCTCGCCGCGGACGATCTGGCGCCGGTACAAGGTGGCGATGAGCTCGGCGGTCTTGGGCGCCCGGACGACCTGGCCGACGTACCGCTGAGCGCCCAGACCCGCTTCCCGGTCGGCGAGACTGGACACGGTTCCTCCTGGCGGCGGATGTTTCAAATAGTGTACTGGGTTAGACGACAAACAGCACTCGCGTCACACGGAGGTATCGCCATGGCGCCGGAACCGATGCGCCGCGGGCCACTGGCCGGCCTGCGGGTACTCGAGCTGGCGGGCATCGGGCCCGGGCCGTTCTGCGCCATGCTGCTCGCGGACCAGGGCGCGACCGTGCTGCGTATCGACCGGCCCGGTGCGACGTCACCCCTTCAGGCCCATCCCGAGCGCGAGTTCCTGAACCGCGGCCGCCGGTCCGCCGTGCTCGACCTGAAGCACCCGCGCGCGGTGGACGCGCTGCTCCGGCTGGCCGACACCGCCGACGTGCTGCTCGAGGGCCTGCGCCCGGGGGTGACCGAGCGCCTCGGCGTGGGACCCGAGGTCTGCCTGCGCCGCAACCCGCGGCTGGTCTACGCCCGGATGACCGGCTGGGGGCAGGACGGCCCGCTGGCCCCGACGGTGGGTCACGACATCGGCTACATCGCCCGCACCGGCGCCCTGCACGCCCTGGGCCGGGCGGGCGGACCGCCGCAGTTCCCGGCGAACCTGCTCGGCGACTTCGGCGGCGGCGGGATGCTGATGGCCTACGGGATCTGCGCGGCCCTGGTCGAGCGGGCCACCTCCGGCCAGGGCCAGGTGGTGGACGCGGCCATCGTGGACGGGGTGGCGTCGCTGCGGGCCATGCCGCTGATGTTCCTGGCCCAGGGGATCTGGCGG
>Ga0306923_10008256_pt1 | contig 10439 bp, 10 predicted proteins | sample sta12Can44000108_FD_203841 | JGI IMG/M metagenome (GOLD analysis project Ga0306923, IMG submission 203841) | Lab enrichment of tropical soil microbial communities from Luquillo Experimental Forest, Puerto Rico - statanox.12C.anox.44.000.108 (v2)... | ecosystem: Environmental > Terrestrial >...
GTCCCCCAGGTGACAATCATATCGACCTTGAGCGCGACCAGCTCGGCCGCCAGCGCCGGATAACGGGTGTCGTCGCCTTCGGCCCAGCGATAGGCGAACTCGACATTTTGTCCCTCGCTCCAGCCGAGTTCGCGCAGGCGTTGTCGGAAGCTGTCGAATGGCTTGAACGGAGCCGCGGCGAGAATGCCGATCTCCCGCACCTGAGCGCCCTTTTGCGCGCTCGCCGCGAACGGCCGCAGAGTGACCGCGCCGCCAAGCAACGCGATGAGAGCCCGCCGCCTCATTCAATCACCTCGTCGGCCTGGGCAAGGATAAGAGGCGGAACGGTCAGTCCGAGCGCCTCGGCAGTCTTCAGGTTGACCACCAGCTTGAATTTGGATGCTTGCTGGACCGGCAGGTCGCCGGGATTTGCCCCTCTCAGGATCTTGTCTACATAGACTGCGGCCTGTCGGAACAGATCATCAAAATCCGTCGAGTAGGAGATCAGCCCTCCCGCTTCGGCAAACTCGGAGTAGGCATAGATCGCCGGCAGCCGGTTTGCCATCATGAATTCGACGATACGTCGCCTTTGCGCCAGCAGCAGCGTATCGGCTAGCACCAATACGGCATCGGGATGAAGGCCGCTAAGCGCCGGCAACGCGGTTGCGAGATCCGTCGCGTCGCGAAACTGGACATTGTCCAGCCTCACCCCGGCGGTCTTGGCGGCTGCTTCTGCATGCCTGACCCCGGCAACCGTGCCAGCATTGGTGGGATTGGACAGCACCGCGACCCGTCTGATGCCTGGGATCAGGTCCTTTAGCAGTCCGAGTTGTTTACCGGCGGTATCGATATTTTGGCTCGAAAACCCTGTGATGTTCCCACCCGGATGGGCCAGATTGGGAACGGCGCCAGTGTCGAGAGCAGTGCCGATCGCACCCATCACGATCGGGATCGACCCGGTCGCTTCCTTGGCGGCGAGCGCCGCCGGCGACGCCCAGGTAAGGATCACATCGACCTTGAGGGCGATCAGCTCGGCGGCCAGCGCCGGAAAACGGGTGTTGTCCCCTTCGGCCCACCGATAGGCGAACTCGACGTTTTGTCCCTCGCTCCAGCCGAGCTCGCTCAGGCGTTCGCGGAAGCTGTCGATCGGGTGCAGCAGGGCCGTGGCGAGAATGCCGATCCGCTTCGGCTGGGCCGACTCCTCGGCGGCAACTTTTCGCACGACGGCCACGGCGGCGACCGCCAAAAGAACGGTGCGGCGGGCCAGCCCGTTGCTCATTCGATGACCTCGTCAGCGCGGTCCAGCATCGCTTCCGGGATCGTCAGCCCCAGAGTTTTTGCAGTTTTCAGGTTGATCACGAGCTCAAATTTGGTCGGCTGCTCGATCGGCAGATCAGAAGGCTTTGCGCCCTTCAAAATGCGGTCGACATAGCTCGCAAGATGGCGAGGGATGTCAAAGATGCTGGCGCCGTAGCTGGCGAGCAAACCTGCATCTGTGAAATCGCGGCTGCCGCTGATCGCGGGCAGCCGCACGGCAGCAATCTCCGCCGCCTTCGATACGAGAAGCACGTCATTGTCGACGACGAGCCCGTCCGGCTTGGCCTGCCTGATCGCCTCGAGCGTGGACGGGAGTTCGGTGGCGTCGCGGATCGCATATTCGTCGACGGTAAGCCCGTTGGCGAGGTGGTCCGCCACCGCCCGCATATGACTCAGCACGGCGATGCTGAATTGATTGGATACCCTTCGCAGCATCGCTATATGCCGCGCGTGGGGAAGAATTTCGATCAGCAGTTCAAGCCATTTTCCGGCGAGTTCGGGCCCGACCTGCACCTTCATCCCGGTGACGTTGCCGCCCGGCCGGGCGAGGCTGGCGGCAAGGCCTAGGGCGACCTGATCGCTGGTGAGCGAGACGATCGGGATCGTTCGCGTCAGCTTCGCGACGGCGAGCAACGGGTAGCCAAATGTTGCGATCAGGTCCGGCTGCGCAGTGACCGCGGCCACAGCGAGCTCGGCGAGCCGCGCCTCGCTGCCGTCGGCGTAGCGGTAATCGACGATGATGTTACGACCCTCATCGTACCCCAATTCCCGCAGACCCGCCCGAAATCCCTTGAGGGTCTCATCGTCGCTGCCCGCCGTCCCAAACCAGAAATAGACGATATGCGGTACCTGGCTCTGCGCCTCGGCGAGTCGGGGGACGCCAAAGAACGCGCTGGCGAGCGCTACGGCAAAATTGCGCCGGTTCATTCGATGACCTTGTCGGCGCGGTCGAGCATTTCTCCCGGTATCGTCAGCCCCAGAGCCTTCGTGGTATTGAGGTTGATCACCAGCTCGAACTGGGTCGGCTGCTCGATTGGAATATCGGCCGGCTTGGCGCCTTGCAGCAATTTGATCAGCTGTCGGCTGACGACCTCTCGGTTGAGCTGCAACAAGCGCGGGCCATAGCCAGCCAGCCCGCCCTCCTCAGCGGTTTCCGGCCATTGATACATGGCGGGCAAGCGGCCCGCAGCGGTGCGTCCGATAATCAGCTGGCGTTGGGCGAACAACAGCGGTGACGCCAGCACGTTGAGAGCGGCGGCACCCGCAGCCTTTGCCGCGTCGATGGCGCCGATGATCTCCTCTTGGTGCGCGATCTGTTGAATCGCCAGCTCGACGCCATGCGCACGCGCTGCGTCCTGTAATGCCTGGAGTTGCTTGGGCGCTGCAGTGTTGGCGTCGGCCAGGGCTGCAATATGGCGCACATCGGGGATCAGCCTGATCAGGAGTTCCTGGCGCTTTCCGTCGAGCTCGGTGGCAAGCAAGCTGATCCCGGTCGTGTTGCCGCCGGGATGGGCCATCGAGCTCACCAGTCCCGAGCCGACCATGTCGTCGGTGGTTCCGAGGATCGGAATCGTCGCCGTGGCTTGCTGGGCGGCGCGAATTGCCGCATCTCCGCCGGCCCGGATGACGTCGACCCGGGCGCTGACCAGCTCCATTGCAACTTGCGGGAACTGGTCATTACGCAATTCGTATCCGCGCGGATCGTCCGTCAGGTTTTGGCCCTCGACGAAGCCGTGCCGCCGAAGCTCATCCATAAGCCCGACATAATTCGGCGTCTCGCGTGCATTGTTGAACAAGGCGCCGAGGCGGTAAGTTCGCCCAGGCTGCTGCGCGGGCAGCTCGAGCGGCCAAGCCAGAGTCGCCCCGCCGACCAGCGCAATGAGATGGCGCCGGTCCATCACTTGATGACCTTGTCAGCGCGGGCGCGCGGACGGCGATCGTCCGAAACCCTAATGTGCGGCATGACTCCCTGCTCGACGGGGCGCGACGCTCGGCGGGCGACGAGCTCTTACAACGACCATACACCCCTGCCCCTCAACCTACCAGCGGTAGCGCGCGAGACGGTCGGTGCCGCCTTCGCTGGCGGACGGATCGTCCCCCGCTCGCGGGAATGAATGCGGTGCGGCCAGCTCGGCGGCCGGGTCACGTTGAGCGAGCACCAGGAGTTCGGCCGCGCCTTTATCGACATCTTTGGCGAGTGCGCGCTGTTCGATGGGCTATGGTCACAGGGCAGCCGCGAGCAGGTGTGGACGAGCCACGGCGACCGGGTCGACGCCCTGCCACCGGGGTCCCACGCAGTCGCCGCGAGCGAGGCCGCACCCAGGCGATCGAGAAGATCCGCCGCCAGGTGGTCAGGGGAGGGGATCGTGTGCAGCCGGTCCGGCGGTGTCGATTCGGCGGTCGTAGCGGCGTTGTTGCACGAGGCGATAGGCGACCGGCTGACCTGCATCTTTGTCGACACAGGGTTGTTGCGGGTGGGCGAAGCCCAGGAGGTGGTGAGCCTGTTCGCCAGCTAGGACTGTGGGCAACATCGCGCCGAACCTCACTTACGGTGTCCTGCACCGACCGCTCGCGAGAGCATAAAGCAGGGGTGAACGTCTGGCCCACGCTACGGGCAGCGATGCTATACCCTCTAAGCTGGCCCTCGTAGCCATTGCAACATTTCCGCTGATCCACCGCGACGCGAGCGGCTTGTTTCTGGACAAGCTCGCCGGGCTCACCGACCCCGAAGCAAAGCGCAAGACGTCACGTTTCCTGGGGCTCTGACTGTCGGTGGTTTGGCACGCTTCACTTGGCGAGCGCAGATCCGTAGTCTGCGAACATCCTCGGCCTGAAGGGCAGGCTTCGCGAATGACACGGCTTCAACACGCTTGGGCTCTGAGCTCGGGAGCCGGACGGGGGCGCCGGCGCGGCTGCGTTCACCCCAAGCGGGCCGCCAATGGGTCGCGCGATGACTGAGACTGCACGGATTGCCCGGGGCGGCAAGTCGCTCTACGGGGCCAGGGTCGGGATCCTGATGCTTGAGACGCGGTTTCCGCGGATCCCGGGGGATATGGGCAACGCCGAGACCTGGCCGTTTCCGGTTCTGTTCAAGGTCGTGCCCGGCGCCTCCTCCCGCCGTGTCGTCTGCGACAAGGCAGCGGGGCTGCTCGACGAATTTCTCGGCGCTGCCGGCGAGCTCGTGCGGCTGGGGGCCGACGGCATCACTACGACCTGCGGGTTCCTGTCGCTCTTTCAGCGCCAGATAGCGGCACATGTCGGCGTGCCGGTCGCGACCTCGAGCCTGATGCAGATCCCGTTGATCGAGCTGGTGCTGCCGCCAGGCAAACAAGTCGGGGTCCTCACGGTCAGCGCGGCGAACCTGACCGAGGAGCACTTGCTTGCCGCCGGCGCCGATCCTGCGACCCCGGTCGTCGGCACCGACAATGGCAGCGAGTTCACCCGGGTCATGATCAACGACGAGGAGCGGCTCGACGTTGCCGCGGCCGAGCACGACATTCTCGCCGCCGGCGACACGCTGGTCACGAGCCACCGGGATGTCGGCGCGATCCTGCTCGAATGCACCAACATGGTGCCTTATGCCCGCGTGCTCTCCGAGCGGCTGCGCCTGCCGGTGTTCAGCATCTACACCTTCGTGAGCTGGTTCCAGGCCGGTCTGGTACCGCGCGATTTTGGCCATCCGGCGAGCGCACCCGGCGAATGGCGCGAGCGGTGAGCACGATCACCCTTCGCTCCGCTACAGCCGAGGATGTTGGGTTGCTGCTGCAGCTCATCCGCGAGTTGGCGGTGTATGAAAGGGCGCCGGACGCCGTGGTGGCTACCGAGACGGATCTGTTGCGGTACGGGTTCGGGCCCGAGCCGCGGTTCGAGGCGTTGCTCGCCTTTATTGACGAGGAGCCGGCCGGCTTCGCGCTGTTCTACCCGGATTTTTCGACTTGGCTCGGCCGACCGGGGCTTTTTCTCGAGGACCTCTTTGTCAGAGAGTGGGCGCGCGGGCGCGGCGTCGGCCGGCGCCTGATGGCGCGTCTCGCGGCGACCGCGGTCGAGCGCAACTGGCCCGCGTTTCATTTCAATGTGTTGGATTGGAACCCGGCACGCGGCTTCTATGCTCGGCTCGGCATCGAAGCTCGGAACGAATGGCGGCCCTACGGCGCGACCGGCGACGTGCTTCGCCGGCTGGCAGCTGAGGACGCTCAGGAAGGCGACTGACAGACCGGCGCGTCAGTACCTGCCGCCGAGCTTGCTGTGGTCCCAGCTGGTGATCTTCTCCGGAATGATCTTCAGCACGACCCGTTTCGGTGCGCTGTCGACCGAGCCCTGCGGCCGCGAGTATGTCGTGCCCCGCGCCTCGGCCATTCCGGCGAACGCCGCCCGGACGGCATCGGCGCCTTCGATGACCTCGCAATGGCCGCGGACCATGACCCCGCGCAGCTCGGCATAGGCACTGCCTGACTCGATCATCAGCGCGACCTTGGGATTGCGCCGGATGTTCACGACCTTCTGCGCCTTGCTGTAAGAGGTCATGTAAAAGGCGCCGTCCTTGGCGAAATAGTTCATCGCCACGACGTGGGGAAAGCCCTGCTGGTCGAGGGTGGCGAGCGCGGCCTTGCGCTGCTCGCGAAAGAAAACCGTCTGCTCGTCAGGGCTGAGCTGGATCTGTTGCCGCCGGTTCATCGCGTCCTTCTATGCATTCCCGGCAGGCCCGGCAAGGCTTCCGCCTGGCCTGGGAAGTTCCTAAACTCGGGTCCCACACGTGCTTTCTGCGGCAAACCGGAGACCCCGACATGCTCGAAGTCTATACCTGGCCGACCCCCAATGGACACAAGGTGCACATCGCGCTCGAGGAGCTCGGCCTGCAATACAAAGTGATCCCGGTCGACATCGGCGCCGGCGACCAGTTCAAGCCCGAATTTCTGAAGATCACGCCGAACCACCGGATCCCGGCGCTCGTTGATCCGGACGGGCCGGGCGGCAAGCCCTTCACCCTCTTCGAATCGGCGGCAATTATGATCTATCTGTCGGAGAGGAACGGCGGCAGGCTGATCCCGAAAGACCCGATCGGCCGCTACAAATGCCTGGAATGGATGATGTTCCAGATGGGCGGCGTCGGGCCGATGTTCGGCCAATGGAACCACTTTGCGAGCTACGCGGTGGAAAAGATCCCCTATGCGATTGAGCGCTACACCAACGAGGTCAAGCGCCTGCATCGGGTGCTCGAGCATCGCCTCGCGGAGTCGCACTGGCTCGCCGGCGACGAATACAGCATGGCCGACATCATCACCTTCCCATGGATCCGCGGCGCCAAGCAGCGCAATATCGACCTCGCCGACTACCCCTCGGTCAAACGCTGGCACGACGAAATCGCGGCGCGGCCTGCCGTACAGCGCGGCGTGGCGGTGCTGGCCGATATTCAGTGGCGGGGCCCGGTCAACGACGCCGAGCGCGAGAATTATTTCGGCTCCACACAATTCGCCGCGCGCTGAAATCGCTCAGCCGGACCGGCTTTCAGCTTTCGCGCGTCGCGATCCCGTCCCATAGGAGGCGCGCGTCGCGGCCGGGATCATTCTCGACGCGGCAGGTCGTATCGAGCACCATAGTCGCGCGGTCGGCGAGCGTGTAGGCCGGCCAGTGCGGGATCCCGGCGTTGTCCGGAGTCCCGTTGCGCGCAAACGCCGCCCAGGTCACGGACATCGCCTCTGCGAGTTGCCGGGCGCCAGGCATCCCGGCGCTTGTGTCAGCGGTATCGACGGTGTCGAAGGTGAAAGGCAAGTCGATCGCGTGGTGCGATTTGAGCCTGCCACCAAAGACCGGCGTCGCCCAATCGAACGCGTAGAAATAAACCGGCGCGCGGTTTCGCGCGACCTTGCGCTCGGCCAGCATGACCGAGCGGATCCAGAAATTCCCTCCGGTCGACGCGGCGATCTGCAGCTCCGCCGGGCTAGCCTTCGGATTGCGGCTTCGGTAGACCTCGAGCACGCGGTCCGTAGCCGCCCCGGCGAGGCGCGCCACATAGGTTTTCAGCTCGGCCTCATTCAAGGTGCCGTTCCAAACCCGATCGTCACCCACCAGGAACAAGGACGCCTCGTTCTCGGTATTGCCGATCACCAGCGGAACATCATCGGAGACGCCGGGTGCCGCCGGGTCAAAGGGGTGCACCGGAAGATCAGTGCCGTCGACCACCGGCCCGAAATCATACCGGTCGAGCAGCGGCCAGGCGCTCGGGCCCACTGCCTGCCGGGCCGGCGTCAACGCCGCGATCAAGGTTTTCACCGGCACGTCTTGCAGCCGGCCGCATTCGCCTTTGGCGATGCCCAATTCCTTGAGTACTGCTTCGGCCAGCGCATTGGCACGCTCGCGCGTCGACAATCGGATCGCCGCACCGCTCTGAATGATCGCCCGGTGAAAGAGACCCCGGGCCGCGGGTATCGCTAGCAATGTGCTGACCTTGCCGCCGCCCCCCGATTCCCCGAAGATCGTCACATTGCCGGGATCGCCGCCGAACCGCTCGATGTTGTCGTGCACCCAGCGCAGCGCGGCGACGAGATCGAGCATCCCGGGATTGCCCGAATGCGAATAGGCCTCTCCGCCAAAGTCGGCGAGGTGCAGAAAGCCAAAGACATTGAGCCGATGGTTGACACCGACAACGACCACATCGCCGCGCCGCGCCAGATTGGTGCCGTCGTAGACGGGCCGATTGGCGGAGCCGTAGGCCATTCCGCCGCCGTGCAGCCAGACCATGACCGGCCGCTTCTTCCCACCGTCCAGGCCCGGCGTCCACAAATTCAACGTCAGGCAGTCCTCGCCCGTCGGTGTCGTGTCGGGCAGGCCGAGCAATGTCTTGAGCTCCGCCCGCCGCGGCGTGGTCGACGGCCATTGCGGCGCGTGACCGGCATAGGCGATGGTGTCCCGGATTCCGGTCCACGGCTCGGGCGGCCGCGGCGGCATGAAACGGTTCGCACCGGCGGTCGACGCTCCGTAGGGCACACCCTTGAAGACGCGCACATCCCCAGCAGAGACCCCACGGATCTTCCCCGATGTCGTCTCGACAATCGGCTCGCCGTCGGCAAAGGTGCGACGGGCGCCGAGCGCCAGCATTGCTGCCGCGGCCGCGGAACGCGATACGTGTGCGAGGAACTAGCGGCGATCGAGCCCGGCGGATGCGGCGTTCCAGCTCCACCGATCTTTGGTCATGGCGTTTCCCCTTGTAGATTGCGGCAAATAGCAGCGTGATTCGATTGTAGCGGCCACCGGATAGTCCTGCCGCCGGTTTCTTGCCGCTCGGAGGCGGCGTCATGCGTTTTCCGATCGGATTGAAGATCTTTGGCATCGCCGTCGCACTACTAATCCTGATGACGGCTGTGGCGCTCTTGAGCATGCGGATGACGCGAACCGTCGACGGCCAGCTCGCGATCATCGATCAGAACTATTTCCCGGCTTATGTCGCGCTCGCCCAGGCCAATATTCGTTCCGTTGAAGAATCGGCCTATGCTCGCCGGCTGCTGTTGGCGATCGCCGAACCCGGGGACAATGCCGCGAAAGTGGATCAGTTGCGCCAGCAAGTCGCGAGCGCCGGAAAGACAAGCGACGAACGGATTGCCGATGCACGTCAATACATCAACCGGCAGATCGCCGATCCGCTCGATTTCGACGACAACATCGCGCTGGCGCGACTCGATGACAAAATCGAAGATTTGCAAGACGAACGGCAGCGTTACGAAGGGATCTTCCGCAAGTTGCTCGCTGCCGCGGAGGCGGGCAACAAACCAGTGGCCGGCGAATTGCTCGGCGAATTGGACGATTTGCGCGACGATTTCGACCGCAGGATCGACGCCGCGCGCAACGAGATGCGGCGGCTCGCGGGTGCCGCGATCGTCGGCACCCGCGACTACCAGCAACGCGTCGTCACGATCGGCGTGGTGCTGCTGGCGATAGCCGCGCTGCTGGGTATCACGGTCGCCGCCGCCGTCACGTTTGGCCTCGTGCGCCCGGTGCGCCGCCTGCTGCTCGGCACTGCGGCAGTCGAGGGCGGTGCGCTCGATACCGTCGTCCCGATTACCTCGCGCGACGAAATCGGCCGTCTGACCCAGTCCTTCAACAGCATGGTCGGCGAGCTGCGGGTCAAGGCGCAGATTCGCGACACCTTCGGCAAATATGTCGATCCGCGCATTGTCGCCGGGCTGATCGACCGGCCGGAGCTGACCGACGCCAAAGGCTCGCGCCGCGAGATGACTATCTTGTTTTGCGACATGAAGGGTTTCACCGCCTTTAGTGAAGGGATGACGCCGGCGGCACTGGTCAACGTGCTGAACCGCTATATGACCGTGATGTCCGACGCGGTCCGGCATAATAACGGCATCATCGACAAATATATCGGCGATGGGATCATGGCCTTTTGGGGCCCGCCTTTTGCCGGCAGCGAGGAGCATCCCGGGCTCGCCTGTCTGGCCGCACTCGATCAGCTCGCCGGCTTTGCCGCATTCCGTGCCGAGCTCCCCGATCTGATCGGCCTCAGGCGCGGCTTCCCGGAGATCGATGTGCGCATCGGCATCGCTACCGGCGATGTGGTGGTCGGCAATATCGGTTCGGAGCAGACGCGCAATTACACGGTGATCGGCGACACCGTAAATTTGGCCTCGCGTCTGGAGGGCGCCAACAAGACCTACGGCACGCGCGCGCTGGTCAGCGAAATGACCAATCGGTTCGCGGCCAATTTAGTGGAGACCCGCGAGATCGACCAGGTATTGGTCGTCGGCAAGACCGAACCAGAGCGCATCTTCGAATTGCTCGGCCGCAAAGGCGAGGTCGCCAGCGAGCGCTTGGCGCTGCGCGACGCCTTTATCGAAGCGCTCGCCGCCTATCGCCGCAGGGACTGGAAGGAGGCGCGCACCGGTTTCGAGAACTGCCGTTCGATCATGCCCAGTGACGGGCCGAGTGAAGTGTTCCTCGACCGCACCGCTCAGTTCTGCACCGCACCACCCAGCCCGGACTGGGATTGTGTTTGGTCACTGGTGGAAAAGTAACCGGTGGTTCTCGCCTCTGCGGAGCGCTCCTCGAGCGCTCGAAGCGCAGGTTACGTTTCAAGAGTTGGCCGGCGTTGAGGAGGGAGCCCTCATGGCCCGCATTTTTTTTCTCCTCTTGGCAGC
>Ga0306923_10008260_pt1 | contig 10438 bp, 6 predicted proteins | sample sta12Can44000108_FD_203841 | JGI IMG/M metagenome (GOLD analysis project Ga0306923, IMG submission 203841) | Lab enrichment of tropical soil microbial communities from Luquillo Experimental Forest, Puerto Rico - statanox.12C.anox.44.000.108 (v2)... | ecosystem: Environmental > Terrestrial > Soil...
AAGCCAGCGAAAGCAATTCTTCTCCCGTCCGGCGACCACCGTGGCAGAAAAGTTTGCATAGGAGGAAAAGTGAGCTGACGCCGGTCGCTGCCATCGACCTTGCTCCGCCAGAGCGTCCCTTCGGGATAGGCCACGTAGGTCACCCAGTGCCCGTCACGCGAAAAGTCTAGGCCTTCCGCCGAAATACCCGAAAGGTAGGGCATGAACTGCCGGGAGGTCGAGTCATAACGCACCACCTCCCCACGAGGAACGGCGCCGATGACGAAGATCTGTCTGCCATCCCTGCTCACAGTAGGAGCGAAATTATTCATCCCCCCGGAGGTAAGCTGGACCGGCTCCGAGGGGCTGCGAAAGAGACCTTGCTTCTCGCGCCGCGCCCAGATGTTGGTCTTGCCGTTGCGCGTGGATTGGAAAACAAAATACTTGCCGTCCGGACTCCAGTTACCGCAGCATTCGGCAGGCGGGCTGTTGAAACCCGGGAGCATAGCATGAAGCTGGGTTCCGTCGCTTTGAACCTCCCAGAGCGAACTGCCACCGGTCTTGGTATCGTTTATCGTAAAGCGCAGGGTGCGCCCATCCGGTGACCAGCGTGGCCACGAGGCGACGCCTGGCGCAGAAACCAGTTTCTTACTCTCCGTACCGTCAGACTTGCACTCGTATAACTCTGTCCCCTTTGCATAAGTGATCCGTTGACCGTCCGGGAGCCAAGTTGCGTCATGGGACTCAAAGTCGCCAAGGCGGCGCGGCGGCCCGGTTGGGAGGGGCAGAACCTCAGCTCGCGATTCAAGAAAAGGGTTGTCGTTAGGCGCAATCAGAAGCTCTGACCGGTTGGGAGAGATGTCCCATAGAGACGGCTGGGAAAACGATGTAGGCAATGGCGCGGTCTCGCCACCCGCGGCTGAAACTTGGGCGATAATGCTGCCAGAACCGGTAGATTCAGTGAAGTACACCCGCAAGCCATCTGTGACTAGCGGGAATTGACTGAACGCGGCAAATTTGTCACGACCATCGTTACTGATCTGGGCAGCACCCAGGACCCTTGGTGGAGGCAACGCACGGGTGAGGAAGTAGCTGAGAGCGGCTGCCGCCAAAACCCCTGCCGCGGTAAGCAGCCAAATCGGTCGCCTCTGTGGAGCGGGCAACCCGCCCTCCCGCGACCCCGCGCCGATCACACCTACAGAGTCTTCAAGCGGAGATCGGCATCCCTTCGCCCCGGTTTGCAGCCCGCGCTGCGCGGGACTCGGAGGGACGGGGCGCCCCGCCGAGCTTCCGCCCGCCGGCTGAAGAAGAACTTCGGGACCTGTCATATCGGGTGGCGCGCTAACCCCCTCCGCAGACCTAAGAAGGTCCGCGTCAGCCGACACGCGACGGGCCGAATCCATGTCTCGCCTCAAGCGCTTGAGATCGGCGCGCATCTCAGCAGCAAATTGGTAACGAACGTCGGCGTCCTTCTCCAGTGCCTTGTTGATGATGCGCTCGAGCTCAGTAGGCAGACCCGGATTCAGGCGCGCTGCCGGCGGCGGTGCGTGATACAGGATGGCGCCAAAAATGACGGCCGTCGTCTTTCCGGAAAACGCCATACGGCCTGTCGCCACCTCGTAAAGCACCGCGCCGAAGCTGAACAAGTCGGTTCGCGCATCGGTATCCTCACCGCGCGCCTGCTCAGGCGACATGTACGCCACTGTTCCGATGGCCGTGCCCGGGTTGGTCAAAGCGTCGAGATCGAGCGAGGCGGTCGGCACATCATCGGAGGGCAAGAGTTTCGGGTCGGGCTCCGGCGCCCTTTCCCCTGACCTCTGAACCCCAACTCCTGGCCCCATCATTTTCGCCAGGCCGAAGTCCAAGATCTTTGCTTGGCCGCGCGTGGTGATGAAAATATTGGCCGGCTTGATGTCGCGGTGAACGACTCCCTTCGCGTGCGCTGCCTCCAAGCCGTCGGCGATCTGGATGGCCAGATCCAGCAGCATGTCGATCCGTAGGGGCGACCCTTGTGGGCGCCCCGGGCCAAGCACAAGCGGGGTCTTTTCTACGAGCTGCTGCCTCAATGTCTGTCCTTCGAGGAACTCCATGGCGATGAAGGGCCGGCCCTTGAATTCGTCAATTTCGTAGATGGTGCAGATGTTGGGATGATTGAGCGTCGAGGCTGCACGCGCTTCGCGTTTGAAGCGCTCCAGAGCCTGAACGTGGCGTGCGGACGTCCCTCGTGGTTCCCTGAGGGCAGGCGCGAGGCCTGCCCCGACGAGGAACTTGAGGGCCACAAGGCGGCCGAGTTTGGTGTCCTCGGCCTTGTAGACCACACCCATGCCGCCGCCACCGAGTTTTTCTAGGATGCGATAGTGGGAAACCGTCTTGCCGGTCATCAACGAAACCCGAAGGACGCCTTGGCCAAGTTAAGGAAGTTCACGACGTAGCGACAATGCGTCGCGTAGAGTCGGGAGACCCACAGCCACATTGTAACACGGAACCTATGACCGCTGTTCGAGGCGCCGGGTGTAAAAGGGGAAGTAGCTGGATCAGTTAGCCTCGGTAGCGGCGACCTCACCTCGCCACGTGGCGGCGTAAAGCGATCTTTACATCAAACTGACCCACAAAAGGGAGAGTCGAAGTGAGGCTATGAGACATTTGTAGTAACGGTTTACTATACCGTACAAAACGTGATAAACAATCGAGTGCAGGCTTTTGGACAGCTTCAACAGACACTTCGGCCCGCAATCGGTTTCTGGGGGGAAGGTGGGGTCTCGTTTGGCTGCCGAAGCCCCGCGCGACGCCCGCGCCGCGCGCACCTCAAGCAAACGGAGACACCACGACGATGACTCGACAGGAATCTTCTCTTGAAGCTTCAATCCAGAAGGCCTTTGGACTCCTACTCGAGATCCGAGGGCACCGCAACGCTGGCCACCTCCTCCACTTGGCCGTTGCTTTTCTGAACATGCTTCTCCACGATGGCGACCAGACAGCCTCTCCAGTCACAGTCTCAATTCAGGCGGTGCGAATCCGAGAGCCTTAGCAGTCTAAACCTCTCTTCCTTGCCCAAAAGAGGCTACGCCTGTCGCACCCTGGAGGCGACGAACAGACTCGCGAGAACGTAGTGACAAAGGTAGTGGGTCAGTTTGCCCCGGGAGCGGCGAGTTTACATCGCCACTTGGCGGCGTGAAGGCCGTCACTACATCAAACTGACCCACTATCATGAGGAAATGCAGGCTGAGAAATGCAGGCTAGACCTTGGACAGGAAATCTGCTATTTTGTCTTGAACCCGGGCGATTAACTCAGTGGTAGAGTGCTATCCTCACACGGTAGAAGTCGCAGGTTCGAATCCTGCATCGCCCACCACTTTTTCCGAATCGGGCCTGTGCGGCACTAAGCTCTCCCGCGTGTCACGGGCAGGGAGGTGAAATGAAGCGTATCATTCTGATCTTCCTCGTCGCTCTTGGGGCCGAGACCGTTTCCGCCCAGGACTGAGCGAGCGGGTTGAAGAGTCTCCCCGGCATCGGGAGTGGGTGGTGGGTGGCCGTGAAGCACGATGGCCGGCCGTCGAAACCTTCCTAGCTATCCCGAGTCAAAGGACAATAGACCGGCTGTATTGGTCATCCACGAGATCTTCGGCACAGACTGGGTGCAGGAATTGTGAGCTGGCCGGGGCCGGCAAATTGCCGTCGCTCCTGATCTTCTTTCGAGGGCAGGCGAAGCTCCCGACGCGAGCGAAGCTAACCGTAAAGCCCGCGCCTTCGCCTGGACGCGCTGGAACAACATCCTCGATCGAGGTCAAGAGGGGCCTCATTTCCACAGAACTGTGCAAAGGTCTGTTGAAAACACGCCCCAGCATCTGCTTATCGTATGAGTAATAGCAATTTATAGCAATTTGCACCATCCTGGTGCAAGCATACCCTAGCATCCAGACGGATCTGCGCACGCCAGCGGCAGAATATGCTGCCCACCGTAGACTCTCGGTAACACCAAGGAATCGACTGACATGGACACAAGCGAATTTCGCGCGGTCGGGCACCGCGTCGTAGATCTCCTCGCCGACTACCTGGAGCGGATCGAGCAGCGACCGGTATTTCCGAAGGTGGAGCCCGCGGTCCTCAACCGGTTGTTCGACGAGCCTCTACCTGAGACCGGGATGTCTTCGAACTTGGTGCTTGATGAACTCGAGCGAAAGCTCCTGCCCTATTGCACGCACGTAGGCCATCCGGGCTATTTCGGCCTCATCACGCCTTCGCCGAATCTGATGGGAATTCTGGGCGACTTCATCTGCTCGGCCCTCAACCAGAACATCGGCGCCTACTCCATCGGCCCCTCCGCAGTGGCAATGGAGCGCCGAACAGTGCGCTGGCTCACCAGCCTCGTCGGTTACGGTGAGCAGGCGGGCGGAAACCTGACGAGCGGTTGCACCATGGCGAACTTCATCGGGTTGAAGCTGGCTCGTGACTGGGCTTCGGGCGACCGGGCGCAGCATGAAGGCGTGCGCGAGCACTGGGCTGTTTATGCCTCGGAGGAAAGGCACGTCTCAGTGGACAAAGGTGTGGGCTCCGCACCTTGCCGACGGATGATGTTTTCCAGGTGAGGATCGATGCGCTCGAGGCGGCCATCGCCGAGGACCGCAGAAAGGGTATACGGCCGATGTGCCTCGTTGGCATCTTTGGCAGCACCAACACCGGCGCGATGGACTCCCTGCCTGACCTGCGACGCATTGCGGACCGCGAGAGTATGTGGCTGCATGCAGACGCCGCTTATGGTGGCGGGATGCTGCTTTCGCGGGAGCGGCCCATGCGCGATCGCGGGCTCGAACTGGCGGACTCCATAACGCTCGACCCACACAAGTGGTTTTTTGCGCCGCTCGACGCCGGGGCCCTGCTGGTGAAAGATGAGAGCTGCTTGACCCGCTCCTTCGGCATGAAGCCGTCTTACCTTACCGATGGTTTTGACCGCTCGAGCGAGCGCTACCTTTATATTACGCACATGTGCTTTGAGCAGTCGCGCCGCTTCCGGAGCTTGAAAGTGTGGATGAGCCTCAAGCGCTACGGCTCAGCCGAGATCGGCCGCTGGATTGACGCCAATGTGCGGCAGGCAGAGCGGATGCACGCTCTGGTCGAGAAGCATCCCGACTTTGAGGCCGCAAGCGACCCTCCGATGTCCGCCATCTGCATACGCTACAAGGGCGGCGAGCCGGCCGAGGCTGCGCGGCTTCACTCGAGCGTGGCCAGACGAATCGAACAGGGCGGGCGCTTCTGGATTTCCACCACCGAACTCAAGGGGCGCACTTGGTTCCGCATCAATCCGGTGAACTTTCGCACTCGCCCGGAGCAGATGGACGAGTTGCTGGCGTTGCTCGAGCGCGAATGCGCACAGGCTGTTGTGGCCGCTAAGAAGGCGTGAAGAAACGGCCGCTGGCTCCCAGAAGCGCACACCTCCCGACTCGGTCGAACGGCCTTCGGTGTGTTCCACGCTGCTGAGGCTGGATTGGTTGGCACCTGCTGGCTGGGTTGAGCCGGCGGGGCCGGAAAGGCCGAGCCGATGGCGCAGAGGGCTTGCCTGTGGAGGATGGCCCGCCAAGCCCGACAGTTCTGACCGCCTCCGCTGCGCGCGCCGCCTCCGCCTCCCGCGATTCTTTCACGACTCCTCGCGGTGGGGACCTGCTGCTGCGCGGGTTGCTCGCTCGCCCGGTTTCGCCTCATCCTGTAGGGGCGGCCCCCCGTGGCCGCCCGCAGCACCATCAATGTGCAGACTATGACCTCGCAGGTTGACGGATTGCTCGCCGCCGCCCGCATCGGCAGCCGGGCCACTTCGGCCGCGCTTTCCCGCGCCTGGCCTGCCCTTCGGGGTGAACTCCCCTTTGGAGTGCGCGACATCCAAGCCATCCGCAATCTGGGATGGGCAAGTCCGAAGGCTGGTCCGTGTTCGGCGCCCTACCTTCGACGACATACTTAAGAGTCCCGCCGTTGCGCACTGAAGCCGCACGTCAGGACTGTGAGGACACACGGCAGAACGAACGGGGCAATGTGTTTGAGGCGTTTCACGACGGCCTGAGCATCCCGAGGCACTTCACTCAAGAGGTAGGTGCGTTAGTCTGCGGAAAGCGGCGAGCGGTGAACTACCGATGTTGCTGGGGCGCGCCAGCGTCGGCGGGCGAGTCCTCGGTACCAGGCACCGAGAGGGGATCCGATGTGTTCGGGGGGCTGAGGTTCGCACGGGTGGCCGCAGCCACCCCGGGCGGCAAGGGATGGGGTCCCAGGCCCATTTCCATCAGCGACTTGGAGTCGGGCAAGCCTGTCATAGTGAAGCCGTGCCGTTCCTGGTAACGCCGCATCGCGTCGCGGGTGGCTTCGTCCCACTGACCGGTGGGTTCCTCGTGCAGTTCTCCGGCCTGAATCAAGGCTCTTTGGATTTCCTGCACGCGTTGCGGCTCCGGTCGCACAGCCGCACGCCGGACTTCATCTCGGCTGTGAGCGCTCTGGCTAAGCTTTGCTGACTTTGACTTCGAAGCGCTGTGAGCCGTGCGCCCCGCAGTTCCTTTGGCTTTGCTTGGAGACCTACCGTTTTTGGCTTCATGACTGGTGTTTTTGACGGAGCCTCTCGGCTTAGCTGGAAGGTCAGTCTTCACGCTTCCGGTGCCCGCCCTCATTCCCGATGCGGCAAGGCACAGCCCCACAACCAAGAGAGTACCCCGCCTCGACCCGAGCCAGCAGGCTAAGACGTCGGCGCGTGTTGAAGTCAAAATTTCCCCCGGTACATTGAACTCATATCGCCGTGGCCGATCTGTGTCAAGTGTTTTTTTTCTTGGTGCCGTTGTAAAGCAGTATCGTAAGGGCACGGTCGCCAGGGCGGATGAATTTCCATCTGTCCGAACGCGGGCCGTTGGCCCATAGGCACTCTTATGGCAGCCGGTCGGCAAGGAACTGTGTGGTAAAGCTGCGGCCATTGCGTCGAGCAACCAGGAAAAGCACGTCCTGTCCCGATTTGAGCTGCGATTGCAGGCGATTGAAGTCGTCCACCGACGACACGGTCCTCTGATTGATGCTCAGAATGACGTCGTAGCGCTGCAGTCCCACATCTTCAGCAAAGCTGCCAGGCTTCACGTCATTCACCAGGACACCCTGGGGGCTAGTCAAGTGCAGTTGACTGGCGATTTCCCGGGCCTGGTCAGACGCGAGGCTCCTCACCGAGACCCCCAGCACTCCTCCGGAGTGTTCTGTCTCGCCTCCGGGCCGCGCCTGCTCTTGCTGATTGGCCTCGCCGACGATCTTGCTCCATTCGCCCACGGTGACCGCGGTGGAAATCGTCTTGCGGTCCCGCAAGTAGTCAACCGCGAGTTTTGCGCCCGGCTCCGTTTCGGACACGATTGCCAGTAGGGAGTCACCACCCTGGATCGGCTTGGAGTCGATGGCGACGATCACGTCGCCCCGCTGGATCCCCGCGCGTTCAGCAGGACCCCCGGGTTCGACGTAATCCACCACCACGCCGTGATCGGCACCGAGGCTACGCAGCACCGCTTCGTTCTTTACGTTCACGAAGCTGACGCCAATGGCTCCCCTTCGTACGCTGCCGTTGGTGACGATGGAGTTGTAAACCTTCCGCGCCGTGTTCGAGGGTATGGCGAAGCCTACTCCATCGGAGACTCCGCGGCCTGTTTCGATCGCCGTGTTGATGCCAATCACTTGGCCCGCCAAGTTCACCAGTGGGCCGCCACTGTTGCCGGGGTTGATGGCAGCGTCGGTCTGGAGGAAGCGCTTGAATTCGCCGTCCCGCCCCGGTTCGATGTCGCGCCCCTTGGCGCTGACGATGCCCGCCGTCACCGTGGAGTTCAACCCGAAGGGGCTGCCGAATGCAAGCACCCAATCTCCCACCCGCATGCTGTCGGAGTCCCCGAACTGAACGGTGGCAAGAGGCCTCCCTACGTCAACCTTGATGACGGCCAAGTCTGTCAGTTTATCCACACCGACGACCCTGGCTCGATAGCCCTTGGCGGCATCATCGTCATCCTGCAACAGAACTCGCATGCGATCCGCCGGGCGATCCTCGCCGTCCCGCATAACGACGTGGTAGTTGGTAATTATGTAGCCGACCTTATCCAGAATCATCCCCGAGCCCAAGCTCTGCTGCGGGATCTCGCTTCCATCAGGCGTGCCAAAGTGAAAGAAGTGGTCAAAAAGGTCTTCCTGCCCATCGTCGGGGTTGCCGTGGAAACGCTTGCGGGTGACGCGCACCGTCGATTCCGTCTTGATATTGACGACGGCAGGTCCAACGTCGGCGGCGATCTTGGAAAAGGAATTCGGGAGATCAACCGTCGAGGGCGGCGGGAGGGCCCGAGCGTCCGCACCTGCAAGCGGCTTGGCAGCCCGTACCCCGTGGGAGACGAAGCTGCCGATCACTACTCCAATTCCCAGCGTGATGATGATCGCCAGCGCCGGAAGAATGCCACGGTTTCTGACTGCCATTTCGACCTCACTCGATTGAGACCCGTCAAAACTGGGCCAAACCGACCCGCTCAGTATACACCAGAATTGGGGCCAAATGCCGTGTAGGTTGTCGGAATTAGTGAAATTTGTGTCGGTTCGTGAAAGTTTAAAGCCCCTGTCAAACGAAGAGGGTCGTACGCCGGGCTCGTGACTGCTGCCGCCGTGTCAGCCGATGGCGCGTCCGACAAGCCCTTCACCGGCTGGCGACGATGGCGCCCCATTCCTCAGGGCCCACGTCTCGAACGTGCCGCGAGAAAAGCCAGTGATGGCCTTCAAGGTCTTCCACTCCGTACTGCCGTTCGCCGTATTCGGTCTCGTGCAGATCCTCCACAATCTTGGCTCCAGCCGCCTTCGCTTTTTGAAAGTGCGCATCAACATCGTTGACGAATACTGTGAGGCTTTGAGTGTCATGCCCGACCTGCGCGGGGCTGGCACGCCCTGGCCTCGCGCAATTGAGCATTATCCAGGCATCGCCGAGATGCATCTGGGCGCCGTCGACCCTGCCGCCTGGTTCGCCATAACGGTAGTGCTCAATGAAGCCGAATGCGTTCGTCAGCCAAGCGAGCGCTCTCGAAACATCCTCATAAGTGATGTGTGGCAGTACGACATCCGTTGGCACAGAGCGGTTCTTCAGCATGACTGCACTATAACAAACAGAATCCCCGCCCGGGATGGTCGGAGATGGTCGGAGGCCAGCCGCAATCCGGCCGTGTTTTCTACCCGCCGTAGCGGTGCGCCAGGGTGGTGAACGCGGCCTTGGGCTCCCACAACATGTCGGGGTAGCGCTGACCACGGCACTCCTCGAGCACCTTCACCAAGCCGTAGCTTGCCATGTCGAAATCTTCGTGCGCTGCGCCGCGGTGCGGCAGGTCGTAACGCCCGAAGGTATGCACGAACACGTTGTCAACGCCCTCAGCCTCGAAAATGTCCAGCAATTCGCCTATGTACCGGGCCTGCTCGTCTTCGTCACGCGCGTATTCGCCCTTTAACCGGGCCGGCCGGGCGCCATCGCCCCACTCGATGATTGAATCGCCACGGTCGGCCATATTGGCCGCGCCGCGGAAGGTGGCGCATCCGAACTCAGTGATTGCCAACGGCTTCCCCAGCGCTCTGCCTTGGGCGACAAACGCGCGGATGTGGTCGCGGAAGCGCACGGCGATCTGCGCCGAACGATAGCCGGCGTCTGTCGAGATGATATCGAACGGCCCCCAATCGACGCCATCGAGGGGAACCGAGGCGTAGCTCACTTTTCCGCCGAACCGCGCCCGGACCACCTCGACGGCCTTGCCCAGCAACTCGTTCAGGCTGGCTCGGACCCCGGCGATCAGCGGGCGCAGGCGCTGCGGCGAGGACAACAGCGCCAGCCGATCTTGAAGGCTATCCCCAGGCAGGAAGTCGACATTCATCAAGCTCAGCTCGGAGCCGGTGAGGAACACGATTTCGGCACCGCGCTTGCGCAGCCGTTCGGCGCGGTCAGCACAGTCGGCGAGCAGCTTCAGCAGCTCCTCGCCGGTCAGGTTATTCGTAAACAGTGAGAACCAAACTTCGAGGCCCACTTCGGCAGCGTGCGTGGCGGCGATCTCCAGTCGGTCTCGATAGCCTCCGGTAACGCGTACGGCGGTGCAGTGCAAGTCATCGCGGATGATGCGCATCTCGCGCCGCACCACCGCCGGATCGAATGGCTCGCGCGTGCTCGTGCCGGCGCTGAGAAATCCGGTGTCATAGGTGATCCCTTTTCCTTGAATACCCATACGATTATCGCGCGAATGATCTCGAGAAGCCGCCGGCCGCCGCCTATGTTACGCGCCGCCGCTTGTCTCCCCTAAACATCGTTCCTAAAACTCCCCCAAGCTGACACTCGCGGGAATCCGCGCGGACAGCCAGCTCAGGGGCGTGGCGTGTCATCGGTTTTCACAACTTCCGGCGCACCAGCCTACCGAGTATAGGATTGTACGCGCATAACGCAGGCTCACCAGTTTTT
>Ga0306923_10008263_pt1 | contig 10437 bp, 10 predicted proteins | sample sta12Can44000108_FD_203841 | JGI IMG/M metagenome (GOLD analysis project Ga0306923, IMG submission 203841) | Lab enrichment of tropical soil microbial communities from Luquillo Experimental Forest, Puerto Rico - statanox.12C.anox.44.000.108 (v2)... | ecosystem: Environmental > Terrestrial >...
GTGGACGCCAGCGACCGAGCGTTTCATCACCGCGCTCAAGGCCGAGAAATTCACCAACCCGGTTTCCGGGTACGTCGTCATCCTGACGGGTGTCGCCTCACCCATGACGTCCAAGGCCCTTGCGGCACGTGGCGTGAGCCTCACGACCAAAGCGCTCCCCGGGCCGTTGCAATGAATCAAACAGTCGCCGAGCCATGGTCCAGACTAGAAGCCTGAATTCCCCGCCGCTTTCGAAGTCGCATGGCATCGAGGTGGGCTTTCTTTTAGTTCGCTTGTTGCTCCTGGGTGTCGTCACATTGGTCTTACTGATCGGGGTTGCTTGGGCCTTTGGCGCGCTTTGGTTCGATTTCCCGTTTCCGGTATTACGTCGACCTTTAGCGATTGCTTTTGGGCTGGCTGCGATCGGAGCGGTCGCGTTCGTGCGACCGCGCTGGCTGGCGCGGGTCACAGTTGCCGGCGCGATCGTGCCCGTGGCCGCCTGGGAGCTTACGATCCCTGCGTCCAACACGCGTGACTGGCAGCCGCAGTGGCCGAGACGCCTTACGTCGAAATTAACGGCGACCGGGTCGTGATCCACAACTTCCGAAATTTCGACTACTTCAGCAAAACCGATTTCCGGCCGCGATGGGAAACCAAGTCGGTGCAGCTTTCTAATCTGCGCACCGTCGATTTTTTCACGAACTTCTGGGGACCCAAGCTCATCTGTCACACCTTTGTCAGCTTCGACTTCGGTCCAGACGGTTATGTTTGCATTTCGATTGAGACGCGGACAGTGAAGGGCCAGGGTTATTCGGCAATCGCCTGGCAATCGCCGGTTTGTACCGTCAGTACGAGCTCTACTATGTCATCGGCGATGAGCGCGACATCGTGCGGCTGCGCACCAATTTCCGGCTTGAAGATGTCTATCTTTATCACCTGATTCCGGCGACTCCGGAACGATCCCGAGCTTTTTTCCTCGACTACGTAAAGACCGCAAACGAGCTTCACGAGCAACCGCAGTGGTATAACGAGCTGTTCAGCAATTGCACCACAAACGTTCGGCTTCATGTCAAGCACATCGGCTATGCGCGACCCTGGGACTGGCAAATCCTTATCAATGGCTTTATCGCCGAACATGCCTACGAGCTCGGGGAAATCGACGCGTCACTGCCTTTTCCAGAACTCAGGCGCTTAAGCTACATCGACTATCGCGCCCGCGCCGCGGACGACGATCCGACTTTCTCGAGCCTGATCCGAAAAGGCCTTCCGGGAATGCCTTGAAACCTCAGGACAAAGACAGCCAGAGAGCTGTATAACTCAGTAGGGCTGCAATCAGCTTTTGCTGAAAGCTAATATTGCTGTCCACGGTGAAGAGCACGTCGAAGCCCGCCTCCTGAGCTTTCTCGAGCAACGACCAATTCTGGAATTCCTGCCCATCCGACTCTTGTCCCTGATTCGACTTCGGCAATCTCGAATATATCTAACAGTATCCAACCTCACAGCTTCCCTTAGTCAGTTACAATTCGATGGTTAACTATTCGACTAAATGGAGTTTATCAGTCCTATATCTACCATCACTATTGTACCTTTGGCCATTGGCCAAAGGTACAATTGAGCCCTCTAAGGTCGGTTGCCTACATTGGCGGATGGAAACTTTCATCTTTCTGGGCAGCTTTGCTGTATTCCTGGTGGTCATCGCTGCGTGGCGATTTACCGCCTCGTTAAATGAGGCGCGTCGAATCAACTTGTTGTAATTTAACAGAGTGGCCTGGCTTCGATTTAAAATAATCGGAGAACAAACGTTGCGATCTGCCTGGAACTAACTCGATGTGTTGGGGCTATCTCAGGGGCTCTTTCGCTAGTTACGAGATGCGCAGCCAGCGTGTTCTCCAGGCGCTCTGTACAACCGTACCCGATGCACTCGGGCAACGGCTGGACCGTTCCTGCTGCTTGTAATAATCGCATGACCGAATGAAAAAAGGCCGTCGTATGGTCGATCGATCGATGCTGATTGCCTTCTTGTTGATAATAGGTTTCAGCGGCTGCGCGATTCTGCAGAGACAGCCAGCAAGCGACTCTTACGATCACGCGTTTATCCATTACTGGGCTACTGCGAAGGAGAGTAAACGGTTGCGCCTGGCCGTCAAAGATCTCATCGACATGAAAGGCGTGGTCACCACGGCTGGATCCGAATATGTTGCGGAGACGAGCCCGCCAGCGACAAGTGATGCCGCGTGTCTCATGATATCGCGGGCGAGAAATGTTCAGATCGTGGGGAAAACGAATCTGAGCGAATTTGCGGTGGCTCCGTCAGGCGTCAACGATTTCTTTGGTACTCCGAGGAGTCCTTTGAGCAAGAACAGAAAGCTTATCCCGGGAGGTTCATCGTGCGGTTCGGCGGTTGCAGTTGCCAACGGACTGGCAGACGTTGCCTTTGGAACGGATACGGCTGGTTCTATTCGAGTTCCCGCCGCTTGTTGCGGCATCGTAGGTTTGAAAACCACCTTTGGTCTGGTTTCTTTGCAGGGCGTATTTCCCATTGAACCGGAACATCTGGATACAGTTGGTCCGATGGGAAAAGACGTGGATCATGTTGTTCAAGGGATGGATCTTTTGCAGAATGGGTTCGCGGCACGATACCGAGCAGCGATCGCGGCCAAGCCTTCGGCCACAAAGATCAGAATAGGGAGGCTCTACCTGAGCGGTACCGATCCTAAAATTGACCAAGCCATTGATGACGCTCTGGTCGGAGCACAATTTCAAGTCATCCCGTTGGACCAGGTGTTTAAGGAGAAGTGGAACCGGGCAGAGAAAGATGGGATCACTCTGGCGGCGGCCGGCGCTTACATCAGCGATCGAAAATACTTCGATAAACTCATGGGAGTAAGCGCCAGGACCAAGGCGATAATCGCTTTGGGTGCGTTCGATTTCGCGACGAACTACCAGAATTCTTTGCGGAGACAAGTGGCGTGGCAGCAGGCCCTCGACCAAATCTTTCGAAGGGTTGACTTCATCGCCGTACCGACTCTTCAGAAGCTGCCGCCCAGGATTCCCATGTTAGCGCTTTCTGAAATGCAAGTGCTGCACCTGCAAAATACCGTTGCGGTGAATTTTGCTGGAAATCCTGCGTTGGCGATACCGATTCCATTGAACGACAATATCGTTCCCGTTACTAGTCTACAGCTGATTGGGCCGAAGTTGAGCGAAGCCAACCTTCTAAATGCCGGCCGTCTAATCGAGGCGACACGTTCCCAGCCCGCGTCGCTCACAAGATGGTAAGGCCAACACTTACCCGCGGAGCGATTCGGGCGATTCTAGCCACCGCCGTTGGACTCGTTTTTGGCCAGCAGCCCGTTCCGAAGTTAGCCGCTCGCACTCGTGATTATGATAGCTCCGAAGAGTTTCAGCGGGTTCTGTCAGGGCCGAAAGGGATGGCCAAACTGATCTTCGCGGCGCCGACCTGATTGCTGAAGCTCTTCCGAACACCGTCTTATGCAACAAACGCGCAAGCCGAGCTTCAGCGGTAGGATGGCTTGGCGCCGCGCTTCTGCCACGGCGCCGATGTCGCGCGCGATCACCTCACTATGCTCCATCGCATCGACTAAGGCCTGTGCCGGTATCGCGAGTACGTCGGTATCCTGATCCGCCACCACTCGGACGGGGCTTGAGCCCCCGGCCAGCATCTCCTGAAGCACCATGAGCTGCCCGGATCCCACCAGTTCCAGCCGGATCTCGTCCTGGTCTCTCGTCATCATCACTGCCAACTGGCCTGCCACCACAAGGAAGGCGTCAGTGGCAAGCGAGCCCCTCATTAGTAGCATATCGCCGCGACGGTAGCGATGAAAGGTGCTGGCGCGCGCGAGCGCCGGCAGAACCTCCGCGTCGCGGCGGAAGGCACCTCCCATCTCCAGCATCTGTAGGCGAGCTGCGGGGTCGGGTGCCGGCGATGGATCGAGACGCAGACCGCGGCGTTGGGCAAGATACCAAAAGCGGCTGAGGAATTCGTCGCGCGGGCCAGCGAGGATCCCGGGGTTCCCGACCGAGAGAATCACATTGTAATTGATCTTGCCGTCTCCGATACCGGTGACAAAGCACCGGACTCCGCAGGGCTCGACCAGGTTGGGAACTGCACGGCCTGCCTCTATCACTGCATCACGAACCTGCTCGGGCGGAATATCCACCCCGAACGTCAGCGGTAGGGTAACCGACGCCTTCTCTTTGGCGCGGGCGGCAATCGTCAGGTTACCCTTGGCCAGCGTACTATTGGCCACCACCACTCTGTCGCCACCGGCTGTTACCAGCGTAACCGTGCGCCAGTCCATCTCCACGACCTCGGCAGCCTTGCCGTCGACCATGATCCAATCGCCGATGCCGAACTTGTGCGCTGACAGAAGTGCCATTCCCGACAGCAGGTTACCGAGGAACTCTTGCAACGCGAAGGCGAGGGCGATAGAGCCGACACCCATGGCTGCAAAAATGCTGCCGAGGTTGACATTCCAGATGCTTGAGATCATCACCGAGCCCCAGATGACCGACAGGCCAATGCGCACGATGTCGAACACCAGCTTTGGTGCACGCGTCTGGTCGTCAACCAGACTCATCAACATAGCTTGGGCGACACGGAGTAGCAGGTAGAGGCCGGTTAGCGCGAACGCTGTCTCGGCCGTCCGCACACCCCAATTGTCAGCCGGAAGGTCAGCCAGGACGCGCAGGATTAGCCAGATCGCGCCCGTGGGGAGTAGCACATAGGAAATCTGACGCAGGATACCGGCGGCGAAAGGGGCGCGGCCAGCGACACGATTGGCGAATTCGAGCACGGCGATAGTCAGCACCGGATAGCCTAAGATCAGGATGAACGGCCAGACAGACAGGTGCGCCAGGTCGAACATATCTACTCCCCGTCAACGGGTGCCCGGGTCTTAGGCCCAGCGGACACATCGGGCGTCACCCGCTCGACCGCGCTCCGACTCCAGGTCATGATCGTTCCGAAGGCCGGTGTCTCGATCGGCGGGCAGGGCTCGAACCCGTCCACGTCCGTTAGCAGGGCATAGGTGCTCTCGCTGACCCGAACGCAGCCGGGATCGGCTTCTTGCACAATGCGGCGCGCAATGCCAAGCGTGTGGCCCCAGATGTCGTAGGCGGCGTGGCCACGAGTGATCAAGAGCACATCGATCTCGCCAGAGGCTAGCCCGAAACGCAGGGACACGGATTTGGCCCACTCTTCGCCCATCCGTTCCAAGGCCAGTGTCGCAGTACGCGCCCAAGCCAAGGTACGCGTGGCGTGATCCAGGTACGGTGATGACAGGCCACAGACACCGATGTAGCTCTCGCCGACCGATCGCAAAGGCTCTACCCCATGGCTAGCCGCCGCATTGTTCAGCGAATCAAGCAACGCATTGAGGATGGCTCGGACTTCCAGGGCGCTGCGGTCCGCCGCTAGCACGTCCAGTCCGTCTATCAAGGTAACTGCGACCGTAACATTGGAGATGGTTTCTGCGGTGACCTCGGCACCGCTGCGTACCCGTTCGGCCACCCCGGCCGGATACATACTGTGCAGCAGTTCCCCTTTCTCCCGCTCTGCTTCGACCAACCGGCTATCGCGCTGCTTAATCGCATCAGCCATCGCATTGTAGCCACGTGCCAACTCGGCGAACTCGTCGTTGCCGCGAATCTCGATACGCGCAGCTTCGTTGCCGCTGCTGGCGGCGTGCATGCCGGCAATGACCCGCCGCAGTGGGCTCATGAACAGTCCAGCGCAGGCTAACGCCAGGAAGGTCAGCGCAATTGCCGCCAAGGCTGCGGCCGCCAGCAAATCACGCTTGAGCCGGGTCTCGGGCGCAAACGCCTCCGCCACGTCCTGCTTGGAGGCGATCGCCCAACGCAGGCCTGCCACCTCTAACGGGCCGAAAGACGAGATCACTTCCACGCCCCGATAGTCCAGATAGCGGGCGAGCCCCGTCTTGTTGTGGAAAGCCTGCTCCACTCCCTCGGACCGGTTGGGCATGTAGAGGATGGTGGTGCCAAGTGTGCGGATCTGGTCGGCGGTCGACGCGGGCAGACCGCTGGCTTTCGACTGCGCGATGAATCGGTCGGGATTCTCAATCAGGAAGCGCGACTGGCAACGCAACAGGCGATCTTCCCCGGTCAGAAGCACCTCTCCGGTCTCGCCCTGCCCTGTCGAGCGCCACTCATTGTTGTCGGTCAGCAAGTTGTTCAGAGTCACAATATCGATTTGGGCAACGAACACCCCGATCGCCTGGCCCTCGGCGATGATGGGCACAGCGGCGAACATCTGCGGAGCGAGAGCAGAAGGGACGTAGGCCGTGTAATCCTCGACCACGGCCTTGCCACCATTGCGGGGGTCCAGCGCCCGTCGAGTAACGCGGGCAAAACCTGACTGTGCGAAGGCGCCATGATACATGTTGCTGGCGAAGTCGGTCTCTTTCACCACGGTATAAACGACGTCGCCGCTAGCGGCGTCCATCAGGTTGATGTCGTAGAAGCCAACCGTGTCCGCGGCCCGTTTTAAAAGCGGGTGGTAGCGAGCGTGTACAGCGTCGTAGCGCGAGCCGCCCGGAGCGGCAAGGAGCTTGTTCTTTTCGCCGACTGGGTTCGGGTTGCGGGCGATGTAGTCGGCCTGTAAACGCCGGCCGACTGGGTCGCTGGGCATTAACCCTTCTACAGGCGTGTGGCCACCGGCGACCTTGTCCAAGCGCGGCAATAAATCCCTGTTGTACCAGGCTTCGAGCGCGAACGTGTCTGCCTGCATGGCAGCAGGGTTCGCCAGCGTCTCCGCACGCATTTCCCGAAAGGCCGCGATGAATGCCTTGGTAGCTTCAATCGTCTCGGGCAAGCCGCCGATCGCGGCCGTAAGCCGGAGCTGGTTTTTTATATAGCTCTCAACCCGCCGGCGCTTGAGCTCGCGCTGCGCTGTTAGCCGTAGCTCCACCGACCGCGCTAGGGCCCTTTCGCCCGCCCGGTAGCCGATGATGCCGCCTGCCGCGAGGCAGGCCAGACCGGTCAGCAGCAGTACCAGAATGATCTTAGAGCGGATCGAAAGCTGCCACATGCTAGAATTCCGAGTTCAGGTTACTCGCAGGTGAACTTTCGTCTGAACTCTTGGAAGGCCGTGACCAGTTTAGTCCTACATGGAGAGATACAGCAAGCTCATTTCGCCACAGGCTCCGAAGCCTCAAATCACCTCATCCGCTTGGAGCCGTGGTACAGCGCTCGTCTCACGAAAGCCATGATCGGGAAAGGTTTTCAGCCTTTTCCCGGGCCCTTCTCAACTCAATCCTCAAGACCTGAGCCAACCTGCTGCGAACAGGTACGATTTTATTGTGACTGAAAATCCTTCTCAATTGCGAAGAGCCGGGCTTGGCAATGGCGTTGTCCGGGCCTTAAGCATAGAGTTGCTGGAGCGCCACCGAAGGGTCACCGACAGATTTCCTGGAAGTGTTTTGGCGGCGCTGAACACGTGGAACCCGTTTACAGATGACCATTCCCGTAGAACCCTCTGCCAAGCATGATCCTTTTGTAGCGGCCCTCGCGCTCCAGGCTGAGCACGGGCGGGCTTATGCTGAATTAGCGGATCGGATTCGGGCAGAGAGTCCCGCGGCCGCTTCTGTTCTCTTGACTATGCGCCAACGCCAGGAGGCACAGATACGTCAACTAATGTGCATTTACGGCTTCCCGTCACGTAGAGAGCTGCCATCTGCATATGCTACACGCGCCCGGCCGACAGCTGATACCTCCATCGACGAAGCCGTGCAGAGGTCGGCTCGCGACCCTGAATTGAAGCGAAAAATGTTTGTGCTCCAGACCGTGCAACCAGGCCTTGCTGGCCTGATGGACGGTTCAGTATCGACTCTCGCGCCGGTCTTTGCTGCTGCGTTTGCCACCCACAGCTCTAGTACGGCGTTTCTCGTCGGGATTGCGGCTTCGTTGGGCGCGGGGATCAGTATGGGGTTTGCCGAGGCTCTCTCTGACGATGGGATCCTAAGCGGCAGAGGCCGTCCGTGGATACGCGGGGGAATCTGTGGGGCTATGACCACTTTGGGCGGTATCGGTCACACGCTGCCCTTTTTGCTGCCTGATTTCTATCTGGCTACCTGGGTTGCTGTAGCAGTCGTCGCTGCTGAGCTTGGTGCGATTGCGTGGATCAGGAACCACTATATGGATACGCCCCTTCTCAGAGCCATTTTTCAAGTAGTGCTCGGCGGGATTCTCGTTTTCCTGACGGGTATCCTCATCGGCAGCTTATGATGGCTCGAGACCGGCCTTGGAAAGGCCTCCAGATCTCGAATTCGTTTATCGCGAAAAACACCTGTGTTTGGGAAATCTCAAATGACCGAATATAATCTGCACGGCAAAGTAGCGGTGATCACCGGGGCCAGCAAAGGACTGGGCAAAGCAATGGCTTTGGCGCTGAGTTCCGCCGGGGCAACCGTTGCGCTTGTGTCGCGGGACATGGAGCAATTGGGCGGAGTGAAAAAAGCGGTGGAGACTGGGGGCGGCAAAGCGCAAGTCTTTCAGGCCGACGTCTCACAAGAAGACCAGGTTCGTAATCTCGAGCGAGACGTGCTGAGAAGCTTGAATGGAGTTCACATCTTGATCAACAACGCGGGGATCAATCTTCGGAAGAACCTCGTCGATTTTACCCTGGAAGAGTGGCGCAGCGTTCTAGATGCTAACCTGACGAGCGTATTCCTCATGTGTCGGTCGTTTGTGCCGCACCTGAAGGGCAGGGGATACGGACGGATCATTAACCTGGCCTCGATCATGAGCCACGTGTCCCTGGCCGGTCGCTCGGCCTACTCGGCAAGCAAGACCGCTTTACTGGGCCTGACCCGCGCGCTCGCGCTCGAGCTTGCTGCCGAGGGCATTACCGTCAACGCAATTAGCCCGGGTCCGTTTGCTACAGAGATGAACACAGCGTTGATCCAGAATCCGGAGCTCAACCAGCAATTCGTTTCGAAAATCCCGCTCGGCCGCTGGGGACGGGTGGAGGAGATTGGGCAACTTGCTCTCTATCTGTGCTCCGATGCCGCAGCATTCGTTACCGGAACGGATATTCTCATTGATGGGGGCTGGACGGCGCAATAGCACTGCGCCCGCGACGCATTTGCGCGGCAGCAAGACTTCAACGACAGTTCAGCAGGGGGATAACCCCCTTCTAAGGGCGTGCTCAGAGCTGTGAAGGGGGAAAACCACGAACCGTCTTCAAAAGCTATGAGCCAGAACCTCAACCTGCTCCGGCAAAACTACTGCCGGCCTGCCACCGTGGCTGGCAAGAGAATCCCTTACCTCTTTCCTTTGGAGAAAGAGTCCGAGGAGGGGAAAGCCCTGCTCGCTAAGGCAGCGACATCAGTCCATCACCTGCAAAAATTCAGTCCGTACGGTCTTCAACAGACGTATCAAGACGAAGCGACCGGCGCTGAACTGCCGGTCTTCGCGGTCTTCGATCTTGATGGCGATCACAAGCGCACTTTCGAAATCACTACAGACTCGATCCCCGCAATCGCTCAGTTAGGAAGTCTTCCCGGCTACATCCCATTTCAGAGAACCCGGGACTTCGTTCGAAGGCTGAACGAGCGTCGGATAAAGGCTGAACGAGCGATGACCTGGATCTCGCTGATCCTGGGGAGCCTTCCCGCGTTCGCCTATCTCTACTCGCGCCTTGCTGCCATGACCGGCACCAGTGTGCTAGCGATCTTCATAGTATGGATTGTTGGCGTATTTCTTGCCTTCGCTGCAGGCCTGCTCGTACTTGATCGGCTCTGCCCATGGCAAAAACTCATCATCACTGCGGAATTTGACGGTATCCTTCCAAAACGGGCTAGGGAAAACGCGCGCGCGGCCCGACACCACTTCGACAGCCTGTACATCGTTGTCGACCAGCAGAACCGGTGGAAAAGTACATTCTTGCCAGACCCAAGACCGCGTGCGTTAGATCCGCTTTTGATTGGGGAGCTTAAGCATGGTCGTCGGTACCAATTCTTCCTGATCGATCAATTTGATCTCACAAGTGCGGAGCAGTACCTTTCCGACGAATTTGCTGTCAGCTCCGCTTAAGCCCGCAACAGCAACCCGATTTCGGTTCCGGATTATGACCGGCGCATTTGTAGCTTGGAATGAATAAGACCCTGATCGCCCTCGCAGCCGGGGTTGTTGTCCTTGGCGTTTCAGGAGAACAATCAAGCGGTTCAGACAATCCTGATTCCACTTCCGGCTACGGCAGTTTTGGTAACAAATCCAAACCGCTCATGCGGGGTGAGACCAAGGTCCAAGTGAGAGCGCGGTTTCGTGATCCGGACCAGGTCACGCATGATGCTGAGCATGGGGAGAGTTGGGTCTATGTGTTCGGAAAAGACAGACTTCTGGGAAATAAGCCCTTTGTTTCCGAGCAACTCATTCGCGTCCGCGTGCTCAGGATCAATTTCGATCGGGAGGGGCGAG
>Ga0306923_10008267_pt1 | contig 10436 bp, 8 predicted proteins | sample sta12Can44000108_FD_203841 | JGI IMG/M metagenome (GOLD analysis project Ga0306923, IMG submission 203841) | Lab enrichment of tropical soil microbial communities from Luquillo Experimental Forest, Puerto Rico - statanox.12C.anox.44.000.108 (v2)... | ecosystem: Environmental > Terrestrial > Soil...
CTCGTACCTGCCGGACCAGGGAACCCCGGCCGAAGGCTTCGAGCTGGAGGTGGCGTCCTTCCCTGGCGGCGGCGTCGCGATGGGCATGTACAACTTCGACGACTCGATCCGCGACTTCGCCCGTGCCACCATGCGGTACGCCCTCAACCGGGGCTACCCGCTGCACCTGTCGACCAAGAACACGATCCTGAAGGCCTACGACGGCCGGTTCAAGGATCTGTTCGAGGAGATCTACGAGTCCGAGTTCAAGTCCGAGTTCGAGACGGCGGGCATCAGCTACGACCACCGGCTGATCGACGACATGGTCGCCCAGGTGCTCAAGGGCGATGGCGGGCTGGTGTGGGCGTGCAAGAACTACGACGGTGACGTGGAATCCGACGTGGTGGCGCAGGGGTTCGGCTCGCTCGGGCTGATGACCAGCGTGCTGATGACGCCGGACGGCCGCACCGTGGAAGCGGAGGCGGCGCACGGCACCGTGACCCGCCATTACCGCATGCACCAGCAGGGCAAGCCGACCTCCACCAACCCGATCGCCTCGATCTTCGCCTGGACCCGCGGCCTCGCCCACCGGGGCCAGCTGGACGGCACACCGGAGGTCACCGCGTTCGCGGAGACGCTGGAGAAGATCTGCATCGAGACGGTGGAAAGCGGCAAGATGACCAAGGACCTGGCGCTGCTGGTCGGGGGCAACACGCCGTTCCTGACCACCGAGGAGTTCCTGTCCGCGCTGGACGGCAATCTGCGGGCGGCGATGGCCGCCTGACCGACGGACGGCTGGACGAGACCAGAAGGGGAGTGCACCGAACATGGCCCGCAAGGGGAAGGTGAGTGTGGTCGGGGCCGGGTTCTACGGCTCCACCACCGCGCAGCGGCTCGCCGAGTACGACATCTTCGACGAGGTGGTCCTCACCGACATCATCGACGGCAAGCCGGAGGGCATCGCGCTGGACATGAACCAGTCGCGGCCGATCGAGGGGTTCGAGACCAAAGTCACCGGGCAGACCACCGGCCCGGCCGGGGAGGGCTACGAGGCGATGGGCGGGTCGGCCATCGTCATCGTCACGGCCGGCCTACCGCGCAAGCCGGGGATGAGCCGGATGGACCTGATCGAGGTGAACGCCAAGATCGTCCGCAACGTGGCCGAGAACGTGGTCAAGCACGCACCGGAGGCCGTGCTGATCGTGGTCTCCAACCCGCTGGACGAGATGACCGCGCTCGCCGCCAGCGTGTCGGGCTTCCCCCGGCAGCGGGTGATCGGCCAGGCCGGGATGCTGGACACGGCGCGCTTCAGCTACTTCGTCGCCGACCGGCTCGGGGTGCCGGTGTCGTCGGTCCGCACGCTCACCCTGGGCTCGCACGGTGACACCATGGTCCCGGTGCCGTCCGCCTGCACGGTCGACGGCCAGCCGCTGACCGGCCTGATGTCCGGGGCCGACATCGACGCCCTGGTCGACCGGACCCGGCAGGGCGGTGCCGAGATCGTCGCCCTGCTCAAGACCGGTTCCGCCTACTACGCCCCGTCCGCGGCGGCGGCCCGGATGGCATGGGCGGTGGCCGAGGACAGCGGCGCGGTGATGCCGGTGTGCACGTGGGTGGACGGCCAGTACGGCATCTCCGGAGTCTTCCTCGGGGTGGAGGCGGAGATCGGGGCGGCCGGGGTGCGCGCGGTGGTGGAACGCGAGCTGACCGGCAGCGAGCTGGCGGCGCTGCAGACGGCGGCCGAGGCGGTGCGGGCCAAGCAGGCCGACGTCGCCAGCCTCTGATCACAGGCCGGGCCCGCCGGGCCGGTCCGCGGCTCAGTCGCCGGCGGCCAGCCGCCGCAGGGCCAGCTCGGCGTACAGGGCCGTGCCGGTGGCCAGCACCGAGTCGTCGAAGACCGCGTCCGCGGCGTGATTGGTTGGCGCGGTCTGCGGGTCGGTGCCGGGCGGGCACGCCCCCAGGCTGAGGAAGGCACCGGGCACCTGCTCCAGCACGAACGAGAAGTCCTCCGAGCCGGTCAGCGGGTTGGCCTGGGCCAGGCAGCTCGCCTCACCGAGCAGCCCGGCGGCCACCCCGGCGGCGAACCGCGCTTCGGCGTCATCGTTGACCGTCACCGGGTAGCCGTCCCGGAAGCCGGCGGTGACGGTCAGCCCGTGCGCGCTGGCGATGGCGTTCACCAGCGCGAGGGCGGACTCACGCACCTGCTGCCAGGCCGCCGGGGAAAAGGTGCGGATGCTCGCCTGGAAGGTCGCCTGGTCCGGGATCACGTTGCTGGTGGTGCCCGCCTGGAAGCAGCCCACTGTGATCACCACCGGGTCGAAGATGTCGAACCGGCGGGTGACCATCGTCGCCAGCGCGGTGACCATCTCACACGCCGCCGGGATCGGGTCGGCGGCGCGGTACGGGATGGACGCGTGGCCGCCGTGGCCGCGCACGGTGACCTCCAGCACCTGTGAGGAGGCCAGCATTGGGCCGGGCCGGGTGCTGATGACCCCGGTGGGCAGCTCGGCCGAGAACACATGCAGCGCGTACGCGGCGGCCGGCCGCCGGCCGGCCACGTCTAGCACCCCCTCCTCGATCATGTGGCGCGCCCCGGCCAGGCCCTCCTCGCCCGGCTGGAACATGAACACCACGCTGCCGGGCAGTTCGCGCTGGCGGGCGGCCAGCAGCCGGGCGGCGCCGGCCAGCATGGCAGTGTGCAGATCGTGGCCGCAGGCATGCATGGCGCCCTCGGTCTGCGATGCGTACGCCAGCCCGGTCCGCTCGGTCACCGGCAGCGCGTCCATGTCCCCGCGGAGCAGCACCACCGGGCCGTCGGCGCGCGCGCCCCGCAGCACCGCGGTGACCGAGCTGAGTGCGTTCCCGGTACTGATCTCCAGCGGCGCCCCAGCCAGGAAGTCCAGCACTTTGCGCTGGGTACCGGGCAGGTGCAGGCCGATCTCGGGCTCGCGGTGGATGGCGTGGCGCAGGCGGGCGATGTCGGGGGCGATCGCCAGCGCGTCGTCGGCTAGCGGCATGCGGCACCTCTTCCCGGTCGGGTCGTGGCAGTCCCCTGATCATCCACGTTAGCCAGGCCCTGGCCGTGGCCCAGCCGCAGCGGCATGTCCACCTCGCCGCCGGGCCGGACTGCTTAGACTGTGCAGAACCGCGCACCGTGGCCACGACCACGGCCGGGGCAGGTGGCCAGCCGCTCACTGGCGCCGCCTCGCGGTGGGGATGCGGAGGTCAGAGGTCGGGCCGTGAACCAGGTCGGCTGGGACATCGTCGTCGTACTGGTCATCATCCTCGTCGGCGGGTTCTTCGCCGGGGCGGAGATGGCGCTGGTCTCGCTGCGCGAAGGGCAGGTGCGCTCGCTCCGGCAGCGCGGAAGGCGCGGCCAGCGTGCCGCCAAGCTCGCCACCGATCCCAACCGGTTCCTGTCCGCGGTGCAGATCGGTGTCACGGTGGCCACACTGCTGTCCGGTGCGTACGGTGCGGCGACGCTGGCCAGCGCCCTTAAGACAACCCTGATCCAGCACCACGTCTCCGCTGGGTGGGCCTCGGCTATTTCGCTGATCGGCGTTACCGGGGTGATCTCGGTTTTCACCCTGGTGCTGGGTGAGCTCGCGCCCAAGCGGCTGGCGCTGCAGCGCCCGGAAGCGGTGTCACTGCTGGCGGCGCCGCTGCTCGACCGCATCTCGGTGCTGGCACGCCCGCTGGTGTGGTTCCTGTCCCGCTCCACCAACCTGATCGTGCGGCTGCTGGGAGGGGATCCACGGGTCGGCCGCGGGGTCATGACCGAGGAGGAACTGCACGACCTGGTGGCCGGTCACCAGGCGCTGAGCGCCGACGAGCGGCGCATCGTGAGCGAGGTATTCGACGCCGCCGAGCGGCAGCTCCGGGAGGTGCTGGTGCCCCGCACCGAGGTCGAGTTCCTGGCCGCGTCCACCCCGCTGGACCGGGCTGCCAAGATCGCGGCCACCGCACACCACTCGCGCTTTCCCATCTACCAGCAGTCCTACGATGACGTCATCGGCTTCATCCACGCCCGGGATCTGCTCAATCCCGGGCTGGCTGGCCGGGAGCTGACGGTCAGCGACCTGGCCAGGCCGGTGAAGCGGCTGCCCACCAGCAAGCGGGTGCTGTCCGCGCTATCAGAGATGCGGCGCGACCGGGCCCATCTGGCGATCGTGGTGGACGAATACGGCGGCACCGCCGGCATCGTCACGCTGGAGGATCTGGTCGAGGAGCTGATCGGTGACATCCAGGATGAGTATGACGAGGGGGAGGCCGGCCCCCGGCAGCTCCAGGGCGGCCAGCTGGAGGTGGATGGGCTGCTCAACCTTGATGAGTTCGCCGAGCAGACCGGTCTCGGCCTGCCCGAAGGCCCCTATGAGACGGTGGCCGGCTACGTGCTGGCCAGCCTGGGTGAGCTGCCCCGGGTCGGGGATGAGGTGGAGGTCGATGGCCGCCGGCTGACGGTGACGGAGCTGGACGGCCGCCGGATCGCCCGGGTCCGGGTGGGCCCGGCCGGAACCGGCGACGTGCCGCCGGATGAGGCGGCGCGGCCATCGGCCCCCCGCCAGGACATGGCCTAAACTGACTGGCCCGGCATCCCGCCCGGCTGCCGGGCGCGGCCGTCAGGGGAAGGCGACGTGGTGCACGCTGGTGGGACCGACACGGTGCTGGTGGTGGATTTCGGCGCGCAGTACGCGCAGCTGATCGCCCGCCGGGTCCGCGAATGCCAGGTGTACTCCGAGATCGTGCCGGCCACCATGCCCACGGCTGAGATACTCGCGCGCCGGCCGAAGGCGGTGATCCTCTCCGGCGGGCCCGCCTCGGTCTACGCGCCCGGCGCGCCGCCCGCCCCCGATGGCCTGCTCAGCGCCGGGATCCCGGTGCTCGGCATTTGCTACGGCTGCCAGCTGATGGTGGCCGGGCTGGGCGGGACGGTGGCCCACACCGGCACCGGTGAGTATGGTGCGACGGCGCTGGAGCTACTCCCGGCCGCCCCGGGCACGGGTGGCGACCCCCGCCCGGGCGGCACGCTGCTGGCCGGCCTGCCGCCGCGGCAGCAGGTCTGGATGTCGCACGGCGACACCTGCACGGTGGCGCCGCCGGGCTTCGTGGTCACCGCCCGCACCGCGGCCACCCCGGTGGCCACCATCGAGGCACCCGGCCAGGGCCTGTACGGCGTGCAGTTCCACCCCGAGGTGCTGCACACCGAGCACGGCATGGAGGTGCTGCGCCGGTTCCTGGCCGCGGCCGGCTGCCAGCCCGGCTGGACGATGCGCAACATCATCGGCGAGCAGACCGCCCGGATCGCGGGGCAGATCGGCGGCGGCCGGGCCATCTGCGGGCTGTCCGGCGGGGTCGACTCCGCGGTTGCCGCTGCGCTGGTGCAGCGGGCCATCGGCTCCCGGCTGGCCTGTGTCTTCGTTGACCACGGCCTGCTGCGCCAGGGTGAGGCGGAGCAGGTTCGGACCGACTTCGTCGCGGCGACAGGGGTGGACCTGCACACGGTGGACGCGGCGGAGGTGTTCCTGGCCGCGCTGGCCGGCGTGACCGACCCGGAGGAGAAGCGCAAGATCATCGGCCGGGAGTTCATCCGCGCCTTCGAACGGGCCACCACCGAGATCACCGCGGAGGCGGGCAGCCACGGCGAGGCGGTGGAATACCTGGTCCAGGGCACGCTCTACCCGGACGTGGTGGAATCGGGCGGCGGCAGCGGCACCGCCAGCATCAAGTCCCATCACAACGTCGGCGGGCTGCCCGAGGACCTCGGGTTCGAGCTGGTGGAACCGCTGCGGGATTTGTTCAAGGATGAGGTGCGCCGGATCGGGGCGGAGCTGGGCCTGCCCGCGGAGATCGTCGGGCGCCAGCCATTCCCCGGGCCCGGGCTCGCTATCCGCATCGTCGGTGAGGTCACCCCGGCCCGGCTGGACATCCTGCGCGAAGCCGATGCCATCGTGCGGGCGGAGCTGTCCCGGGCGGGGCTGGATGCCAGCATCTGGCAGTGCCCGGTGGTACTGCTGGCCGACATCCGGTCGGTCGGGGTGCAGGGGGACTTCCGCACCTACGGGCATCCGGTGGTGCTGCGCCCGGTGACCAGCGAGGACGCAATGACCGCCGACTGGGCCCGGCTGCCGGATGCGCTGCTGGCCACCATCTCCACCCGGATCACCAACGAGGTGCGGCAGGTCAACCGGGTGGTGGTGGACATCACCAGCAAGCCGCCGGGCACCATCGAATGGGAGTAACCAGCGGCCGGGTCATCACGGCCCGGCTGCTGGCCGGCGGCCGGCCAGGCCCGGGGTGATCTGGCGGACGCAGTCCAGCGCGTCCCAGACATCGGTGAAGCGGGTGGTGACCGGGGCGAGGCCCAGCCGCAGCCGGCCGGGTGTGCGGTAGTCGGGCACTACGCCGCGGGTGATGAGGGCCTGGCTGATCAGGTCGGCGTCCGGGTGATACAGGCTCACGTGGGAGCCGCGGCGGTCCGGGTCGCGCGGGGAGGCGACCGCGAAGCCCAGCGGTGCCAGCCACGCATCGGCCAGCTCGATCAGGTACGTCGTCAGTTGCTGGCCCTTGCGCCGGATCCGGCCGATGCCGGCCTCGCCGAGCAGCCGGGCGCCTTCCTCGACGGCGGAGATGCCGATGATGTCCGGGGTGCCGGTGAGGAACCGGCCGATACCCGCCACCGGCTGGTATACCGGCCCCATCTCGAACTGGTTGCGCTGGCCGAACCAGCCCTGCACCGGCTGGCGCAGCTGGTCCTGCAGATCCCGCCGCACGTACAGGTACGCCGGGGCACCCGGGCCGGCGTTGAGGTACTTGTAGGTGCACCCGACCGCCAGGTCGGCACCGCAGCCGTCGAGGTCCACCGGCACTGAGCCAGCCGAATGGCACAGGTCCCACAGCACCAGCGCGCCGTGGCCGTGCGCGATCTCGGTGATCTGCGCCATGTCGGCCATCGCGCCGCTGCGATAGGCGACATGCGACAGGCAGACCAGCGCAGTCTGCCCGTCCACCGCCGCCCGAACTGCGTCGGTGGCCAGGCCCGCGTCCAGGTCGGTGGTGAGGAGCCGCACCTGCCCGCCGTGCTCGGCGGCCACCCCGGACAGGACGTAGCGGTCGGTGGGGAAGTTGTCGTCGTCGGTGATGACGACCGGGCGGCCGGGCCGGGCGGCCAGCGCGGCCCGGGCCAGCTTGTACAGGTTCACGGTGGTGGAGTCGGACACCACCACCTGGCCCGGGGCGGCCCCGAGCAGGTGCTGGCCCAGCAGGTCGCCGGCCCGGGCCGGCCGGCCAGCCCAGTCGTCCCAGGACCGGATCAGGCCCGTGCCCCACTCCCGGTACATCACGCTGGTGATCCGCTCAGCGGTAGCCAGCGGGAGCATGCCGAGCGAGTTCCCGTCCAGGTAGATCAGCTGCTGCCCGTCAGGCTGGACGAACCGCTCACGGAACCCGGCCAGAGGGTCCGCGGCGTCGCATTGCTCGGCGTAGGATCGGTCGGTCGGCGATCCCGTCACGGCATGCTCCTCCTGGTCACGCTGCCTGGCTGGCGCGCTGGCGGGACCGCGCTGCCTGCCACCCTAGCCCGGCGGCCGGCGGCCGGCGGCCGCTGTCGGTGGGGACGTCTACCCTGGCGCCATGGCCGGGACAGCAGCGGACGTGGAGCGGCGGTTCGAGGATCTGGTCGGCGAGCTGACCGGGGTGCCCGGGGTCACCCCGCCCCGCGGGGGCAGCGGCTTCGGGCGGAGCGCGCTGCGCTGGCAGGGCAGGATATTCGCGATGCTGGTCCGCGGGGAGCTGGTGCTGAAGCTGCCCGCGGACCGGGTCGATGACCTGGTGGCGGCCGGTGAGGGCACCCGTTTTGACGCGAACAAGGGCACCCCGATGCGGGAGTGGCTCAGCCTCGACCCGGACTCCGGCCTGGCCTGGCTGCCACTGGCCCGGGAGGCGCTGGACTTCACCCGTTCCCGGTGACCCTCACCGCGGTATCCTCCGGCCCGCCCGCAGCGGGCGCGGCCTTCGGGCAGTCCCCCGTGCTGCCCGAAGCCCACGCGTGCCCAGCGCCCCGGGGACCGGGCCGGGTCTGCTACATCGGAACGAGTTCGAAGATCTCGACGGTGAACCGGCCCTTGCCCTCGGACAGGAACGGGTGGTCCTCGGTGAACGCCCTGGCCCCGTCCAGGCTGTCGGCCTCCACGATGCTGTAGCCGTTCTGGTCGCTCGGCTCCGGGCTGGATCCGTCGTCGCTGACTGCGGCCCGGGCCCCGAGCGGAGCCCCGGCATCCACCAGCGCGGAGCCGACCCGGCCCATCCAGTCGCCCCACGCCTTCAGCTGCTCGGCCGACTGCTCGGGCGTGAAGCTGTCCATCGGCGTCGCCGGGCCGCGGTACAGCAGCAGGTACTTGCTCATGTCTGGCTCCTTCTTGAGGTCAGGCGAGAACAGCCGGGACGCGTTCTCCCGGTGGCGCACCCGGTGGCACGCCCTATCTGACCGACGAACGGCCCATGCCCGAATCGACAGTGCCAGCATCCGGTCTGGGGGATCTCCGGCCGGTGGGCGCCTTACCGGCGGATCAGGAAGGGCTGGCGCCAGACCGGCGGTGGTGACGGCGGCGGGCGCGGAGCAGGATCAGCAGCAGCACCACGGCTGCCCCCGCGGTCGGCAGCGCCCGCTTGAGCACCGGGAAGCCAGCCACGCTGAGCAGGTCGATCGCATCCTCGTCGGGTGGCCGCGCCGCCTGCGGGGGCGCGGCGAGCGGCTCGTCCCAGCCGCGAGCGGCAGCCGCCGGGACGGTGCCCGCGCCTGCCGGGACACTCCCCGCGCCCGCCGGCCCGGCGTCCGCACCGGCCGGGACAGTGGCCCCGCCCGCAGGTGCCAGCGCCAGCCCCCGCTCGGCCAGTTTCTGCTTGATCTCGCTGACCGAGGCCGGGCCCAGATTGACGATAGCCAGCAGGTCCGCCTCGCTGCGCGCGGACAGATCTCTGACGGTGTGGATGCCTTCCCGGCGCAGGCTGTTGAACGCGCGCAGCGGGAGCCCCAGTTCCTCGATGGGCACGCCCCGCCCGCTGCCGCCCTGCCCCGTCCCGGCCGTACCGGCGGCGCCGTGACGGGACATGCTGGGCGCGGTGGTCACCCCCGCCCAGCGGCCGTTGGCAGCGGCCGGTGGCACCACCGGCCGGCCGGCTTCAGCGTGGTCAGCGCCGGGCCCGCGGCCGGCCGCCAGTTGCGCGGCCAGGCTGGCGGCGAACTTGCCGAAGAGCTGGTCACCCACCTCAGTCAGCATCCCCTGGCCGAACTGGGCCTGGCGGCCGGTCACGTTCATCGTGGTCTGTACGGTCACCCTGGTCTGGCCGTCCTCGTCCCGCAGCCAGGAGCGGACGGTGGCCGCGGCCGTGCCACTGCCCCGCATCTGCTTGCCCGCCGCCTCCAGCGTGACCGACCGGGCCTGCTCGTCCCGCTCGGTGAAGCGCGCCGAGCCGGAGTAGGTGAGGGCGACGGAGCCGACCTTGACCTTGAACCGGCCGGTCACCACGTCGCCCGCCACCGAGTCGACGGTGGCGCCCGGCAGGCAGGGCGCCACCTGCTCGACGTCGAGCAGCACCTGCCACGCACGCTCCGGCGGCACCGGGATGGTGAACGAGTGCTCCAGTTCCATGATCAGGCTCCCGCGGCCACCGCCAAAGCCCTGCCGGTCAGTACCCGCGCCAGGTGGCGCCGGTAATCGGCCGAGCCCTGCAGGTCAGCCGGCGGGTGCGTGCCCTCGTCGGCGTGTGCGGCGGCCGACCGCAGGGCGGCGGCACTGGCCTCGGCCCCGCTGGCCGCCGCCTCCGCGGCCCGGGCCCGGACCGGGGTCGTGCCCATGTTGGTGAGCCCGATCCTGGCCTCCGCGATGTGACCGTTGGCGCGGCGGGCCACGGCCGCGACTCCGACAATCGCCCATGCCTGCGCGGTCAGGTTGAACTTCTCATACCGGTAACCCCAGCCCGGCCCGAGCTTGGGTACCCGGATCCCGGTGAGGATCTCGGCCTGGCCCAGGGTGGTGGTGAGGTAGTCCTGGAAGAACTCACCGGCGCCGACGGCCCGGTCGCCGCCCGGGCCGTGGGCAAGGAAGGTGGCGTCCAGCGCCAGCGTCACCGCGGGGATGTCCCCGGCCGGGTCGGCGTGCGAGACCGATCCGCCAATCGTGCCGCGGTGGCGGACCGCCGGGTCGGCGACCGTGCTGGCCGCTTCTGCCAGCAGGCCGCAGTGCTGCCGGATGGTCTGATCCCGCATCACCTCGTCGTGAGTGGTGAGTGCCCCAATCCAGAGCGTGTCACCCTCGTCCCGCACGCCGCGCAGGTCGCTCAGCCCGCCGATGTCCACCAGCAGGTCGGGGAAGGCGAGCCGCAGCCGGAGCAGCGGCAGCAGGCTCTGCCCGCCCGCGATCACCTTGGCCTCGTCCCCGCCACCGGCCAGCGCGCTGACC
>Ga0306923_10008273_pt1 | contig 10430 bp, 9 predicted proteins | sample sta12Can44000108_FD_203841 | JGI IMG/M metagenome (GOLD analysis project Ga0306923, IMG submission 203841) | Lab enrichment of tropical soil microbial communities from Luquillo Experimental Forest, Puerto Rico - statanox.12C.anox.44.000.108 (v2)... | ecosystem: Environmental > Terrestrial > Soil...
AGCGGCGGCGGCGCCGGCTCGCGGAGGACGAGCGCAGTGGCGACCACGATCACGGCGCCGGCGGCTGCACTGATCGCGAGGACGCCCATGAGCGGCGACCGCTTCGACGCGAGGCCGCCGCAGAAGTCGCCCGCGCCCCACGAGGCGGCGGAGGCGATGCCGAGGGCCGGGCCGGCGAGGTCGGAGAGCATCGACGATCACGGGGTGGGGCCCCAGCGAAGCTGGGGAGGGGCTCTGCCCCTCCCGGCGGGGAGCCTGCGACGGAACGGAGCAGGCTCAAGGGCCCCGCCGAGCGGGGGTGAGGCTCCGACGGCTCTGCCGGCGGAGCGGGGGGCGCAGCCCCCGTTTACACGTTGAACCGGAAGTGCATCACGTCGCCGTCCTGGACGACGTACTCCTTGCCTTCGATGCGGAGCAGGCCCTTCTCCTTCACCGCGGCCTCGGTCTTGTACGCGAGGAGGTCCTCGCAGCGCATCACCTCCGCCTTGATGAAGCCCTTCTCGAAGTCGGTGTGGATGACGCCGGCGGCCTGCGGCGCGAGCGACCCCCGCTTCACGGTCCAGGCGCGGCACTCCTCGCCGCCGCTCGTGAAGTAGGTGATGAGGCCGAGCAGGTGATACGCGGTGTGGACGAGCCGGTCGAGGCCCGGCTCGGTGAGCCCGAGGCCGGCGAGGAACTCCTTCCGATCCTCCTCCCCGAGCTCCGCGATCTCCGACTCGACCTTGCCCGAGATGGCCACCACCTCGGCGCCCTCGGCCTCGGCCATCGCCCGCACCTCGGCGACGCGCGGATCGTCCTTCGCGCTGAGCTGCGACTCGTCGACGTTCGCGACGTAGAGCACCGGCTTCCCGGTGAGGAGGAAGAGGTCGCCCACGAGCGCCTTGTCCTCGGCGGTGAGCTTCTGGAGCCGCACCGGCGTGCCCGCCTCGAGGCCCGCCTTCACGCGGTCGAGCACCTCGAGCTCCGCCTTCGCCACCTCGCCCGCCTTCCCCGGCGCCTTCGCGTTCTTCTGCGCCCGCTCGCGCCGCTTCTCGACCGACTCGAGGTCCTTCAGCATGAGCTCGGTCTCGACCACGTCGCGGTCGCCGCGCGGATCGACCCGGTTCGCGACGTGCACGACGTCGGGGTCGTCGAAGCAGCGGAGCACGTGGGCGACCGCGTCGACCTGGCGGATGTGCGAGAGGAACTGGTTCCCGAGCCCCTCGCCCTTCGACGCGCCGGCGACGAGGCCCGCGATGTCCACGAACTCGAGCGTGGTCGGCGTGGTCTTGTCCGGCTTGAACAGCGTCGCCAGCGCCGCGAGCCGGGCGTCCGGCACCGGCACGATCCCGACGTTCGGGTCGATGGTGCAGAACGGGTAGTTCGCCGCCTGGGCCTTCGCCGAGCCGGAGAGCGCGTTGAAGAGGGTCGACTTCCCCACGTTCGGGAGGCCGACGATGCCAATCGAGAGACCCATCGCTTCACCTGCGCGCCAGCGGCGCGGAAAAAGGCAGCGGCCCCGGCGTCATTCGCCGGAGCCGCGGTGTTCTACCTCGGCCGGTCGCGGCGCGCCGGTCGAGCCGGCAGGCCGCGGCGCGGCGTCGCTACGCCGCCCGATCGGCCGGGAGCTTCGCGATGTAGTCCTCGACGAGCGCGCGCTGCGACTTCTCGTCCAGGCTCGCCTGGATGAGCTTGCGGGCAGCGTCGATGGCGAGGTCGGCCGCGAGGCCCTTGATCTCGCCGATCGCCTTCGTCTTCTCCTCGGTGATCTGCTGGCGCGCCTGGGCCACGAGGTCGTCGGCCTCCTTGCGCGCACGGGCGGTGAGGTCCTGCCGAAGCGCTTCCACTTCCTGCGCGGAGCGCTTCGCGAGCTCGGCCGCCTCCTTCTGGGCGCCGACGAGCGCGGCCTTCTGCTCGGCCACCATCCGCTCGGCCTCGGCGCGCTCCTTCTTCGCCTGCTCGATCGCGTCGCGGATCGTCCGCTCCCGCTCGTCGAGCATCTTCACGATGGGGCCCCAGGCGAACTTCCGCAGGACGACGAGCAGCACGAGGAACGTGATGCCGGTCCACAGCGTGAGGCCGGGGTTGATGTCGGCGATGCCGCCGGCGGCGAGCACCGGGACGATGGGGAGCGAGGCCATGCGGTGAACTCCTTCGTACGAAGCGGCCCGCTCCGCGCGCGGCGGAGCGGGCCGTTTGAGCTACTTGCTGAGGGCGAGGAGCAGGCAGACGACGATCGCGAAGAGCGTCGCGCCTTCGATGAGGGCGGCCGCGATGATCATCGACGTGCGGATGTCGCCGGCAGCGGTGGGCTGGCGGGCCGAACCCTCGAGGGCGGCGGCGGCGAGCTTGCCGATGCCGAGGCCGGCGCCGAGGACGGCGAGGCCGGCGCCGAAACCGGCGGAGAGGTACGCGAGAGCGACGGAGGTCATGAGCGTTTCCCTTCGACTGCGTTGCGCGGGATTTCCGGGCCGCGATTCCCGGGGCGCCTACTGCGCTCGACTACCCATGGCCGGGAGACCTCCCGGCCACGTCAGAACCCTAGTGCTCCGGGTGCGCATGCTCCGCGTGCTCGTGGCCGTGCTCCTCGCCGTGGTGCGCGAGGCCAGAGCCGATGAAGAGCGACGAGAGCATGGTGAAGATGTAGGCCTGCACGAAGGCGACGAAGAGCTCGAGCATGAAGATCGCGAGCGCCATCGGCACCGAGCCGATCGCCACGAGCGGAGTCCCGAGCGCGAAGATGAGGCCGAGGAGCGCGAGGATGACGAAGTGGCCCGCCACCATGTTCGCGAAGAGTCGGACGGTGAGCGCGAAGGGCTTCGTGAAGAGGCCGAGCGCCTCGACCGGGATCATGATGAACCACAGCGGCCAGAGCGACTTCGGCACGCCGCCGGTGAGGTGCGCGAAGTAGCCGCCCACCCCCATCGCCCGGATCGCCGCCCACTGCGTGGCGACGAACGTGAAGAGCGCCATCATCACGGTCACCGACAGGTTCGCGGTGGCGGTGGCGGCGAACGGGATGAGGCCGAACAGGTTCAGGAAGAGGATGAAGAAGAACGCGGTGACGAGGTACGGCACGAACCGGTCGGCGTCGTGCTTGCCGATGTTCGGGATGGCGATCTCGTTCCGCACGAAGGCGACGAGCGTCTCGATGAAATTGTAGAGGCCGCGCGGCACGACGTTCCGCTTCGTGACCGCCGCGAACACCACGAGGATGAGGAGCGCCGAGGCGATCCACATCATCACGACGTGCTTCGTGGGCGTGAGGTCGAGCGACCCGAAGACGAGCGGACCCGAGACCGCACAGGTCTCCGGATCCTGCGTCGTGCCGAACGCCTTGCGGAGGTCGAGCGAGCACTCCCACTCGAAGCCGCCGCCGCAGAAGCCGGGGTACTGGATCTCGTAGCCGTCGGTGACGTGGTGCATCATCACCGCGCCGAGGCTGGTGTCGTGCGTGCCGCCGCACTTCGACCCGTGCTCACCGTGCTCGCCGGCGGCGGCGTGGCCTCCCTCGTGGCCGGCTTCCTCGCCATGGGCGGCGGGAGCGCCGTGCTCGGCGGGAGCTGCGTGCTCCGCGGCGGGGGCCGCGGCGGCCGCGGTGCCGTGCTCGGCGGGGGCCGGAGCTGCATGGGCCTCGCCCGCGGGAGCGGGGGCCTGGGTGAGCGTGAGGGTGAGCGCGAGCGAGGCGAGCGTGGCGATCATGCGAGCGGTCCCGTTCCGCGGCGGAGCGAGTGGAGAAAGGCGCCCTCGATCGCTGCGAACACGAAGTAGGGCACGAAGAAGGCGACGACGAAGGCGATGACGTTCTCGCCCGACCGCACGACGAGCGCGGTTCCGAGGGCGACGAGGACGATCCGGAGGAGGAAGGCGACGGCCATGACGGCGAGCGCGGCCTGCACCGGCTTCGCCCCGACCCGGGAGAACCGGGCCATGGCGATCATGGAGCCGACCGCGGTGACGCTCGCGCTCGTGGCGCCCACGAGCGCGGGGCGGCGGTGGAGGCCGGAGGCGAAGGCGAGCCCGATGGCGACGGCGGCGACCGCGGTGCAGAGGACGAGGTGTCGCGTCACGTTCCGTTCTTCCTCTTCCCCAACACCGTCTTGAAGAAGCTGATGAAGCCGCCCGTCATCCCGACCGCGGCGCCGAGGAGGGTGAGCCAGGGCCTCTCGTTCCCCAGCTTCCCGTCGAGCCACCACCCGAGCAGCGTGAACGCTCCCACGGAGGCCACGAGCTGCGTGGAGGCCGCCATGTAGGGCGCCGCGCTGCGGTATCCCTGCGCGAGGTTCGAGAGCCCTTCCTTATTGTCTTCAGGGCGCTCGGGATCGCGCGGGCCGGGCACTGCACCTCCTCGAGACCCTCCGCTTCGGAAGGATTTCCTTCGTGTTTCCGGAGCGGGAGGCAGAGCCTTCTAGCAGGCGTCCCACATCGTCGTCAATGGCTGCCGGCCCTCCCCGGGGGTTCACTCCGAGGCGAGGGCGGCGAGCAGCCGATCGACGTCGGACTCGGTGCTGTAGAGGTGCGGCGACACGCGGATCCGGTCGTCCACGAGCGCGGTCTGGACCCGGGCGTCGACGAGGCGCCGGTGGGCCTCGGCGGTGGCGCGGCGGTCCCATGCGGCGAAGCACACGACGTGGCTCCGCTGCGCTGCGTCGAGCGGGCTCGCAGGAGCGAAGCCGGGGGGCAGCGCTGCGAGGAGGCGGTCGCACAGCGCACGGGCTCGGGCCTGGACGGCGGCGGGGGTGACCTCCACGAGCAGCCGCACCGACTCCGCGACCGCGAGCAGCCCGGGGAGGCCGGGGGGCTCGAGGCCCGGTAGGGGGCCGGCGGCGCCACGGGCAGCCCGGACGTCGTCGCCCACCCCCGCGCCGAGGAGGGAGAGCGCGGCCGGGGAGAAGAAGGCGAGCGCAGCGCCGGGGGGTCCGAGGAGGTGGCGCTCGGCGGCGGCGACGTAGAGGTCCACCGCGCAGGCGCCGACGTCGAAGGGCAGCGCGCCGGCTGCCACGGACGCGTCGACGATCACCCTCGCCCCCGACTCGCGCGCGGCGGCCACCACGAGCGGCGGGTCGATGCGACCGCCGTGGCGAGCGGAGACCTGGGAGAAGGCGACGAGCCGCGGGCGCTTCGCCACCGCGATCGCGCCCGCGAGCCGCTCGGCCGAGACCGCCACCGCGCCCTCCGCAGGCGCGACCGAGACGAGCCGCGCGCCCCGGCGCGCCGCCATGCGCCACACCTCACCCAGCCCCGCCTCGTCGCCCTCCGGGACGATCACCTCGTCGCCCGGCCCGAGGTCGAGCGCCTCCGCGAAGAGCGCCACCGCCGCGGCGGCGCTGCGGACCACCGAGACCGCCTCTTCACGCGCAGTGAAGAGGCGCGCCGCGAGGGCGCGCGCCTCGGCGGCGTGCGCCGCCTCGTACCCGGCCGCGACCCGCTGCGGCCGCTCGAGCAGCGCGAGCCCCTCGCGCGCAGCGCGCACCGTCGCAATCGGCAGGGGGCCGCGGCCCGCGGCGTCGAGCCAGGCGACTCCGTCGAGCGACGCGAAGCGATCTGCCCAGGAGGTCATTCGAACGGGGCCTGCGCCCCCGCCCCGCCGGCAGAGCCGTCAGGGCCCCACCCCTGCTGCGCTGGAGCGGGCCGCGCGTCGGCTCCGCCTCGCGCGGCATCCAGCGGGCGCTGCTTCGCAGCGCTGATTCTGGGTCGAGATCCCATCGCGACTCAGCGTTTGGCGCTCAGCGCGCCTCGGCGAACGCCTCGCGCGCGGCGCGCACCGTGTCCGCCACGTCCTCGTCGGAGTGGGCGGTGGAGAGGAAGCAGGCCTCGAACTGCGAGGGCGCGAGGTAGACCCCGCGCTCGAGCATCGCGTGGAAGAAGCGGCCGAAGCGCTTCGCGTCGGCCTTGCGCGCGCTCGCCGCGTCGAACACCGGCTCGGCGGAGAAGTAGATCGTGAGCATCGAGCCGACGCGGTTCACCTGCACCGGCACGCCGGCCGCCGCCGCGGCCTCCGCGAGCCCGGCCGCGAGCGCGGCGCCGCGCTTCTCGAGGGCCTCGTACGCCGCAGGGCTGAGGTGCTCGAGCGTGGCGGTGCCCGCCGCCATCGCCATCGGGTTCCCGTTCAGCGTGCCCGCCTGGTACACCGGCCCGGCGGGCGCGATCTGGTCCATCACGTCGGCGCGGCCGCCGAAGGCGCCCACGGGCAGCCCGCCGCCGATGACCTTGCCGAAGGTGACGAGGTCCGGCCGCACGCCGTAGAGCCCGCACGCGCCGCCCGGCGAGAGCCGGAAGCCGGTCATCACCTCGTCCACGATGAAGAGCGCGCCGTGACGCTTGCAGAGGTCCGCGAGGCCCTGGAGATAGCCGGGCTTCGGCACGAGCACGCCCATGTTGCCCACCACCGGCTCGGTGATGACGCAGGCGATCGACGAGCCGCGCTCGGCGAAGAGCTTCTCCACCGCGGCGAGGTCGTTCCACGGCAGGGTGAGCGTGTGCTTCGCCACGTCCGCCGGCACGCCGGGCGAGTCGGGGAGGCCGAGCGTCTCCACGCCGGAGCCGGCCTTCACGAGCAGCGGATCGCCCGCGCCGTGGTAGCAGCCGTCGAACTTCAGGATGTCGTCGCGGCGCGTGAACCCGCGGGCGAGCCGGATCGCGGCGGTGGTGGCCTCGGTGCCCGAGGACACGAACCGCATCTTCTCGATCCACGGCATCCGGTCGCGCACGAGCTCCGCCATCCGGATCTCGCGCGGCGACGGCGCGCCGAAGGAGGCGCCCTCCTTCATCGCGTCCTGCACCGCCCGCATGACGTCGGGGTGGCAGTGGCCGAGGATGAGCGGGCCCCACGAGCCGACGTAGTCGATGTACTGGTTCGAGTCGACGTCCCACATGCGCGAGCCCTTGCCGCGCGCGATGAAGCGCGGCGTGCCGCCCACACCCTTGAACGCGCGCACGGGGCTGTTCACGCCGCCGGGGAACAGGGTGTTCGCCTTCGCGAACAGCTTCTCGGAGAGGTCGGTCTTCATCGGCGGTGCTCCTTCTTCTGCTTCGGGAGGTTGTGATCGAGGGCGGCGGCGCGGTCGCCTGGATGGGCGATGCCCTTCGCCTCGCGACGGCGACGGACGGCGGCGAGGCTCGTCTCCACCGCCTGGGGATTCGGGTGACCCGCGATGGCGCGGGCGTAGAAGGCCTCGGCACGCTCGAGCCGGCCGTCCTCGGCGAGGAGCGTCGCGGCCGTCTCCAGCGCGCGCGCCGAGGCGGGCTGCGCGGGCCACGCCGCGGCTGCGGCATCCGCTGCACGGGCCGCGTCCTCGAGCTTCCGCTCCTGGGCGAAGGCCTGGACGGTGACGAGCTCGGCCTCTGCCGCCTCGGGCGCGTGCGGCCACTTCTCGCGCAGGACCCGCGCCTCGGTGCGCGCCTGGCCCGGATCCCCGGCCTCGAGGTAGAGCCGGGCGACCTGGAGCTGCGCACCGGCCGCGCCGTCCACCCCGCCCTCCTGCGCGATGGCAGCCCACTGCGCGATGGCGCCCTGCGGATCCTTGAAGCGCTCGCGGTAGATCTCCGCGATCGTCACCCGGGCCGCGCGAGCCTCAGGCGTGCCCGGTGCGAGCGCGACGACGCGCCGGTAATACGCGACCGCGGCCGGGTAGTCGCCGGTCTCGAGGTAGGCGATGTCGGCGGCGCGGCGGATCGCGGAGAGGCGCAGCACCGCGGCCTCGCCGTCGAGCGGCCCCTCCCCGAGCTCACCGAGCGCGGCCTGGTAGAGCGCGAGCGCGTCGCGCGGCCGCTTCTCGCGCTCCAGCGTCGCCGCCTCGTCGAGCTTGCGCGACGGGCCGCCGCACCCCGCCGCGAGGCCGAGCACGGCCGAGACGGCGCAGGCGAGCGCCGCGGCGCGCGCGGCGCCGAGCGCGGCCCGCGGCGCGCGCGTCACGCGTCCGCTCCGCCCTGGGGCTCGGAGCCCTCGCCACCGTCTGCGGGACCCTCGCCGCCGTTCCCGCCAGCGCCCTCCGCGGGCTCCTCGGCCACGCCAGCCGCGCTCGCCTCCTGGGAGGTCTCGGCGACGCGGGCGAGGCCCGCCACCTGCTCCTCGCGCGACTCGACCGCGATGAGCCGCACGCCCTGGGTGTTCCGGCCGATGACGCTGATCCCCTTCGCCGGCATGCGGATGAGCATGCCCTTGTTGGTGATGAGCATCACCTCCTCGGCGTCGGTCACCGGCGTCGCGGCGACGACCGGGCCGTTCCGCTCGGTCGTCTTGATGGTGATGAGTCCCTTCCCGCCGCGCGACTGGACGCGGTACTCGCCGAGCTCGGTGCGCTTCCCGTAGCCGTTCGCGGTCACGGTGAGGATGGTGGGCGGCGCCTCCGCGCCCTCGGGCGCGACGACCTCGGCCGAGACCACCTCGTCGCCATCGCCGAGCGTGATCCCCTTCACGCCGTAGGCACCGCGCCCCGTCGGCCGGACCTCCGACTCCTCGAAGCGGATCGCCATGCCCTGCGCGGTGGAGAGGAGCACGTGGCTCCCGCCGCCGGTGAGGCGGGCAGCGATGAGCGCGTCGCCCTCCTCGATGCCGATGGCGATGAGGCCCGCGGTGCGCGGGCGGGCGAAGGCGTCGAGGCGCGTCTTCTTGATGAGGCCCCTGCGCGTCGCCGCGAAGACGAACTCTCCGAGCGTCGCCACCGCGGCCTTCTCGGCCTCGCGCGACGCCTCGGCGGCCTCGGCGTCGAGCGACTCGTCCGCGCTCGTCGGCGGCTCGGGCAGCTCGCGCACCGGCAGGATCGCCGCCACCTTCTCGCCCTGCGCGAGCTGGACGAGGTTCACGATCGGCTTCCCGCGCGCGGCCGGTCCGGCCTGCGGGATCTCGTGGACCTTCAGCCAGTACACCTTCCCCTTGTCGGAGAAGACGAGCAGGTAGCTGTGCGTGGAGGCGACGAAGAGGCTCTCGAGGAAGTCCTCCTCGCGCGTGCCGGCGCCGGTGCGACCGCGCCCGCCGCGGTGCTGCGCACGGTAGAGCGACACCGGGTTCCGCTTCACGTAGCCGGCGTGGGAGACGGTGACGACCATCTCCTCCTCGGCGATGAGGTCCTCGACGTCGAGCTCACCCGCCTCGCCCGCGATCTGCGTGCGCCGCTCGTCGGCGAAGAGCTCGCGCACCTCGCGCAGCTCGCCCTTGATGACGTCGAGCAGCACCGCGTCGGACGCGAGGATCTCCTTCAGCCGCGCGATGAGCTTCTGCACCTCGGCGAGCTCCTCGATGATCTTCTGCCGCTCGAGGCCCGTGAGGCGCTGGAGCTGCATCTCGAGGATCGCCTTCGACTGCAGCTCGGAGAGCCCGAAGCGGCTCATGAGCTGGTCGCGGGCGACGTCGCGGTCGGGCGCGGCGCGGATGAGCGCGATGATCTCGTCGAGGTGGTCGAGCGCGATCTGGAGGCCGAGCAGGATGTGCTCGCGCTCGCGCGCCTTGCGGAGCTCGAAGCGCGTGCGCCGCGTGACGACGTCGCGCCGGTGCGCGACGAAGCGCTCGAGCATCTCCCTCAGGTTGAGCACGCGCGGCTGCCCGCCGTCGATCGCGAGCAGCGTCACGCCGAAGCCGCTCTGGAGCGCGGTGTGCGCGTAGAGGTTGTTCAGCACCACCTGCGCCACCGCATCGCGCTTCAGCTCGACGACGATGCGCATGCCCTCGCGCGAGGACTCGTCGCGCAGGTCGCTGATCCCCTCGAGCTTCTTCTCCCGCACGAGGTCGGCGATGTGCTCGACGAGCTTCGCCTTGTTCACCTGGTAGGGGATCTCGGTGACGACGATCGTCTCGCGCTCGGTCTTCGGGTGAACCTCGATCGTCGCGCGCGCGCGCACGGTGATCGTGCCTCGGCCCTTCTCGTAGGCCTGCCGGATCCCGTCGCGGCCCAGGATCATCCCGGCGGTGGGAAAGTCCGGCCCCGGGATGAACCGCATGAGGTCCTGCACGGTGGAGCGCGGGTTCTCGATGAGGTGGATCGCGGCGTCCAGCACCTCGCCCATGTTGTGGGGCGGGATCGAGGTGGCCATGCCGACCGCGATGCCCGACGACCCGTTCACGAGCAGGTTCGGGAAGCGCGCCGGGAGGACCGCCGGCTCGAGCGTGGAGTCGTCGAAGTTCGGCGACCAGTCCACCGTCTCCTTGTCGATGTCGGCGAGGAGCCAGTCGGCGAGCTTCTCGAGGCGGCACTCGGTGTAGCGGTAGGCGGCGGCGGGGTCGCCGTCCACGGAGCCGAAGTTGCCCTGGCCGTCGATGAGCGGGTAGCGGAGGTTCCACTCCTGCGCGAGGCGGACGAGCGCGTCGTAGACGGAGGCGTCGCCGTGCGGGTGGTACTTCTTCAGGACCTCGCCGACGACGCCGGCGCACTTCGAGTAGCGCTTGTTGTGGTGCAGCCCTTCGGTGTGCATCGCGTACAGCACGCGGCGGTGCACGGGCTTCAGCCCGTCGCGGA